>Ga0256410_1002769_pt1 | contig 11314 bp, 8 predicted proteins | sample PhyWR1_FD_185983 | JGI IMG/M metagenome (GOLD analysis project Ga0256410, IMG submission 185983) | Leaf surface microbial communities from wheat plants in UC Gill Tract Community Farm, Albany, California, United States - DLSL W.R1 | ecosystem: Host-associated > Plants > Phyllosphere >... | reverse complement strand
ATAGTACAGCCATATCTGATAGTATAAATGCTGTGAACCAGCCAATTCCTGGTGATCCGCCTCCAAAGAATGGACACCAGTGGAGACCATGACCATTATTTGCCTATTGATTAAAACTTTTTCTAACTAATAATATTTTCACAGAAAGTCAAAAACCATTGAATGTTTAAGTCTTAAAACTGATCCGGCTTAATTTAAGTACCGAAGCAAATGCACAAATTTTTTTTTGCTTTTAATATTAACATTTTAATACACTTGACATGGAAAATCGAATTTTTATACTCGTTATTTCATTATTTTCAAATATCATACTTGCACAAGTGGGCATTAACACAACTGATCCAAAAGCTACTCTTGATATCAATGGAGATTTGAAGATAAGAACTTTAAATACTGTAAATACGATACTTACACCTGAGCAAGCAATCTTGTTAAGAGATAAATCTACCGCGGGAGATTTTGTAGTAAAAGAGATAAGCTCAGATATTTTATTAGATTCACACGCTTATTATGCTTCAAAAAAAGGTTCTTGGTCTCTTCTTGCTCTTGCATTGGGTAATTCTTGGTATAAAATAAATCTGACTGGTGCTAATGATACAAAAGTTGGTACAGCATCTCTGTTCACAGAAGGCGTCTACACTGCGCCACAAAAGGGTGTGTACGCCATTAGTTATGAATTTCAATTAGATTCGGGAGTTGATTTGGAACTTCTAGGGGGTAAAAAAGTGGGAATTATAAAAAATAACGCTTTGTGGGATGAGAAACTATTTGACGGAGTAAGAGTTTCATTGAATTTAGGTGGACTTTTAGGAACAATTACTCTTGCGGCAATCCCAGTAACTTCTACATCTCTTAACTCTATGGTACACCTTAATGCAGGTGAAACTATCACTTTTGCGGTGAATACTTCTGGAGTCTTACCTGTTAATCTTGGTGTTTTGACCAATGGGAAAGTCAATATAAATATTTACAAAATATCCAGTCAATGACAAAGATTTTAAAAACCAGATTCTAATAACAATTAAATGTTGAACTCAAATTTTAATAAAAGCAGATTTTTCTGCTTTTATTTTTTGTGTAATTGTAACTTAAATTTGATTATAATTTATATATTTGTTAAAGATTTCTTCGGCACAAGAAGAAAAAATATCAATCAAAATAAGCTAAAAGTCCTCTATTAAAGGATTTATAAAATGGAATCAGCACAATTTCCATATTTTACAACTTCTAGATCTGTCATTTCTTTTGACAGATTATTCAGCTTTTTTGGATTTTATTACGGAAATTTCAGAACCTATTACCGATTTTATTGGTATAGCTAACTGAATTTCTTTCTCAAAAACACGCAGAAAATTTCAATTTCTGCAAATACATAAAGTTTTTTTAACGGTATTTTTTGGAAAAGAATTATAAATCAAGATTTATAACAGATACACTATTGCATTAATTTAAAATATATAAAATTAAAAATATGAACTTAAACGATTTAAAGAACGATTGGATACAAGACTTCGCAAACCCAATGATCATTGCAGGGCCTTGTAGCGCAGAAAGCGAATCTCAAATGTTGGAAACCGCCAAAAGACTGAAAGAGAGTGGTGCAGAGATTTCTGCGTTCCGTGCAGGAATTTGGAAACCGAGAACCAAACCAAACGGTTTCGAAGGTGTAGGAGTGATTGGTCTCAACTGGCTGAAAAAAGTAAAAGAAGAATTCGGGTTCAAAACAGCGACGGAAGTGGCAAATGCACATCACGTTTTTGCAGCCTTGGAAGCAGATGTAGATATTCTGTGGATTGGCGCACGTTCTACGGTGAATCCGTTTACGGTTCAGGAAATTGCTCAAGCTTTGCGCGGAACCAATAAACCGATCTTGGTGAAAAACCCGGTGAATCCAGATTTGGCGCTTTGGATTGGCGCTTTGGAAAGACTTTTAGGTCAAGGCGTTGAGAATCTTGGTGCGATACACAGAGGTTTTTCCACTTACCAAAAGACCAAATACAGAAATATCCCGAACTGGCAAATTGCTTTAGACTTCAAAAATCAATTCCCAAATATTCCTTTGTTCATAGATCCTTCGCATATTTGTGGTAACAGAACAGGTTTGGCAGGTGTGGCTCAAGAAGCTTTCAACGTTGGTTACCAAGGCGCGATTATAGAAAGTCACTGCGACCCAGACAATGCTTGGAGCGACGCTTCTCAACAAATTACGCCAGAAGTTTTGGCAGAGATGATCACCAATCTTCAGGTTCGTAATTCCGATATTTCCGGTTACGAAGACGAAATGGGAAAACATAGAACTTTGATAAGCGATATGGATTTCCAATTGATTGAGTTATTGTCTCAAAGAATGAAGATTTCTGAGAAAATCGGAACATTGAAAAAGGAAAACAACATCGCTATTTTCCAGCCAGAACGTTGGAAAGTAATCACAGAATACGCCAATCAAAAAGCATCTGAAACAGGAATGTCTCAGGAATTTATAGAAAAAGTTTTCAAAGCCATCCACGAGGAGAGTATCGAGGTTCAGAATCATATTATGATTGATAAATAATATCATTCGAAAACTCTGGAAGACAATTGTCAGTCTAAGGATCTCGAAGACTTTTATGATTTGGGCAGCTATTTCCGCCTTCCACTCCCGCTATTTTTTGCCTTGGCTTTTCCCTCCGCAAAAAATGAGCTCCGTTCAAGTCGGGCTGCAGCTTCGCAAAATTGAAGATTTGTCTGATTGATCACGATTTGTCATTAATCCATCATTTTTTCAAATTCAAAATAAACCCTTTCAGATTTCGATTTCTGAAAGGGTTTTGATTTAAAAACAGATAAAAGCTTTAACTTTGCAAAACATAAAATCTATTTTTTGAAAGGAATCATCATCAAATCTACAGGAAGCTGGTATCAGGTCTTGGAATCAGAAACCAAAACTGTTTATGAAGCCAGAATCCGAGGCAAATTCAAACTCATAAAGACAAGGCTTACAAATCCATTGGCGGTAGGAGATGAGGTAGAATTTTCTTTGGAACAAGATGATGTCGCTTGGATTACCAAGATTTTTCCGAGAAGAAATTATCTCATCAGAAAATCGGTCAATCTCTCCAAAGAAGCTCATATTATTGCTTCTAATGTAAATATAGCCTGTTTTATTTACACTTTGAAATTCCCGGAAACTTCATTAGGATTTCTGGATAGATTTCTCGCCTGTTGCGAAGCTTACAATATTACGCCTTTAATCTTATTCAATAAAATGGATACGTTGACTGATGAAGAAAAAGAAATCGTGGAAAATATCGAAGCTATGTATCAAAATATCGGTTACGACACTTTGAATATCTCTTCATACACAAAACTGAATCTCAATTTCTTAATTGATAAAATTAAAGATAAAACTTCGGTTTTCTTTGGACATTCTGGTTGTGGAAAATCAACATTGGTTAATGCGATGCAACCAGATCTTCATATCAGAACTGGCGAGATTTCAGAATCTCAGCTTAAGGGAAAACACACGACAACTTTTGCACAGATGCATTTTTGGGATTTTGGTGGCTCAGTGATTGATACGCCAGGCGTTCGGGAATTTGCAATGATAGATGTTCAGAAAGAAGAAATTCAGCATTATTTTCCAGAAATTTTCAAAAAAGGCAGAGATTGTAAATATCACAATTGTATGCACATCAACGAACCAAAATGTGCGGTTTTGGATGGATTAGAAACCGATGAAATAGAAGAAACGCGATACATAACATATCTAAAACTGATGGAAGAAGCAGACGAGATGAATCAACAATAAAAAATCCTGTAAAATTATTTACAGGATTTATATTTTATATCAAGGTTGGGTTTAGAATTTCCAACCTAATGTGATAAAGAAATTATCTCTTTTATTTTTGACTTTGGAAACAGCGGACGAACTGCTCAAAAGTTCTGTTCCTGCTGGGTCAGAGTAATATCCGGAAGAAGTAGAATCGCTGGTGGTCACACCATACAAAAACGGACTAGAATAGGTTGATGAAATGTTTTGATAAGAAGCATCTATATAAAACGCTTGAAAATCATATCCAATACCAGCACCAATCACGTTTCTCTTCCCAACAAAAAGGTTAGAATAGGATTGATTAGATGTTGTACCATTATCATTAAAACTAGAAATTGAAGTGTTATCAAAGCTATTTCCTTGGTAAGCATATCCACCTCTAACTCGGAAAGCCGTAACTCTATATTCTGCACCAACTCTCACTTCTGAAGAGTTTTTATAAGAATCACTGAAGAAATCATTAAGTTCTCTTTCTGCACCTCCATATTCTTTATACGTAGGTTTTGTGATTCCTTGGATAAAATCCACATTCAAGGCAAAATTCTTGCTTGGAACAAAAGCCGCACTTAAAGTAGCTTTCATAGGCGTAGATAGTTTTCGGTCTTCTGCAAAAGTGTCAAAATAACTATCCTCTCTGTAATATTGACTGTAGACTCTATCAAGATTCCACCAGGTTGGTGTCTCTATTGCGGCTCCTAACCTGAATTGATTGCTCACTTTTGCAATAATCCCAATATTGGCTGAGAATCCATCTGCACGTTCCTCAAAATTAGTGTATTGCTTATCAAAGATCGAGTTTACATTGGTTGCATTGTTTTTAAATACAGCATTGTCATCTTGACTCAAATAAGAATTATGGAAATTAAGACCTGCACCAAAATATAGTCTGTTATCATAATTGGCTCCGACTGTAAAACTGGTCTTAGAAATATCTCCATATCTATTATAAGCATGTCCTTGAAAAGAATAATTGGCTGGAGTAGCTAAAATAGGATTGCTAGCCAGTTGGATATTCTGATTACCCGCAGACTCTGTGTAATTATCCACAGATTGAGTCGAGTAATTGATGCCAATATTTACGAATTTCCACTTGGAAGCTGTCTCGCCTAAATTAATTGCTAAAACACCTCCTGAGTTATTCAAGTCTGTATAATTAGATTTACTATTTAAAGATCTGCCAGCCAGAGTTGTTGTATTTTTATTATTATTGATACCCAAAGTCAGGTTGACGTCACTTGCAATAAAGACCCCAATACCAGCAGGATTTACATTAGCTGAAGAAATATCCCCGCCCAATGCTCCCATTGATCCTGCCATCGAATTAAATTTGGATGTTCCATTGATGGAATTATTAGAATAAACATCAATTGTATTGGTAATTACTGAAACATCCTGAGCTTTTAAATAAACAAGAGAGATAGGAACGCTTAACAGCAACAATGTTTTTTTTAGCATTTTATATTAAATGTATATTATATGATTAATGAATTGTTATCTTCTTCCGCCACCGCCGGATCTCATTCCGCCACCGCTGCCAGAATTTCCGCCAGATCTCATACCGCCACCAGAGTTAAAACCTCCTGAGTTTCCTCCAGACCTGGTAGGAGCAGTATAAGTATCATTTCTGAAACCTCCATTATTCTGCTGGGTTCTTACGTTTCCGTTGTTTGGAGAAGTTCTCACACCTCCATTATTAGGGTAAGTATTTCGAACGTTGCCATTGTTTGGATACGTATTTCTAACACCATCATTATTCGGAAATTGTCTGATATTGCCACTGTTTTGGTTTCTTATATTTCCGTTATTGATGTTTCTTGTGCCATTACTATTTCTAATATTACCAATATCATTTCTTATGCTATTACCTGCAATAGGTTGGGATGTTCTTGTAGAATTAATACCACGGAATCCATTGATTCTATTGTTTGAAATCATTCCGCCTAATCTGCCATTCGAACCAGATCTATTGTATGCAGGTCTGTAATTACTCCAGCCATTTCCATAATAACCACCCCAACCACCGTAGCCATAGCCCCAGAATGGATCATAGAATCCTCCGCCCCAACCCCAAGGTGAGTAGAAAGAATTACCCCAACCGAATCCCATTCCCCAACCGAAGGAATTGAAGCCGCCGTTCCAACCCCAACCATAGTTAGGATAACCCCAGCCACCAAATCCGCCATATCCAAATCCCATTCCGCCCCAACCCCAATTATTGAAGCTGGTGTAGTTGGTTTCGGAACCTGTGTAAGAACCCCAATCGGAATCACTGCTCAGGCTGTATCTGTTTTGCTGGTCTTGAAGATTTTGTTGGGTGTTATCATAGATACTTGGATATGTATCCTGATAGTTATAATAATCGTCTACCTGATTGCCATAATTACCTGTATAAGACCCCGCAGGCAAAGAATCTTTGTTCGGGTCGTAATAAACACCGTCCGTTTCTGAGTAACCTCCTGTATAAATAACACAGGAAGTCAAAAGAAAGCTGCTGGAAATCAATATCAAACCTTTTGATTTGATGAAATTGAATAAGCTTGTATTGTTGAAATTTTTCATTTTTTGAGATGTATTAAGTTTCCTATATTTGCATTTCTTAAAAGAGACCAAATTTTATACCAATTAATATTAAAAAATACGTGTAAAATTAGGCTTTTTATTTAGATTATAAATAGTTAAAAAAGTTAAAAATCATATCAATAAAATTTATGGCAAAGTTAACATCAAGAGCAGAAGATTATAGCAAATGGTATAATGAACTGGTTGTTAAAGCAGATTTAGCAGAGAATTCGGGCGTGAGAGGATGTATGGTTATCAAGCCGTATGGTTATGCGATTTGGGAAAAAATGCGTGACGAGATGGACAGGAAATTCAAAGAAACCGGACATCAGAATGCTTATTTTCCTCTTTTTGTTCCCAAAAGCCTTTTTGAAGCTGAAGAAAAAAATGCAGAAGGTTTTGCCAAAGAATGTGCTGTGGTGACCCATTACAGATTGAAAACAGACCCCAATAATCCGGGGAAATTAATAGTTGACCCAGATGCAAAATTGGAAGAAGAATTGATTGTTCGTCCTACTTCTGAAGCTATTATCTGGAATACATATAAAAATTGGGTTCAGTCTTACAGGGACTTGCCGATTTTGATCAATCAGTGGGCGAATGTTGTAAGATGGGAAATGAGAACAAGATTGTTCCTTAGAACAGCCGAATTCCTTTGGCAAGAAGGACATACTGCTCACGCTACGAAAGATGAAGCAATACAAGAAACTGAAAAAATGATTGAAGTTTATGCGAAATTTGCTGAAGAGTTTATGGCAATTCCTGTAATAAGAGGAATGAAAACGCCTTCTGAAAGATTTGCAGGAGCTGATGAGACCTATTGTATCGAAGCAATGATGCAGGATGGTAAAGCTTTGCAGGCTGGAACTTCTCATTTCTTGGGTCAGAATTTTGGGAAAGCTTTTGATGTGAAATTCACAACTAAAGAAGGGAAAATCGAATATACTTGGGGAACTTCTTGGGGAACTTCAACAAGATTGATCGGAGCGTTGATTATGACACATTCTGATGATTTAGGATTGGTTTTACCTCCAACTTTGGCACCGATCCAGGTTGTGATTGTTCCTATTTTCAAAGGTGAAGAACAATTGGCTCAAATCAGCGACGTGGCTTTGGATATCCAAGCTAAATTGAAAGCAAAAGGAATTTCAGTAAAATTTGATGATGATACTCAGAACAAGCCAGGCTGGAAATTTGCCGAATATGAATTGAAAGGTGTTCCGTTGAGAATTGCAATGGGACCAAGAGATTTGGAAAACAGAACGGTAGAATTAGCAAGACGGGATAATTTGACCAAAGAGTCAGTTTCTATTGATGGATTGGAAAATTATATTGAAGAATTGCTAAAAACAATTCAGAAAGATATTTATAACAAAGCTTTGGCTTACCGAGAAGAAAATATTACAAAAGTTGATTCTTATGAAGAGTTCAAGCAGGTTTTGGAAGAAAAAGGAGGTTTCATTCTAGCACATTGGGACGGAACGGAAGAAGAGGAAGAGCTAATTAAGCAGCAAACTAAAGCGACTATCAGATGTATCCCTTTGAATAATGAACAAGAAGATGGCGTTTCATTAATATCAGGAAAACCATCTCAACAAAGAGTTGTATTTGCGAAAGCATATTAAATCTCAAAAGTATGACATCAAAACCGAAGAATAGTCTTCGGTTTTTATTTTTTAATCAAGGATTTAGACAAAAAGTTAAATGATAAATAGTTAAAGTTTTATTAAAATTATCAACATAGAAAATTTGTGGATTAAAATTTGGTAACATTACATAACATCAAACATTAAAATAAACTACTATGTCAATTAATCTGATCGACCTTATCAAAGGTCAGCTGGGAACGACAACAGTCTCCCAAACTGCAACTCAACTTGGAGAAAGTGAGTCTGGTATTTCAAAAGCGATTTCCGCATTATTGCCTGCCGTGGTAGGTGGTTTTGTGAATAGTAATGCAAAATCAGAACTTTTCAGTACCGTTAAAGAAGCAGCCACTTCCGGGGTTTTATCCAATCTCTTGACGAATCTAGACGGAAACGATTCTGTAATTTCAAAAATTCTTTCTTTGATTTTTGGAGATGGCGATAAACTGGCTGCAATTACCAATTCGGTTTCGAATTATGCAGGAATTAGCAATGAATCTACAACCTCTTTACTGAATCTTGTTACTGGAGCAACGGCGGGAACGCTTGGTAGATATGCGGTTGATAATAACACAGATGCTTCATCTTTTAGCAATCTTCTTAGCGAGCAAAAAAATAATCTTTCAGCGCTTTTGCCTGCAGGATTTAGTTTTGCAACGTTAGGGCTGGGAAACTGGTTCGGAAGTGTAGATGCAGAACCTGTGAATGTGGTTCCTGAGCCTTTACAAACCCCAATTGCAGATGTAAATCCTGTAATACCTGTTACGGAAAAACCAGTGGTAACAGAAACTCCGCAAATAGAAGTCAACAGAAGTGGAACGACACACGAGATTGCCGGAACTCACGATTCTGGCGGGAGTATTTGGAAATGGTTATTACCATTATTATTGCTGTTGCTTTTAGGGTGGTTTTTCTGGAAACAGTGCGATAAAAAGGCAGAAGCGGTACCCGTGGTAACTACAGATTCTACAACAGTGGTTACGGATTCTACAAATACTGCCGGAGACACAGTGGCTACAACGAGAGAAACATTGGTTGTGACGTTGCCAAGCGGTAAAACTTTACAAGCTTATAAAGGTGGAATCGAAGACCAGATTGTAACTTTCTTAAAATCTGATGAATATAAAAACTCTACTGAAACACAATTGAAGGATAAATGGTTCAACTTTGATAATCTGAATTTCGAGTTTGGAAAAGCAGTTTTGACTCCGGAATCTCAAGTACAATTGGATAATCTAAAAATGATTTTAGCTGAATTTCCTGATGCGAAAATCAAAATCGGAGCTTATACAGATAAAAAAGGTGACGAAGCTGTGAATCTTAAATTATCTGGCGAAAGAGCAGCCGTTGTGAAATCTGCTGTTAATTCTAAGCAAATTCAGGAAGCGAATGGGTACGGTTCCAAATTTGCCAAAGTTCCAGCAGAAGCTTCTGATAAAGAAAGAGAGTCTGACAGAAAAACGGCTATAAGATTTACAAAATAAAAATAATTACAATTTAAATATAAACTGCCAAAATTCGGCAGTTTTTTTATTGACTTATTGTAGGTTAAGAAAAGTATCATTAATTTTGTTAGTCTAATCTAACAATAAAAATAATTGAATCAAGATAATAACGAGAATGCCTGGAGAAAGGAGAGAAGTTCCAATTCTCTGCAAGAGGTTTTCGCCAGCGTCAATATTCCCCAGGATGGGGGTTTCAAGAAAAAACTAATGGCCTATATGGGACCAGGGTTACTGGTTGCCGTGGGTTATATGGACCCGGGAAATTGGGCAACCGATATTGCCGGAGGAGCGCAGTTCGGTTATACTTTGCTTTCCGTTATATTGATTTCTAATCTTTTCGCCATTGTTCTCCAATATTTGTCTGTGAAATTGGGGGTTGTAGCAGAGCGCGATTTGGCACAAGCCTGCAAAGACCATTTTCATCCGGTTGTTAATTTCATCCTTTGGATATTTTGTGAGATTGCGATTGCGGCTTGTGATCTTGCTGAGGTCATCGGTTCAGCAATTGCTTTGAACTTATTATTCGGAATTCCGCTCAGTGTTGGTGTTGTGATAACTGTGATTGATGTTTTTCTGATCTTGTTCTTGCAATCGAGAGGCTTCCGTTATATAGAAAGCATTGTCGGAGGATTGATATTCATTATTTTTGCGGCATTCTTCTATGAGATTATTCTCAGCAAACCAGAGATCTTGCCAATGTTGGAAGGATTGATTCCGAAGAAAGAGATCATGACCAATCCGTCAATGCTATATATTGCTATTGGTATTTTAGGCGCTACAGTGATGCCTCACAACCTCTATCTCCACAGTAGCATTGTGCAGACAAGAAATTATCCAAGAACGACAGAAGGTAAAAAAGAAGCTTTGAAATTCGCAGGGTTGGATAGTAGTTTTTCACTGATGTTGGCATTTTTCATCAATGCCGCTATTCTCATCATTTCGGCCGCGACTTTCCATACAACTGGGAACAAAGATGTAGCCGATATCAATGATGCTTATATGTTGCTGACACCGCTCTTAGGAACTACTTTAGCGAGTATTTTCTTTGGTGTGGCATTATTAGCTTCCGGACAAAATTCTACATTAACCGGAACGCTTGCGGGACAAATCGTGATGGAAGGTTTTCTGAATATCAGACTGAAACCTTGGGTAAGACGACTCATCACAAGATTAATAGCAATCATTCCTGCCCTGATTATTTCTATAAAATATGGTGAACGTGGGACAGCTGATTTATTGGTTTTCAGCCAGGTTGTTTTATCGATGCAATTAAGTTTTGCGGTAGTTCCTTTGGTAATGTTCACGGGAAGCAAAGCGAAAATGGGCGAATTTGTCAACAAGCCTTGGTTGAAGGTTGTGGCATACATCATCAGCATAGTTATCATTATTCTGAATCTTTATCTTCTGAAGGAAACCATATTTCCTTGATTCTCTTTTTATTAATGTAATAATTTTATTAAAAGATTCTTACATTTTAAAGAACAAGCTTTTACTTTGATAAGAATGAAATCACGGGGATAAATAAATTAAATTACTGCAATGAACTGGTTAAATCACTGGGATATTTGGATATCTCCTTAGATGCCCTGTAGACTTGGAGTTGGAGAGTCCCATTGTTTTGTTTTGGAGAAATGGGAATATGCTAAGAAAAAACCATCTCGATAAGAGATGGATTTTTTCTATTTTATGTCTAATGTTTGTTCTTTTACCATAATCCCGATTTGTGAAAATTCTTCGAAAGCCTCAGCATGACAAAGCGAGATTGGAGGACAAATACAGTTTTAGCCTAATTT
>Ga0256410_1002767_pt1 | contig 11314 bp, 12 predicted proteins | sample PhyWR1_FD_185983 | JGI IMG/M metagenome (GOLD analysis project Ga0256410, IMG submission 185983) | Leaf surface microbial communities from wheat plants in UC Gill Tract Community Farm, Albany, California, United States - DLSL W.R1 | ecosystem: Host-associated > Plants > Phyllosphere >... | reverse complement strand
CTTTTTTGGCGGCTCCAGCAGATTTTATGGCATCCGTAATCAATCCGTCTTTAATATTTCCCGGAGATGGATTCATAAAAAATCCAGAACCGACGGCATGCGCCAATTCATCATATTCCGTCATCAATTTAATGAATTTTTCAGCCGTTTTTCTATCGACAGAACGATCGATCAACTCCTGTTCGGCTCCGCACAGCTCAGGAAATTCAGCCAATAAAACTTTAGCTCCCAAAACTGAAAGAATATCTGCTAAATGACCCACCGCCGGATTGGCAGAAATTCCGCTGAAACCATCGCTTCCGCCACATTTTACGCCGACACAAAGTTTGCTTAAAGGGGCATCTTCACGTTCAGTTTTATTGATTTCCAAAAGTCCTTTCAAGGTTTCGAAAATGGCTTTTTTAATCATGATTTCTTCACTTTCTGCTTTTTGCTGTTCAAAAATCAGTAAAGGCTTATCAAAATCAGGATTTCGGTTATAGAGATCTTTTTTGAAATTATCGATTTGAAGATGTTGGCAACCTAAACTTAACAAAGTAACTCCCGCAACATTGGGATGATCTGCATAAGATGCCAACAGTTTGCTGAGTGTATCGGCATCCTGTCTCGTTCCGCCGCAACCACCGGTATGATTCAGAAATTTGATGCCGTCTACATTTTTAAAAACTCTTTCTTTTTTAGGAATAGGGGAAAGCGAAAAATCAATATCATCCAGATTTTCCCCTTTGGAAATGGCCTCTACCAATTGATGGGTGTAATTTTTATACTTTGCGTCAACGGCATATCCCAGTTCATTGTAAAGCGATTCTTTAATGATATCCAGATTACGGTTTTCACAAAAAACAGTCGGGATAAAAAGCCAGTAATTAGCTGTTCCCACATCGCCGTTTGAACGGTGATAGCCTTTAAAAGTTTTATGTAAAAATTTGGAGACATCAGGTTTTGTCCATTGATAATCCACTTCGCGGTAATAATAAGGATCAGCGGCGTGTTTTGTATTTTCCGTGGTCATTCTTGTTCCTGCGGCCAGATCATACTGAACTTTACCAACCAAAACCCCGTACATGAAGATCTCTTCACCTTGTTTCATATCATTCATGAAGAATTTATGTTTGGCGGGAATAAATTCTAAAGTCGTATAGGCGACTCCTTCAAAAATAATTTCAGTGTCTGCCGGAATATCCTGCAAAGCGACCAAAACATTGTCTTTTTTATTTATTTTTAAAATTAAATTGCTCATTTTAGCTTATGCATTGTTTATTTTTAACGCACTAAGATTTTTAATTGTTCTGTCTGCTTTTTTGAAGTGACTCTGATAAGCAAAGACCTTCTGTTTTTCCTGTCTAATTTATTTGATTTTTAAATTTTAATGAAAATAAGAAAACCACGATAAAACAGACTAAAGGAACGATGTATGAAAAATGAATATTTCCTGAAATATCGGTGATTTTACTGGCAATCGGTGGAATTATTGCACCTCCGACAATGGACATAATAAGTAAACTGGAAGCTGGTTTTGTATCAGAACCGGCACCTTCAATTCCCAAAGCGAAAATCGTTGGAAACATGATTGACATGAAAAAGGTTAATGAAACAAGTGCATATAACGTTGAAGTCCCAGACCCGACGATCACCCAAATACTGAGAATAACACTGATAATACTGTAGATTCTCAATAATTTTTGCGGAGAAATATATTTCATGAAAAAAGTTCCTGCAAAACGCCCGATCATAAATAAAAATCCAGCTACACCCGCGTAATATTTCGCTTCTTGTCCGCCCATATTAATCGCATCTTCTGCAAAAACAAGAAGAAAACTAAAAATATAAATTTGTGCTCCGATATAAAAAAACTGAGCCAGAACACCCCAGCCTACATTTTTAACGCCTAAAACCTGTAGGAAATTCTTGGTAGATTTTTCTTTACTTTCTGTTACGTCAGGTAATTTTATGAATAAAAATAAAATCATAACTAAAAGTAAAACCAATCCTAAAACAATGTAAGGACCTTTTACCAATGAAGTTTCTGCCTGAATATAAGCTAATTTGGCAGCTTCGTTTAAAGTAGCAAGTTCTTCCTGAGATTTTGGTTCTTCACCTAAAATAAAAATTCCGCCAATGATGGGAGCAATGGAAGCGGCTAAACCGTTGAAAGATTGTGCGAAATTTAATCGTTGGGTTGCTTTTTCGGGGTCGCCTAAAATGGTGATATAAGGATTGGCTGCGGTTTCTAAAATGGCCAATCCGCATGATAAAACAAAAAGTGCTCCTAGAAAAAACGGATAACTGATGGTATTGGCAGCCGGAATAAACAGAAAACAACCTGCTGCAAAAAAGAATAAACCCACAAGAATTCCGGTTTTGTAACCATATTTTTGAATGATTATTCCTGCAGGAATTGCCAGTAAAAAATAAGCTGCAAAAACTGCTGAATCTACCAATGAAGCCTGAAAATGATTCAGCTGAAAAGCACTTCTTAAATGTTTAATTAAGATTGGATCTAGATTATGGATAAATCCCCAAAAGAAAAACAAACTCGTGATAAGAATCAGTGGAAGTCCGTACTTTTTCCTTTTTGATACAGAAGAAGTCGAACTTTCGGAATAAGCATTATTCATGGATTTGGTTGATATTATACATTACTATCTTTTTTTTTAGCTTACATTGAAAAGATAAACAGGTTGCTTCATGAATATTTTTAGCTTCATCTGCTCCTTATTTTCCTCTAAAACATCGCGGATTCTGATTTTTTAAATGTATAAAAAAATTATAAAATAAAAACCGACAGGACAGGATAGTACAAGATAGTTTAAGTATTGCCTCCCTTTTATAAGAATTTATCCCTGTATCTATTGTTTTTCATAATGCCTGAAAAATTGATTTTATTTAATTTGAAAAATAAATTATTTTGAGCGGGTACAAAAAAAAGTTCTCCAGATGGACAACTTTTATATTAAGGAAATTTCTAATTTGTTTTATAATAAGGCGCATTAAAATATTTACTTTTGCGGATATACACTTTCTTACGGTCTGCATCAAAGATCCAGTTGAATCTTCGCATCACATCGGCTGCGATATAATTTGTCTTCTGATTTTTGATTTCTCCTGTGAAAAATGCTGCGGTTACGTCTTTAAGAACAAAATTTCCAATTTTAAAGAATGGCAGAATTCCCTGCTTGGTAATAAGCACTTTTCCTGAAGAATTGGTTACTTTTTTCTCACCGAGAATTTTTAAATTTTCATTTAGATGATAATCGTCCGCAAATTGATCGCTGTACAACAAACCTCCGGAGTATCCCGACTGTAAAAGAAAATAAGCTTCCTGCTGCTGATCTTTAATGATATTGTCTGCGCCAACAAAAAACTGTCCGTTCTCCACCAGAAGATCCAGCGCCTGGTAGCCGCTAAGATCAGGTTTTTGATCATAAACCACAAACCGGCTGTTGTCATAATCGATCTTAAAATACCGATCTTTAAAAATACCGGTTCCTATTTTTCCATCGGCCTCATGCCCTGTAAATTCATTATCGAAAAATCGAATGTTTTTGTATTCTTTATCGCCAATTTTTACGGTATTTCCGTCACTAATTTCATTTTTAAAGACCATGTGATCTGCTTTTCTCTTTCTGTCGGGGGCAGCAGAACATTCTTCCATGGCGATTTGAAACATCAGATGAAGAGAATCTTTATCGTTGACTAAAGTTTTTACAATGATATTATTATGCCTGGTAATCCTGAACGGAATGGTTTCCTGTGCCTTTAAAACAGAAGATAAAAGGAGTAGAAATGATAAAAGGATGTATTTTTTGAACATTTTATATTGGCGTATTAGTTATGAAATTTAAATATAAAAAAATATCATCTATTTTTTAATTAATTTTAACTATTCATTATCGTGAATACATGAACCAATGATTTATTGTAGTCCGCATCTTCAATAGAAACGGACTTTAGTCCGTTTTCAACAAAGTGGTGACTGTGAATGGCTTTAGCCAAATTTTCAATATATTAAATTGAAAAACAATTGTTTAAAGTTAATCTAAAAATGTTCAGTTGATGTATTAATATTGATCAGGTGAACGAAGATAAGAGGTGTTAATTATTCTGGAAAATCAATATGTACATTATATTTAACGCAAAATTTTTATTTTAAATAGTTGAATATTTTCATTGAGCAAATATGAATCAACAGGTTCATTTAATGAAGCGATTGCATCAGCATATAGCTTTAAAACTTAAAATAAAATACAGAATTGATAAAATATTTTCGTTTAATATTTTCATCCGTTTGCCTTAACCATTCATGATCAGAAGTATGATTGAAACATTATTGAATAGCGGTATTTTTTCCGAAGAAAGAAAACTGAAGAGGAATGAATATCTGAAAACTTCCGGAAGTATTGATACCAATATCTATTTTATAAAAAATGGGAGTCTCCGTATTTTCATTACAGATGAAAGTGAAGAGCGTATCATCAGATTCGGATATTCCGGAAATATCGTTGTTTCGCTTGATTCTTTTTTATCGGAAAAACCGTCTGAATTTTACATTCAGGCGATAAAAAGTACAGCTATTCTGATTGCCAGTAAAAAAGATTTTTACCATTTCATCCATTCAAATGATGAAAATTTAAAATTTTGGACACTCATTTTAGAAGATCTTGTTCTACAGCAAATTGAAAGAGAAAAAGATCTATTAATGAATCTGCCTAAAGAACGTTTTGAGCGGGTTTTAAAAAGAAGTCCGCAATTATTTCAGGAAATACCGAATAAGTATATCGCCAATTACCTGAGAATGTCGCCGGAAACCTTATCCAGATTGAAAAAATCTTGAGTTGAATCAATGTTTTATAACAATCAGATATAGAAATTTGTAAAAAAACAATAATGAAAATTTCTTCTTCTCAGCTTTTATCGGAGTTAAAAAATATCACCTCAGATAATATTTCATTTATAGAAACTGTTTTATTAAAATCTGATCAGGATTTAAATCATAGAATAACAAACGAAAGTTGGAGTGTTTTGGAATGTGTTGAACATCTTAACAGATATGGTGATTTTTATATTCCGGAAATCGAGAACAGAATTTCATCATCTGATAAAGAATCAACAGTAAATTTTACTCCGGGTATTTTAGGTAATTATTTTGCAAAAAATATGTATCCGAAGAATAAATTAAATAAGATGAAAACTTTCAAAAATATTAATCCCATTCATCGTAAGCTTAGTAAAGAGGTACTGAAAGAGTTTGTTAAACAGAAACATTTAATTCTGATTTTATTAGAGAGAGCAAAAAAAGTGAGTTTAGATAAAACAAAGACAAGTATAAGCATTTCAAAGCTGATAAAATTGCGATTGGGAGATACTTTTCGGTTTGTAATTTATCATAATCTAAGACATATTGAACAGGCAAAAAGGATTTTGAATAGTATTGATGAAATTTAAAAATAAAACAGAGTTACCGTAAAAATACTTGTCCATTTTTCGGTTGCATGAAAATGGCTTAAACAATAGTTTTGTGAAAAAAAGAAACATGACAAATATTCAGGCTTTTAAAGAACTTCATCGAAACGGTGAACCTCTGTTGTTAGGAAATGTATGGAATCCCCAAAGTGCCAAAGTTTATGAAAAACTAGGATACCAAGCCGTGGCGACTTCCAGTTCGGCGGTGGCACACAGTTTAGGATATGAAGATGGTGAAAATATGACCTTTGGCGAGTATTTTTATATTGTTGAAAGAATTGTAAAATCTATTTCAATTCCGTTAACGGTTGATTTGGAAGGCGGTTATGGAAAGAATGTTGAAGAAATCGTTTCGAATATTTCTAAACTTGCGGAAATCGGAGTGGTGGGAATTAATATCGAAGACAGTTTTATGGTTGATGGAATCAGAAAAATTGAAGACAAGCTCGCCTTTTCAGAAAAGTTAAAATCAATTACTTTAAAATTAAAAGAAAACAATATTGATATTTTCATTAATTTGAGAACAGATCCTTTTTTATTGGGATTGGAAAATCCCGTGGAAGAGACGTTAGACAGAATTAAATTATTTGAAGAAACTGGAATTGACGGGATTTTTGTGCCCTGCATTACGGCAGAAAATGATATTGAGACCATCGTAAATTCAACCCAACTTCCTGTGAATGTTATGGCTATGCCCGAACTTCCCGATTTTAATATACTGAAAAATTTAGGCGTAAAAAGAATTTCTTCGGGTAATTTTGCCAATGGATATATTTATCAGAAATTAGAGGAAAAAGGCGAACAAATTATGAATGTTAAAAGTTTTTCACCCCTATTTGTATCCTGATGAAGCTGACAGAGGAAATAATGTATCAGGCATCTCTGGATAAAGATTCTTCATTTGAAGGCATCTACTGGATGGCTGTAAAAACGACCGGGATATTCTGCCGGCCGGTTTGTACTGCGCGAAAACCGAAGCGTGAAAATGTAGAATTTTTCCTGAGTACAGACGAAGCCGTTGAAAAAGGATATCGGGCATGTAAAGTATGCAAACCTCTGAAAAAATTGAACGAAACGCCTCAATATATTCAGGAATTATTGGGTGAATTGGCGCAAAATGCCTCTTTAAAGATAAAAGATGCAGACCTTTCCAAAAGGAATATAGAACCGGTGACGCTTCGGCGATGGTTCTTGAAAAATCACGGGATGACCTTTCAGGCTTTTCAAAGAGAATTTCGGATGAATTTAGCTTTTAAGAAAATTAAAAATGGCGAAAGCATTATGGAAGCAGCTTTAGATTCTGGGTATGAAAGTTTAAGCGGTTTTAATGAAAGTTTTAAAAATGTTCTCGGAATTTCACCTAAAAACAGCAAGATTCAAAAAATCATCGATCTTACAAGAATTGAAACTCCTTTGGGAACCATGTTTGCGTGCGCCATTGATGAAGGAATCTGCCTGCTCGAATTCACAGATCGAAAAAATATTGAAAAGCAATTTCAGTCTTTATCTAAAAATTTAAATGCCGAAATCGTTCAGGGAGAAAATAAACATTTTCTACAGCTTGAAAAGGAATTAGAAGAATATTTTGAAGGAAAAAAAAAGATATTCGATGTTCCTTTATCTGTTAACGGAACCGAGTTTCAACAAAAAGTCTGGCAACTGCTGAGAGAAATTCCGATGGGCGAGGTGAGAACATATAGACAGCAATCTGAATTATTAGGCAATGTAAAAGCAATCCGCGCGGTAGGAACTGCCAACGGAATCAATAAAATAGCGATTTTAATTCCGTGTCATCGCGTAATTGGCTCAAACGGCGATCTGGTGGGCTATGCCGGAGGAATCTGGAGAAAGCAAAAATTATTGGAATTGGAGAAGGCTATTTTATTTTGATTTCGTAATTTTAGACAAAAATTTACTCGTGAAAAAGTTACTATTTGCTGTTTGCTTATCAGCTTCAGTTTTCAGTTTTGCTCAGGATTATTCGGTGCCGGCAGCGAGCCCGCGCCAGAAGGTTGAGCAGCAGTTTTCAATGTCTAAAATCTCTGTTGACTACGGAAGACCGGGGGTAAAAGGACGTAAAATATTCGGAGAACTGGTTCCTTACGGACAGGTTTGGAGAGCAGGCGCAAACTCATCTACGAAAATCACTTTCGGACAATCGGTTAATTTTGGCGGAAAAGTGGTTCCTGCGGGAACTTACGGTTTATTTATCGTTCCGACTGAAAAAGAATGGAAGGTAATCTTAAACAAAGACTTCCAACAATGGGGAGCCTATACCTATGATCCAAAACAGGATGTGGTAGACGTTATGGTTCCTGTTAATCAATTGGCAGACAAACAGGAGTGGTTTGAAATTACTTTGAACCCGACTGGTGAAAATACAGGAAATCTAGTGATTAAATGGGATATGGCGCAGGCTGAGGTGGCTTTAAAACCATCAAGCCCGGATGCTGTAACCAAGATTGCTGATAAATTAAAGGAAATCAAGAAAATTGAATCCGACGCCGCAAAAACAAAAGGTTAAAACATGAACTTTTCTATTCAGAATATTTTAGAAAACGACAAGTATCAATTAATCCCCTTACAGCAAGGGGATTTTGAGTCTTTGTATGAAGTTGCTTCCGATCCTAAAGTCTGGGAGCAGCATCCTAATAAAGACCGATATCAAAGAGAGGTTTTCGAAAACTTTTTTAAAGGCGCTTTGGAAAGTAAAGGGGCTTTTAAAATTGTCGAAAAAGAAACCGGAGCCATTTTGGGAAGTACCCGTTTTTATGATTTTGATGAAAATAAAAACAGTATTTTCATAGGATATACGTTTTACGGGACAAAATCCTGGGGTAAAGGCATCAATCCTCAGATTAAGAAAATGATGCTTGATTATATTTTTCAGTTTGTAGATACGGTTCATTTCCATATTGGAAAAGAGAATTTCCGTTCTCAGACGGCTTTGGAAAGATTAGGCGGAAAAAAAGTTGCGGAAGAAGAGGTGGCTTACTTCGGCGAGCCAACGAGGACTAATTTTGTTTACGAAATCAGGAAAGAAGATCATTAAAAATATCTCGCAGATTATACTTATTTCGCAGATTTTTAGAATAATAAACTTTGAGAGCTTATATAAATCAAACGACTTTGCCTCCATTTTAAAATTGATTTAATCTGAATCGGCGAAACTTCTTTTTGTGAAAATTAAACAAACCGTTAGTATTCAAAAAATTCCCATGTATTCTCTGTGTTTAAATAAACATAAAAAAATCATTAATATGAAAAAATATAAAATCCAGACCTCCCCATTCGTCGTTCCCACCACGGATGGAAAATTAATCGAAGAACATTGGGGAAACTCAACGGGTAATTCTAATGTTTCTATTGCACACATGGTTGCGCCGCCGGATTGGAGTGAGCCCCACCAGACGCCCGAATTTGATGAGTTTACATTAATAATTTCAGGAAAAAAGCAATTTGAGATCGATGGGGAAATAGTGACGTTAGAGCAAGGTCAGAGTATTTTGATAGAAAAAGGAGCAAGGGTTCGTTACAGCAATCCATTTTCGGAGCCATGCCGCTATGTGGCGATCTGTCTTCCCGCGTTTTCTATGGAACTGGTAAATAGAGAAGAATAAATAATTTAAATATGGCGTTACAAATGTGCCCCAAGTGTAAAGACAATTCATTTACATGGTTTATGAACGGGAAATCTCCCTTAACGAGTTGGAGTTGTTTTAATTGTGATTATGAAGCGAAGGAAAATGAAAATGACAGATCTACCTGTGACAGCTGTGGGGAGAGTACAAAAACCAGGCTGAAAGATAAAGAAGGTGAATATTGGTGGTGTTCTAACTGTAATGAGAGCAATCCGATCGAAAGGTAATTTATAAATGTTGAGAGACGGATACAGGATAGACAGATAGATAATAGACGGATAGATAATAGACGGATAGAAAATAGACGAGGAGAAGATAAAAATCCATCGTACCTCCATCTATTATCTATTAGTCTATCCTCTATCCATCTATTATCTTTTCATCTCTTACCGCCCTGAACAGGTATTTCCTAAGTTTCCAGATCGGCAGATACGTAAAGAGTACAGAAAGCAGCCCTGCGAGAACGCCTACCAAAATGGCCATTGCCGTGGCATTGAGTGGATAATATTCAGATAGGTTAAATTGCCCGAGAATCAGCATCGAAAGGACGAATAATCCTGTTACCACGCCGTGAAGAATACTCAGTCGGGTCATTGCCTTTTTTACGTTAAGCTGATCGTCTATTTTAAATTCAATCGCTTCCTGTCCGGCGGCATCGGTTACCCTTTTGATGATGTCGATGGTAAGAACAACGGGCAAAAATATCGCCATTGGCAGCGTTAACCTTGCCAAACTTTGGGTACAGGCAAAAAAATGAGTATATCCCAGTTCATTAAAACTCGCATACGCAATCACGAAGTTGAAAATGACATTCGGAAGGGCATATATAATCATCCGCTTCCTTAAAAAGCGGTTGAGAGTCGTTTTTTTGACTGGTTTTGGCGGAGTTTTTTTTATTTTAAATTTCATGAAATTAAGAGCTCAATAGATTTATCTTCCATTTTTGCAGCTTCTTCTCTGGCCAGAAAATGTTCGTTCGACATAAAAACAAAATCCATTTGCTGGTCGTAAGTTGTTGTTATCAGCGTATTAGAATTCAACCACGGAAAAGCAACGGTCGGGCTGAAAATAGTTTCTACCCTGAAGTTTTTATACTCATTCGGAATATCGATTTTCCCCATATTCGACAGCGTGATATCATGTCCTCCTTTCCCGGATTTCAGCATAGAAATCATGCGATCGACCACAGAATGCATATTTTCGCCCATCCAAAGGAGTTCGCGGGCTTCCGTTTTTTCTATTTTTTCTAAAAGATCTTTTTTGATATATTGGGCGTTTTCCAACAGATCGTTACTTCCTTTTTTTAACGATAATTCTACCGTCGGAGCAAAAGCAAAGACATGATCCTGCTTAATCTCCGGAATAAAATGACGAATATCAACCGGACTGATAACTTTACCTTTTGCCTTTTTGGGATTGATATTTTCAAACGCTTTCATAAAAGAAGCACACAGTAAGGCATGGACAGAAATTCCCTGAGATTTGCATTTTTCAATAATATTTTTCGTCATTTCCGGTGGTAGCTTCCAGTGGATAACATAATTTTCTCCGATATTTTTTTTCCTGCTTTTTCGCTGAATCAGGAAAAATAATTTCGCCATCATCAGCAAAAAGTGAGCTTTGCGTTTCTTTTTTTTAAGGTTAAAATTTTCAGGTAAAAATTCATCAACAGAAATAAATCCACGGTAAGGATCTAAGGGCAGAGAAGGATTGTCCAGCAACGAAAGAAGTTCCCGCATGAGGTTGACAGCAGTGGTGCCGTCGCAAACGCAGTGAGGCATTACCCAAAGAAGTTCAGAAATATCTTGCCCTTTTACCCAAACCAGCTGAGCCAATGGTTTTTTATCGCCTTCAAAAAGACGGTACCATTCATTTTCAGACTCAAAAAGCCAGTCGACATCCGTTTTTCTTTCAACTATACGAATCGGAATGGACTTCATTTCTTTTTCTTCTGCAAAAAAAGGATATTTTTCACTTTTATAATCAATGACTGTTCTTAATAACGGATGTTTTTGCTGAATTTTTTCTAAAGCAAGGATGAAATTTTCCTCCAAAAGCTGTCCCCTGATTCTCGCTGTGAGAACCAGGTTAATGGGTGTTTCAGGATCAACATACATAATTCTTTCCACCATCATAAGTGGTCTCCTGATGCTCATACTTCTGCTAATTCTGTTTGCTGTTTCACAATTTTTATCATTTCATCACGAATG
>Ga0256410_1002765_pt1 | contig 11315 bp, 10 predicted proteins | sample PhyWR1_FD_185983 | JGI IMG/M metagenome (GOLD analysis project Ga0256410, IMG submission 185983) | Leaf surface microbial communities from wheat plants in UC Gill Tract Community Farm, Albany, California, United States - DLSL W.R1 | ecosystem: Host-associated > Plants > Phyllosphere >... | reverse complement strand
TTCGCTACTATGATGCGGATACGGGACAGTATTTGTGCCCGGATCCATTGGGGTTGGAAGGCGGTTTAAACTTATATGCGTATGTTCCGAATCCGCTGAACTGGATCGACCCGTTGGGCCTTACTAAATGTTCGCCAGGAAAAGATAATAGTGCTCACAATGCAGCGGACTATCAGAGGCTTAAAGATTATTATACTCAGCATGAAAAATATGGTTCTGGCGGTGTAAGAGAATTACAGAAAGGCCGTTACCGTTTTTATGACGAAATAAAACCCTCTTGAAATCCAGGTGAAATGAAAGGTGCCAGGTTAGTTAGAGAATGGGATCCATCTACAGGTAATAAACGTACCTGATATGAAACGGTTGACCACACTGGAAATATACGAAGTGTGGCTCCAAAGCCTGTTGCTCATGAAAAGAACCATCATATATTTGATATTGATGGTAATTATAAAGGAAGGAGGTAGTGTTTTGAGCATTCAGCCTCAACGTGTTGATATAATTAATAAAATATCAAATATATTAGCGGGTGATGCAAAAAGAGATGATGTATCTGAATGGGCATTTAATATGTTCGATGATGACTCATTAAGATTAGATGATCCTGTGGTTTTAAAATATCTGAAATTGCTAGGAGCTGTTGATTTACCTTCTTCAGATCGAGATTTTTTATATACGGATGATGATCTTCGCCACTGGATAACTGAAATCGAGAATCAATAATAATAGCCGGAAGCGATCTTAACGATCCTTCCGGCTTTTTACCTTCAGCACCAACAGCGTGCGCCGGTTGGCCTGTGCCTGATGCTCCACTTCATCCATTAACCGCTTGGCAATACCGCGCTGACGGAACTTCGTATGCACCATGAGCTTTTCCACCTCAGCCCGGTGACTGCCATTTTTCTTGGGGCTGTAGCTAATCTGTACCGCACCCGCTTCCAGCGGGGCAAGAAAACCGATGGAGGCCCCGCTTTCAACACAGTCATTCAATAAGGCAACAAGCCCATCGTGGTGTTCTGATAAGGTGTGCAGCTGCTCAATTTTCATTGGGTTCTCACGATGTTGATAAATGATGATCGGTGCGATCGGCTGCGGTTCGCGTTAATGGTGCGAAGCATCAGACGGTATATCGGCACAGGTATGCTGGCTACGTCAGCGATTTTAAGCATAGATAGCGGAACGGTGGCAAGCTTCGCGAGATACCACGTCGCGTAAGCAGGGTGGGGAGAGCGTTGACGCAGGGGAGGGCGCGGGCGATGCTGATGATTTCATCAGCCTGGTTTGCTGTTGGCACAGGGCTGCTATTGCAGCCCTCACAGCCAGTCTTCGATCGGTTCAGATATTCCCATCAGCGGACTGATAGTTGGTTTTAAGATGCGGCCGACTGCTCAAACATTCAGGGGCGCGCCGCTGTTCCATCCGGTAAGCGGGCATTGGTCCATTCAGGGATATCACCCAGTACCGGATATTTAGCAGCCTCTTTCAAATCGATATCGACGCCTAAACCGGGGCGACTGCTCAGATAAGCGTATCCACGATCAATCTCCGGACAGCCCGGGAACACCTCCATTAATGCCTCGTTAACCGGCGTATATTCCTGAATGCCGAGGTTGGTGATGCTCAAATCAATATGCAAGTTCGCCGCAACGCCAATGGGTGAAATATCCCCCGGACCGTGCCAGGCCGTTCTCACACCGTACAGTTCCGCGAACGTCGCTAACTTTTTCGCCGGCGTGATGCCGCCAATGGTGCTGACATGGCAGCGGATATAATCAATTAAATGGTTCTGGATGAGGGGTTTCCACTCGTTAAGCTGCGTAAACAACTCACCCATCGCAATTGGCGTGCTGCTCTGATTGCGCAGTTTATCAAGCCAGTCAATGTTCTCTGGCGCAACGGGATCTTCCAGGAAGAAAAGTTGATAGGGCTCAAGTGATTTCGCCATCTGAACCGCAGCAATCGGTGTGATCCTTTCATGAACATCATGGATAAATTCAACGCCGAAGCCGAGTTTATTACGCAGATGGTCAAACAGGCGCGGCACCGCGCGCGCGTAGGCATCCGGATCGAAGTAAACGCCGTGAGTCTGAGTGCGCGGTGAAACCTTCGGCTGAATGTTGCGCGCTTTCGCCAGTTTGCCAGCGATCAGGCGCAGGTCATCGGTTCCGGCACCGCCATACATTCCTATCTGACAGCGTACGTACTGATAGCCTTCTTCCATACGCGCCCGGATGTTGTCCTCCACTTCCACTTCATCAGCCCCGTCGCAGTGACGATATAGCGCGACACCGTCGCGGCATTTTCCCCCCAGCAACTCATAAACGGGTAAGTTCGCGACTTTGCCTTTCAAATCCCATAACGCCATATCCACGCCGGAGAGCGCATTATTCATCACCGGCCCGTTGCGCCAGTAACCGCTTACGGCCGCTGACTGCCAGATATCTTCAATGCGGCTGGGATCTTTTCCCAACAGAAATGGTTTCATGTAGTTGTCAATGGCTGCGACCACGGCGTGTATACGCTGCGTAAAGGTGGCACAGCCCAACCCGTAAAGGCCCGGCTCGCTGGTTTCAATTTTAACCACCACCAAATCAATGCCGCCAGGCGCAGTCAGTATTGTTTTAACGTTGGTAATCTTCAGTTGGCTCATGGTGATCCTTAATAACTTGTAAGATGTCCTACATGTAATGTGCATTAAAAAGCCCAACGGGCTTTTCAGTAAAATCAGTTGTGACGAACATCCTCAATGGCATGTACGTTATGGGTCATTGCACTGTTCAGGGTTTCTGTCGCGAGGGTAGCATCACGGTTTTTCAGCGCCATAAAGACTTTGATATGGGCTTCAACGCTTTCCAGCGTAATGCCCAATACACGGTTAAGCTCTTCCAGATAGTGAACGTAGATGCCCTTCAGCGACTCCATGACATGGATAAAAATGGAGTTGTGCGAGGCCTTCACAATCGCCAGATGGAAGTCAAAATCTGCCTGCGAATATTTTTTATAATCATCCTTGTTAACCAGCATACGGTTGAGGGCTTTTTCCAACTCCTGAATGTCCTCGTCCGTGGCATTTTGCACCGCCAGCTCCATGCAACGAAACTCAACCGTCTGACGAAACACCCGCATGTGCTCAAACTCTTCCTGAGAAAGGTGCAAAATCGGCTGGTTATCGCTGAAGGCACCGTAGCGCGCCACATCGCGGGTAACGTAGGTGCCCTTGCCGTGATGGGTCACCACCACACCAAGATCGCGCAGCTTCTGTACCGCACTTCTTACACTCACACGGCTCACCTGGAAAGTGGCGGTCAGCGTTGGCTCCGAAGGCAATTTGCAGCCCGGCTCCCAGATGCCATCCTGAATGTTTTTTTTCATCTGCTCGTAGATAACATCCACGATGTTGTGCTTCGGTACACTTTCCAGCGTCACAATATTTACTCACTTGTCCTACATGTCTGGTTTTTTTATCGTTTTTAACAAACCAGCACAAGCGATATTTTGCCGAGACAATATTTCATCACATACTGCGGAACCGAATTAACTACTTATTAATCATAGCTATAATTGAAAAATAGGGTTCTATCCTGTGAAGCAGTAAAGCAAATTTTTGTGAAGCACATTCCATTTCGCTCTAAGGATAATTGCCGGTTTCATTAACCTCAAGTACAACAACTGACATCAACTTGTTAGTCATGTTACATGAGGATTTGAAATGACAACCCTTTTCGACCTTACCGGTAAAACGGCGCTGATTACCGGATCAACGCGTGGTTTGGGATTTGCCTACGCCAGCGGGCTGGCGGAAGCCGGTGCTAACGTCATCCTGAACGGCACCAGCCAGCAACATATGGATACTGCACTTAGCGCGCTACAGTCCCAAGGCCATAACGCTTCCGGATTTATCTTTAACGTTGCCAAAGAAGATGAGATTGAGGCGGTTTTTAGTCAGCTCGACCGGGCCAATATTCATATCGATATCGTGATTAACAATGCCGGTATTCAATTTCGCCAACCCATGCTCGAACTCGCGTTGAGTGACTGGCAGCGCGTGCTGGATGTCAATCTCACCAGCGCCTTTTTAGTGGCCCGTGCTGCGGCAAGACGTATGGTGGAGCGCAACAGTGGCGGCAAAATCATTAATATCGGATCGCTAACCAGCGAAGCCGCTCGCCCGACGGTCGCGCCTTACACCGCCGCGAAAGGCGGAATCAAACTACTCACCAAATCGATGGCCGCAGAGTGGGCCGTCCACAATATCCAGACCAACGGTATCGGCCCCGGCTACATCCTGACAGATATGAACGCCGCGCTGGTGGATAACCAGGAATTCAATCAATGGGTATGTAACAGCAATCCCTCAGGCCGCTGGGGAAAGCCCGAAGAACTTATCGGCACCGCCGTGTATCTGGCGTCATCCGCATCTAATTACGTTAATGGCCAAATGATTTACGTGGACGGCGGCTGGCTCGCCACGCTGTAACGCTTTACCTATGGCATGACTGAGCATCAAGACTCAATCGTATCCTACCGACAAAACATAAGAGGTCAGAACCATGAATCAGACCGTTACAGGGGCATTACCCACTAAAAGATGGGGCCGACTGATCCCCGTTGCGTTCATCACCTACAGCCTGGCGTATCTCGATCGCGCCAACTATGGCTTCGGCGCAGCGGCTGGGCTCGCTGAAGATCTCAACATTACACCGGCAATTTCATCGCTGCTTGGTGCGCTGTTTTTCCTCGGCTACTTCTGTTTTCAGGTGCCGGGTGGCATTTACGCAGAAAAACACTCCGCAAAACGACTGATTTTCTGGAGCCTGATCCTCTGGGGAGCGCTGGCCGCCGCCACCGGCATGGTGCATAACGTTGCACTGCTCGCCGCGATACGTTTCCTGCTCGGTGTCGCCGAAAGTGTGGTGATGCCGGCGATGCTGATTTTCCTCAGCCACTGGTTCACACGCGCCGAGCGCTCCAAAGCCAATACCTTCCTGTTTCTCGGTAATCCGATAACCGTCCTCTGGATGTCGATTCTGTCCGGTTATCTGGTGAATTCGTTTGGCTGGCGCGGCATGTTCATTATCGAAGGCGTGCCGGCAATTTTGTGGGCGTTTATCTGGTGGGCGGTATACGCCGATCGGCCAAAAGACGCTAAATGGCTCAGTGAAGCGGAAAAACGTGCGGTGGAAAACGCTCTGGCTGCCGAACAGCAGGCGATTAAGCCGGTTAAAAACTATCGCGAAGCTTTCCGTTCACCCAAAGTGATCTCACTGGCGTTTATTCACTTCTTCTGGAACATCGGCATGTACGGTTTCATCATGTGGCTGCCGTCTATCCTTAAATCTGCGTCAGGACTCGGTATCGTTGCCACCGGCTGGCTATCGGCAGCACCTTATCTGCTCGCTGTACCCTTGATGCTGGGCGCGTCCTGGTTCTCAGACAAGTATCAGCAGCGTAAAGCGATTGTGGTGACCTTCCTTGGACTCGGTGCAGTGTGTTTTATTGCGTCGTTCACGCTGGGCGCATCGCACTTCTGGATCTCCTACACGCTGTTAGTGATCGCCGGTGGCGCGATGTACACACCCTACGGCCCGTTCTTTGCCGCTATTCCCGAAATGATCCCGCGTAATGTGGTTGCCGGTGCAATGTCCTTCGTAGTCTGTTTCGGCGCGCTTGGCTCCTTTGTCGGTGCCTGGATTGTAGGTTACCTGAACGGTCTGACCGGAAGCCCGGCTGCATCCTATGTCTTCATGGGCGGATCGCTGGTTGTTGCCGTGCTCTTAACCGTGCTGACGACGTTCAGCAGTCAATCAACATCGTTAACTCGCACCTCAAATGCTTACTGAGACAGGCTCAACCATGACTACCAAACCGACCCGAGCCCGTTTCTCTGTGCTGACCATGCTGTTTGTTGTCACGGCAATTAACTACATGGACCGCGCTAACCTGTCCGTCGCGGGTTCGCATATTCAGGGCGAATTCGCCCTGTCAGCCACACAGCTTGGCCTGCTGTTCTCCATGTTCACCTGGTTTTATGCCATGAGTCAGATCCCGGTCGGGTATTTGCTGGACCGGATTGGCTCGCGCTGGCTGTACGGCAGCGCCATCGTGTTGTGGAGCGTCTTCACGCTGCTGATGGGCTTCGCCTCACACAACCTTTTCACCACGGCAAGCGCCTCCTTCATGATGTTGCTGGTGTGTCGTGCGCTGGTGGGTATGGCGGAAGCGCCTTCTTTCCCGTCCAATACCAAAATTATCGCCACCTGGTTCCCGGACCATGAACGCGCGCGTGCAACCGCAACCTACTCCAGCGCACAGTACATCGGTCTGGCGTTACTCACGCCAGCGCTGTCGTTTATCGTCAGCAAATGGGGGTGGGAGATGTCTTTCTATATCTCCGGTTTAGTCGGCATCATCTTTGGTATTTACTGGCTGTGCGCCTACCGCGATCCGCAGCACAGCACCGCGGTTAATCAAGCCGAGCTGGATACTATCCGCAAAGGGGGCGGTTACGGTTCTGCTTCGCAAAGCACCAGTAGCCGGGTCAACTGGCAGTCGGTGCGCTATATCCTGCGTCAGCGCACTACCTGGGGGTTATTCATCGCCCAGTTCGCCGCATCATCAACGCTCTATTTCTTCCTGACCTGGTTCATCGTCTATCTGGAAAAAGGCTTACATCTGTCGATTGATAAAGCCGGAATTGGCGCGATGTTCCCGTACTTAATGGCGATGGCCGGCGTGCTGTGCGGCGGAACCTTGAGTGACATGCTGCTCAAGCGCGGTCGCAGCCGTACCTTTGCACGCAAACTACCGGTGATGGCAGGAATGCTGCTGACGTGCTCGATTGGCCTGGTTAATTTCTTCCAGGATCAGCCGGTAATCGCCATTGGTATTCTGTCCATCGCATTCTTCGCTAACGCCTTTTCGAATCTTGGCTGGGTGGTGTGCAGCGACGTTATCCCGCGCCATCTGATCGGTACTATCGGTGGCTTTCTTAATATCTTTGGCAACCTCTCTGGTATTGCCAGCCCGATCATTATCGGCGTGATCCTGGAGCGCACGCAGAATTTCGAATATGCGATGTGGTACATCGCCGCCGTTGCGCTGGTGGGGTTCCTCGCCTATCTGTTCCTGGTCGGTAAAATTGAATTAATCACTCCACCCGGAGAAGACCAGAAAAGTAACGAACAAAATACCTTCAATACGCCTTCAAGTGCGCAGGGTTAAAGCATGCAACAGAAAACAGTGAAAGCAGTTATGGTCAAAGGCGCACACGACGTGTGTGTGGAAGCGCATGCCATTAGTTGGAGTGAAGAGCAGGTACTGGTGCGCGTTCAACGTGGCGGGATTTGCGGTTCAGACATCCATTATTTTCAGCACGGTAAAGCCGGTATGTCCGTGCTGAAATCCCCGATGGTGCTGGGTCATGAGTTTGTCGGTGTGATCGAGCAGGCACCGCCCGCGAGCCGTCTGAGCGCCGGGCAACGTGTCGCCATCAATCCGTCACAACCGTGCCAGCAGTGCGAGATCTGCCGCAGCGGAAAGCAAAACCTCTGCCGTTCAATGCGCTTTATGGGCAGCGCGCAGTTCTTTCCACATGTTAACGGCGGTTTTGCTGAATATGTGGTGGTGGATCCACGGCAGTGTGTTCCCTATGCGGAACACGCGGAGGCTAAAATTATCGCTTTTGCCGAGCCGTTAGCCGTGTGCATCCACGCGCTGAAGCAGGCCGGTAGTTTAGTGGGGAAACGCGTTCTGGTAACCGGTGCCGGTCCTATTGGCTGTCTGATCATCGCCGCCGCGCTGGAGTCGGGTGCCACGGAAGTGATCGCCACCGATATTAGCGAGCGCTGCCGTGACCTGGCATTAGAAATGGGGGCCAGCGCCGTCTGCGATCCGCGGGATGAAACGATCGCTCATGAATGGGCAGCCAATGGCGGAACCTTCGATGTTTGCTTCGAGGCTTCCGGCGCCGCCGTCGCCATCGCGTCTGTCGTGGCCTACACGCGTCCCGGTGGGATTATTGTCCAGCTCGGCATGGGTGCCGCAGAGGTGAACTATCCGGTTGGGCCATTACTGGTAAAAGAAGTGCAGCTGCGCGGTTCCTTCCGCTTTATTGATGAATTCACCACGGCCGTCAGATGGCTGGAGTCCGGAAAAATCAATCCGCTGCCTCTGCTTACCGCAGAGCTCGATATGAATGATGCCACCGCTGCGCTGGAGCTGGCCTCAGATAAAGAAAGAGCTGCGAAGGTTCAGCTGGTGTTCTGATACTGACGTTTGGCAGAAAGGACGCATTGCAGTTCAGATCACGGGCATCGGTTTATTGGCGACTGTTCTTAACCGCGTGATGTGGATCTGTACCTGAGCGAGTATCTGGTTTTTAGACCGTTTCGGGTTGGCGTCGCCGCAGGCAGTGTGGCGACGTCAGAGGAGCATTGATAAACTCATAATATTTTTCTTAAATCCAGTTCCTCTTCAATTTTTTCATTTACCTCTCGCAGTGAAATCATCGCGTCATCGATAGCCATATTGTAAATTGACGGAATGAGTTTCTTAAGTAACGCGTCGAGTAATGCCTCAGACTCAAACTGGCCAAGGTGTAATTCATGTTCATCCAACATGTGCGTTGTGATTAGCTCGGACAGCTCGTGATAAGTTTCTTTATTTAATTCTGGCATATCCACATCTCCTTTATGTATCTACCTGGTAGAATACCATCCATGTATCAACGTGACATTTTTCCGCCGATCGGTTTTTATCCATAACGTGGAATAACAGGGGAAGCGTAGGGTGGGCTGGATGCGGGTAGCACAACGTCTGAGCCTGACGCGATGCGGCATAACGGGCTTTATCGATGGCAGAGGTTGAATAAACTCAATCTTTGGACCCCCAGAAAGCAAAAAACCAGCCCGTAGGCTGGTTTTTTTAAATAGTGGTGCCCGGACTCGGAATCGAACCAAGGACACGGGGATTTTCAATCCCCTGCTCTACCGACTGAGCTATCCGGGCAACGGGGCGCATTAAACCGTAAAGACCGTTCTGCGTCAACGGCTTTGTCACAAAAAAGCATTAAATCCCTGCCGACTGCCTGCTTTTTACTCTGATGGTGCAGATACTGTTCAGGACAATGCACCATTTTTACGGCACATCGCAATACTCAGCACATCTTCCGCCAGCCTGCGCGCCGTCTCAACGTCCTGGACTTTACGCTTCACCAGCAGGCGCGTCAGGCAACCTTCCAGGATCAGCTCCATCTGGTGTGCGACCAGGGTTGGGTTATCCGTTCCCAGCAGGCTTAGCAGTTCATGGGTGTACTGCCAGGAGTCTTTCTTCTGCTGTTCGGCAATCTGGTGGATAGGGTGGTCGGGCTGGGGATAAAAGCTGCACGCCGCGATAAACAGACAGCCGGGGTAACGCTGGTTGTTCACCGACTCTTCCAGTACGCTGTAGCGCGCCATCAGCTTCTCCGAGGGGCTGAGGCTCTCATCCAGCAGCATCTTACGTCGCCAGATATCGATCTGATCGCTGTGATAGCGCAGGGCGTCATAGAGTAGTGCCTCCTTGTCCGGCCAGAAACGCCGTAGCTCCTGCTCTGAGCAGTCTAGCTCTCCTGCCATCATTGTCAGAGAGGGGGTTGCCGCCAGTCCATTTTTTTCCAGGACATTCAGGGCGTGCTCTAGTACCTGTTCACGCTGCAATTGGCTCTCCTTTTCTGTTGGGGTCTGACTATGTCGGGGCGCATAGCCAGACCTTAGTGTTGTTTAAGGTGTCACTTTCTGCAAATGTTCAAGGAAGGCTTCCGGTTTCATAAAGCCGGTCACCCGCGAACCCGGGATCTCATTGCCGTTGGCATCGAAAAACAGGATGGTGGGCAGCCCCAGCACGTTCAGATGCTGTAACAAACGGCTGTCCGTGGTGCTGTTCGAGGTGACATCCGCCTGAAGCAGCTGCACGTTGCTCAGCGCTGTCTGCACCTGCGCATCGCTGAAGGTATACTTTTCAAATTCTTTACAGGCCACGCACCAGTCGGCGTAGAGATCGAGCAAGGTGATTTTGCCACTGCTGTCCTGTAGCTTTTGATCGAGCTGTGCCGTGCTGCCGATACGCTGGAAGTTAAGATGGGCAACGCTGCTGGCGGCCGGTGTATTGCCAAATGCCCAGTCCTGTAGAGGCCGTGCCGCGATCACCATCGCCGCCAGCAAAAGGATCTGGACAACGCGCAGCCAGCCGCGACTGCTCTTCAGACTGCTAATAAATGCCCACCCCAGGAAGGCCACACCCAGCAGGCTCCACAGGCGCAGTCCCCATGCCTCTCCCACCACGCGCTCCAGCAGAAACACCGGCAGGGCGAGAATGACGAAGCCAAAGCCTTCTTTTACCGTCTGCATCCACGGGCCGTTTTTCGGCAGCAGGCGGTTGCCAAACAGGGTGATGCCAATCAGCGGCAGGCCCATTCCCAGGGCATACAGATAGAGCGTCCCTGCGCCTGCCAGCATATTACCGCTTTGCGCAATATACAGCAGAATGGCGCTGAGCGGGGCGGTGGTGCAGGGTGAGCAGATTAATCCGGCCAGCGCGCCCATCAGGAATACGCCGGGCAGCGAGCCACCCTGCTGGCGGTTGCTCCACAGCGTCAATCGGGTTTGCAGGGAGGAGGGCAGCTGTAGGGTAAACAGGCCAAACATCGACAGTGCCAGGATGATAAACAGCAGCGACAGGCTAATCAGCACGACCGGGGCCTGTAGCGCGGCCTGGAATCGTAGACCGGCCGCCGCAACGACAATACCCATCACGGTATAGGTCAACGCCATACCCTGCACATAGATCATCGCCAGCATAAACAGGCGCGGCAGGCTGAATGTCCGGTTGCCACCGAGGATAATGCCGGAGATAAGCGGATACATAGGCAGCACACAGGGCGTGAACGCGACGCCAATGCCAATCAGCAGCGCCCAAAGCGGAGAAAACGGCAGACTCTGCGTCTGATTATTGATTGATCCTGCCAGATCGGACGGATCGGCCGCGTTGACTGGCTTATCCGGGGTTGCCGCATCAAACGTGTCATTCGACGGCGGCGCAGTAGCCAGATTCGCGGAGTCAGCCAGAGTTGCTGACGTAGCTCCATTTGAATTAGAAGATGGCGTGCCGGCCACCTCACTCAGCGGGATCGTGCGGGTTTCAGGGGGATAGCAGAAGCCTGCTGCGGCGCAGCCCTGATAGGTGACCGTCATCTGCGCCCCTTTCTCAGCCTGGAGAAGGGTAAACGAGAGCGCAAGACTGTCCGGATAGACTTCCGTTTTACCGTAGAACTCATCCTC
>Ga0256410_1002761_pt1 | contig 11329 bp, 8 predicted proteins | sample PhyWR1_FD_185983 | JGI IMG/M metagenome (GOLD analysis project Ga0256410, IMG submission 185983) | Leaf surface microbial communities from wheat plants in UC Gill Tract Community Farm, Albany, California, United States - DLSL W.R1 | ecosystem: Host-associated > Plants > Phyllosphere >... | reverse complement strand
GCCTCCTCGATGGACCTGCGCAGCGGCACCTCGGTGGCCACGGGTGGCGGCCCGGGCCAGAACGACGGCCGCGCGCGCGGCAGCGTCAAGCTCAACGTGCCACGCGTGGGCACCAACGATGCAGCGATCGACGTGGCCAGCGGCATCCGCATTGCCGGTGCCGGCGATCTCCAGGTCAACGCCCTCCGCAGCTATGATTCGGCGCCGCTGGCCAGCGCTCCGGACGTGCACGGCCATCGTCCGCAGGTGATCAACCAGCAATGGCTGGATACGGTGGTGGACCCGGACAACAGCCAGTGGATGAACGCCGCGCTGGTCAATACGGGATTGCAGCAGCGCACTGCTGCCCTGGGCAGCTACCGCCTGCGCCCCGGCGTGCAGATCGTGGCGCGGACCAGCAGTGACAACCCGCGTGGCGATCTGGTCGTGGCCGGCGATATCGATCTGTCCGGCTATCGCTACGGACCGCAGTCGAACCGGCTCGATCCTGCGCGCCGCGGCTTCGGTGAATCGGCCGCGCTGGTGCTGCGTGCCGAGGGCGATATCAATGTCTATGGCAGCATCAACGACGGCTTCGCGCCGCCGCCCGCCAATCCCGATGAGGACGGCTGGGTGCTGCTGGAAGGGCGCAGTAGCGGTGCGCCCAACACCGCGTTCGGCGGCGACCTGATCGTGCCCGGCGAAGGTGTCCAGCTGCAGCGCGGCACCGAATTCCGTGCTGGCGCCACGCTGAACTATGCACTGCCATTCGAGGCCGTAACCTTGCCGGCGGGAACCGTGCTGCCGGCGGAGATGGTGTTGTCCGGGCCGCTGCTGCTGCCCGCCGGTACCGTTCTGGGCGCGGCCGTGACGACAGGCAGCGGGCAGGTGATGGCGGCCGGTACCGTGCTGGCACAGGCGCTGGCTTTGCAGTCCGGTGCCCGCCTGGGTGCCGGCTTCCGCCTGCGTACGCCGGCGCCGGTGGCCGCACAGGTGTGGCCGGCCGGTGTCGCCCTGCCCATGGCAATGAAGCTCTCCGGCGCACTGGACCTGCATGCCGGTGCGATCATCCCGTCGATGACCAAGGTGGAGCTGGCCGGCGATGCGCCGGTGAAGCTGCGAACGGCCGATGCCAGCGGGCGCCAGGGGCGCAACTGGGCGCTGGCGGCGATGCTGCCCGACGGCACCACGTCGTGGGATCTGACCGCAGTGGCCGGTGCCGATACGGCGGCTGCCGATCCGCGGACCCGCCGTTGGGGAAGTGACGGCAGCATCGTGCTGGCCGACAGCCACTACAGCACCATCGGGACAGTAACCACGACGACGGAATGGAAGGGTGATCGCGTGATCACCCTGGACGGCTCGCTGAATCTGTGGGGTGACGAATCGTGGGTCGGGAAGCCCGTGGCTGATCTGGCCCGGGAGCTGGGTTTGACCGAGAACGAAGTCTGTGAGTCCGGACCCAATTGCGGCCCCGCCCCGCGACTGGTGGACAAGGAAGGCTCGCTGGCATGGTGGGGCGATGAATCCTGGGTCGGCCGCCCGGCTACGGAACTGGGTGCCGAGATGGGCATGTCGGAGGAAGAGATCTGCGCGGCAAGCGCCTGGGCTCGCCGGCTTGGAGCGTGCTGCGTACCGGCAAGGGTGATCTGGCACTGCTGGCCGCGCAGGACGTGCACATGAAGTCCGGCTTCGGCGTGTACACCGCAGGTGCGCCGACGTTGTTGGGCGATGGCAACGACGCGCGCTTCAACGCGGCACGTGCGCCGAAACCGATGAACACCGCGCTGCTCGGCGCGACGCAGGCCTCCGGATCCTATGACGCGGCCATCGCCGGCTACCAGGCCTGGTACCCGGACCAGGGCGGCAATCTGCGTGTTGAAGCGGGGCGCGACATCATCGGCGATGTCTGGACCGGCCGCTCCGAATCGGGCACGGCGCAACGTGACCAGGCCGGGCATTCCAGTGCCGCGGTGGGAAGCTGGCTGTGGCGGCAGGGTTCGGGCACGACGGAAGGTGTGCAGACCACAGCAACCAGCTGGTGGATCAACTTCGGCACCTACAGCACCGTCGGCGCCGAACTGGACGCGACGCCCCGCATGGTCGGCTTCACCGGCTTCGGCACGTTGGGTGGGGGCAATCTGTCCCTGGAAGCAGGCCGCCACTCGGGCGTGATCTCGCCGATGGGCAATGCCCTGGGCTTGTTGACGGCGCCCCATTCCAGCGCGATCGTCGCTGCGGTCGGGTCGACCGGACGCGTCAGCGACGGTGAGCTGCATCTGACGGGCGGCGGCGACCTGACGTTGCGAAGCGGCGGAGCGCTCAACCCCGGCCTGCGCGCGAGCGCGCAGCAGCCCGAAGGTTTCCTGCAGGATCTGGATCTCAATGGCGCCGTGACCAATCTACGCGGCAGCACACTGCTGCAGGCGGCGCGCATTGGTGGTGTCAGTGCGATACAGAGCAGCTACGGAACGTTGGGGCTGAAGAATCCGTTCGTGGCCGACGCCCCGGTGGCGATGGCGGGGCCGGTGCTCATCCTGGGTGATTCCACCGCACTGGTGCAGGCGCGCGGCGATGTGGTGCTGGGCAGTGCGGCCGACCCCGGGCGGGTGCCGGTGGCCAATTTCAACGATATCCTGCTGGACGATGGCAGCCACGCGTCGGGCTCGAGCTGGTTCTCGCTGTGGACACAACGCACCGCGCTGGACCTGTTCTCGGCAGGCGGGAACCTTTCGCCGGGCCTGGTCGGCACGCAGCATGCCAGCGGAAGCAACCAGGGCAGGGAGGTGATAGACATCAGCCCCAGCGATGGTGACGTCATCCTCAACTACTGGTTGTATCCGTCCCGGTTCAGCGCCGTGGCGGCCTCCGGCAACATCAATCTCGCCAGTCTGCGGGCGAGCGGCGCCACCCTCGGTGCCCAGGATGTCATCCTGCTGGCGCCCTCGGCGTCGGGTCGACTGGAGGTGCTGGCAGGAGGATCCATCCTGGCTGCCGAACAGGCCACCCAGATTGTGCGCTCCAGCAGTGATGCCCGCGTTCCGGGCCCGTTCGATCCGGGCTTCATCGCGCGGGGGCCGGGAAATGCCGGAACCGTGCGCAGCAACGTATCCGTGGACGGGGGCAGGGCCGACCCTGAGGCCGTGCTGCCGTATTTCGCGTTCGGTCCCAATACAGCGCTCGGCGCGCTGCTACCAACTACCCCAACTGTAGCCAGCAGATTCTATGCCGTGGCCGGCGACATCATCGGGCTGGGCAGCGGCAGCAGGCGGCAGTTGTCGCGCGATACGGGGAACAACGGGCGCACCGTGTTCGACTGGTACGAAGCGGGCTCGGCAGTACAGCTGCGCGCCGGTCGCGATGTCATCAATGCAAACGTTACCGCGCTCAACACCAGCAGTACCGATATCAGTGGGATCGACGCGGGCCGCGACATCATCCGCAGCAATCTGACGGTGGCCGGCCCCGGCAATGTCGAGGTCAGCGCCGGCCGCCAGCTGCGCCAGGAAGAGGCGGGAAGCATCGTCAGCCTCGGCGGTATCGTGCAGGGTGACACCCGGCCGGGTGCGAGCATTGCGGTGACCGCAGGCAACCAGCATCTTGATTTCGATGCACTGCGCGCACGCTATCTGGATCCGGCCGCGCTCGCCGACCCGGCGCAATCGCTGGCTTCGCAGCCCGGCAAGGCGGTGAAGATCTATGACAAGGAACTGAAGCAGTGGCTGCAGCAGCGCTTCGCTCTGGATGCCGATGGCGCCGGGGCGCTGGCCGTGTTCGACGCATTGCCTAAGGAGCAGCAGCGCATCTTCCTGCGCCAGGTCTACTACGCTGAACTGCGCGAAGGTGGTCGTGAGTACACCAATGCAGAAGGGCCGCGCTTCGGTTCCTACCTGCGCGGGCGCGAAGCGATCGCCACGCTGATGCCGGACAAGGATGCCAATGGCGCAACGATCAACCGTACTGGCGATATCGTGATGTATGGCGGCTCCGGTGTGCGCACCGAAGTGGGTGGCAACATCGAGCTGATGGCGCCAGGCGGGCAGATCGTGGTGGGCGTGCAGGGCGTGGTGCCTCCCGCAAGTGCGGGCCTGGTCACCCAGGGGCACGGTGACATCCGTCTGTTCAGCCAGGACAGCGTGCTGCTGGGCCTGTCGCGGGTGATGACCACCTTTGGCGGCGACATCCTGGCGTGGTCGGAGCAGGGTGACATCAATGCCGGTCGTGGTTCGCAGACCACGCTGCTGTACACCCCGCCGCGCCGGGTCTATGACACCTGGGGTAACGTGATCCTGTCGCCGCAGGCACCGGCCAGCGGCGCCGGCATTGCAACGCTGAACCCGATCGCCGAAGTGGCACCTGGCGATGTCGACCTGATCGCGCCTCTGGGCACCATCGATGCAGGTGAGGCGGGTATCCGCGTGTCAGGCAACATCAACCTGGCCGCATTGCAGGTGCTCAACGCCGCCAACATCCAGGTGCAGGGCGACAGCAAGGGCCTGCCGGTGCTGGCCTCGGTGAACGTCAACGCGCTGGCGTCGGCAAGCGCTGCGGCCAACAGCGCCAGCCAGGCCGCACAGGACGTGATGCGCAAGAGCCAGGACGATGCGCGGCGCAACCAGCCGTCGGTGATCAGCGTGCAGATCCTGGGCTTCGGCAGTGCCAGCAGCAGCATCGACCCGCCAACGCGCGGAAACACGGCCGCCGCCACGGGCTACGACGTCAACAGCGCCTTCCAGTTCCCGCAGGCCCGGGCAGACGCGGGCAAGCAGCAGGTGCAGTAGATCCACGCCATGCGTGGATGGAGGAACGGTGCGGGCCAAGGACCGCACCCACCACGCGCAGAACAGAGGATCGGGCCAGCTGCCAGGGAACGGTGGCGGCCCCAGCCAGGACGGCACCGAGGGCAGGGAGCAGCCATCAGCGGTGAGGACCACCGACACGGCGCCGCCGGGCGCGGGACAGCGCCCGGCGGCAGGAGGGCGGTAGATCCGCGCCATGCGTGGACGCCTCTCAGTAGATCCACGCCACGCGTGGATGCCTCTCAGTAGATCCACGCCATGCGTGGATGGCTGGGTCAGCTTTCAGTGCCGACCAACGGTCGGCACCCACCAGAGCAGGCTTGGCAGCAGAAGCAGGCCCGGCAGTAGATCCACGCCATGCGTGGATGCAGTCCAGTAGATCCACGCCATGCGTGGATGTCGTCCAGTAGATCCACGCCATGCGTGGATGGCTGGGTCAGCTTCAGTGCCGACCAACGGTCGGCACCCACCAGAACAGGCTTGGCAGCAGATGCCGGCCTGGCAGTAGATCCACGCCATGCGTGGATGCGCCTCAGAGCGCCAACACCCGCCGATAATTCAACGGCCCGCGCCCATCACGCAACCCCAACCGCAACTCCAGACCGGTCGCCGGCAAAACCTCCCCCTGGCTCGGCAGCATCGCCCAACCCACCCCTGGCTGCCACGCCCGCACCTCGAAGCGCTGCACATCACGCGCCACCAGCAGCCCGCGCGTCGGCTCGGGCACAGGCAGCGGATAATGATCGGAAGGCGCACCGCTGGCACGCCACAACGTGCTGCCTTGCCGCCACCAGCGAACGCGCTGCCACTGCAGCCCATCACTACCGACGCTGCGGGTGATCTCCAGCGTGAAGCCACCATCGGGGTGGCGCTCACTGGTCAACGACGGTGGCAGCAGCCGCGCGGGTTGATCGGCCGGCCGCACCGCGCCGTTCATCAGCGCATCGTCAGCGCGCATCTCGATATCGCGCTGGAACTGCTGCAGCACCCGCATCGCCGTGCTGGTCTCGGCATCGGCCTGGCGCAGGCGCTGGTCCGTGTTGGCCACGCTGTCCAGTGCGCGCCAGCAGATCAACGCCAGCACGCCCATGATGGTGATGGCGATCATCACTTCGATCAGGGTGAAGCCGCCCGCCGCGCGTTTCATGGCGCCGGCGTCCACGGCAGCTGCAGGCGCGTCAGCGATTGTTTCGGTGCATCTTCGGCCACCACGCTCAACTCCAGCTGCGGTTGTCCGTCGGCGCCATTGCCCAGGTGCTGTTGTACCAGGAAGCGGGTGCGCCCCTGCAGGCACAGCAGGCGCGCATCGCCGGGAGGCTGTGCGGACAGACGCAGCTCCTGCCAGCGGTCCTGCGCGCACAACAGGGCCAGCCGACGGTCACGCAGACGCGACTGGTCATCGGTCGCCACCGCCACCGAGCGCATCACCGCCGCCAATGCGATGGCCACGATGGCCAATGCGATCAGCACCTCGATCAACGTGAATCCGTGTTGCTGCCGTTTCACTGGAGGACCTGCAATTGTCCGCTGCCATCATCACGAAGACGCAGTCGACGCCCGTCCAGCGACAACGCCAGCTCCCACGGCACACCAATCCATTCGGGGCTCAGCTCGATGGCGGCCATGGGTTGCACGGTGATGCCACGGGTCTGCCACTGCTGGGGGCGCAGCAGGTCATCGCGCCGCAACTCGACCCAGCCCTGGCTGTCGCGGCGGCTGAAGCGGTAACCCTCTGCAGTGGCCTGCCAGCGGATCGGCCGACCATCGATGCGCGCTTCATCGCGAGCGACCTGCAGGCGTTGCGCCAGCCGCTCCGATTCCTGGCGCAGCTGCCGCGCAGGGTCGAGCAGGCTGCCCAGGCCGAGGCCGATACCCGCCGTGCAGATGCCGATGATGACCAGCACCACCATCAGTTCGATCAGCGTGAAACCGCGTGGTCTGCCTTGCATCGCACATCGCTTCCCGTCCTTGCCGATACCTGCCAGCGTAGGCGCGGATGATGAAACAAAAGCGTCAGCGTCAGCTGCTAGCGTGGCCGCACAGGAACTTGGCGAAGGTGCGGAACATGGACGGCAGGCGTTGGGATCGCAATCGCACGTTGACCCTGCTGGCGGCCATGCTGCTGCTGACCGTGGCGGGATACTGGGGCATGGCCCTGTTCATGGCGCCGGCTCGCGTTGCCACCGCCACGGTGCAGATCGCCGTACCCGCTGCCCCGGCCTTCGACGACGCTGCGAGCGCACCGCTGGTGCGGCTGCTTTCGCCAGGTGCAGTACAGACCGAGGTGACCGTGCTGGGGGTGATGGCAGGGCGGCAGGCGCCACTGGCATTGCTGTCGGTGGATAGGGCACCTGCCCAGGCCTATGCGCCGGGGCAGCGGCTTGGTCCGTCTACCGTATTGGCAGCAATCAGCGCGAACGCGGTTGAACTGCAGCAGGCAGGACAACCGCGCTCGCTGCCCGTGCCCGAACTGCCGCCGCTGCCCACCGATGGCATCGTGCCCGCCGCGCTGGGGCGGCACTGAACACGGCTCAGCGCGCTGGACGCTGCGGCACCACCGAACGCCCGAACGCATCGCCCATGCGCTGCCGCGTGCCCTCCAGGTTGTACTGCAGCAACTGGTTGCCGGGCTTGCGCATCAAGCGTTCGGCCTCGGGAAGATTGGGATGGAGGGCGTTGTTCGCTGCCGGCGCCAGCTTGCGTTGCAGGCAGTCCCAGGCGGGGATGCGCTCGCCATTGACCTGTACTTCGATGCATGGCGCTGCATCTGCCTGTTTGGCAGCCTGGTCGGCCCGCGCCCAGGGCGAAGCCAGAGCCAGAACCAGCGTCAGAGAGAGAGCAGGGCGGTTTGGCGTAAGCAGAGTGGCGTGCATCCTGAATCTCCCGAGGCAGCAAGCGCTTTGCAATGAAGACGTGTGCCAGGCGAAGTGTCCGCCTGCGCCTGTTTCAGCATCGTCAGCAGATGACAGTGCTGTCACAAAACTGTTGGCGGTTTTGAGGCGGCCTGCACGTCCTGTTGATAGACCGACGCGCCGCTCCCTGGCGATTCCCTTCGATACGACGCGATGCCTTCGATGACTCCCGTTCCGTGCCGTGCCGTTCGCCTTCCGCTGCGCCTGCATCCCTTGCTGCTGGCCCTGGCGTCGCTGCCGTCTCCGGCGTTCGCGCAGGACGCCGCGCCAGCGCCCACGGTGAACATCAACGAGTACATCGTGCGCGGCAACACCGTGCTCGATGCGCGCCAGATCGAACGCGCGGTCGAACCGTTCCTCGGCCCCGGCAAAACGCTCGCCGATGTCGAGAAGGCGCGCGATGCAGTCAACGCGCTGTACCAGCAGGCCGGCTACCAATCGGTCTATGTGGAGCTGCCCGAGCAGCAGGTCAACGCGGGCGTGGTGCTGCTGAAGGTGCAGCAGACGCCCATTGGCCAGCTGCGCGTGGTCGGTGCCCGCCATGACTCACCCGAGCGCATCCGTGAGCGGGTGCCGTCGTTGGCTGAAGGGCGCGTGCCCGACTTCGACCAGGCACAGAAGGAACTGACGGCGCTGAACGAAGGGGGCCGCCGTCAGGTGATGCCATTGGTGCGCGAAGGCCAGGTGCCGGGCACCATGGATGTGGACCTGCAGGTGGAAGAAGAGTCACCCTGGCGTGCCAGTGCGGCGCTCAACAACGACCACAGCGCCGATACCGAGAAGCTGCGCCTGAGTGCATCGCTGGCCCACGACAACCTGTGGCGGCGCGGCCACAGTGCGAGCATCGGCGTGTTCATCGCGCCGGAAGACACCCACCAGGCAAAGGTGTTCTCCGCCTCCTACACCGTTCCCTTCGAGGGCACGCCGTGGAGTCTTGAGGCATCGGGCTACACGTCCGACAGCCGCGTACTCAATGCCGGCGGACAAGGCGGCGCAGGCACGGGCACCGGCACCAACGTGATCGGCAACGGTCATTCCATTGGTCTCAAGCTCAACTACCGCCTGCCGGGCAGCAGCGCTTGGTGGCGCCAGCTCAGCCTCGGCGTGGACTTCAAGGACACCGAAGAAGACACGCAGATGGGCAAGGACAGCCTGAAGACGCCCTTGAAGTACGCACCGGTCACGCTGGCCTTCGTCGGCGTGCGCCAGGGCGAGCACGATCAGCTGAGCATCAACACGCAGCTGGTGGCGGGAACCCGGCGTCTGTTCGGTTACGGCAGCAACGCCACCGATTTCGGTCAGAAGCGCTACTGGGCCGATCCGAGTTTCGTGGCGTTCAAGGCCGATGTCTCCAACACGCACACCTTCGGCAACGACTGGCAGTGGTCTGCGCGTGGCTCGCTGCAGGCGACCGATGCACCGCTGGTCTCGGCCGAACAGTTCGCCGCCGGCGGCATGTACACCGTGCGCGGCTACCTGTCGGCCGAAGCGATCGGCGACTACGGTGGCCTGGCCAACCTGGAATGGCGCACCCCGGCGTGGTCGCTGTGGAGCGGTACCGACCTGCGGCTGTACAGCTTCGCCGACGCGGCCTACCTGCGCCTGCGTCAGCCGCTGCCGGAACAGCGCGACAAGTACAACCTGGCGTCGGTCGGGCTGGGCGCGCAGCTGCGCCTGGGCGAACACCTGCAGCTGCGCCTGGACTACGCCTGGCCCTACGCCGATGGCCCGGTCACGCGCAAGGACGACCCGCGGCTGCATTTCAACATCAGCACCAGCTACTGACCCTTCCCTTGAGATGCGTTCTCCGGAGACCTTTTGCATGGACCGTCTGCTTTCCCGAATGTTGCTGCTGTTGGCTGCGCTGATCGCGCTGCCCGCGGCCGCGGCCGATGCCAACTGGTGGCAGGCCGAATGGAAGTACCGCAAGCCGATCACCGTCGACGCAGGCCCACAGGGCGCGGGGTTGGCCGGCAACCCCGGGCGTACGCCGCTGCTGCTGCGCCTGCATACCGGCAACTTCGGTTTTGATGGCACCCAGGAGGGTGGCAACGACCTGCGTTTCGTTTCTGCCGACGGTCGCACCGTGCTGGCCCATCAGATCGAGCAGTTCGACCCGAACCTGGGCCTGGCCCTGGTCTGGGTGGACGTTCCGGCACTGACCGCCAGCGCGCCGCAGACGATCTGGATGTACTACGGCAACGCGAAGGCACCGGCCAGCGGCAATGGCCAGCAGGTGTTCGATCCGGACTACACGCTGGTCTACCACTTTGCCGAAGCCAATGCGCCGGCGCGTGATACCACGGCCTACGGCAACACGGCCGGTGCGGTAGTGCCTGCGGCGGAAAGCACGGTGATCGGGCGTGGCGTGCAGCTGGGCGCTGGTCCACTGTCGCTGCCGGCCAGTGCTTCGCTGGCACAGGAAGCGGGTGCGCCGCTTACCGTTTCTGCCTGGATCAAACCGGGCGCGCTGACCACCGCGCAGGCGATCTATGCGCGCCGCGACGGCAGCGCCGAGCTGGTGGTGGGGATCGACAACCGGGTGCCGTTCGTGCAGCTCAACGGTCAACGCAGCACGCCGGCGCAGCCGATTCCGGAAGGGCAGTGGGCGCATGTTGCGCTTACCGCCGAGAAGGGGGCGCTGCAGCTGTATCTGAACGGTCGCGTGGTGGCCCAGCTCAGTGGTGAGCTGCCGGCACTGACCACCGCAGCGGTGGTGGGTGCCGATGCGCCGGGCGCGGCGCAACCGCTGGCCAACTTCGATGGCGCGCTGGATGAACTGCGCATCTCACGCGTAGCACGCCCGGCGGCGCTGCTGCTGGCCGATGCCACCGCGCAGGGCGCCGATTCGCGCCTGATCAGCTACGGCGCCGACGAGCAGTCGGCCGGGCAGAGCCACTTCGCCTTCATCCTCAAGGCGATGCCGTTCGATGCCTGGGTGGTGGTCGCCATCCTGGGCCTGATGATGCTGTTGTCCTGGGCGATCATGATCGCCAAGAGCCGTCATTTCGGCCGCACCAGCAAGGCCAATGCGGTGTTCACCGAGAGCTTCTGCAAGCTCTCCGGCGTGCCGCTGCGCACGTTGTCCGAGATGGACCGGCAGGGCAAGGTGCCGACGGCGATGCACGACGGCTCGCTGTGGCGCATCTACCAGGTGGCCATCGACGAAATGCAGCAGCGTCATCAGCGCGATGGCAACTCCGGCTACCTGAGTGCGGCCACCATCGCCGCCATCCGCGCGTCGATGGATGCGGTGATGGTGCGCGAACAGGAAGCGATGGCGAGGCGCATGAACTGGCTGTCGACCACCATCGAGGGCGCACCGTATGTCGGTCTGTTCGGCACCGTGATCGGCATCATGCTGGTGTTCGTTGTGGCGGCGATGGCCGGTGCGGTGGACATCAACTCGGTGGCCCCGGGCATGGCGGCAGCGCTGCTGTGTACCGCCGCCGGCCTGGGCGTCGCGATTCCTGCGCTGTTCGGCTACAACTGGCTGGGCGCACGCGCCGAAGCGATCGGCGCCGACATGGCGGTGTTCATCGACGAGTTCGCCGCCCGCCTGGCCGAAGAGCAGGACGGGCGCGGCCCGGCCGTGGTCCAGGGCTGAGGGGCCGGCCATGGGCTACAAGGCGAAGTTCG
>Ga0256410_1002759_pt1 | contig 11331 bp, 10 predicted proteins | sample PhyWR1_FD_185983 | JGI IMG/M metagenome (GOLD analysis project Ga0256410, IMG submission 185983) | Leaf surface microbial communities from wheat plants in UC Gill Tract Community Farm, Albany, California, United States - DLSL W.R1 | ecosystem: Host-associated > Plants > Phyllosphere >... | reverse complement strand
CGGTGGGCATGCCGCAAATCGGCGCGCAAACCCTGACCGAGTCGGACATGTGGGGCGCCACCCCGTATGACCAGCTGCTGTGCCGCATCGACTTCAAGAAAATGCGCTACGACGGCCTGTACACCGCGCCGGGCACCGACCTGTCGCTCAGCTTCCCGGGTTCGCTGGGCGGCATGAACTGGGGCAGCATTTCCACCGACCCGGTTCATGGCTTCATCTTCGTCAACGACATGCGCCTGGGCCTGTGGATCCAGATGATTCCGTCGCAGAACAAAGGTGGTGCATCTTCCGGTGGCGAAGCGCTGAACACCGGCATGGGCGCAGTACCGCTCAAGGGCACCCCGTATGCGGTGAACAAGAACCGCTTCCTGTCGGTAGCCGGCATCCCGTGCCAGGCACCACCTTTCGGCACCCTGACCGCCATCGACATGAAGACCCGCCAGGTGGCCTGGCAAGTACCGGTGGGCACCGTTGAAGACACCGGCCCGCTCGGTATCCGCATGCACCTGCCGATCAAGATCGGCCTGCCAACCCTGGGCGGCACCCTGTCGACCCAAGGCGGCCTGGTGTTCATCGCCGGCACCCAGGACTTCTACCTGCGCGCCTACGACAGCAGCAACGGTAACGAAATCTGGAAGGCTCGCCTGCCAGTGGGCAGCCAGGGCGGCCCGATGACCTATGTTTCGCCGAAGACCGGCAAGCAGTACGTGGTCGTCACTGCTGGCGGCGCCCGCCAGTCGACTGACCGCGGCGACTACGTGATTTCTTACGCCTTGCCGTAAGAGCGCGTCGCCCCCTTCGCGGGTGAACCCGCTCCCACAAGGTCAGCACTGGCCATGCGGGCGCGGGTTCAGCCGTGAATGGCCCTGAATAACAACCCGAGACACAGCAATGCCATCCGCAATTCGCATTACCCCTACCCTGCTGCTGGCCTTGGCCAGCACCACCGCCCTGGCCGACGGCGACCTGATGACCCGCAGCACCCTCACCGGTGACTGGGGCGGCCTGCGCCACCAGCTTGAAGACGACGGCGTGAAGTTCACCGGCGACTACAGCGGCGAAACCGCCTACAACGCCCACGGCGGCCTGCACCGCTCGGCGCGCTATTCGCAGAACCTGAAGCTGGGCGTGCAGTTCGACCTGTCGAAACTGTACGGCCTGGACAACGGCGGCAAGGTCCAGCTGACCATCAACGACCGCCGTGGTAACAGTGCTTCGGAAGACCTGGTAGGCAACCGCCTGCCGATCCAGGAAAACTTCGGTGGCCTGTACACCCGCCTGACCGAGCTGAGCTACGAGCGCACCCTGTTCACCCCGGCGCTCAACGTCAAGCTGGGCTACATGGCCATGGGTAACGACCTGGGCGGCCTGGACAGCGGCATCCTGTGCAACTTCATGAACGCCGGCTTCTGCGGCCACCCGCTGAACATGTCCGGTGGCAGCGGCTGGACCAACTACCCCAACGCTCACCTGGGCGTGCGGGTGAAGTACGACCTGTCGCCTGCCTGGCAATTGCGCGTGGCGGCGTTCAACGTCGACCCCGAAAGCAATGGCAACTCCAGCCGCGCCTGGCACCTGGGCCCCAAGCACACCACCGGCACCGTGGTACCGGTGGAGCTGGTGTACAAGCTACAGGGTGAACTGCCCGGCGAGTACAAGCTGGGCTACTACTACGACAGCTCCGACGTGAAACGCATCGGCAGCGATGACGAAGTATCCGGCCGTGGCGGCCACTACCTGCTGATCGACCAGGCCGTGTGGAACGACCAAAGCTCGCCAGGCCGCAGCCTGCATGCCTTCGGCCAGTACTCGGCATCCAGCAAGGCCGCCTCGCCGTTCACCAAGTGGTATGGCGCCGGCGTGGTGCTGTACAAGCCGTTCGAAGGCCGCCCGAAAGATACGGTGGCGCTGGGTTACGGCCGTGCCGTGCCTAACCCGCGTAGCCGCGATGTGCTGGAAGACGCCGCCTTCAACGCTGGCCAGCAGTTCCCCGACATCGACAGCGCCGAGCAGTTGATCGAACTGAGCTATGGCTACCAGGCGACGCCATGGTTGAACCTGCGCCCGGATGTGCAGTACATCATCGAGCCGGGGGCGTTCTCGGGGAAGAAGATCGACAACGCGTTGGTGGTTGGCCTGCAGGTCAAGGCCAGCTTCTAACCTGAAGCAGACACCGATCCCTGCAGGAGCGACACAAGGTCGCTCCTGCATACGTTCTTTACCCTGTCAGACGGGAGCCTGCCGCAGGTAATCCACCAACCTCAGCAGCATGGCATCACACCCCCGTAACTGCTCGACACTGACGAATTCATCCGGCTTGTGCCCCTGGTCCATGCTGCCAGGCCCGCACACCACGGTCGGGATCCCTGCCTGGTCGAACAGGCCGCCTTCGGTACCAAACGCCACCGTGCCGAATTCATCCGTGCCACTGAGCAACGCCACCAGCCGCGCAGCCTCGCTGTCTGCCGATGTCGCCAGCCCTGGGTAGGCGCTCAACGGTTGCAGGCGGATGTCACTGGCCGCATTGACCTTGCGCATACGCGGCAGCAGCTCGGCCTCTGCATAAGTCTGCAACTGGTCGGCCACTGCCTGTGCCTCGAAACCTGGCAGCGCGCGCACTTCGAAATCGAACTCACACTCTGCCGGCACGATATTCAGCGCCCTGCCCCCTTTGATCACCCCGGTCTGCACCGTGGAGAACGGTGGGTCGAAGCGCACGTCGTGATGCACCGGCAATGCCAGCGCGTCACCGATGTCACCCAACTTGCCGATCAGCTTCGCCGCATACTCGATGGCATTCACCCCATACGGCGCATACGCCGAATGGCAGGCCGCACCCTGCACCTGGCAGCGCATTGCCAGCTTGCCTTTGTGCCCCAGCACCGGTTTCAGCCCGGTGGGTTCGCCAATCAGGCACAGGCGTGGCTTGTGCGGGCGCTGTTCGAGCGCGGCCAGCATCGACCGCACACCCAGGCAACCCACTTCCTCGTCGTAGGAAAATGCCAGGTGCACCGGCAGGTGCAACGGCTGGGCAAGGAACGCGGGCACCGCGGCCAGCACCGACGCGATGAAGCCTTTCATGTCGGCCGTGCCGCGGCCATACAGGCGCCCGTCACGTTCGCTCAGGGCAAACGGCTCGACGGTCCAGGCCTGGCCGTCCACCGGCACCACATCGGTATGCCCCGACAGCACCACGCCGCCAACGCCCTGGGGGCCGATGGTGGCGAACAGGTTGGCTTTGGTGCCTTCGGGGTTATGGAACAGTTCACTTTCCACCCCCTGCTCGGCCAGGTAATCACGGATAAAGCCGATCAGCTCAAGGTTGGAGTCCCGGCTGACCGTTGCAAAGCCGACCAGCCGGGCCAGCAGCGCGCGGCTGGCAAAATCACTCATCGCCCGGCACCCCGTAGCTGGGCGCGGCCGTCGGGTTCAGGGCGCGGGTAACGTAATCCTGCATCTGCGGGCGGTACGCCTGCCACAGGCCATCGAGCACACCGATCGGGTCGGTATCGGCCCAGTCCACGCGCAGGTCCACCAATGGCCAGGTCAGCTCGCCAGCGATCTTCAACGCTGCCGAGTGCACCGGCCCGGCCTCGCCACCTGCGGCCATCGCCGCATGCATGGCAGCCAGCAAGCGGTCGGCCAGGTGCCCGCCGGCCTCTTCAAAGGCCAGGACCATCGCTTCGATCACCTGGGTCGAGGACAACAGGTTACCCGCCGCCGCGCATTGCTCACCGGCCACGGCATTGTGCGTGCCCAATGCCTCACGACCGGTGAACAGTGCCACCTGGCCTTGGCTGTCGATCACTGTGACCTGCCGGTACTCGCTCCAGCCATTGGCGCTCAGTACCCGGTCCAGCGCAGCCGCAGGCAGCAACTGGCCCTGCTCCAGGGCATCGAGAATCTGCGGGCCCAGTGCCGGCAAGGTGATGTTCTGGGTGGAAACAGCGCCAACACCCGCACGTACCCAAGGGCAGCGGGCCCCCACGGCGATGCTCGACGAACTGATGGCGATGCCGACCTGGCCGGTTTCCTGGCAGCGGCCAATGATGGAGAAGGTCATGGTAATGCTCCTGTTGTCCTGTGCGATGCAGGGCATTCTGGGCGCAACCTTCTAGCCCACGAAACCAACATTTTCCGAGGGGTTAGGCAGGAAAAAACTTTGCTGTGGCAGAGATCGCGCGCCGCGCGGGCGGCGCTCGATTTCCGCCCCCCAAAAAAGCCACGACATACACGGGATCAACACACCTACAAGCCACAGAATTCAAGGCCTTCGCCGTTTTATCGGCAAGCACCAGCTAAATACTATTTTCGCCATTTGTGCAGCATCCCTAGTCTGGCTCCAGGCAACGGCGGTCCTCCAAACCGACCTTACAAAAACCGCCTGAACAAGGGCTCGGACATGACACTGAACAACCTCGAAATCGACACGCTCGTCGTCGGCGCCGGCCAGGCCGGCGTGGCCATGAGCGAACACCTGAACAAGCTTGGCGTGCCGCACCTGGTGCTGGAGCGCAACCGCATCGCCGAGGCCTGGCGCACCGGCCGCTGGGACTCGCTGGTGGCCAACGGCCCGGTCTGGCACGACCGCTTCCCAGGCCTGGAATTCAACCTCGACGCCGACGCCTTCGCGGGCAAGGACCAAGTGGCCGACTACTTCGAGCAGTACGTACGTAAGTACAACCTGCCAGTGCGCACCGGCATCGAAGTGAAGCGCGTGGTGCGCAACAGCGACCGCCCTGGCTTCACCATCGAAACCAATGAAGGGGTGATCCGCGCCAACCGTGTGGTCGCTGCCACCGGCCCGTTCCAGAAGCCGGTGATCCCGGCCATCGCACCGAAAGACAGCAACCTGCACCAGATCCACTCCGCCGCCTACTTCAACCCCGGGCAGTTGCCTGAGGGCGCAGTGCTGGTGGTGGGCGCAGGCTCCTCCGGCGTGCAGATTGCCGAAGAACTGATGCGCGCAGGCCGCCAGGTGTACCTGTCGGTCGGTGCCCACGACCGCCCGCCACGGGCCTACCGCAACCGCGATTTCTGCTGGTGGCTGGGTGTGCTGGGTGAGTGGGACGCAGAAATCGCCAAGCCCGGTCGCGAGCACGTCACCATCGCCGTCAGCGGCGCCCGTGGCGGCCACACCGTGGACTTCCGTGCCCTCGCCCATCAAGGCATGACCCTGGTCGGCCTTACCCAGTCGTTCGAGAACGGCGTGGCGCGTTTCCAGGACAACCTGGTCGAGAACATCAACCGCGGCGATGAAAACTACCTGGCCCTGCTGGATGCCGCCGATGCCTACATCGAAAGCAACGGCCTGGACCTGCCGGAAGAACCCGAAGCCCGCACTCGCCTGGCCGACCCGGCCTGCATGAGCAACCCGCTGCGCGAACTGGACCTGGCCAAGGCCGGCGTTACCAGCATCATCTGGGCCACCGGTTATGGCGTGGACTTCAGCTGGCTGCAGGTGGACACCTTCGATGCCAACGGCAAGCCCCAGCACCAGCGCGGCGTTGCCCGCGAACCTGGCGTGTACTTCCTTGGCCTGCCGTGGTTGTCGCGCCGGGGTTCGTCGTTCATCTGGGGCGTGTGGCACGACGCCAAGCACGTCGCCGGCCACATCGCCACGCAACGCACCTACCTGGCCTACCGCGACCGCGCACAGCGCGAGGCGGATGAGCAGCAAACCAACACGATCAGCAACGTCAGCACCCTCGGAGCCCACTGATGTCTACCCATACTCGCATCCGCATGTTCAACACCAAGGAAACCTACCCCAACCAGACCCTGGACAACGACCTGTGCCAGGCCGTGCGGGCCGGTAACACTATTTATGTGCGCGGCCAGGTCGGTACCGACTTCGAAGGCAAGCTGGTGGGCCTGGGTAACCCCCAGGCGCAGACCGAACAGGCGATGAAGAACGTCAAGCAACTGCTTGAAGAAGCGGGCTCCGACCTTTCGCACATCGTCAAGACCACCACCTACATCACCGACCCACGCTTCCGCGAACCGGTGTACAAGGAAGTGGGCAAGTGGCTGAAGGGCGTGTTCCCGATCTCCACCGGGCTGGTGGTCGCCGGGTTGGCTCAGGCCGAGTGGCTGATGGAGATCGACGTGATCGCCGTGGTACCGGATCAGCAGTGACCGGCAACCTGCACAGCGGGTGACACAGGTCGCCTGCCGTGCAGCCAGGCGTGGGTTACCTGTGCCGCCGCTTGCAGCCGCTGCTCGGCGGGCAAGCCGGCGCACGGCACCTCCACACTGATCTCCACGTCCCCCGGCAACGCCGCCAGCAACGTTGCCAGCGGCAGCTGCCCTTCGCCCGGCAGCAAGCGGCCCTCGCGCGCTTCCGCGATGATCAGCGCCTCTGCAGGCGCCAGCATCGGTGCATCACACAGTTGCACCGCACGCAGCAAATGCGGGTCGACTGCGCCGATGTCGGCCACCTGGCCACCGGAGCGGAACAGGTGCAAGGCATCGACCAGCACGCCACTGTTGGCCTGCCCCGCTCCCGTCACCACCGCGCAAGCCTGTTGCAAAGTCGCCACCGGCCGCCAGCGCATGAACTCCAGGTCCACACGCAGGCCATGGCCACGCGCCATCTCACAAAGCGCTGCAAAGTTGCCGGTCAGCCGTGCAACATCCTCATCGTCGCCGGACACTGTCAGGCTCACCGCGCCCAACTCGGCACCTGCCGCCAGCAGCGGCTGGTAGTCAGCCACCCGGGTTTGCGCCGTCAGCGACACGAACTCGATGTCCGTCACCCGCACGCCTTCCCCAGCCAGCACAGCCCGCAGCTCTCGCATTGCCTGGCTACCGGCCGCAACCGGGTAGGCCAGTGCACCCGCCATCACCGGGTGCAGGCGCAGCCCCACCGCACTGAACCCGGCGTGGCGCGCCTCGCGTACCAGCCTCGCCGGCGCCAGTTGCAGCGCCGTCAGGTGTGCCACGCCCAGGCCAGTCAATAGGTCGCCCTCCCACCACTGAGGTCGAAGACAAAGCCGGTGGTAAAGCTGCACTCGGGCCCGGCAATCCAGCTGACCATATTGGCGATCTCCTCGGCCTTGAGGAAGCGCCCCATGGGGATCTTGGCCTTGCTCGCGGCAATGTGTTCCGCTGTCATCTCGGCCATCAGCGGCGTCTCGACCATGGCCGGTGCCACGCAGTTGAGCAACACACCGTCCTGCGCCAGCTCCTTGGCCGCCGCCTTGGTGAAGGCGATGACCCCGGCCTTGGCGGCCGAATAGGCCGAGATGTACTGCACGCCATCCTTGCCGGCCATGGAGGCGATATTGACGATGCGCCCGTAGCCACGTTCACGCATGTGCGGGATGGCGGTGCGGCAGCAATAGAACACACCGTTCAGGTCGATGGCGATGACTTTGTCCCAGGCCTCTGGCGGGTACTCCCACGACGCCACCACCGGGCCGTTGATGCCGGCATTGTTGACCAGGATCTGGACTTGGCCCAAGCGCGCCAGCGTCTCGGCAAAAGCCGCCTCGACCGAGGCCAGCGACGACACATCGACCGCTTGGCGCAGCACCGGCTCAAAACCGTTTTCCACGCTGTCCCAGCCGTCGACAGCGAGGTCCCAGATCACCACTTGGGCGCCGGCCGTATGCAGGCGCTGGGCGATTGCCAGGCCGATGCCACGCATGCCACCGGTCACGATTGCGGTCTGGCCTTGCAGGTACTGGCTCATTGTTTAGCTCCATTTTCGACAGAAGGAATTTCTGGCAAGCGACGCAGGTCGCTGACCATGAACAGGTAGCACAGCGCCCCCAGCACGGTGATCGACGACACGAACGCCAAGGCCCAGACGAACGAGCCAGTCATCGAAACGATGATGCCGATGGTAAGGGGGGTAACGATGCCCGCCGCGTTGGCAAACAGGTTGAACAGGCCACCACTGAGGCCCAGCAAACCTTTGGGGGCAATGTCGGAGACGATCATCCAGGCGAGCGCCGACATGCCCTGGGCGAAATAGGCAATGCACAGGATGGTGATGACCAGCGCATCGGACTCCACATAGTTGGCCAGCACGATCACCGAAGCGGTGAGCAGCCCGGCGATTACCGGTAGCTTGCGCGCCACGTTCAGCGAGTAACCCCGGCGCAGCAAGGCGTCGGACAGCCAGCCGCCGACCAGCGTGCCCAGCGAAGCGGCAATGAACGGCAGCACCGCCACCCAGCCGACCTTGAGCCAGGGCATATGCCGCTCGGTGACCAGGTAAGTGGGGAACCAGGTCAGGAAGAACACGTTGGTGGAGTTGCAGGCGAACTGCCCCAGGCAGATGCCCAGCATGTTGCGGTGCTTGAGCAGCGCCGGGATCTGCGACCAACGGAACTGGGTGGCTTTCTGCCCGCCATCGACCACCCCGCCACCGGCGGCGATGTAGTCGAGTTCGGCCTGGTTGGCGGTGGTCGACTCGTGCGGCTCGTGGTACTTGCGCCACCACACCAGGCCATAGAGGATGCCCATCAGGCCCACGGCCAGCAGCAGAAAGCGCCAGCCATAGGCATGCAGCACCCAGAACAACAGCGGCGTCAGGAACGCCAGCCCGGTGTATTCGGCAAAGGTGTAGATACCGGTCGCCCTGGCCCGCTCACTCTGCGGGAACCAGGTAGCCACTACCCGGCTGTTGGTAGGGAAACACGGTGCTTCGGTCATGCCCACCAGAAAGCGCATGCCCAGCAACGACAGAAAGCCCTGCGCCAGCCCTTGCAGGCCGGTGAACAGCGACCACAACGTCAGTGCCAGCCAGTAGGTGAGCTTGGTGCCCAACCGGTCGATGAGGATGCCACCGGGGATCTGCGCGGCAGCGTAGGTCCACGAGAAGGCAGAAAAAATCACCCCCATCATCGCCGCGTTCAGGCCCAGGTCGGCACTGATGCTGGGCGCGGCAATGCCCATCACGCTGCGGTCGAGGTAGTTGATCATGGTGCCGCCCGAAATCAGCGCCAGGATCATGAAGCGGGTGCGGGTGCGTTGCTGCGCGCGTGCCGGGGTGTCAAACACCCCGAGGCTGGCGTTCTGTTCAGTGTTCATGACGGTTGCTCTCTTGTTATTGGAATGGCAAAACGGGGTTCTAGGCGAACCCGAACAGACGTCGTGGGGTGTCCCACATCACTGCCTGGCGCAGCCGGGCATCCGGCATCAGGCGCTCGGCCAGTTTCAGCAACGGGCCGTAGTCCACCCGCGAGCGCTGGCGAATGAACGGCCAATCCGAGCCCCACACGCAGGCATCCGCACCGAAGGCTTCGAGCAAGGCGTGCACGTAGGCACCGCTTTGCTCCAGCAACGCATCGGCCGCCGCGAACTTCTGCATGCCAGACAGCTTGACGCTGGCGCGGCCACTGTCAGCCAGTTGCAGTAGCGCCTGGAAGCCCGGCTGCTGCACGCCAGCCGCCACGTCCGGCCGGCCGCAATGGTCGATCAGCAAATGTGCACGCGAGCCCTGAAGCAGGCTCCGCAGTTCAAGCAGTTGGTCTTCGCACACCTGCACCTGGGCGAACAGGTCGAGCTCGGCAAGCTTGCCCAACAGGCCGTCAACGTCCTTGAGACTGGCTACCCCGTACAGCGCGGGATTGAAGGCGACGCCGACCACCCCTTGCGCCTGCAGCGCAGCCAGCGCATCGAGCTGGATATCCACCTCGACCACCGCCACGCCCTTGAACCGCCCTTGCCCGGTGGCCAAGGCATGCAGCAGGCAGCGGTTGTCGGTGTGGTAGCCGCTGTTGGGGCCCACCAGCAAGGCATGTTGCACGCCATAGGTGTCCATCACCCGGGTGAACTGTTCCTGGGTGGCGACTTCCTGGCCAGAGGGGGAATAGGGTGCGTCGGGGTGGTAAGGGAAACGGGCGGGGTCAAACAAATGGTTATGGCAATCGATCTTCGGTTCGTCAAAGATGTTCACGCAGCACTCCCGGCAGCGCCACTGCGCTTGCCTTCAGATCTTGTTATTGTGCGCCGCAAGGGCAATTTGGCTGGGTTCAAGATACTGCGTGGCCGGGTTTGGCGCTCATACCCAGATTGCAAAGACCATAACCGAAGGTAATAGATATGCTGCTTGGCAATGAAGGCGCAGACGCAAGCCCCATGGTGTTCAAGCTGCGGCACATGGAAGTGTTCCGTGCGGTAATGCTGACCGGCTCGATCAGCGCGGCGGCCAAGCTGCTGTACGTGTCGCAGCCGGCCGTCAGCAAGCTGATCCAGTACATCGAGGGGCGTTTGAGCTACCGCCTGTTCGAGCGCATCAACAACCGCCTGGTGCCCACGGCCGAGGCGCAGGTGCTATTCCGCGAAGTCGAGCGGGTGTACCAGGCAGCGCTGGAGGTCAACGAATGCGCCCTGTCACTGGGCGCAGGTGGCCACCGCAAGCTGCGAATCTCGTGCAGCGCTTCGCTGTCGACGGTGGTCATCCCGATTGCCCTGGCCCAACTCAAGCGTGAGGCGCCTTCGCTGAACATCGAGTGGCAAACTTCGCTGATGGGCGAAATGCCCAACCAGATCCTGTCGAAAAAGGTCGACCTGTCGATTGCCGCCCTGCCCGTGGTACACGATCACCTGCATTCGCAGCCCTTCATGCGCGGGCGCATGGTGGTGGTGATGCCACCCGAGCACGCGTTGGCCGGGCATACCTCGCTGACCTTGCAACAACTGGAAGGCCATCCGCTGCTGCTGTTCAGGCCCGACATGCCGTTTGGCAAGCTGCTTGCCGAGCACATCGAGCGCCACGGCGCGCAATTGCCGTCACTGTTGTCGTTCACCAATGCCAACGAGGCTGTGGCGCTGGTCAAGCAAGGCATGGGCATCAGCGTGATCGACGAATTCGTGGCGCAGGACAGCGGCCTGGCGGTGGTGCCGCTGGCGGACGAAATTCACTTCGACATCAGCTTTGTCTATTCGCGCTTCGAGCCGCCATCGCATGCGGCGATGGACCTGATGCGCGTGTTGCAGGGCCAGGCGCAAAAGCTTGGGCGGGCGATGTAGGCTGGTGAGGCCATTGGGGCTGCTGCGCAGCCCATCGCCGGCAAGCCAGCTCCCACAAGGATGGCATTGTTCCCGGCTGGCGCGAACAGTGTGGGAGCTGGCTTGCCGGCGATGGGCCGCAAAGCGGCCCCGGCTGCTTGAGCTAGAAACCTACGGTTGCCGATAGGAGGTAGGTCCGCGGCGTGGAAAGGGTCAGCCCCGGCTCACTGTCATCCGAGGCACCGGCCGAGCTCCAGTAGCGATCATCCAGCACGTTCTCGACACTGGCCCGCAAGGTAACCTCGGTAGCGTCCACGTTGAAGGCGTAGCGCGCCCCCAGGTCGTAGCGCTCCCAGCCATCGATCT
>Ga0256410_1002755_pt1 | contig 11339 bp, 7 predicted proteins | sample PhyWR1_FD_185983 | JGI IMG/M metagenome (GOLD analysis project Ga0256410, IMG submission 185983) | Leaf surface microbial communities from wheat plants in UC Gill Tract Community Farm, Albany, California, United States - DLSL W.R1 | ecosystem: Host-associated > Plants > Phyllosphere >... | reverse complement strand
GCACGCCGGTAGCGATCACAAAGTCATCGGCCACATCTTGTTGCAGCATCATCCACTGCATGCGCACGTAGTCTTTGGCATGGCCCCAGTCACGCAGTGCATCCATATTGCCGAGGAACAGGCATTGTTCCAGGCCCTGGCTGATATTGGCCATTGCTCGGGTGATCTTGCGGGTTACAAAAGTCTCGCCACGGCGCGGCGACTCGTGGTTGAACAGGATGCCGTTGCAAGCATACATACCGTAGGCTTCGCGGTAGTTAACGGTAATCCAGTAGGCGTACATTTTGGCAACGGCATAAGGCGAACGCGGGTAAAAAGGCGTTGTTTCCTTTTGCGGCGTTTCCTGCACCAGGCCGTAGAGTTCGGAAGTCGAGGCCTGGTAGAAGCGGGTTTTCTTTTCCAGACCCAGCAGACGGATGGCTTCCAGAATACGCAGCGTACCCATGGCATCCACATCTGCCGTGTATTCCGGTGACTCGAAGCTGACGGCTACATGGGATTGTGCACCCAGGTTGTACACCTCGTCAGGTTGTACTTCCTGGATGATGCGGGTCAGGTTGGAAGAGTCAGTCAAATCGCCATAATGCAGAACGAAGTTACGGTTGTTGACATGCGGGTCTTGATAGATATGGTCTACGCGCTGAGTATTGAAAGAGGAGGCGCGGCGTTTAATGCCGTGAACTTCATAACCCTTTTCCAGCAGAAGTTCTGCGAGGTAGGAGCCATCTTGGCCTGTGATGCCGGTAATAAGAGCGCGCTTCTTCATGATTGACCTTCTATTATGTCTAAATTTATTTATTGCTATTAATTAAAATAGGTGCAGGGCTGTATTTGTGTTGTTTCTGTGTATAACTTGAGATACTAGGTTACTAGTTTTCAAATTTACGCATTTTAATAGGTTTTGCTGGGTAGCCAACATACACGTAATCAGCTTTTGCATCTGTGAATAGCGAGCTGCGGGCACCAACAAGGGCGTTGCGCCCTACCGTGACACCAGGTGCAATAAATACATCGGTAGCTATCCAGGCACCCTCTTCAATAACGATAGGTTTAGCGTAAATCCTAAACGTTCTACTTGCGGAGTCATGGCTTCCAGTACAAAGGTAAGAGCGCTGAGACACCACGGCATGAGAGGCGATACTGATTTCAGCAAGTGTATACAATTCTACGTTGTCACCTACCCAAGCATAATCTCCAATGCTTAATTTCCATGGGTAAGTGATGCGTACGCTTGGGCGTATGATGACGCCTTTGCCAATTTTAGCACCAAAAGAGCGCAGCAGAAAATTTCTCCAGCCATACATAAACTGTGGTGAAAGACCGAATAAACAGGATTGTACCAACCACCAGAGTTGACACTGCATGCCTGAGCGTCCCCGGAAGCCGGGTGGAAGTTCAAAGCGGTCAAGCTTTTGCATAGGTGATCTCTTTAATCAAACTATCCAAGTCTGTGTGTGCTTCAGAGATAAACGCTTGGAATATATTTTTTCTGCTTTGACGTGAAGCATTACACGTGAAAGTTTCAAAATTTTTAATATGGCTGGCAGCGACATTTGCCCAGGTTTCAACAGACGTTAGTGGCATCGACCAACCGTCGAGTCGTTGAGTTGATGCTTTCATGCAACCTGCTTCACTACTCAAAATATACACGCCTTCAACGGCAGCCTCATAGATGACCAGCGGCTCTGCTTCGTTACGTGATGGATAGATAAAACAATCCAAGTCTGCAAAGAAGCGAGCTTTATCATCTCCGTAGAGACCACCAAGGTAATGTAGTTCGGGGAATTCAAAACAAGCCTGGTCAAGCAGGGTTTTTAACTCAGGATCATGACAAGGGCCTGCTATTACAGCTTCAAAAGGAACACCAATCTGCTTCAATTGAGTCAGGGTTTTTAAAACAACATCAATCCCTTTTGAAAAGGAAATGTTTGCTAAATAACCGATTTTCAGAGATTGTTTTTTGAAGTTCGGGGATTCTATTGCTTTGTCATTGGAGAAAAAAGCGGCGTTTGAAAGCACCGAGATTTTTTCGTCCGGAACTTTATAATTTTCTTTCAAAGCCAAACGCATTGCTTCGCCTAGTACAATGTGGCGAGCCTTGGCGCCTGCGGTCTTACACACCAAGTTGAATAGTATCGATGGGCATGTCAGATAAAGAGCTGCGTGGTGATGCAGGAAAATTTGCGCACCAAATAGTCTTGCAAAACCGACCCAGAAAAAATCGAAGACTTGACCACTACCGCCGTTAAGAGATCGGTATAAAACGCGTTCGCGTTTGACTGTCAGTGCCCAGAGTAAGCGCAATGTTACCGGAAAAAAAAATGCAAACTTGATAAAAAACCAGAAGCGACTGTGATAGAAGCGTGCCAGTAAAGATGGCGATGAATTGATAAAAGTAACAGGCGCCAGCGTTCGTAAGCGATCCAGCATCTTTTTGTTAATGGCTGACATGCCATGAAGCGGGGGAGGTATGTCACCCAAAAAAATCATGATGCATCCTCTTTTTTATCTTGACTCAAAATATTGAGCATTTTGGTTTCCATTGATGGCGCATTCAAATGCTCATACTTAGAGAATGCCGCATTGCTGATTTCAAGGTACTTTTCGGTTGGCATTTCCCATATGTCTAAAAGTGCATTGTTGATCGCTTCGGATGTGTGAGTTTTTTTAAACGTAATTCCATTGATTTTGTTCTGTACATATGAAGGTTCTGGCCCCATATGCGAGAAAATATCGTCATGCAAAATAGGGGGCAGTCGAAGTGAGAAAAAATGGACTACGCTCAGACCAGCGTTTCCTGGATAACACCCTACTCGACACTCGCGACTTATTTCGAGAGTTTTTTCGTCATCATAAATAGCGCCATGGAATATGATCCATTCCTGTTTGTACTGTTCACGGTAAGCCGGTTCAAGCTCGCCAGAACCGATCACATGCAGAATTGCAGCGGGATGAATTTCACGAAGTTTAAGAACAGCACTCACCAAGTCTTCTAGTTGGCACTGCTCACGCAATCGTCCAATAAATAGTATGCCTTGTTCGTCACCCCGTTTAGGAGTGCTGCCGGCGTCAGCTGAAAATCTAATCGAATTATCTGCAACTTCAAGTTTTTCAGAGCTGCAGCCTATAGAAACCAAAGAGTCGCGGGAAATAGGAGTATAACAAATATATTTATATGAGAGTCGAACTGCAGAACGGTAAAGAAAAGCAATAAGTGGACTTACTTGCTTCTTGGAATACAGGCCTTGACCGTGAGAGAAAACTCTTATTTTCATTTTTCTGCAGAGAAATAACAAGCGCCAGTAGGTTAGATCTCGAACGTTAGCGCAGGTTAATATGGCATCCGGCGAGCTTTCGCGTATTGCCTCTAACACACCATGTTGGAAAACTAATTTGCCGCCCAAAACTGAAGAATGCATGCACTCAATCGATCTGACAGTGTTAGGTATTAATGATAGGAAGCCACTATTGTTGGCAGGGACGCCATGAAGAACGGTAAGATCAAAATCATTGGCTAAGCACTCTACAAGTTTCTGTCGGTAGCTGGTTATTATCGGTTGTATATAAAAAAGTTTAGCTGGCATTTTTTGAGGTCCTGCGAGTGATAAGGAAGCCGATAATTAATGCGGTTATTATAAAGAGTGCAATGTTGGCTATGACTCCTATCAAAGAACCTCTCAGGAAAATGATAGCGAATGCGCAGATGATGGCAACTAATGATCTAGAAATAAGATCTTCAGTGCTTCTAAATATAATAGTTCCGGTGTCGATTTTTTTGAGGAATACACCAAACAAGAAAGCACCTACAGTTACCCCTAGAATTCCAAAGTCTACATAAAGCTCTGATACTAACGGTGCTGAAATATTTGTAAAAGGATAGCCCATGAACTCGGCAGCTGACTGCCCTGTTGCAAAGGGCTTGCTTGTCCATAGCTCTCTGGGGATAAAAGTGAATATGGCCCCTAGTAGTTGGTATCCAAAAGATAAGCCTTTCGCATCGACGTATGCTACAACGTTCATAACGGACTGAAAGCCGTCGAAATCCCCGCTTTTTGAATAATACTCGATGACACTAACTCCAGCTGATCCTCCTCGAGTCACAAAGTTAATGTAAGGAAAAAGAGTTACAACGCCAATAAAAAAGCCTGTAAATAGCAGGAGTTTATATTTTTTATTAGGTGGGCATGAAAAAAAGACAAATGCGAGTATGTATGCAAATAACATATATCTTGGTAGGGCAAGTGGGAAATTAACAATCAAAAATACGGAGAGTGCTGCAGCTAAGAACCAATAGTATTTCAGGCCAATCGTTTTCTTTCCTGCAGCTATTACAAAAAACAATATATAGAAGCCGAGCACCCTGCAAAAAGCCAGCGCGGCGTTGGCGAAAGGGCCTTGGCCTATATAGTCCATATCAAACTCTGATCTTTTGGTAATAAAGTTCATTACTCCTAAGTTTGCAATGATTAGTGCGAGTGATAGAAGGCTCAAATAGAAAAAAATATTAAATCTTTGTCTGGATATGACTCTGTTCTTGAATTGGAAGATGGGCTTGGCTTTTGTAAGGAAGAATCCAAGGAAGAAGAAAATAGTGAAGCAAAGAACCATGAAAGCTGCGCTATCCTGTAAATTTGAGGGGTAGGGCATCTCGTAAAAGGGGAATATGTTTTTGTAAGTGTGGACTAGGGCTGGAGATATGAAAAAGAATATGTTGTAAATGCAGTATAGTAATCCCGCGTAACCAAATCTACGGCTGCGAATAATTGCTGCGCCAGATATAAGATTTAGCATTAATGTTGCTGAGAGCAAGTAGAAAGCCAAATAAGAGCCGAGCATTGTAAAACCTTTTGTGTGGATAACTTATGTGGCTAGTGAGGGGGGTGCTATATTCAGTGTTTGCCGTTGTCTGTAAGTATGTAGGTGGCGGCGATTACGCCTACCATTAGAACTTCAGGGAAAAGCATCATAAGTGCAGCGCCTATTTCAGGTTCTATTTTGGTAGATAATAAATACCATGCGCACATAGAAAAAATTGAAAATAGCATATAAAGCCAGGAAATGTTGCCGTGTTTGTTTTTCGCGAAGAGTAGGGTAGATGGCACGTACCATATCACATTCACTGCTGCATGAAGCGCTAGCAGAATAAGGAGTTCTGAGCTCAATACTACTTTGCCAGTGGACCAAAGTTTTAAGATGTATGGCCCAAGTTCGTAAACTCCAATTAATCCAGCTAGAATGATAGTTACTGCAATAAGCGAGCCATTTCTTACCGTTTTATTGGCTGCAATAATTTGGCCGCTTCCTAGAAGTCTTGAAATCTCAGGGCGCATTGCGCTGTTAAATACAATGCCTATTTGCATTAGTAGGCGGACCATTGTTCTGGCCATCGTGAATGCTGCTACTGATGCGGCACCTGCGAGAGAGTTAAGTAACAAGACTCCTCCTTGCAAGGTAACTACTTGGGCTAATGGTAAGGCCATATATGATACCGCAGGCCAAATTACAGTTCGTAGTTCACGAGTGCTAGCGTGCTTCAGCGACATTGCGCCAATGGTAGATCTATTTAATGCTACAAGATAATAAGCTATCGTTGTTGTGAGGGCAGTTAGCATTAGGCAAACTGCTAGTGTTGCTGGGCCTGCGCCAAAATAAAGGGTGACGATTGTAACCCCCATTTCTGACGCGCGTCTATTAGCCGTGGAGAAGGCTGAAAGAGCAGTTTGGTCCATAGCCTTCAACCAGGCTGTTATTGGCCCTACTAGGAAGTTGAATGCCAAATATAACGACATTGAAGAAAAAATAATAACGGCCGCATGGGGGGAGAGATCGTTTAGCTCTAAATACTTAGTCCAAGGTATAGAGAAAGATAAAGTATTGCCTATGACTGCTACAACAAATGCAGTTACTAAGCTGAAGGCCATTGCGGTGTCTAATGTTCGTCGTACTGTAAGTAGGTCTTTTGAGCCTGACGCTAATGAAGCCCGAGTTGCTGATGCTTCTGATACTCCTAGTTCTAGCATTGCTAAAAATAAAGGTACGCTAGTTAGAACAAGCCATTCGCCATACTGCCGAACGCCCCAGGCGCCTATGAAGAAGGGGACAACTAAGATCTGAGATCCTAGCGTGATGATTTGGGAGTACCCGTAGCCAGATAAGTTGCGTGCGATTTTATTGCGTAACCTATTCACGTATCGACGCTTCCTGGGTGAAAATTAGATGATGATGTGATCGGGTCACTTGAGTTTACTCAATTAAAGTTTCCGATTTGATGCCTGTTGTCAAGGGGGTAAGTGAGTATTATAAAAGCATGTGCTTTAATTTTTTGGTCTGGATGTGTGTTTGTTGGGTTGTTTAATGGGTAACTTAATAATTTATCGTTGTAATGAGTAATAAGGGTTTTAGTCTTTTTTGAATAGATGTTGATCAATTTTTTCGAGTAGGCTGCTACTTCTGGAAGTGTTAACTTTTCGGACAAATAGCTTTTCAGAGTTTTGGATTTGCTCCCAGTCATTTAGTGTAAACCATTTGGTCAGTGATGGGCATATCAAATGGAAATTTGCGAGTCTCCAAAGACCGCTACCTTCATATCTTTGTATGCCGTCAGTCATGGCGACGAAAGGTGAATTTCCAATAATTGTGTGAAAGTAATGTTCGTCTGCAGCGAACGTATTTTTATTCATTTCATAAAACCAATTATTGTTGTTGTGAAAGTTTAATATGTATTCACAGCATTTTGGAGTTAGTGCGCACCAAGTGTGTCCGTAGTAAGGTATTATATTGCTTTGCCACTTGTTTCGTATCTTCAGTGATCTCAGAATCTTCCTGGCTGATTTGTCCATGAGTTTTAATAGTTTGTTCGGAGATCTAAGCAACGGCTCCAGATATTGTTTTTTTGTAATCTGCTTTAGATAGTGTTTTGGCGAATCCCTCATGTCTATGAATTTTATAAACTCTCTTTCTGGGTTTGATGCAAAAGTATTATTTATTTCTTCGATGGATTTTATTGGGTAATCAGAGCCGCTAATGAATATTAGGTGTGTATAGTGTTCTGATAGCTTTAGTGCTGCCTTAATTAGGTTGAGTAGAGCGTCAACCATGGATATGCCCGCCCATGCGACATTTATACGATCCTCAATAAAGATTGTCGAGGGATTGCATTTTTCAATATATTCGCTTGGGTCTGTTTTTGCATCTAAATGTACGTATATATCGTTCTCTTTACCTAGATATTTTGTCAATCGAGCTAAATGTACTGGGTCGTTGTGAGCAAGAATCAAATAGGCTGTTTTTTTCATTTTTAGCACTTTATTTTAAACGGTTTGTCGACCGATTGATTGGTATGTTATTCCTTTGCTTTCTAGTCGGCTCGGTTCGAATAAATTTCTTCCGTCAAATATTACTGGTGATTTAAGTGTTTCCTTGATTGATTCAAAATTTGGAGCCTTAAACACTTGCCATTCAGTGACGATTACTAGTGCGTCCGCTTCTTTTAATGCTGATTCTTTTGTTCCGCAAAGAGTCAGATCTTTTCTGTTGCTAAAAATTCGTTGTGTTTCCTCCATAGCTTCAGGATCGTAAGCCTGTATTTTAGCACCAGCTTTCCACAAAGCCTCCATCAATACTCGGCTAGGCGCCTCGCGCATATCATCGGTATTGGGTTTAAAACTAAGCCCCCAAAGAGCAAATGTCTTGCCGTTCAAGTCACCATTGAAGTGTTTTGAGATCTTTTTGAACAGTACGCATTTCTGTTCGTCATTGCGACTTTCCACTGCTTTAAGCACTTTAGCGTCAAAATCGATGCTGTCAGCAGTGCGGATAAGTGCCTGTACATCTTTCGGGAAGCAGGAACCGCCGTAGCCAACTCCAGCATATAAAAACTGGTAGCCGATACGTGGATCGGAGCCAATACCCTGGCGAACCATTTCTATATCTGCACCGAGCATTTCTGCCAGGTTGGCCATTTCGTTCATAAAGCTGATTTTTGTCGCCAGCATGCAGTTGGCGGCGTATTTGGTCAGCTCGGCGCTGCGTACGTCCATCACGATGATTTTTTCGTGATTGCGATTGAAGGGGGCGTACAACTCGCGCATTACATCTTCAGCGGTTTTGCTACTAGTACCAATGACGATACGATCAGGGCGCATGCAGTCAGCAACGGCGGAACCTTCCTTGAGAAACTCAGGGTTGGATACCACATCAAAGCTCAGGTCTTCACGCTGACGTGACGCCAGGACTTGCGCAATTTTTGCGCTAACCTTGTCGGCAGTACCCACAGGGACTGTGGATTTATCGATAATGATTTGATGTCCTTCCATATGCTGGGCAATGGTTTCGGCCACTGCCAGTACATATTTAAGGTCAGCGGAACCATCTTCGTCAGGCGGTGTGCCTACGGCTATAAATTGAACTTCGCCATGCTTAACGCCTGCTGCTGCGTCGGTGGTGAAATTCAGGCGACCAGCGGCGTGATTTTCTTTTACCAATGCTTCCAGGCCAGGCTCGTAGATGGGGATATGGCCCTGCTTCAGGCGTTCGACCTTGTTGGCATCGATATCAATACAAACTACGTCGTGACCTACCTCTGCGAGAACGGCGCCTTGCACCAGGCCAACGTAACCGATGCCAAAAACTGTGACTTTCATGTCGACTCCCTTTGAGCGTATAGCGGGTAAAAAGAGATTAGAGGTTTGATTTTGTGCTCACTATTTAAGTAAGCATAGGTATCTACACATCATGACTAGGAGGTGTTAATTGGCGGCTTATTTAGTTGTAAATAAGCTGGGAAAAATATAGCAACCCTCCATCAATTCCTTAAATGCTAAAAGAAGAGGTAGCGTTTGAGGTGTGTATACCTATGCTCAGTACGCAGTGCATACTGGTTTGGTATATTTTATTTTTATGTGATATGGATCAGGCACGCTACCGCCACAGGATTATTCGCCAGTCCCTGAAGGCGTCGTGTCTCGTAGTAATGTGCTATTGCTTTGAGGGTGATGCATTAAAAGAGCGCCCTTAAAAGTAACCGGGCGCTCTGAGTTGCAAGATATGGCTTTTATTAAACGTTGTCAGACTTGTATTCGTAGTTGTAATAGCCGTAGGCACCATAGCCATATTTGGCGGACGCACGTTTTTCAACACCGTTAAAGATTGCGCCTTTAAGGTCAATGCCATTTTGGGCAAAGCGGCGCATGGTCAACTCAACTTCACGGGCCGGGTTTAGCTCAAAACGGGTGACAATCAAGTTAGTGCCGGACTGGCGGCCGACAATGGCGGCATCAGTTACTGCCAGGAAGGGCGGTGTATCGAGAATTACCCGGTCGTAGTTGGCGCTTACTTGCTCCAGGAACTCGGTAAAGTTCTTGTGCATCAGCAACTCGGATGGGTTTGGCGGGATTTGGCCTCGGCCAATGACATCAAGATTTTCGATTTCAGTTTTATGAATGGCGGTACTAAGATCGCAGCGCTTTGCCAATAGATCGGACAAACCATTTTCAACCGGGATACCAAACATTTTATGGATATAGCCTTTACGCATATCCACGTCTACCAGCAACACACGTTGGCCGGATTGTGCAATGACTGCGGCTAGGTTGGCAGAGACAAAGGATTTACCAACCTTGGGGCTTGGGCCGGAAATCATCAGGCGGTTATTGTCCGCCTCCAGCATTGCAAAGTGCAGGCTAGTTCGCAGGCTGCGTAACCCTTCAATCGCCAGATCTGTTGGGTGGCTACTTGCTAGTAGTGGTGTAACACGTGTGCCGCGACCACCGGGGCTCTTTTCATCTTCCACTTTTTGCAGTGAGCTGAATGGAATTGAAGCGTAGACCGGAAGGCCGAGTTTTTCAATATCGTCCGGGTTCTGTACGCCGCGATTTAGTGCCTTGCGGAACAGTACATAACTGATGGCAATGACGGCACCAAGTAAGGTGGCGATCAATACGATCAGGGGTTTCTTGGGTTTGACCGGGGAGCGCAGGTCTACATCGGCAGTATCTATCAGGCGTACGTTGCCTACAGCGCCAGCGCGCATTACATCCAGTTCCTGGGACTTGTTCAGCAGTTGGGTATAGATCTCGGTGCTGACTTTCAGGTCGCGGGTCAGGCTCAGCAGTTCTTGCTGTGTGCTCGGCAAGCCTTCAACTTGTTTGGCCAGACGGTTTTGTTTGGCGGTCAGCTCAGCCAGTTGACCCATCAGCGCGCGGTAGGCCGGATGCTGAGGCGTAAACTTGCGATCCATTTCGGCTTGTTGCAGTTTCAAAGTCGAGATGCTGGTGTCCAGTGCCACGATTTGATCGAGGATGGCTTTGGCTTCGAGGCTGATATCAATCGATTTGCTGCGAATCTGGAAGGCATTCAGTGCGTTTTCGGCTTTTTCCAGATCCTTGCGAACCTGTGGCAGCTGGTCTTTCAGAAAGCCCAGGCTTTGCGCGGCTTCGGCCGAAGTGCGCTCAATATTCTGCTGCACATAAAGGCGGGCGATTTCATTTAAGGTCTTGATGGCGGCTTTAGGGTCTGTATCTTCCAGAGCCATGCCGATCATGCCGGACTCTTTACCTCGCTCTGCAATCTCCAGTGCTCGTTGATAGGCCATTATGGTAGTAAGTCGTGGCTGGCGGACCACGCTGAATGTTGTTCCTGGGTTAGCTTGCAGAGTTTCTACCAGCAGCTTGACGCCATTTTCATTAATGGCCGTACCCACTTGGCCTTTGGCCAGTATGTTGTCGTCTTCATCCAGTAGGGTAAAGCTGCCTGCGTCACCACTGATCAGTGTCAACTCTTTGCCCAGCAATTCCTTCGGCAATTCAAGCTCGGCAATTTTCAGCTCTTCACCACCCCAAGCGAAGCTGTTCATACCGAACAGTGGGCTGGCTACAGCATTTTCCGCATCCGGCTTGAACCGTCGCGCCATAAACTCGCCAATCAGCGGAAAACGATTAGGCTCTACCTCAATATCCAACTTCAGATTATCGACTGCAGCGCCAATATTCCTGCGGGACTTGATCAGCTCGATTTCTGTAGCCGATGGCGACTCTTTACCCAGCATACTGCTGATATCGGAGAAGCCCAGAGGGTCATTCTTCTTGGCCTCCACCTGAATCAACGCATTCGCCTGGTACACCGGCGTTGCCAGCAGGGCATAAGCAACCCCCGCAGCCATAAACACGCCCGTGACGCCGGCAATCAGCCATTTATGGTCGATCAGCGTACCCAACAACCCCATCAGGTCGATTTCGTCGTTGTCGTCATCTTGTTCATGGGGCTTTGTCACGGGTGTTTGCTGCATAAGTCGGTTTCTTATCTTCACAGGTAATTCGAGGAATGACTCAGCGTTTGATCCG
>Ga0256410_1002751_pt1 | contig 11348 bp, 10 predicted proteins | sample PhyWR1_FD_185983 | JGI IMG/M metagenome (GOLD analysis project Ga0256410, IMG submission 185983) | Leaf surface microbial communities from wheat plants in UC Gill Tract Community Farm, Albany, California, United States - DLSL W.R1 | ecosystem: Host-associated > Plants > Phyllosphere >... | reverse complement strand
CAGGTGCTCGCTGCCACCGCCAGCCACAACGCTGCTGCCGAGAAATTCCTGACCCTGGCCAACGCCGACAAGCTGGGCACCCCGGTGTACATGCAGGTCCAACAGATGTTCGCCCAGCGTTTCGCGCAAACCAAGGCCCCGGCCGCCAAGCAGCCGGTGCTGGCAAGCTACCAGGCCAAGGCCAACGCCGCGCTGGACAGCGCCATTGGCTGGAACAAGCTGAAGCCGAAGATGGTCGACCTGTACACCCAGACCTTCACCGAGCAAGAGCTGAAAGACCTGGTCAAGTTCTACGAATCGCCGCTGGGCAAGAAAGTCCTGCGTGAAATGCCCAAGGTTACCCAGCAGTCGGCCCAGCTGACCCAGCAAAGCCTGGAACCCGCGGTACCGGTGGTGAACAAGCTGCTGGAAGACATGACCAAAGAACTGGACCCTAACGCTGGCAAGGCCGCCGTCCCTGCCAAGAAGTGAGCACACCGCAATGACCATGCAACAGCGCATTGAACAACAGCTGGGCGCCCTGGCGCCGCAGCACCTGCAAGTGCTCGACGAAAGCCACATGCACAGTCGTGGTCAGGAGACCCACTACAAGGCAGTGATCGTCAGCGAGCAGTTTGCCGGGTTGAACAGCGTCAAGCGCCACCAGAAGGTGTACGCCACCATGGGTGAGCTGATGGGCCAGATCCATGCCCTGGCCATTCATACCTACACCGCCGAAGAGTGGGCCAAGGTCGGTGTAGCTCCGGCCTCGCCGGTGTGCGCTGGCGGCGGGCACTGAAACCTTTCTGTTGTTCTGGTAGAATCCGTACCATCCAAGGGGGCCGCTGTGCGGCCCATTCGCGGCACAAGGCCGCTCCTACAGGAACTGCACCGCCCGTTGGGTTGTGTCTTTCCCTGTAGGAGCGGCCTTGTGCCGCGAATGGGGCGCAAAGCGCCCCCTGCTTTTCGTCAAACCCGGTCCGCCCCTTACGAGGGCAACCACCTGGAGAACCCGCTTCATGTCACACCCTATCGTCGTCGCGGCGCTGTACAAGTTCGTCACCCTGCAAGACTACGTCGAGCTGCGCGAGCCGCTGCTCAAGGCCATGCTCGACAATGACGTCAAAGGCACCCTGCTGCTGGCCCACGAAGGCATCAACGGCACCGTGTCGGCCACCCGCGAAGGCATCGACGGCCTGCTGGCCTGGCTGCGCAACGACCCGCGCCTGGTCGACGTCGACCATAAAGAGTCGTACTGCGACGAGCAGCCGTTCTACCGCACCAAGGTCAAGCTCAAGAAAGAGATCGTCACCCTCGGCGTGCCGGGCGTGGACCCGAACCAGGCGGTCGGCACCTATGTCGAGCCCAAGGACTGGAACGCGCTGATCAGCGACCCGGAAGTGCTGCTGATCGACACCCGCAACGACTACGAAGTGGCCATCGGCACCTTCAAGGGCGCGATGGACCCGAAGACCGAAACCTTCCGTGAGTTCCCGGAGTACATCAAGGCCAACTTCGACCCCAGCAAGCACAAGAAAGTGGCCATGTTCTGCACCGGCGGCATTCGTTGCGAAAAAGCCTCCAGCTACATGCTCGGTGAAGGCTTCGAGGCGGTCTATCATCTTAAGGGTGGCGTGCTGAAGTACTTCGAGGAAGTGCCTCAGGAAGAAAGCCTGTGGGACGGCGACTGCTTCGTCTTCGACAACCGCGTCACGGTGCGCCATGACTTGAGCGAAGGCGAGTACGACCAGTGCCACGCCTGCCGCCACCCGATCAATGCAGAGGAGCGCGCGTCCGAGCACTATTCGCCAGGTGTCAGCTGCCCGCATTGCTGGGACACCCTGAGCGAGAAGACCCGGCGCAGTGCCATCGACCGGCAGAAGCAGATCGAGCTGGCCAAGGCCCGCAACCTGCCGCACCCGATCGGTTACAACTACAAAGCCGAGGCCTGATGCATGTCTGCACGCCTGATCTATGTGATGGACCCGATGTGCTCCTGGTGCTGGGGTTTTGCGCCGGTAGCCGCCGCCCTGATCGCCCAGGCGCGTGAGGCGGGCGTTGCCACCCGCGTGGTGCCTGGCGGGCTGCGCACCGGCGGCAGCGCCCTGGACAGCGCCACCCGCAAGTACATCCTCGAGCACTGGCAGGCGGTGGCCGACGCCACCGGCCAGCCGTTTCGTTTCGAGGGGGCCATGCCTGACGGGTTTGTCTATGACACTGAACCGGCCTGCCGCGCCCTGGTCACGGCCCGCGAGCTGGACGCCGAACGCGTCTGGCCGCTGCTGGCGCTGATCCAGCGTTCGTTCTACGAGCAGGGCGTGGACGTGACCACGGCGCCGCAGCTGGTCGAGCTGGCCTCGCAGTGCGGCTTCGACCGGGCCGAGTTTGCCGAAACCTTCGCCCGCGCCGATACCCGCGCCGCCACCGCAGCCGATTTCAGCTGGGCCCAGGACTTGGGGATCGCTGGCTTTCCGACCCTGCTGGCCGAGCGCAATGGCCAGTTGGCCCTGCTGACCAACGGCTACCAGCCGCTGGAGCGCCTGCAACCCTTGCTCGGCCGCTGGCTGCAGCAGGCCGCCTGTGCTTGATGTGCCGGGGTCACCCGACCCGGTGCCGGGCAAGCCCCACACTGCGGGCGATCGACTGAGCTGGGCGGAAATCCGCCGCCTGGCCCTGCATCACAAGAAAAACCTCTGGTCCGCCAACCTCATCGCCGTGCTGGCGGCTTGCTGCAGCGTGCCCATTCCGTTGCTGTTGCCCCTGCTGGTGGACGAAGTACTGCTGGGCCATGGCGATGCTGCGCTGAAGTGGATGAACCACCTGCTGCCCTCCAACTGGCAGATGGCAGCCGGCTATATCGGCCTGATGCTGGCGCTCACCCTGTGCCTGCGCCTGGCTGCCCTGGCGTTCAACGTGATCCAGGCCAAGCTGTTCGCCGGTTTGGCCAAGGATATCGTTTATCGCCTGCGCATCCGCCTGATCGAGCGGCTCAAGCGCATTTCGCTGAAGGAATACGAAAGCCTGGGCAGTGGCACGGTCACCACCCACCTGGTCACCGACCTGGACACCCTCGACAAGTTCGTTGGCGAAACCCTCAGCCGCTTCCTGGTGGCCATGCTGACCCTGACCGGCACAGCGGCGATCCTGATCTGGATGCACTGGCAGCTGGCCTTGCTGATCTTGTTGTTCAACCCGCTGGTGATCTATTTCACCGTGCAGTTGGGCAAGCGCGTCAAACACCTGAAAAAACTCGAGAACGACAGCACCGCGCGTTTTACCCAGGCGCTGACGGAAACCCTCGATGCCATCCAGGAAATCCGTGCCAGCAACCGCCAGGGCTACTTCCTTGGCCGTTTGGGCCTGCGCGCCCGCGAAGTGCGTGACTACGCCGTGGACTCGCAGTGGAAAAGCGATGCCAGTGGCCGTGCCAGCGGCTTGCTGTTCCAGTTCGGCATCGACATCTTCCGCGCCGCCGCCATGCTGACCGTGCTGTTCTCCGACCTGTCGATCGGCCAGATGCTGGCGGTGTTCAGCTACCTGTGGTTCATGATCGGCCCGGTGGAGCAGCTGCTCAACCTGCAATATGCCTACTACGCCGCCGGTGGTGCGCTTAGCCGCCTCAACGAGCTGCTGGCGCGTGATGACGAACCGCAGTACCCGGCTGCCAGCGACCCGTTCGCCGGCCGTGAGACGGTGGGCATCGAAGTGCGCGACTTGCGCTTTGCCTATGCCGACGAGCCGGTGCTGGAGAACCTCGACCTGTCTATCGCCCCTGGCGAGAAGGTGGCGATTGTCGGCGCCAGTGGCGGCGGCAAGAGCACCCTGGTGCAACTGCTGCTTGGCCTTTACAGCGCCCAGGCCGGGACCATCCGCTTTGGCGGTGCCAGCCTGCAGGAAATCGGCCTGGAAACCCTGCGCGAAAACGTCGCGGTGGTGTTGCAGCACCCGTCGCTGTTCAACGACACCGTACGCGCCAACCTGACCATGGGCCGCGACAGCAGCGACGACGCCTGCTGGCAGGCGCTGCGCATCGCTCAGTTGGATGCCACCATCGCCGCCTTGCCGCAGGGCCTGGACAGTGTGGTGGGGCGCTCCGGCGTGCGCTTGTCTGGTGGGCAGCGGCAGCGCCTGGCCATTGCCCGCATGGTGCTGGCCGAGCCCAAGGTGGTCATCCTCGACGAAGCCACCTCGGCGCTGGACGCCGCCACCGAGTACAACCTGCACCAGGCCCTGGCGCGCTTCCTCAGCGGCCGCACCACGCTGATCATCGCCCACCGGCTGTCGGCGGTGAAGCAGGCCGACCGGGTGCTGGTGTTCGATGGCGGGCATGTGGCTGAAGATGGCGACCACCAGCAGCTGATTGCCGAGGGTGGGTTGTACGCCAAGCTTTATGGGCACCTGCAGCAAAGCTGATCCTTGCGCTGGCTGTACGGGCCTCTTCGCGGGTAAACCCGCTCTCATCAAACAAAATGCAACCCATTGATTTTCAACCTTCAGGCAGCCACGAGTTGATACCCCAGTTTCCGGGCTTTGCGAAGCAAAGCCCGGACCTGCCGGTCCTGGCTTCTGCTTTCGAACTCCTCAAGACCTTGTTCAACATAAGCCTGCTTCTTGGTTAACAGGTTGTACACCAGACGTGCCAACTGATGCGCAGTGGCTTTGATGGCACAGCTGGTATCCATTCGAGTCAGCCTGGCTCGGTGCGATGCGCCAATGAAGCCCTTGTCGTTACGAGCATTGGATGCGGCTTGCTTGAGTGCTTGAGCTGCTCGATTGACTATTTTGGGCCCGCCACCTGCCAGTCGGTGACCGCCGGAAATTCGGGTAGGGGGAGCCAGTCCCAACCAAGAGCAGAAGTGCTGTGAGGACGGGAAGCGTGATAGATCTGTACCGATCTCCCCTGCCAGCACTAACGCAGTGTCTACCCCAATGGTCGGAATTGCGGTTAGGTCCATGCCAAGAACCTTCCACAATGTCTGATGCAATTCAGTCTGCTGGGCGCCGCTTCGGTGTGGGCTTCGTAAAGGCTTATTGGATGGCTCTGGCTTGGTTTGCAGCACTGGCAGCTGCTCTAACGCGGTTTTTATGGCGTCGTCACAATCAGCAATTTGCTGCTCAAGGAAGTCATAGGCAGCCAATTCCTGAGTTAGCGCATGCAAATGCTCGCGCCGCCAATTGCCATGAAGACTCCGAGCGACAGCCTCCTTGCCTGCCTTGATGCGGCGGTCGGTCAGTTCAGCCAGTTGCACTGGGTCCCGTTCCCCTGCGCAGATGGCTCGCAAAATCCTCATGCCAGTTACGCCGGAAATGTCACTGATGACATTGGCCAGCTGGATGTTCATTTGGCTCATGGCCTTCTGCATCCGGTTCAGGGTCTGCGCCTGATCTTTCACTTTGGAAGCCCGCTGCCTGACCAGTGAGCGGACACAGCAGGTCAGATCATCGGGGCGGAATGCGCCTCTGAGCAGTCCATGAGTCATCAGTTGCCAGATCCATTGGCAGTCCAGAACATCGGATTTGCGCCCGGTGATCTGTCGTGTCGCCCGAGCATTGACGAGGTAAACCTCGAAACCGCGCTCGCTGAGAATCTCGTAAATGGGGATCCAGTAAACGCCAGTGGACTCCATGGCTACGACCTTGATCGCCAGACTTTTGAGCCAATCGGCCAACTTGTACAAGTCGTCGGTAAAGGACGTGAAGGACTGGACTGCGTTGTCGTGTCGAGGGTCGACCGCGACAAAATGCTCTCGGCCACCTACGTCGATCGCAGCGCAATCGGGATGAACGACGGTAAAGCGTTGCTTGGAAGGCTTGCGCGCCATGATGAATCCTCGCAGGATAAAGGGCGCGCGGGGCACACGGTGGCGAAAGGGTTCACTCTCTCATACGTGGTCACAGCTGGTTCAGCTGATGCCTACAGGGACTTCACGCCGATACCGTGCGGATCACTCTCCCACGCGGGTGTGCGCACACACACCAGTGCTGGCTACGATCTCTGTCCCGCGCACACGAACCCTAACAAAGCAAAAGGCGGCTGGCCCTACCGGGCCAGCCGCCTTTTCTTTTTCAAAATGTCAGCGCCACTGTAGATCTGAAGCCGTACATCTCATGTTTGCTGCGCGACAGCGCAGCCCGGAAGGGCTGGGTGATCTCCCACAGGGACTCCACACGGCCAGAAACCTGTGCAGTACTTGTGGGAGCGGGTTTACCCGCGAAGAGGCCAGTACAGGCTATACCTATCCCGCGATTGCCTGTCATAAAAAACCCCGTCACGTTGATGGCAGATGGCCTACGCTGTGCTTGTCTGGGTCGATTTGCGCCTTATCTGCTCTGTGACAGGGACTCCATGAAGGGACATCGCACACTCGAAGCGCCGAAGTTGCTCGGCATCACCTGGCCCTTCATCGCCGTTGTGGTCTTTCAAGTGGCGCTGGGCAGCCTCAGCCTTTATACGCTCTCGGCCGTGCGCGCCTATGTCGCGGGCGAAAGCCTGTGGTCGAAGGCGCAGAAAGACGCCATCTACTACCTCAACCTGTACGCCGACACCCGCGACGAGAGCACCTATCAGCGCTATCGCCAGGCCATCACCGTGCCCCAGGGCGACCACCAGCTGCGCGAGGTGCTCGACCAGCCCATCCCCGACCTGGAAGCTGCACGCCAGGCCGTTCTGCAAGGCGGCAACCACCCTGACGATGTCGAGCGGATCATGTGGTTCTACCGTAACTTCCGCAACATCAGCTACATGCAGACAGCCATCGACTACTGGGATATCGGCGACGACTACCTGGCCAAGCTGGATGTGCTGGCCGGCGAGATGCGCCAGAGCTTTGCCAGTGGCCCGGTCGAGGCACAGGCCGTCAATGCCTGGAAGGCCCGCATCGTCACCATCAACGAAGGGGTCACGCCCGCTGCCAAAGCGTTCAGCGATGCCTTGGGCGAAGGCTCGCGCATGTTGCTGCGGGTGCTGCTGATCACCAACCTGCTGACCGCGATGTTCCTCATTACCATCGCCTGGCGCCGCTCCAGCAAGCTGCTGGCCCAGCGTCAGGCCTTCGCCACCGCCCTGCAGGCAGAGAAAGAGCGAGCACAGACCACCTTGCAGGCCATTGGCGATGCCGTCATTACCACCGACGTGGATGGCTGCATCGGCTACATGAACCCGGCCGCCGAGCAACTGACCCATTGGCAGTCAGGCCAGGCCCAGGGCCTGCCGCTGTCGGCGCTGTTCAGCCTGGTGGACGAGCAGGCCGAGGAAGATGGCCGCAGCCTGGTCGAGCAGGTGCTGAGCGGCAGCCTCAAGGGCGGCGCCGAGCATGCCCGGCTGATCCAGCGGCTGGACGGCAGCACCGTGTCGATCAACCTGGTGGGCTCGCCGATCGTCAGTGACGGCCAGCTCAGTGGCATCGTTCTGGTGCTGCATGACATGACCCAGGAGCGCCAGTACATCGCCAACCTGTCCTGGCAGGCCACCCATGACGCCCTGACCGGCCTGGCCAACCGCCGTGAGTTCGAGTACCGCCTGGAACAGGCCTTGAACGGCCTGGCGCGCCAGCCCGGGCGGCATTCGCTGATGTTCCTTGACCTCGACCAGTTCAAGCTGGTGAACGACACCTGCGGCCATGCCGCGGGCGACGAATTGCTGCGGCACATCTGCGCCGTGCTGCAATCCGGACTGCGCGAAGGTGACACCCTGGCCCGGCTGGGGGGCGACGAGTTTGGCGTGTTGCTGGAAAGCTGCCCACCAGACCAGGCCGAGCGCATTGCCGAGCAGCTGCGCCAGATGGTGCAAAGCCTGCACTTCGTGTGGAAGGGGCGCCCGTTCGTCACCACGGTCAGCATCGGCCTGGTGCACATGGCCCAAACCCCCGGTACCCTGGAAACCTCGCTGCGTGCCGCCGACATGGCCTGCTACATGGCCAAGGAGAAGGGGCGCAACCGCGTGCAGGTGTACCACGCCGACGACAGCGAGCTGTCCATGCGTTTTGGCGAAATGGCCTGGATCCAGCGCTTGCACGTGGCCCTGGAAGAAAACCGCTTCTGCCTGTACGCACAGGAAATTGCGCCGCTTAAAGCCTTCGAAGGCCCAGGCCACATCGAAATCCTGTTGCGCCTGTACGACGAAAGTGGCCGCACCATCCTGCCCAGCAGCTTCATCCCTGCAGCCGAGCGCTACGGCCTGATGACTGCGCTGGACCGCTGGGTGGTGCGCAATGTCTTCCAGGTGGTGCGCCAATGCCTGGACGAAGGCCGCGAAGGGCCGCTGTCAATCTGCGCGATCAACCTGTCGGGGTCGAGCATCGGCGATGACAAGTTTCTCGATTACCTGCAGCGGTTATTTGTCGAGTACGCCATTCCGCCACGGATGATCTGTTTCGAAATTACCGAAACCAGCGCGATTGCCAACCTGGGCAGTGCCATTCGCTTCATCAACGAGTTGAAGGGGCTGGGTTGCCGCTTCTCGCTCGATGACTTCTGCGCCGGCATGTCGTCGTTCGCCTACCTCAAGCATTTGCCCGTGGATTACCTGAAGATCGACGGCAGTTTCGTCAAGGACATGCTCGACGATCCGGTCAACCGGGCCATGGTCGAGGTCATCAACCACATCGGCCATGTCATGGGCAAACGCACCATCGCCGAGTTCGTCGAAACACCCTTGATCGAGCAGGCCCTGCAGGAAATCGGCGTGGATTACGCCCAGGGTTACCTGATCGAACGCCCCCAGGTGTTCACCTGTGACAGTCTGCAGCGCCAACGGATCGCCGCCCGGCCTCTGTTGCAGCGGGCGCCTGGCACGTTTCGCTAGCGAGAAATCACAAGGATCAAGGAGCTGAAAGTGATTGATGCATTCGTTCGTATCGGGCCTTTGATGGACCCCGCCAGCTATCCCCAATGGGCCCAGCAACTGATTGAAGACTGCCGCGAGAGCAAGCGCCGGGTGGTGGAACATGAGTTCTACGCGCGCCTGCGCGACGGCCAGCTCAAGCAGTCGACCATTCGTCAGTACCTGATCGGTGGCTGGCCGGTGGTGGAGCAGTTCTCGCTGTACATGGCCCATAACCTGACCAAGACCCGCTACGGCCGCCATCAGGGCGAAGACATGGCGCGGCGCTGGCTGATGCGTAATATCCGCGTCGAGCTCAACCATGCCGACTACTGGGTGAACTGGTGCCAGGCCCATGGTGTGCACCTGCATGAGCTGCAGGCCCAAGAAGTGCCCCCCGAGCTGAATGGCCTGAACGACTGGTGTTGGCGCGTGTGTGCCACCGAGAACCTGGCCATTTCCATGGCGGCGACCAACTACGCCATTGAAGGGGCGACCGGGGAATGGTCGGCGGTGGTGTGCTCGACCGATACCTATGCGCAGGGTTTCGCCGAGGAAGGGCGCAAGCGGGCGATGAAGTGGCTGAAGATGCATGCCCAGTATGACGATGCGCACCCGTGGGAGGCGCTGGAAATCATCTGTACCCTGGCCGGCGAGAACCCGACCCTGGGGCTGCGTACCGAGCTGCGCAGGGCTATTTGCAAGAGTTATGACTGCATGTACCTGTTCCTGGAACGGTGCATGCAGCTGGAAGGGCGCCAGCAAGGCCGTTTGCGCCCGGCGTTGGCGGCGGGCTGATCATCCGCCTGTACCGGCTCATTCGCGGCACAAGGCCGCTCCTACAGGGATAGCATTCCCTGCGGGTTGTACATTCCCCTGTAGGAGCGGCCTTGTGCCGCGAAAGGGCTGCAAAGCAGCCCCGGCAATCCCAAGCCTTACTGGGCGTTGAGCGCTTGCCCGTTCACTGCCTTGCTGTCCGGTCCCATCAGGTACACGTACACCGGCATGATCTCTTCAGGCAGCGGGTTGTTCTGCGGGTTTTCGCTAGGGTATGCCTGGGCCCGCATCGCCGTGCGCGTGGCGCCCGGGTTGATGCTGTTGGAGCGTACGGGCGCCACGCCTTCCAGTTCGTCGGCCAGGGTCTGCATCAGGCCCTCGGTGGCGAACTTCGACACGCCATACGCGCCCCAGTAGGCCCGGCCCTTGCGGCCGACGCTGCTGCTGGTGAACACTACCGAGGCGTCTTCCGACAGTTTCAGCAGGGGCAGCAGGGTGCTGGTGAGCATGAAGGTGGCATCGACGTTGATGTGCATCACGCGCATGAAGTTGTCGCCCGACAACTGCTCCAGCGGCGTGCGCGGGCCGATGATCGAGGCGTTGTTCAGCAGGCCGTCCAGGCGGCCGAACTGGTCTTCGATCATCACGGCCAGCTCGTCATACTGGTGGGGCAGGGCGGTTTCCAGGTTGAACGGGATGACCACCGGTTGCGGGTGCCCGGCGGCTTCGATCTGGTCGTAGACCTCGTTCAGGTTGGCTTCGGTCTTGCCCAGCAGCAGCACGGTAGCGCCCAGCGCAGCGTAGGCCTTGGCAGCAGCGGCACCGATGCCGCGGCCGGCGCCGGTAACCAGGATGACCCGGCCTTGCAGCAGGTCGGGACGGGCGGTGTAGTCGAACATCAGAATTTTCCCTTGTTCATTGGGCAGCGCCGATCTTTGTGGGAGCGGGCTTGTCCCGCGAAGCAGGCGGCGCCGAGGATGGCACGGGCTTCGCCCGTGTTCGCGGGGCAAGCCCGCTCCCACAGGTGGTGCTGACTCCAGGTCTCGATCAGCAGCCGCACAGCGCGCTGTCGATCACTTTGCGCAGTTCCAGCGGGTGGTCCACCACCACGTCGGCGCCCCAGTTGTTGGGGTTGTCCTCTGGATGAATATAGCCGTAGCGCACGGCTGCCGTGCGGGTGCCGGCGTCGCGGCCAGACTCGATGTCGCGCAGGTCGTCGCCGACGAACAGCACAGTGGCAGGGTCCAGGTCCAGGGTCTTGCAGGCCAGGATCAGCGGCTCGGGATCAGGCTTGCTGTTTTTCACGTGGTCCGGGCAGATCAGCAGCGCCGAGCGCTCGGCCAGGCCCAGCTGCTGCATAATCGGCTCGGCGAAGCGCAACGGCTTGTTGGTGACCACGCCCCACAGCAGGTTGCCTTTCTCGAGGTCGGCCAGCAGCTCGGCCATGCCGTCGAACAGCTTGCTGTGCACCGCGCAGTCGCGCTGGTAGCGCTCCAGAAACTCCAGGCGCAGGGCCTCGAAGCCTTCGGCTTCCGGGTCCATGGCAAACGTAGTGGCAACCATGGCGCGGGCGCCGCCAGAGATCACGCCACGGATCAGGTCGTCGTCAATGGCCGGCAAGCCGCGATCGGCGAGCATGGCCTGGCAGATGGCGATGAAGTCCGGCGCCGTGTCGAGCAAGGTGCCGTCCATGTCGAAGAGTACTGCTCGCAAACGCATGCTCATTCCTCGCGCAGGGTCTGGATCATGTAGTTGACGTCGACGTCGCTGT
>Ga0256410_1002749_pt1 | contig 11359 bp, 6 predicted proteins | sample PhyWR1_FD_185983 | JGI IMG/M metagenome (GOLD analysis project Ga0256410, IMG submission 185983) | Leaf surface microbial communities from wheat plants in UC Gill Tract Community Farm, Albany, California, United States - DLSL W.R1 | ecosystem: Host-associated > Plants > Phyllosphere >... | reverse complement strand
CGCCCATGGAGGGGTTGGTCGACAACATCCTGCGGGACGTGTTGACCCGCGTGGGCGGTATCGACTGGTGCGTGACCGAGTTCATCCGTGTCAACGACCGCCTGCTGACCCCTGCCTACTTCCACAAGCTCGCCCCGGAATTGCTGCACGGCGCCAAAACCGCTGCCGGCGTGCCGCTGCGCGTGCAGTTGCTCGGTTCCGACCCGGTGTGCCTGGCGGAAAACGCCGCGCTGGCCTGCGAGCTGGGCTCCCAGGTGGTCGACCTGAACTTCGGCTGCCCGGCCAAGACCGTCAACAAGTCCCGGGGCGGTGCAGTGCTGCTCAAGGAGCCGGAGCTGCTCAACCAGATCGTCGAGCATGTTCGCCGTGCGGTGCCGGCGCATATTCCGGTGACCGCCAAGATGCGCCTGGGCTTCGACAGCCCTGACGGTGCGCTGGTGTGCGCCACGGCCCTGGCCGAAGGTGGCGCGGCGCATATTGTGGTGCATGCGCGCACCAAGGCCGATGGCTACAAGCCGCCGGCGCACTGGGAGTGGATCCCGCGCGTGCAGGAGGTGGTCAAGGTGCCGGTGTTCGCCAACGGTGATATCTGGAGCGTTGAAGACTGGCGACGCTGCCGTGAGATCAGTGGGGTCGAAGACATCATGCTCGGTCGCGGCCTGGTGGCGCGCCCGGACCTGGCCCGGCAGATCGCTGCGGCCCGGGCTGGGGAAGAAGTCGTGGAGATGACGTGGGCGCAGATGCAGCCGATGCTTCAAGAGTTCTGGCGCCAGTCAGTGGAGCAACTGACGGAGCGACAAGCGCCTGGCCGGTTGAAGCAGTGGTTGGCGATGTTGACGCGTAATTATCCCGAGGCGGTGGAGTTGTTTACTGCGATGCGCCGCGAAACGGACTTGATGCAGGTAGGACGTTTGTTGGGGTTGGATGCTCAACAACCCGAAGCGCTTACGTCGTAATACTTACTTTATATATACCTACGTTTCAATGCTTAACTTAAAGGGCGCCTTAGGCGCCCTTTTTATGTCTGGAATAAGCTGTTCGGCGTTGCTTGAGGGTTGAGTGGTTTCTTCGTGTGTGTAATAAATGGTGTTGTAGCGGTTTTACTGATGCAAGAGTTTTATGGGTTTTTAAGTGTGTGTCGGAATTCGCTATGTGCGCACGCGATAACTAACATAGGTGTGTTGGGTTATTGGGTTTTACTGGTTTCAGTAAATTTCGTTCTAGCTGAGTGTTACTTTTTATATCGTCGATGCTTGTTCGCGCAGCAAGGCGGTTCCGGGTTTTTAGCGCTTGTTCATAAGGAAGGTTTCCCGGGTTCTGTATTGGTTTCCTGATGTGAAGTGGAATTGTCGGAACTCAAAGTCCTGAGGGCCCACGAAAGTAGGGAGTACGAACACTCGTACTTGTTTTTAAATCCCTATGGCGTCGAAGTTTCTCAGGTCGTTCGCCGGCTTGGAGAGACACTTAGTAAGGAAAACTGTATGTCTAATCTGCCCATTAATAATTCCGTTTCCATGAACCCTAACTATCTGCCCCAGGCTCAGGCTCAGGAGAAGCCCATAGTTGATAAGGCGCGGGACCCGCTATTGGCCCAGGCATTTGCCAATACACTGATTATTGATAAAGGCGACGGCTCGAAAGATGGCAAGGTTGTGGTGAGCAGGGAGGCACTGAATCAGTTGTTCGACATGATTGAGTCGGTTTTCCGGGCGCTCCGACGCTATTGGACGGGCCAGGGTGCACTGCCCCAGCCGATGCCTGACGCGGGGGCTTTGTCTAAATCGACGCCTGCAGCCAGCCCTGCTTCGACATTGGCTTCAGACCCTGCGGCAAAAAAACTTCCAGAAGCCGATGGGCAATTGAAAGGCGCGCCAAAAGCCGAGGTTAAAGCGCAGTTACGCAAGGATATTGTGTCGAGCCTGCCCACCGATGCGGGTAAGCAGCCGAAGGCTTCGTTGGCGGGCAAGCCTGGTGCGACATTGCCAGAAACGGCGACGCCGGAAAAAGCCGCGACGACAGCCCCGGTGTTGCCGAAGGTCGCGACGGAGACTAAGCCTGACCTGAAGCGGCCGGCGGAAATTAAATCCACAGTGCTTTCGCCGGCAGGTGCGCTGCCGAAGGTGTTGCCAGGGGCCAAGCCTCAATCGGCGGATGTCCCACGCAACGACCTCACACTGCGTCCAGAGGACGCCAGGGCGACAAAAACATCGCCCCGCGACGTGCCAGGAATAACTCAGGATGCTGGGCGGCGGAACGAACAGAAGTCCGACATTAATATGACGGTCCAGGTGATTAATTGTGGTTTGCATCATCCTGAGGTGAATGTGACTCGGCACAAACACACTGCCGACGGCCAGCCCACGTTGGTGGTGAGCACGCCGGATAAACCCAAGACCGACGGCCAACCCTCGTTGGTGGTGAGCACGCCGGACAAAGCCAAGACTGACGGCCAGCCCACGTTGGTGGTGAGCACGCCGGATAAATCCAAGACCGACGGCCAACCCTCGTTGGTGGTGAGGACGCCGGATAAAGCCAAGACTGACGGCCAACCCGCGTTGGTTGTGAGCACACCGGATAAACCCAAGACCGACGGCCAACCCTCGTTGGTGGTAAGCACGCCGGACAAAGCCAAGACTGACGGCCAACCCTCGTTGGTAGTGAGCACGCCGGATAAACCCAAGACCGACGGCCAACCCACGTTGGTGGTGAGCACGCCGGATAAATCCAAGGCCGGCAGCCAACCAGCGATCGTGCCAAACACGCCGGATACGCCAAAACCCGAGAGCAAAACCCCGCTAGCGTCACGCTCGCCGGTTACGCCTGAGGTGGATACCACGCCTGCAACCCCACAGCCTGATGTAACGCCAGGCACTCGCCCCAAGCGCGACCTGACATCCCCCGGGCCTGCCGATGACAGTTCGAACGATGTTTTCAATAGTCGCAACCGCAACAGGTTCGACACGTTCGAGCGTTCCAGCCGCGGTCGCCGGACTCCGGCTTAAGTTGGCCAGGTCTTGATCAGGTCCCCTTTTGGCAGCCATTGTCGAGGGGGGACTTTATAAGGAGGAGTGTATGTCCGGTCTGACGATTAATAGTGGATCAGTGAGCGGTCACGGCTATCAACCACTTGATGCCTGCCCCGCGATAACAGTTAAGCGTGCCCCCGGGGAGGTCAATATATCAACCGGCAACAATGCGCCTCAGGTACACGCCGGCGCTGCTGGCGGCGAGGACATTTTGACTGTGTTCCAGAGCTTTTTTCACCGCCTCACTCCGATTTTCACCTGGCTGCGGAGTGTGTGGGGAGGCCGAGAGTCATGCGTCGAGCCTCAGGTTTCCCCTGTACCCAGCCCAACGGTGCAGACACTGCCAGCCAGCCTGCCAAAAACGGATCCCCAGGAAAGCGATCTTCCCGATCTCTCGAGCAAGCGTAATGGCGCCAAGCCCGATGACATTTGGAAAGGTTTTCGCCAGGGCCCGAATGGTAACTGCGTGACGGTTTCAGCCATTAAGGCTTCCATGGCGAAGTTTGGTCAAAGTCCGACGGATATCTTTAAAGAAGTTAAAAAAGAGGGGGAGGGTTATCGGGTCGTTATGCGCGACGGGTTCACCCTGCATTTAAGCCGTCGCGAGTTGGCCGAAGGCGCGCGAAGTTCGAAGTTTGTCAGTCGTGATCAAGAAATGCTCAAGGACGCGCATTTTTTGTTTGCGGTAAGCGCCAAACGAGCCCAGTTGGAAAATAACGACGGTTATGCGAGGACTGGTTTCCGGGCTGCACTGCATAGCCTGAACGACGGTGAAGATGAATATCGCAACGGTGAAGGTTTATTGCGATTGGGATTAAAGCAGCACATAACCCGCGTTCCTGTGGGTACTTTAGCCAAAGGAATGGTGGGTATGGTCAATCGGCTGGGTCATTCAGTGGCTGTGATCGACGGTGTTGAAGAGATTTATGGAAAAAAGGGCAGGGCGCCGAGGCGCGGTGAAGCCATTGCATTGAAGTAATACCCGTCGCGGGTGTGTGTTCATTAACTTTTACGTAAGAGTATTGGAAATGATGAGTTCTATTTCAGCCGGCCTTGCGCCTGTAATAAAAATAATAAATACCGAAGGCTCGCTATCGACTGATAACAACCCGGGTGTTGGTGGGGCAAATTGTCCCAATGGGAATGCTCTGGCGCTGCATGCTTCTGCTCGCGGAAACAGGGAATACCCCGAAGGCATCATTAATGCATTTACCGCCACCGAACGCCGTTTTGGCGAGTATTTTGATGTCAGTACCCACGCGGCAGTTATCAAGATGATGATGCTCAGGTTCGGTCAAAGCCCAGTGGATGTATTTGATCACGTCACGCCTGTTGCGGGAGGGTATGAGGTGATCATGAAGGACGGTTTCAAAGTGCATCTGACTCAAGATGAGCTAGAGCTTGGGGCGGGAGCCTCAAGGTTCGACGGCGATGACCCTGCTGCGATAAATGACGCCAATTTTATCTTCGCCGCGTTCGTCAAGCGCAAGCAGCTGGAAGGGCCTCGCCCCTCGATGAGCAATGGTTTCGATGCGGCCCTGGCCAAGACACTTGAGGGTGAAACGCCCCAGCGAGTCCTCAAGGGCATGGGCATGGTGGGTTTCATGCAGCACGTCGGCTCCGACCAGATGCGCGCCAAAGGCGCGGTGGGCGTGGTTGATACCCAAAGCTTCGCCGCCGCGCTGGTGTTGGAGGGGGTCAAGCATGACCGCGGGAAGCCCGAGCTGCTGGGGCGCACTTACGGTTACATGCTCACAGGGGATGATGTTGTCGATGATGACCGCTCGATTGCGCCCGGCAGCGTCAGCGTATCCGGGGTGGCGGTGGGTGTCCCGCCAACGGATATCTGGGGTGGCTTCTATCAGGGGTTCGAAGGCAATTGCGTGACCATATCGGCGATCAAGGCGGCGATGATGAAGTTCGGGCAGAACCCGACCAGTATTTATAAACACATCCGCGAGACCGCCGACGGCTACGAAGTGACCATGCGTGATGGCTACTCGCTGCGTCTGACTCACGATGAGCTGAAACAAGCCGAGCAAGGTTCCAACTTCAAAGGCTCTGACGAACAGCTGATCAAGGATGCGAACTTCCTGTATGCCGTGAGTGCCAAGCGGGCCCAGCGGGAGAATCACGAGTTCCGTGCACAAGAGAGTTTTGAGGTGGCGATGGAGACGCTCAACAATGGCGAGTACCCGGGGGAGGCCTTTCGGCGCCTGGGGTTATATGCCTTCACTCGGCCGAGTACCGCCCAGGAGCTGGCCGACGGTGCGTTGGGCACCTTGGCAAGCAGCGAACACTCGGTGGCGGTGATCAACGGCAAACTTGACTTATATGGCGACAAAATGGCGCTGGCGGCGTCGCAGTGGAACAACTCCGGCTACCGGGCGATAAAACTGGTGGGAGGCGCTATACCAGTAGCCGCCTGAAACCTTCCACAGGCAACGGCCGGCTGTGCAAATACCCTTGATACAAATGGCAACCAAGCCCCTGCAGAAAGGCGAGTTGCTCCAGCGTCTCGACGCCTTCGGCAATCACCTCGAGGTTCAGGCTGCGGGCCATGGCCACGATGGCGCGGATAATTTCCGCGTCGTTCGGGTCGTGCGTCGCGTCACGTACGAACGATTGGTCGATCTTCAGTGCATCCACCGGCAGGCGCTTGAGGTAGGTCAGTGACGAATAACCGGTGCCGAAATCATCCATGGCAAAACTGATGCCGAGCTTTTTCAGGCGGCGCATTTTGCTGATGGTGTCGTCCAGGTTCTGAATCACGATGCCTTCGGTGATCTCCAGCTTTAACAGGCTGAAGGGCAAGTGGTGCGTGCGCAAGCTGCGTTCCACCCGTTCGACGAAGTCGTTCTGGCGAAACTGCCGGGGGCTGATGTTGACGCACAGGCTGAAATTCAGCGGGTCCACCAGGCCATCGGCGATCAGCTGGGCGAAGGTGGCGCAGGCCTCGTCGAGTATCCAGGTGCCCACCTCCAGTATCAGCCCGCTGTCCTCCAGCACCTTGATAAATTCAGTCGGCGACTGCGCGCCCAGCTGTGGGTGCTGCCAGCGCACCAGGGCTTCGGCGCCAACGATCCGATTGCCGCGGGCATCCACCTGTGGCTGGTAATGCACGCTGAACTCGCCGCGCGCCAGGGCCAGGCGCAGGTCGGTTTCCATGCGCAGCCGTTCGCTGGCGGTTTTTTGCATGCTGTTGTGGAACATCTGCGTGGTGTTGCGCCCCGAGTCCTTGGCGCGGTACAGGGCGATGTCGGCGCGCTTGAGCAGGTCGGCCGGGGTTGAGCCATGGTCGGGAATCAAGGCCACGCCAATACTCGGTGTGACTTGCAGGCGGTGGCCATCAAGGAACATCGGCTCCGAGAGCAGCTCGCGCAGGGTATCGGCGAGTTCCTGCACCTGGTGGCTGACCTCGGTGCGTGTGCCGTCCAGGCCGCTGAGCAGGACCACGAACTCGTCGCCGCCCAGGCGCGCCACGGTGTCCTCCATGCGCACGCTGGCTTCCAGGCGCGCGGTGACGATTTTCAGCACGCTGTCGCCCACCGGGTGCCCGAGGGAGTCGTTGATGTTTTTAAAGTGGTCAAGGTCGAGAAACAGCAGGGCGCCGCGCAGGTTGTGGCGCTTGAGCAAGGCGATCTGCTGGCTCAGGCGGTCCATCAACAGCGCGCGGTTGGGCAGGTTGGTCAGCGGGTCGTGGTAGGCCAGGTGGCGGATCTGCGCCTGAGCGTTTTTCAGCAGGCTCACGTCCCGTGCGGTCAGCAGCAGGCATGGGGTTTCGTTGAGGGTGATGGGCTCCACCGAGACCTCCACCGCCAGCACGTCGCCACGTTTGTTGTGCCAGAGCATTTCCAGGTGATGAATGCGGCCCTTGATCTGCAGTTCGGCCAGCAGCGCCGAGCGTTGGTTTTCGTCGGCCCAGATGCCGATCTGGTAGAGCGTGAGGCCGATGGCTTCGTCGGCGCGGTAGCCGGTCAGGCGGCAGAAGCCGTCGTTGACCTCCACGTAGCGGCCCGTGTCGCGCTCGGTGATGGAAATTGCGTCGGGGCTGGAATGGAAGGCCTTGGCGAATTTCTCTTCGCTGGCCTTCAGCGCCGCCTCCGAGCGCTGTTGCTGGGTGATATCGCGCAGGGTGGTGACGATGCAGGGCTGGTCGCCCACTTTTATCATTCTGCTGGAGATCACGCAGGTCAGCGCCTGGCCGTCCTTGTGATGCACCACGATGGCGACATTGGCGAGCGCCTGTTCGCGAATCACCCGTTCGATGCGTTGCAGGCGTTTGCTGGACTCGTCCCAGAGGCCGATCTGCTCGGCGCTCTTGTCGATCACCTCGGCGGCCGTCCAGCCGAAGGTCTGGGTAAAGGCGGGGTTGATCTCGATAAATTCGCCGCTGCCCAGGCAGGTCACGCAGATCGGATCGGGGCTGGCCTGGAACAGGCTGGCGAATTTCTCTTCGGAGGCGCTCAGGCGTTGTTCGCGCTCGACCTGGTCGGTGATGTCCAGCAGGGTACCGGCCATGCGCAGCGGCACGCCCTGGTCGTCGCGATAGAGGCGGGCGCGGCTTTCCAGATAGCGCGAGGCGCCATCTTCCATTTGCACGCGGTACGTCAGTTGGTAGTTGCCGGCCGGGCCTTCGCGCAGGGTGCGATAGGCGTTGCGCATGTTTTCGCGCTCCTCATTGGGCATGCCCTCGAAAAACGCCTCGAAGGATTCGTGGAAGGGCTCGGCGGGCAAGCCATGCAATTGGGCGGCGCGGGCCGAGCCGTAGAGCATGCCGCTGGGGATGTGCCAGTCCCAGGTGCCCAGTTGCGCGGAGTCCAGGGCCAGGTCGAGGCGCTCCTGGCTGTCCTTGAGGGCCTGCTCGGCGTTTTTGCGTTCAGTGGTGTCGAGGAAAGTGCTGAGCAAATACGCCTGGCCCTCCAGCTCGACCTTTTGCGCGCTCAGGGTGCCATCGTGGATCTGCCCGTTACTGGCGCAAAACTGCACCTCCATGGTGATGGGCTGGCCCTTGCGCTGGGTGGCCTTGACCAGTTGCGCGCGCTGCTCGGGGTGGCGCCACAGGCCCAGGTCCAGGGTGGTGCGGCCGATGGCATCGGCCAGCGGCCAGCCGAAGAGCATTTCGAAATACTGGTTGGCTTCGCTGATCAGCCCGTCGGACTGGCGCGTCAACAGGACCATGTTGGGGCACAGGTGAAACAGCGTGGCGAAGCGTTTTTCCGAGTGGCTGAGGGCGTGCTCGCGCTCGCGCTGGCGCGTGGTTTCGCGGATCACGCCGATCATGCGGCGCCGGCCGGCCTTGTCCGGCGCCAGGCTGCCGTTGATTTCCAGCCAGTGATGAGTGCCGTCCGGCCACTGGATATGGTGATGCATGGCCTGCTCGAACGGCTCACCCGCCAGCACGGCGTGAAAGGCCCGCACCACGCGGGCGCGGTCCTGCGGTGCGAGCAGGTCGAGGTAGTCGAGGTCCTTGGGCAGCGGCTGGCGCGGGTCGTAGCCGAACAACGCCTGGGTACCCCGTGACCAACTGATGCGTCCACTGTCGATTTCCCAGCACCAGGCGCCCAGCCGGGCAGCATTCAGCGCGGCCAGCAGCTGCGGGGCGCTGTCCCAGCTTTGCTCCGCCTCTTGGGGGTCAAGGGCGTAAATGCGGGGCAAGGGTGGGACGGAATCGACGGGGTTGCGCATTATCAAAGGGCCTTCGCTCAATGGGCGTTCGGCGCGGTTTTATTCAGACCTTGAGGCCGCACAGCTTCATGCCGGTATCCCTGGCAGATCGACCTGTGCATCCAATAGGCTCATGAAGGCCCGCGCAGCGTTCGACAGCGTCCTTTCGGTGTGCACGATATAGCCTAGCTGGCGACCTGGTCATCGAGCATGGTGCGCGGCAAAACGCTCCAGGCCAGGCCGATGGACACCATCATCTTGATAGTTTCCAGGTAGTTAGTGCTCATCGCGATGTTCGGCGTCAGGCCCTGAGCCTCGAACAATTTGCTCACAATATGGTGGGTAAAGGTGTTGCCCCCCGGGAAAACCGCCGGGTGGCCGGCAATATCGGCCAGGCTGATGCGGCCATTGAGGGTCAGGCTGTGTTCCGGCGCCACCACGAAATCCAGCGGGTCGTCCCACACCGGGGTTGCCCGCACCAGATGGTGCGGGTCGGGTGCCAGGGTGATCACGGCCACCTCGGCGCGGCCATGGAGGATTTCTTCGTAGGCCACTTCCGAATCGAGAAACTGAATATCCAGCGCCACGTTCGGGTATTCCCGGGTAAAGGTACGCAGCACCGGCGGCAGGCGATGCAGGCCAATATGGTGGCTGGTGGCCAGGGTGAGGCGGCCGCTGACTTCGCCGGTGAGGTTGGTGAGGGCGCGGCGGGTGTCATCCAGCACGTTGAGGATCTGATAGGCACGCGGCAGCAGGGCGCGGCCGGCCTCGGTCAAGCCCACTTCGCGGCCCAGGCGGTCGAACAGGCGTACCTTCAATTGTTGCTCCAGGCCGGCGATGCGTTTGCTTATCGCCGGCTGGGTCAGGTGCAGGCGCTCACCGGCGCCGGAGAAGCTGCCGGTCTCGGCGATGGCGATAAAGGCATTAAGGTTGGCCAGGTCCATGGTGGTATTCCAGTTGGTAATCCAAAGCATAAAAAATATGAATTTGAGTTATTTAATGTAGCGCCATACCATCAGCCTCACAAGCCAAAGGGTTATTGAAAAGCCCGGCGCATGAAATACCGCTGATGAGGACCGACTGATGGCCGGCAAAACGCTTTACGACAAGCTTTGGGATTCCCATGAAGTGAAACGGCGCGATGATGGGTCGTCGCTGATCTATATCGACCGTCACATCATCCATGAAGTGACCTCGCCCCAAGCGTTCGAAGGCCTGCGACTGGCCGGGCGCAAGCCTTGGCGCGTCGACTCGATCATCGCCACCCCGGACCACAACGTGCCGACCACCCCGGAGCGCAAGGGCGGGATCGACGCCATTGTCGACACCGTGTCGCGTTTGCAGGTGCAGACCCTCGACGATTACTGCGACGAATATGGCATCACCGAATTCAAGATGAATGACGTGCGTCAAGGCATCGTCCACGTGATCGGCCCGGAGCAGGGCGCAACCTTGCCGGGCATGACCGTGGTCTGCGGCGACTCCCACACCTCCACCCATGGCGCCTTTGGTGCCCTGGCCCACGGCATCGGTACCTCCGAGGTGGAACACGTGTTCGCCACGCAGTGCCTGGTCGCCAAGAAAATGAAAAACATGTTGGTTAAAGTCGAAGGCAAGTTGCCCTTTGGCGTGACCGCCAAGGACATCGTGCTCGCCGTGATCGGCAAGATCGGCACCGCCGGCGGTAACGGCCATGCCATCGAGTTCGCCGGCAGCGCGATTCGCGACCTGTCCATCGAAGGCCGCATGACCATCTGCAACATGTCCATCGAAGCCGGTGCCCGCGTGGGCATGGTCGCGGCGGATGAGAAAACCGTTGAATACGTAAAAGGTCGCCCATTCGCACCGGCTGGCGCCGATTGGGATGCCGCCGTTGAAGCCTGGAAAGACCTGGTCTCCGACGCCGACGCGGTGTTTGACACCGTGGTTGAGCTGGACGCCGCGCAGATCAAGCCGCAAGTCAGCTGGGGCACGTCCCCGGAAATGGTCTTGGCGGTGGACCAGAACGTGCCGGACCCAGCCAAAGAGGCTGATTTGGTCAAGCGCGGTTCCATCGAGCGCGCCTTGAAGTACATGGGCCTCAAAGCCAACCAGGCGATCACCGATATTCAGCTGGACCGCGTGTTCATCGGTTCCTGCACCAACTCGCGGATCGAAGACCTGCGCGCCGCAGCCGTCATCGCCAAGGGTCGCAAGGTGGCCTCGACCATCAAGCAAGCCATCGTGGTGCCGGGCTCGGGCCTGGTCAAGGCGCAAGCCGAAGCAGAAGGCCTGGACAAGATCTTCCTCGAAGCCGGTTTTGAATGGCGCGAGCCGGGTTGCTCCATGTGCCTGGCGATGAACCCGGACCGTTTGGAGTCGGGCGAGCATTGCGCGTCCACCTCCAACCGTAACTTCGAAGGGCGTCAGGGCGCCGGTGGCCGTACCCACCTGGTCAGCCCGGCCATGGCCGCTGCGGCTGCCGTCAACGGTCGTTTCATCGACGTTCGCGAATTGATCTGAGGAATACCCGATGAGAGCTTTTACCCAACACACAGGTCTTGTCGCGCCGTTGGACCGTGCCAACGTGGACACCGACCAGATCATCCCCAAGCAGTTCTTGAAGTCGATCAAGCGCACCGGCTTCGGCCCGAACCTGTTCGACGAGTGGCGCTACCTGGACGTGG
>Ga0256410_1002748_pt1 | contig 11360 bp, 10 predicted proteins | sample PhyWR1_FD_185983 | JGI IMG/M metagenome (GOLD analysis project Ga0256410, IMG submission 185983) | Leaf surface microbial communities from wheat plants in UC Gill Tract Community Farm, Albany, California, United States - DLSL W.R1 | ecosystem: Host-associated > Plants > Phyllosphere >... | reverse complement strand
TGCTGATCACCAGCCTCACCATCGTGGTGGTGATGCTGGCGATCGCCTGGCGCCGCAATCACTCGCAAACGTTCCTGCTGTCCTGTGCCGGGTTGAACCTGGCCCTGCTGTCGATCATTCCGGCCCTTAAGGTCGCGCCGTTGGCGGTCACCCCGCTGATGATGATCGATGACTTCGCACTGCTGTACATCGCGTTGATCCTGGTCGCGACCCTGGCCTGTGTCACCCTCGCCCACGCCTACCTTGGCGAAGGCGGTACCGGTTACCCAGGCAACCGCGAAGAGCTGTACCTGCTGATCCTGCTGGCTGCGGCCGGCGGTATCGTGCTGGTCAGCGCCCAGCACCTGGCAGGCCTGTTCATCGGCTTGGAACTGCTGTCGATCCCGACGTACGGCCTGGTGGCCTATGCGTTCTTCAACAAGCGCTCTTTGGAAGCCGGCATCAAGTACATGGTGCTGTCGGCCGCCGGTTCCGCGTTCCTGTTGTTCGGTATGGCCTTGCTCTATGCCGAAGCCGGCAGCCTGAGCTTCACCGGTATCGGTCATGCCTTGGCCGCCACCAACATGCCTGCACCGATCGCCCAACTGGGCCTGGCGATGATGCTGATCGGCCTGGCCTTCAAACTGTCGCTGGTGCCGTTCCACCTGTGGACCCCGGACGTGTACGAAGGCGCCCCGGCGCCGGTGGCTGCGTTCCTGGCGACCGCGTCGAAAGTGGCAGTGTTTGCGGTGATGGTGCGTCTGTTCCAGATCTCCCCCGCTGCCAACACCGGCGTGCTGAGCAACGTACTGACCGTGATCGCCATTGCGTCGATCCTGTTCGGTAACCTGCTGGCGCTGACTCAAAACAACCTCAAGCGTCTGCTGGGTTACTCGTCTATCGCCCACTTCGGCTACCTGCTGATCGCCCTGGTGGCGAGCAAAGGCCTGGCCGTGGAAGCCATCGGTGTGTATCTGGTCACCTACGTGATCACCAGCCTTGGCGCATTCGGCGTGATTACTCTGATGTCCTCCCCTTACAAGGGCCGTGACGCTGACGCTCTGTACGAATACCGTGGCCTGTTCTGGCGCCGTCCGTACCTGACCGCTGTACTGACCGTGATGATGCTGTCCCTGGCCGGTATCCCGTTGACTGCGGGCTTTATCGGCAAGTTCTACATCATCGCTACCGGTGTCGAAGCCCATGAGTGGTGGCTGGTTGCCTCGCTGATTCTGGGCAGCGCCATCGGCGTGTTCTACTACCTGCGCGTGATGGTCACCCTGTACCTGATCGAGCCGAACCTGCGTCGTGTGGATGCCGAGCTGCATTGGGAACAGAAAGCCGGCGGCGTGATGCTGCTGGCCATCGCCCTGCTCGCCTTCTTCCTCGGCGTTTACCCACAGCCGTTGCTCACCCTGGTGCAGCACGCGGTGCTGGGTGTTTGATCGCTTAGCGGGACGTGAGTAAACAAAAACGGCGCCTTCGGGCGCCGTTTTTGCATTGTGGGGATTGGGTTGGAGGTTTGCAGCGCAGTGCCAAGCCGGGTTTAGCAATGCCTTTGGTGGGGCTACTGCGCAGCCCGGCGCGGGGCAAGCCCGCTCACCTCAAAAGCCTGTTCAGCATAAAAGCCGATACACCACAAAAGCTCAGTCGCCACAAAAGCCCCTCTTATCCAATCAGCCAGCTCACTACAAACGGGTTAGAACGCGATACCGACCTTGAACCCATACTCGTCACGCTTGAGTTTGGTGTTGTCGGCCACGGGGGAGTCTTCATCCAGTTTGTATTCGGTGCGGGTGTAGTACAGGCCCGCCATCACAGGCAGGTTGCCTTTCTGGTTCATCAGCAGGCTGACTTCCGCGTACGGGTTGGTGCGGTCCTTGAGGTCGACGGAGTCGCTGCCCAAGCCGTCAACCTTGACTTTGACGCGGCCGTCGAGGGTGTGACGAGCGCCGGCTTCAACTCGCAGGGTCATGTCATCGAACTGGTGGTTGTAACCCAGTGCCGCTTTGGCAAATGGCGACTTGGTGGTCAGCTCAAGGTCATTGCCGTTGGACTCTGGCTCGTAGCGGGTCCAGCTGTAACCACCGCCCACGATCACGTCGACAAAGTTGCGCGCATCCAGCGCGGCACGCCAGCCCAGGTCCAGATCGGCCTGGCCTTCCTTGAGTTTGTTGTCGCTCTTCTCGCCATATTTGGCTTCGAGGCCGGCTTGGTAGATAAAACCGGACTCAGCGGTAAGCTTGTTGCCGAAGTTGTAGAACAGGCCCGCTTCGGGCATGTGGTCCTTGTCGCTCTGGCTGCCGCCTTCGAGTTTGAAATCGTTGTAGCTGCCCTGCAGACCGAAGATGGAAATCGGGTCGGTGGACGGCGCTGCGAACACCATCGCCGGCGCGGTGGCCAGCGCAAGCAGCGAGGCGTTTTTGAGGAATGATCCGAATAGTTTGGACATCGTTTTACATCTCCTTGTCAGGTGGACAAATTATTCAGGAACCGCTTCGAACCTCCGCGCGCGCAAAAGGTTCGAAAAAATTCACCTGATTTTGGAGGTAAAACGGTTCAGCGAACGCTCTAGATCAAGGCTCTTGGCGGCCTGCGCGAATCAAGTCATCCAATGCGTCGCTCAAACGTGGGTGCTTAGGCACCTGAATGCCGAACGTGTCGCGTAGCAATGCCAGCAGTTCATCGCTGTGTTGCAACGTACGCTTGGCGCTGGGCCTGTCCAGATAGTGAATTGCGTAATGCGCGTTGTTCAACGTGTGCCGCTCCCCCACGGCCAGCCGCGCGACTTTGAGCTGCCCCAGAAAGGGCGAGCCAGGGTGGGTCGAGACGTACCAGTTGCCGATTTCGTAATCGATGTCGGCCTGCACTTGCAGGTCGAACACGTATAAGCCGCGCCATTCCCCGGCCACTTCGGCCCACAGCGTATAGCTGCTCTCCTGCGCATCGAATGTCAGGCGGTAAGGCTCATGGGCCGTGGCCTGCGCCGCCTGGGTATCGAGTTGCAACGGGCTGCTCGGCACCATGCCACCAAAGCCCACGTCGGCGATGTAGCGCACTCCGTCCAGGTTCACCAGGCTCAGACGATGGGTACGCGCCGTACGCGCATCCGGCGGGCCGCCCATGACAACCCGGCCGGTGATGCCGCGCGCGTCGAAGCCTAATTCCTGCAATAGCATCAGAAACATCTGGTTCAACTCGTAGCAGTAGCCGCCGCGCCCCTCGAACAATACTTTGTGCTCGACGCTCGGCAGATCGATCGGTACCGGCTGGTGCAGCAGGGTCGACAGGCTCTCAAAGGCAAAGGTGCAAACATGGCGCAATTGCAGGTCTTGCAGAGTTTGCAGGGTGGGCGGTGGCGGAGTGTCGTAGCCCAGGCGTTGCAGGTAGCGCTGGCAATGGGTGAGACGGGGCATGGCACGGTCCTTGAGCACGGTCGAAGGCGTCACTATGCCGCGCCCGCGTGCAGATTGTCATTTTGAATGAACCTTTTTAAACGCCTTCCTATCCATTTATAACAAGTCAGGGAGGCACCATGAGTACCGCAAAAATCTACACCATTAATTATCAGCTGCACGGTCAACCGAAGTCCTTTGTAGTACGCGCCGAAGTGATGAATAACGCCGAGGCCTGGCATTGGGCGGCGGTCGACGCCGACGTTGCCCATGTGAGTCGCATTGGCCGCGTGGGCCATGAGCAAGTCAAAAAAACCACCCGCCCCTGGGCGGAGAAATACGGCATCACCAATGTGACCTGGATGCCACCTAAATAACCCCCATCCCCTAAACCAAAAAGCCCCGCTCAATCGAGCGGGGCCTGCATCACTTCTTCAAGTCGCCCAACGGATCGTAAGGCGGCTTTTTTTCCGGGTGATCTTTTTTATCCTTGTCCAGCGGCGCGATGGCCGGGCCGATCGGGTCGACCTGCGGGTCGGCTACATCCGGCGAGTCCGGGTCGAAACCCAGCTCATCCTTGCCACTGGCGTGCTCGCTGGAGCGCGGGCCTTTGTCTGGAGCGGTCATGGCTATCTCCTCTAGAGCGGACGGGCTTTATCGTGAAGGGTTTCCAGGTCTTGCTCGGCTTGCTCCGTATCGTCAATGTCCTGACGATGCGCGGGATCATTGGGGCGCAGAGCGTCGTTGTCGCGCTCCTCCTCACCGGGGGTACGGTTGGGGTCTGGCGTGCCGGGCGGTGGCTGTTTGTATTCGGCCATGATGGTTCACCTCGTCATAATGGGTGGCCTGCACCGATTTAGAGAAAGCCCCGCGCACCAACGTTCAACTTGTTTGCCCTGACGTGCGATGATGCCACCCCGCCATCCTCTAGAGACCTGACCCGGATGTTCGAGCTCAAACCCTGTGACCCCGCGCTCTACCGCCAACAGACCCGCCGCAGCACGCTGATCGTGGCGGTGCTGTTCTTGGCCCTGGCCATGGTGCTGTCGAGCCTGGCGGTGACGCTGTTCGGCGAACCCGGCGGGGATAATTTCCGCTTCAACGTTGGCGGCGTATTCGCCGGTGTGCTGATCACCCTGGCGCTGGTGCGTGGCCCATTCTGGGGCCAGGCGTGGCTGGCCCCAGCGGTGTATGGCTGGCAGCTCAAGCGCAGCCTGATGAGCGTGACCAACGTGATGCACAAGGTCACCGAGGGAGTGCAGGCCAATGATCCGACAGCCATGAAGCTGCTGCGTTTTTATCACCTGGGGCTGACTCAGATGCACGAATTGGACGCCAACTCCAGCGCCCAGGCGCAGTTGGTCGGTGAGATGCAGGCCCACGTCAGCAAAATGCAGGCGCTGGGGCTGGACACCGACCAGACCCGCCTGGACCCTGCCTGGCTCGACCACCTCAAAAGCGTCTGAGTCACAAACGATTCACGCAGGCGGCGAAGGCTCTCAGGTTTAGGGCTGGCGTTGTTCTTTTCAGCGGACGATCGACGAGCTTTCGACCTATTCGGGTTCAGCGTCCGCTGCACATGCAGAAACCTCCTACATTCTTCGCTCAGCATTCTTTGCACCCTTGGCGCTTTCGCTAACCCCTATCGAGAGCCCCTCCATGTGCAACGCCCATCGCCCCACTGATACGCCGTCGAACAACGGCCGCCGTGACTTTCTGCGTCTGACCACACTCGGCGCCAGCGCGTTGATGCTGGCCGGCGCTTTACCCAGCGGCATGGTTCAGGCCGCCCCGGTGCCGAAAGCGGCCAACAAGCTCGACCCACAACAGGCGCTGGAACGTTTGATGGAGGGCAATCAGCGCTATGCCGCCGGCGTCAAACGACGCCATGATTTCATGCACGAACGTGAGGCCTTGGTCGGCGGGCAAAACCCCTTCGTCGCGGTACTCAGTTGCGCCGACTCGCGGATCGCGCCCGAATATGCCTTCGATACCGGTCGAGGCGACCTGTTCGCCGTACGTGTGGCCGGCAACTTCGTCACCGATGACGGACTGGCCAGCCTCGAATACGCCGTGGCGGTGCTGGGCACGCCACTGATCATGGTGCTGGGGCACGACAGTTGCGGGGCTGTGGCGGCCGGGGTCAAGGCGGTCAAAGACAACGCTCAATTCCCCGGCAAGATTCAGGGCCTGGCCGACGCGATCAAACCGTCCGTGACCAAGGTGCTGAAAGCGCCGGGCAACGTGTTGGATAACGCCATCGCACAGAACGTCATTGATACCGTCGCACGGCTCAAGACTGAATCCAGCCTGTTGGCCGACGCCCTGACCAAAGGCACCTTGCAGATTGTCGGCGGTGTGTACCGCCTCGACAGCGGCAAGGTTGAGCTGATCGGCTAGTCACGCGCGCCACTATCAACTGGCCAGCGCACTAAGATCCAGGTGCCCATCCAGGACCGGCGGGCACCAGTAATAGCCGCCGGTCAACGGCGTACTGATGCGGTACAGGCCGTCGACAATCCCGTCTTCCAGGCCGCTCATACGGCGCAGCTGCGCCTCGAAAGCATCGAAGGAATGGCCGAAGGCGAGGAACATCAGGCCGGCCTGACCGTTTTCGGCCCACGGCATGGAGCGGCGCACCACGAAGGCCTCGGGGGTGAAGCTCTCCTGGGCGGTACGTTTGGTATGGGCCGACTCGGGGGCGTCGTCCAGTTCTTCGTTATCGCCGTGGCGGCGGCCGATGATGTGGTCACGTTCCTGGGCTGGCAACGCGGCGAAACCATCGAGGTCGTGCTGCCATTGCTGAAGGGCGGCGAAGCTGGCACCGCCGTCAGTCAAGGCGGCGTCCACGGCAGCATCGTCGTGAGGGTTTTCGGTGCCGTCTTCGTAGTCGGTGAGGTCGAAGCCGGTCTTGTAGCGGAAGCCTTCAATCGACTGCACCAGACGAAAGCCCGGGGCCAGGGCCTTCTCGAACGCGCGACTGCGCAGCAGCAGTTCGCCGCGATCCGCACCGTGCAGCCACACCCACAGCGCCTGTTGGGTCGACGGGTTGTGCGCCCCCGGCGCGCTGATCGCCGGAAACGGCCGCAAGCCGTCAATGGTTGCGCCCAGTGCAGTGACCAGCGGCTCACCCAATCCGACCACCGCCGCCGCATCCGCCATCCGCACCAATGCGTCCAACGCAACGGGAACGGCGGCCAGGGAATCCACGGCGAAAAACAGATGGCGTGCCTGCAACGGCACCGGTGCAGCAAGAATGCCCGGCTGGTACTGACTCATATGAACTCCTTCAAGAAAGGCGCGCAGTTTACCCGGCGCCAGTCGCTCTGCGTACTGCAAAGCGCGCAAGCCTTGCCATAGAGCCCTTGGTTGGGTGACTCTCTAGTCAAGTACCAGTCAAGTTTTGTAACTATTACAGGGATAGCGCCATGACCACTCAGCCCTTGCTCGCTCAGCTGTTTCCTACTTCCACCGCCGAGATCCCAGAGCAATACCGCCTGGCAGCGCCCATCGAACAGCGTGACTACCTGGTGAACGGCCAGTTGCGGGTGTGGAATGGCCCGCTGGCCCAAGTGCACAGCCCGGTGCAACTGGGTGACCAACGGGTGGTGATCGGCAGCACGCCGCTGCTGGACGCCGACACCGCCCTCACCGCCCTCGACGCCGCCGTGCGTGCCTACGATCGTGGCCAGGGCGAATGGCCGACGATGCGCGTAGTTGACCGCATCCGCCACGTCGAAGCGTTTTTGCGGCGCATGCGCGAGCAGCGCGATGGGGTGGTCAAGCTGCTGATGTGGGAGATCGGCAAGAACCTCAAGGATTCCCAGAAAGAATTCGACCGCACCTGCGACTACATCACCGACACCATCAACGCCCTCAAAGAGCTGGATCGCCGCTCCAGCCGCTTCGAGCTGGAACAGGACACCCTCGGGCAGATCCGCCGCGTGCCGCTGGGCGTGGCGCTGTGCATGGGCCCCTACAACTACCCGCTCAACGAAACCTTCACCACCCTGATCCCGGCACTGATCATGGGTAACACCGTGGTGTTCAAGCCGGCCAAGCTCGGCGTGCTGCTGATCCGCCCACTGTTGGAAGCATTCCGCGACAGCTTCCCGGCCGGGGTGATCAACGTGATCTATGGCAGCGGCCGCGAGACCGTTAGCGCGCTGATGGCCAGCGGCAAGATCGATATCTTTGCGTTCATCGGCACCAACAAAGCCGCCAGCGACCTGAAGAAACTGCACCCCAAGCCGCACCGCTTGCGGGCCGCTCTGGGCCTGGACGCGAAAAACCCCGGCATCGTGCTGCCCGAGGTGGACCTGGACAATGCCGTCAGCGAAGCAGTGACCGGCTCGCTATCGTTCAACGGCCAACGCTGCACCGCGTTGAAAATCCTCTTCGTGCATGAAGAGGTGGTCGAGGCGTTTATCGAAAAATTCAACGCACGCCTGGCGACGCTCAAGCCCGGGATGCCTTGGGAGGACGGCGTTTCGCTGACGCCGTTGCCGGAAGTGGGCAAGGTCGATTACCTCAACGGCTTGGTGGCCGACGCGACGCAGCACGGGGCCCAGGTGGTGAATGCCAATGGCGGGGTCAGTCGCGGTTCGTTCTTCTACCCGGCGGTGCTGTACCCAGTGAATCCGCAAATGCGCGTCTACCACGAAGAACAATTCGGCCCGGTGGTGCCGATCGTGCCCTACCGCGACCTGGATACCGTGATTGATTACGTTCTGGATTCGGACTTCGGCCAACAGCTCAGCCTGTTCGGCACCAACCCCGAAGCCATCGGGCGCCTGGTGGATACCTTTGCCAACCAGGTCGGGCGCATCAATATCAACGCCCAATGCCAGCGCGGGCCGGACACCTTCCCCTTCAACGGGCGCAAGAACTCGGCAGAAGGCACGCTGTCGGTACATGACGCCTTGCGCGTGTTTTCGATCCGCACCCTGGTGGCGACCAAGTTCCAAGAGAGCAACAAGGCACTGGTCAGCGAGATCCTGCGCAACCGTGATTCAAGTTTCCTGACCACTGACTACATCTTCTAAGTTCACCTCGGTCAAACAATGTGGGAGAGGGCTTGGCTTCGATAGTGGTGTGTCAGCTAACCGATTCTTTACCGATCCACAGCCATCGGGGGCAAGACCCCCTCCCACATTTGGATTGTTTATAGCTGGAGAATTGAGGGTCCTTTGTTATCAATGAATCTGCCGATGTTTGCCCGGCGCCTGTTGCGCCCCTTGCTCGACCCCTACCGCCGCTACCGGCATGCCAAGCTGATCCACGCCGTGCGCGTGTCCATTGGCTTGCTGGCCACGATCCTGCTGACCACCGGCATCAACCTGCCCCACGGCGAATGGGCGTCGGTAACCATGTTGATCGTGATCGGCGGGCTGCAGCACCACGGCAATATCGGCAAAAAAGCCGTGGAACGCGCCTACGGCACCTTAATCGGTGCCAGTGTCGGTCTGCTGCTGGTGGTGCAACAGGCCTACTTCGGCCTACCGCTGCTGACCTACCTGCTAATGTCGGTGGTGTGCGGGTTCTTCTCCTATCACGCCATCGGCAAGGGCGGTTATATCGCGCTGCTGTCGGCGATCACCGTGTTTATCGTCGCCGGCCACGGTGACAACCCGTTGTCGGATGGTTTATGGCGTACCGTGGATATTCTCATCGGTATCGTCCTGGCCCTGGCGTTCTCCTTCGCCCTGCCGCTGTATGCCGTGTATTCATGGCGCTATAACCTGGCCAGTGCCCTGCGTGACTGCGCACAGATCTACAGCCGGATCATCAGTGGAAAGTCGGTCACCGATGATGAACACGTCAAACTGCTCAACCGTTTGAATGCGGCAATGGTGCAACTGCGCTCGCTGATGCCGTCGGTATCCAAGGAAGTGCGCATTTCCATGACCGAGCTGGACGCCATCCAGCGTCATCTACGGCTGTGCATCAGCACCCTGGAGATTCTCGGCAACACCCGTCCCGACCCACGCGACGAACAAGCGATGGCCCGTATGCAGGCCGTCTTGAAGGCCGAGCATCGGCAGATCCGTGTGCAATTGGTGGGGATGGCGCGGGCGTTGAAATCCGGCATGACCGAACGACTGGAGCGCCCAAGTACCGGCACGGGCCGCGAGCCCACGCTGGATGCGCCGGTGTACAGCGCGCTGGATGGGTATCGGTTGTTAACGCTGCAACTAGCGGCGAATGTGGATGCGATGCGGGGGCGGTTGGCGAAGAGTGGGAAGTGTTGGGGGATTTGAGCCCCTCGAATCACGCGCCACCAAGCATAAAAAAGGGAAGGTCCATTAAGCCAACGGACCCGCCCTTTTATTACCTTGCGACGTATTATAAGCCCGCCGATAAAAGGTGGGGCATTACGACAACTGCTTACACCAAGCCCACGAACGTAGGTACTCCTGAACACATACAACGATATTTCCGTCGTAGATCCATTTGGCTTTATTTGGGTAATTGCAACCGTCCTCAAGACACAGCCAATAAATACCATCCCTGGGAAGGGGCCAAGTCGGTACTGGACCATAGGCTTTTATCATTTCTTCGATTCCACCGTAATAACTCATCGGGCTTCCCCCAGGAAGTGAGTTGCGCCACGCGATCGCTTCGCCGTACTTCAACGAACTGGCATTCTGACGCAATAAATACACGTTGCTGACGTAAACGTTATACGACAACCAATTCCCTGCCTGATCGCGCACATCAATTGTCGTGACGCCGTTAGACAAACCTTTCACTTTCCCTGCGCTCGAGACCGAGGCGATTGCGGGATGACGTGAAGTATAGGTGTAGGGTGGCTTGCCACCGGTGGCAACCCGAGTTCCGTTGTTGCCTGCATAGTCCCCGGCAGGAGGGCCCCAGAATGCAATAATCGCAAACCCGTTCAAATTCATATCGCTGCGATCGATCTGGAAGGCATGCGAGACTTTGTAAGTCGTGCTCTGAAAAGGAGTCTCTCTGCCCGGGATCTGACTACCGTCGAGCGTCACCTGGGCCTTGAGCTCTATCTGCTGGCCGTTGGGTACAGATTCCAACCAAGTGCGTAACACCGGTTTATTCGCCAGCCCGTTTGTCGCTTCTGACTGACTGATGGGCTCACCATTGAGCACATACAGGTCTCCCACATTCGCACTGCTGCAAATCAACCACACCCGTTGACCAGCGGCACTGAACGGCCATTTCGCCAGCGTAGCCATTGCATTACCGACAAAGGTGTTCAGGTCCAGCGTCGCTCCGGCAGGGGTGTTGTTGATCAACGGCCGTGGCATGTTCCCCACGGGGATCGGCGTCACTGTCACCGTTACTACGCCGGAATCTTTGGGCGAGCCGTTCCGGGTGACCTTGTACTGGAGGGTGAAAGTCTGGTTGGTACGACCGATATTGACCCCAATAGCATGCGCTGGGATGGGGAATGGAACAGTGCCCGATACACTGCCATTTTTCTCCGGGATGTTGGGAGAACCGGCAGCGCCATTACCCACCATGGTGACTTTGATGATGTCGGTGGTCAGCATGCCGTCGTAGCTCACTTCCACCGTGCCGCCATTCAAGGCACTTAAGGGCGCCAGCGTCTGGGAGGCACCGATACCACTGGCTTGGACCAAGTTGGGCAATCGCAACTCCCCAATGGCTGTCAAGACGCGATAGGTCGTCGACGGCAAGTCCACGGCCGCTGATCTATCTGTACTTCCATCAAACGTCACCGCACAACTAACCGTAATCTCCTGATTATTCGACAACGCCGCCAACCAGGTGCGCAGCACCGTCTTATTCGCCAGGCCATTGTTGGCTTCCAGTGAGTTAATGTCATACGCGCTTAAAACCTCCAGAGGCGTGACGCCCGTAGCGCTGCAGGTGATCCATACCCGTTGCCCCGTGATACTCAACCGCCACTTGGCCAGGGCCGCGGTGGCGTTGCCGGTAAAGGTGTTGAGGTCCAGCGTGTCGCCATTGGCCTTAGCGTTGATCAAT
>Ga0256410_1002736_pt1 | contig 11393 bp, 15 predicted proteins | sample PhyWR1_FD_185983 | JGI IMG/M metagenome (GOLD analysis project Ga0256410, IMG submission 185983) | Leaf surface microbial communities from wheat plants in UC Gill Tract Community Farm, Albany, California, United States - DLSL W.R1 | ecosystem: Host-associated > Plants > Phyllosphere >... | reverse complement strand
CCCCGGACCAGGTAGCGATCGCTACGCGCTCGCCGTGGCCGTCGCTGGCCAGCGCCAGCGACGTGGCGGGATAAATCCCGCCACCTGGTCCCCACCGCGCCGCCGCCCTGCAGGTCGCGGCGCTCCTCGCCCACCCCTACTCCACCGCTGCCGGCGGCCCCTGCGATCTATAGAGGTTCTCCGGGGCCGGGCCGCGGCGTGCACCGCACGCCGGCCGTGGATTAGGCGTGGACGAGCACAGCCAACGGCTGGCCAGCTCGATGCCGGCAGCATCGAGGCGCGCTGGCCAGCTGCCCGAGCTCCAACGTCCAGGGCACGCCCGGCGCGCTGCAGCTGCAGCGCGGCCGGGCTGGAAGGAGACAGCGCGATCGCAGCGCCAGCCACGTCCCGGCCTGGCGCTGGTCGACCTCGATGCCGTGCGCAGATCCGGCGCCGGTCGGCGCCGGCAGTTCCCTCGCCCAGGGCGCGCGGGCACCGGTCAGGCCGGGCCTGCCCGGTGGTGGCCACCGGCTGCGCTCGCCGGCGGCCTGCAGGCGAGCGCGCCTGCAGAAATGCTCGCGATCAACTGCGATCGCGCGGGCGGCGCATGCCCCGCCCGCGCCTGGCAGCGGCATCCGCCGCTGCTGCTGGCGCTTCGCGCCGTTGGATCGTTCGGCATGGCCAGTCGGCTCCGCCGCTGTGGACGGTTCGCAACGTCCCGCCTGCCTGGCAGGCCTATTTCCCTACCGCAACCGAAACCGGCTGCACAGGACCGCTGCGCTCTCCTCCTGTGCAGCCGGCCCCAGTCGCGGAAAGGGGGCCTTACGGCACACGGGACTTAGCGAAGCAACCATCCACTCAGGGAGCAACTGCCATGACGAACACCGCAATACCCCTCGATTCCTCGCGACAGCACGAGCAACAGCAACAGCCAGAACCGGCTCCAGGAGCTCGCAAAGCAGCCATGGAAGCGCTGCACCCACGACACGTTGCCAATGAGCTGGAAAAACTGGCCATCGGTATGAAAGCGGCCAGAACGCACAAGGCAGCGGTCCGAGCGCGCGTGGCTTTCATCGTGCGCACCATTGAGCTGGGGGCCACCCAGCATCTCGATGAGCTGGGCGCGCTACTGCCTTTCGCTTGGCTATCTAACAGCCTCTTGATCCAGGTGTTTGACGATGGCGACATGTCGCACGACGTAATCGCCGCACTGGTCTCGCGAGTAGACACGGACGCAGAATTCGCTCGCAGCGTATCGGCTGAGATGGGCGTAGACGCCGTGGCCGGCTGGCGCGCTGCTCAGCGTCAAGGTGGCCTCCTGTGAAGAAGCGCGCACCCGTAGCACTGTCCACGCACGAAACTGAGTTCTACCGACTTGCTCGGCAGAATTCCCACCGGCACAGCCCGCATGAAGTTTTCAGGGATTTCTGCGAAATGCTGGCAATTGAACTGTCGAATGCGGTGGACCACCTCAACCGGGAGCGCCGTGCGGAGCGCTACGCGCTCCTGCGGCGCAAGTATGACGATGCAGAGTGCCAGCGATTCGTGCAGATGACCGCGTGCCTGATCTGTTCACTTGAAGAGGAAGCGGGGGACTGCCTTGGTGCGCTCTTCATGGGGATGGACCTCGGCAATGCCGGGACAGGTCAGTTCTTCACGCCCTACCCCGTATCTCTGCTGCTTGCGCAGATGACGCTGACCGATGCGCCCGAGCTGATCGCACGCAATGGGTTCATCACTCTCAACGAGCCAGCATGCGGTGCTGGCGGAATGGTCATCGCGGCGGCCGAGACACTTCGCTCGATGGGCATCGACTACCAGGAGCGCATGCACGTCGTTGCCGTGGACATAGACAGCACGGCTTGCCACATGGCGTATATCCAGATGGCGTTGTTGCACATCCCCGGCGTCGTGGTCCACGGCAATGCCCTGGCTCCGCAGGACAGCTGGGATGAGTGGATCACTCCCGCGCACGTGCTTGGCCAGTGGGACGCACGACTGGCGCTGCGACGTTCGTTCGAGGCGATGCGTGCGGCACTTGCGCCCCCCGCTAACACCGAGCCTGCCGAGCCCGAGCGCGAGGCTCCGCGCGAACCTGCGCCAGTCATCAGCACCGAGCACGTTGAACAGCGCCGCAAGCTTCGCTCGGAACAACTGGCGCTGTTCTAGCGCCAGTTCCGTGAGATTCAGGCAGTGCCTGCAACTGGTTTGTATGCTCGACCCGGTTCGCAACGACGTGGAGCGCCCATATGCCCGAGACCGTCACCATCAAGGTTGAAGTTCCTGCCGACTTCCTGGATTTCTGCGCCCTCGAAAACGTCGACCCGGGCAAGGTGCTTGGCCAGTTCGCATGTGATTTGGCAGAGGCCGAGCAATGCGCAGGGCAGGCGCAGCACGATGCGGCCGAAATTTGGTTCGACGCAGGCGTGTGGCCTGGCCGCTGAGCTCGTTTTCCGGAATTACCCGTAAGCCGCCTTTAGGCGGCTTTTTTATGGGCGGCGGACCGCTGGCGCGGCCGCACGGCCTGCGGTGCTGCGCATCGAGCCCGCCTGCAGCGGTCTCGCCCCTTCGGGCCTGGTCCTCGCCTTTCCGTGCTGCCTCCGCAGCACTGCGCGCTCCGCGCGCCCACGCCGGGGCCTGCGGGCCCCGGGCATGACCGGTACCGGCTTCGCCGGCAGGCCGCGCCCTGCGCGCCCAGGAGCACCCCCCGGACCAGGTAGCGATCGCTACGCGCTCGCCGTGGCCGGCGCTGGCCAGCGCCAGCGACGTGGCGGGATAAATCCCGCCACCTGGTCCCCACCGCGCCGCCGCCCTGCAGGTCGCGGCGCTCCTCGCCCACCCCTACTCCACCGCTGCCGGCGGCCCCTGCGATCTATAGAGGTTCTCCGGGGCCGGGCCGCGGCGTGCACCGCACGCCGGCCGTGGATTAGGCGTGGACGAGCACAGCCAACGGCTGGCCAGCTCGATGCCGGCAGCATCGAGGCGCGCTGGCCAGCTGCCCGAGCTCCAACGTCCAGGGCACGCCCGGCGCGCTGCAGCTGCAGCGCGGCCGGGCTGGAAGGAGACAGCGCGATCGCAGCGCCAGCCACGTCCCGGCCTGGCGCTGGTCGACCTCGATGCCGTGCGCAGATCCGGCGCCGGTCGGCGCCGGCAGTTCCCTCGCCCAGGGCGCGCGGGCACCGGTCAGGCCGGGCCTGCCCGGTGGTGGCCACCGGCTGCGCTCGCCGGCGGCCTGCAGGCGAGCGCGCCTGCAGAAATGCTCGCGATCAACTGCGATCGCGCGGGCGGCGCATGCCCCGCCCGCGCCTGGCAGCGGCATCCGCCGCTGCTGCTGGCGCTTCGCGCCGTTGGATCGTTCGGCATGGCCAGTCGGCTCCGCCGCTGTGGACGGTTCGCAACGTCCCGCCTGCCTGGCGGCCTATTTCCCTACCGCAACCGAAACCGGCTGCACAGGACCGCTGCGCTCTCCTCCTGTGCAGCCGGCCCCGGCCGCGGCACGGGGGCCTTACGGCACACGGGACGAAGCGAAGCAACCATCCACCAGGGAGCAACTGCCATGACGAACACCGCAACCACCTTCGATCACTCGCGACAGCAGGAGCAACAGCAACAGCCAAACCCGGCTCCAGGAGCTCGCAAAGCAGCCATGACCAGCGAAGGCAGGTGCAGCGCGCTGGCGGAATCGCCAGCCGCCACCCCTGACCATAACGGTTGGGTGTTCGTGGCGGGGGGGGAGATTCTCATCCGTGGGGAGTGGTCCTTGATTACCTGGGTGAACAAGCGACGGGGCCGGACGACCAGCCTGCGCCTGCAGGACTGGCGGAAATGGACGATGCCCTTGGCCATGTTCCACTGGATTGAAGACTACCGGCGGCCCAGCCCGGAGGCTGCACGGGCGGCCAAAGCCAACCGGGCCTGCGGACCAATCGTCAACATGCCCACTGACGGCTGCTCCCGCATGACCACGGCTGAATACAAGGCCTTGCCGAGAGGTATTGCGGGTACGCAGACCTATCCGGCTAAAGATGGAGTCGGCGCGCACCGCTATCGGTTGGTGATCTGCGGTCCGAGGAAAGGGCGCGTGTATCTCACAGACGCCAAGATCGTGAGCCTCCCGCGCCTGTTAGGTGGCAGCGCAGACGCCAACGATGACAGTTGATTCGATCACCCGTCTCGCCCGCTGAGACACACGCCAAGCACTATTTAACTACTCGATCCATTGGAGAAAAGGCGCATGCCTCGTGGATGCAGAACCAGTGAACCGGAAGTTTTGGCCAAGCGCGCCATGACGCTGCGGAAAAGGCGGGAGCAGCGCTGCGCCGTCCTGGCCGAACGATTGCTGCGCAATGTGGTCGGAGACGAGGGTGATATTCAGGCTTGCAGGGCATGGCTGCGTGCCAATGGCCTGAACATCGCCAGCACAGAGGTTGGCCAGGCCACGCGGCGGCGTTGGGTGTACCGCGCACGCAGGGCGATGTGCGGTCGTTGACCGCTCGCTGTAGGGGAAATGCCTACAGAAATAAGCGAATAAAATGCTTGCACTGCTAAATAGTTTAGCTAAACTATTTAGCAGACGCCGGGAGAATCTATGAGCACCGAAACCTTCAGCATCGAGCATCTCAAGGCAGAGGTATTGCCGAAGCTGTTCGCCGATTCCAAGGCCGTGGGTCAGTACGGCACTGCCGAAGCCGCTGGCTTGGCAAATGAGCTTTCTTCCTTGATGGAAGCAGGTGCGGCGAAAGGGCTGGCCGACAGTATTCAGGCCATCGTTACGGGCCTGGCAGACGCCAACCCCCAGCAGATCGCCCGAAAGCCTTCACTGATCGACAGGGTACTGGGCCGCGAGCTCGAACGGGAAGTTCGCTACCGCATCGCCCGGCAGTCCCTGGATAGGCTGATCGGTGAGGCTGAGACCCATGCTGTAGGGGTACGGCACACGGTCAGCACCATCGACAGGATGCTCGAACAGCACGCTGAGGAAGTCGAGCGTTTGAAGGTGATGCTGCAGGCCGGACGCGAGTATCTGGCCGAGAATCCGCAGGCTGGGATCTATGCAAACCCGGAAATGGAATTCGACCGTCCGCGCGAGCGTTTCGCGCGCAAGCTGGCGAACATCGCCACCTTGCTTGCCTCGCATGAGATGAGCGCAATGCAGATGAAGCTGGCGCGTGCGCAGGCTGTGGACATGCTCGACCGCTTCACCGAAACCGTTTCGGTGCTGGTGCCTGTGTGGCGACAGAACACATTGGCCCTTATCACCACCAAGAACATGAGCCCCGAGCTGATTGCCTCGGCGACGAGGGCGCACCAGGAACTGATGCGCAACTTGTCCAGCAGTCTGGACACCCACAGTCATTGAAGGCAGGGATAACGACATGAATAACCAGCTGCAGACCTCCAACAACGTCGGCGGACGCGATCTGCTGGCCACAGTGGATTACGAAGGCCTTGGGCTGAGCGCTCACACCGACGCCCTGGCAGTGCGCCAGATGGCGGACCGTATCCAGCCGAGTGACCCCGCCACAGTGGCCGAATTTGGTCGTGACGTAGGCGCTATCACAGAGAGTTACAGCGATAGCCTGCTGGAACAGGTCCGGAATAGCGATCTGGACGATGCCGGCGACAAGCTGACGCAGGTGGTCAACGTCGCTCGAAATCTGAACGTGGGACCGCTGTCGGATCGTCGCTCGCGCGTACCCCTGGTAGGGCCCTTTATCGACCGCATGCGCATGCGCGCCGGCAACTTCAAGGGTAAGTTCGAGAGCACGCGTGCGCAGATCGACACGCTGCTCGCCGAAGTCGGTACAACACAGGCCAATCTTCAGCAGCGCAACGCCGGTCTGGAGGAGATGTTCATCGCCGTCACCGAGGAGCGGCGTATGTTGGGCATCCACATTGCCGCGGGGCGCATTCGCGTTGCGGAGCTGCGCGCAGACGCAGACGCGCTGCGCGCTACTGTCGGCAACGATCCGGCTCGGGTCCAGCAGTTGGCCGACCTGGATATGCTGGTTGCGTCCCTGGACAAGCGCGTCGGCGACCTGCAGGCGATGCAGCACGCGGCCATCCTGGCGCTGCCGATGATTCGCATGCTCCAGTCCAACAACCGCATGCTCGTGGACAAGTTCCACACGATCCGTCAGATCACAGTGCCGGCATGGAAGCGCCAGTTCACGCTTGCGCTGAGCCTTAATGAGCAAAAGAATGCCGTGCAGCTGGCCGACACGATTGACGACACCACCAACAGCCTGCTGAAAAGCAATGCCGAGTTGTTGCACCGCAATTCGGTGGCCACGGCCAAGGCCAATCAGCGCTTGGTCATCGACGTGGAAACGCTGGCCAGCGTGCAGCAGACCCTCATCGGCACGGTCGAGGAGGTTATCCGCATTCAGCGAGACGGTGCGCAGCAGCGCCAGCAAGCAGTCAAGCAGATCGAGGTGATGCGCCAAGGCCTGCGCACGGCGATTTCTCGCGGCGCCGCTGCATCATCGGCGCCTGTGCTCCGCCACGAGAACGAGCAATGAAGGTCGACGAACAACCTGCCGCGCAGGTGCATGCGGGGGCAGATGATTTGTCCGCCCGCGCTGACCGCTCCTGTGATTCGCTTACGGTGGCAGGCCTGGGCGTTGACCCTCACATGAGTGAGCTCAAGCGCCGGTCTGCGATGTGGTGGAAGCGCGGCAAGGGAGTGGCGATCTTTGCAGGTATCGCCGGCCTTGCCGCATTGGCGGCGCATACCGCCGTCAATGTGCTATGGCCTACCGGTGTGTCCATTACTGACCTGGACGTGCCTGTGCAGATTGCGAAGGTTATGCCCTCGCCCGCTTCGTTCTCCTATGTGCTGCAGGGTGATGGAGCGGGCTTGTCCGGAGCCATCGTGAAGATGTTCGGCCTGATGGGCGTTGTCGGAGCCTTCGGTCTTCTTTCTATGGGCTGCTATCGTTGGGTTTTTGAAGCCGGTGACGGGGCCAAACCTACGGTGGCAGGCTTGGCACTCGGGGCTGTCGCCAGCGTTTGCACTCTAATGTGGAATCCTTCAGACGCTGGGGAGAGCCGTCAGCTGGCCCAGGTTAGCTGGCTGGAGGCTTCGTCCTGGGCAACCTCCCCGGCCGGCATATACGTACGTGCACAAGCAGCGCTGTCGCGAGACGAATTGAGCGCCCAAGGCAAGTCCCTCGTCAGGGCTGCAGCCGACGCTCTGCAGAACGATTCACCGGGGTTTGAGCCGTCCCCACGTATCGCGGCGATCATCGAGAAATCCGCGTATGGCAAGGAACGCTCTCCGATCGCTGTTCAGTATGCCGACACGCGCGCAGCCAGAGCTGGCCTGTTCGATGGTGTGTCCACTGCGCTCTCAGTCCTCGCAATGATTGGCACGGCGGCCGCACTGACCCTGATCCTGCTGGGATGGCTGGTCGACCGACGCAGGCGGCTGCTGTCCCGCGCTATTCGGCGGCTTCGGCCCGAGTTGGTCAGCCTGGACGCGCTGGAATGAAAAATGATCGCTTGATCTTGAAAGGAGAATTCGCGATGGCTGTCAAACCTGTCGGCACGGCGCCGGAGCCGGCTACTGTCGTGCAGCACGCTGCCGACACCTTTACCGTCGCTGGGCTTGGGGTCGGGCCTCAAATGTCTGAGCTCAAGCAGCGCGAGACCAGGTGGTGGCGGCGCGGTAAGACCGTGGCGCTGATCGGCGGTGTTTTCGGCATCCTTACCGTTGTTGCGATGGGTGCGGTGTCAATTCTGTGGCCCGCCAGCCTGTCCATGAGTGAACTGGACGTACCCTCGCAGATTGCAGCGGCCCTGCCCTCGGAGGCTTCCTCGGCGCTAGACGCGATTGACCTCGCGACCACGGGTATGACCAAAACGATTTTGGCGCTCGGCTTGTACCTGGGCATCCTGATTTTCTTCGTGGGCCTGGGGATGTGGATGATTGCTGAGACCTCTTTGGCGCTACCCGCGGTCGGGTTTTCGTTCGCCGCGCTTTCATTTCTTGTTCAAAGCACGGGCAGTTTGGATTCTGCTGATTCAGCGAGGCGGACGGAGATGGCTGTAGTCCGTTCCGTTGAGGCCTCGGCTTTGGCGAGCACCCCCGCAGGGTTGTATGTACGGGCGCAGGAAGCCCTATCGCGCGAAGAGCTGAACGCCAAGGACAGGGCTCTATTGAAGGCTGCGGCAGACTCGATGCAGGGTGCATCGCCCGGCTTCGCACCGCAGCCACGCGTGGCCGCCCTCATCGAACAGGCCGCTTACGGCAAGGCCCGTTCTCCGGCCGCAGTTCAATACGCCGAGGCCCGGTCCGTAAAAAGCAATCTGTTCCGTGCGCTGACCTCGATCTTTGCTGTTCTGGCAGGCACAGGCGCAGTGGTTTCCGTAACCCTGTGCCTGCTTGGCAGTTCGGTGGGCCGCCGCCGCCAGCGTTTGTCGGACTCCATCCGGACCCGTCGTGCCGAAGCTGTCAAATCGGGTGGAGCAGAATGACAAAGAAGCGTTTGACGCCCGCTCAGTTCCAGCAAGCCGTGGATGGTCTGAGCGTTGGCGAGCAGACGCTCGCCATTGCGCACGGAGTTCTTGTCGAAGGCCTGCCACAGTCGCACTTTGCCAGCACACTCGGCTTGTCGAAGGGTGCGGTATCCCAGGCAGTTCACCGCGTTTGGTCGGCCGTCGAGGACGATATGCGCCTGACAGACGCTCAGTTCAAAGCGGCAACGACCGGGCTGAACGTCCGGCCCCAAACGCTAGAGATTGCGCATGGTGTTCTTGTCCAGGGCATCCCGCAGGCCCACTACGTGGCAACCTTGGGGCTCAGTAAAGGCGCGGTGTCTCAAGCCGTGCATCGTGTGTGGTCTGCCGTACAGGGCGGGGTTCCGGAGGGCTATGAGCGCGTGGAGGCAGTTCTGCCCCTTCACCAAGCGCAAAAGGTCCGCGAGTGGGACGCTGCTACCCGGAAGGAAATCGATCGGCGGCGCAACACGTAGCGGCAACTTCCACCCTTCCTTACAACCTTAGACAGGATTCGCTGATGTATCCCCTCGCGACAGCAATTATCTCCGCGTTTTTTTGCTACAAAATTTTCCGACTGCTCTATCAGGCTGAGCATGCGGAAGGGGTGGCAATGTCCAAGCTTCCAGGGCTCGTGCTTGGTTGGGCATGCCTCACCATCGCCGCTTTGCTCCCGATAGGGATCGCCTATTTCGACGCCTTGGCAATTGGCTCAGCACGGGGCGTTCCGGCTAACCGCTCGATGACGCCATCAGTCGTCATTTCAGGCGTGGCAGGGCTAGTGCTTGCCGCTTTCGCCCTTGGGTCAATGTGGCGTGACTACCGCCACTCTCGCAAGGTGAGCTTTCTGGCTGTGGGCATGAACATCGCCCTTGCCGCAGCAGGATTGCTTGTCTGTGTCGCGGGATACAAGCATGTCCAGTTCGCCTCCGACGAAGCTGGATGGGCCGACGTAGAGGCGCTTCATGAGCTCAACTATGCCACCGACGTTGCGTGTGCTGCGGGCGTGGTCATCGTCAACTGGCCGTCCGAGGATTCCACCGTTCCAGCCCGCTATCGCTGCCCCTCCGGCTATACCTTCGGCATTCGCGCGCAGCTGCCATTCGTCCCTTGGCCAGACTACCAGGAGGGTGAAAGCCTGCAGCTGGCCAAAGCAATCGCCGACCTCAAGTCGCGGGCTACTCCGTAGCCCCCACCGCCCTTACGTCTGGTCTCCTCTTAGCGGCGCCTTTCGGCGCCGCGCTTACTTTCGCGCCGCGCGAGACTGACCAGGACTACCCTGCCCCCATGCTCTCCTCCCCTGCCTACTGGTGGTCGCACTCTGACACGGGTTCGTATCTGCATTTCAATTGCAGATGCGTGGCCTACGCTCAGCCGCAGGCGGACGGAAAGTGGAAACACGTGCTTCGCTGGCAGGGGCGCGAGTTTGAGAGCATCGCCGGCAGTCGCGATCAGGCCGTGCGTTGGATCGAGGCATGGATCAGTGCCCGCCCTGGAGAGCTCCCTGCATTCCCCGCGCGCCGCTCTCGGCGGTAGACGCTCAATCAGCGTGGCCGCTGGCCACCACTTCACACGCTGACCGCGCCGCCTACGGCTCCCGGTCAGCGTGAGTGTGCCTGCGTCGATTCCGACGCCGGCGCCGCTGCAGCGATGCTGCAGCGATCCGCAGGCATGTGCCTCCCAGGTGATTTGCCGCCGTCCCGACTTCATCGCCACCGCTGGACTTTGTTCCAAGCCGAACGCCGTTGCAAGGCGCTGCGCTTCCTCCTTGCAACGGCGTTCGCCTCGGAAGTCCACGCGGTTCACGGCGATGAACTCAGCACAGCGGCAAACACCAAAAACCGAGGGAGGCTCAACATGACCACGCGACACGTCACCAGCAACAGCAACAGCGAAAAGCCGGCTTCTGAATCTAGCACTGCGGCTGGCTTTCACGTCGTCGGGCGCTATCGGAACGCGGACGGTTCCGTGGGAGTTGAAATTCGCGTCAACGCTGGCAGCAGCAGTGGCGGCGCACTGTCCTACATCGGACTTTGGGGTGTAGGCCGACCGGCGAATCGGGAGGGGATGCGGGACATGCTGCGCGTCATGCTCAACGCGCACCGTGGCGCTATCGCCGAGATTCCCTTTGGCAACATGGGGGCGCGCGCATGAGCGCGCTTCCCTCCGCCTATGCGACGTGGAAAGCGGTGACGGACCGCTACGAGCAGGTTGCAGAAGGAGACGAAATTGGCGTGATGGCCCGCCACGTGTCGTATGCGGATCTGCCTGGACACATTGCATCCCACGAGTTGGATTTCGCGGGGGGCAACGTGTGGGGTTTGTCGTTCTTCCATGTGAGCGATGAGAACCCCATTGATCCTACTGAATTCATCTTGCTAGCCATCTTCGGCGAAGAGCTTGACGTGCTGGTGTACTACCCCGGTTGCTTCAAAGTATCGCAGCACCGCGACGAAGATGCGGAATGCGACTGCGGCGTGATGCTCTGCGCTGATCCGGCCGAGATGGATGAGATGGACGCCTTCGGCCTGTTCCACCAGCTGGGGCAACCGCCGCTTGCCAACATTTCATTCGGTTACATCCCGTGGTGACTGCGGTTGCGCACGCGCCAAAGCCCGAGCGGCCTGTCGGTCTACCGCTACTGGCGGGTGTTGACCATGGGTGGCCAGAAACCTATTCTCTGGCGCAGCGAGGCTCGACATGGCTTCCCTTGGAGGGGTAAGTCGGCGCTGAGTCTCCTGGGAGGGGCGGCTTTGCCGCCCCTCTTTTTTTGTGTCGCACGTTCGCGAGCTCGGCCTGCGGTGCTGCGCATCGAGCCCGCCTGCAGCGGTCTCGCCCCTTCGGGCCTGGTCCTCGCCTTTCCGTGCTGCCTCCGCAGCACTGCGCGCTCCGCGCGCCCACGCCGGGGCCTGCGG
>Ga0256410_1002732_pt1 | contig 11400 bp, 9 predicted proteins | sample PhyWR1_FD_185983 | JGI IMG/M metagenome (GOLD analysis project Ga0256410, IMG submission 185983) | Leaf surface microbial communities from wheat plants in UC Gill Tract Community Farm, Albany, California, United States - DLSL W.R1 | ecosystem: Host-associated > Plants > Phyllosphere >... | reverse complement strand
GGCCGATGATGTCGACTTGCGCGTCAGACACGGGCGAACCATTGCCGATGGACTGCACATACACATCGTGGCTGCCATCGCTGGAACGCTTGGCGATGATGCCCAGGTCCGTCACCACGATGAAACGCAGGTCGCTGGTACTGCTGCGGTCGTACTCGAACGTGCGCGGTGCCGGGTCATCCTGCGGGCTGAGCTTGAGCACGAAAATGCCCCGCCGGCCGCCATTGGCGGTGAGGTAGTGGCTGAGGTCAACATTGTCGTAGACGGTCTTCGCGGGGTCATTGGATGACAGCGGGATGTCCAGCGACTGACGCTCGACCATGCGATCAAAATACTCGTTGCCGAAGTTCGGCCGGGCAAAGCTCCCGCTGCTCTGGTCCACTAGGTGTTGCAGTTGGTTAGGTAACAGGCGGGCGATTTCCACGTGGGCGCCCGGTACACCACGGGCCATGAAGCCCAGGCGTTTTTCGCCGTTGAGGCTGAGCAAGGCGCCGTCGGACAGGAACTGCAAGGTGCGCGGGTACGCCGGCATGCTGATCAGCGACGCCGTAGGATTCTTCGCCAGATAGCCGCCGATGGCTTCCAGGTTGGCGGGTACGCGCACATACACGGCACGTCCGGCCGGGGCCTTGAACTTGAAGGCGTGCAGGGTATTCAGCGGTTCGACGCTGGGCACATGGGTCAGGTTGATCCGGGTGCTGCGGGCGAGCAGGGCGTCATCGATGTCGTTGCTGCTGTAGGGGCGCGTGTCGTCCTGGGCCTTTTCCGGCAACAGCCAGGCCTGGACCTTGCCGGCGATGGTTTCGTCGGCCACGGCGCTGGAGCTGCTGAACATCAGTACCGGCTCCGGCTCGCCACGTTCGTTGTCGACAAAGCTCACGTCGGCCCCGGTAAAGGTCAGGCGATAGCGACCGGGCACGGTGACTTGCGCCACCAGCGGTGTGGTGCTGGCGTTACCGCCGTCACGGGCCTTGATGCCCTCGTCGAGCTTGGCGCTCACCGGCGTACTTTCCAACGGCGTAGCGAGCGCGGCTGAGCGTACGTAGGCGTTGAGTTTTTTCTCGTCGAAGGTGATTTCGGGGCGGTTGGGCAATTGGGCGTCGCGGTAGGCCAGGCCTTTGCCGAGGGTCACCGTGACGCGCTTGCGCAGAGTGTCTTCATCCACGGGGTGGGAAAAACGGAACGTTGCCACCAGCTGCTTCAGCGTTGGATTGGACGGGTCTTGGTACAGCTCGTTTTGCGCCAGGGTGGCACGGAATGGTTGGGTGGAAAACTGAGTGCTGTATTGGTCCAGCAACACGCCGTCAGCCAGCAGGTTTTTCTTGGCTAGGTCGACAGTGTAATGGGCGTCGATGGGCCAGTCTTTTTCCGGTACGAACAGCAGGCTGCGGTCATCCGCCCAGCGCCAAGTGCCCGCGACCGCAGGTTTGAGGGTGATGCCCTCGGTGACGGGTTTGCCGATGGCCGCCAGTGGGGCCACGGATTCGCCGAAACGCACCTGCAAGTTATCCACAACCGGCGTTTGCTGGGTGTAGTCGGTAAGGTTCGGTTTGTGCAGCGAATAGCTCGCGGTGTGCGGCTGTGGCAGGTTGGAATACCAGTGCCAGCCGTAGAAAGCGGCGGCGGCCAGCAACACCAGCCCCAGCAAGCCTGCACCGGTTTGACGTGGATAACGGCGGGCCTTGCTGCCCAGGTTCGTGAGCCCACGGCCAATTGCACGCAGCCAGAGGGGCGGATGCCATTGGCCAAAGACGGCCCCCACCACTGTCAATAACGCACCGATAATACGGCGGCTGATCGCTTTGAACGAATCGAACATGGTGAGCATCCCTGGCTAAGTGCGGCGTATCTTACACGCGTCTTTGATACAAAAGATGACGCAGATACGCTGCCCGCTAGGTGTGTTGCACAAACGTGAGACGTAGCGCAAAACCGATCAAGAGACTGCCGAATAACCACTGCTGCATACGCTGCGCGGCGCGATTGCGCGCCAGCCACTGGCCGATGCGCGCGCCTGCCAGGGCGTAGCAGCAATCGAACACGAAGCCGAGGCTCACCAGGATCACCCCCAGCAACGCAAATTGCGTCGCCACCGGGCCGGCCTGCGGGTTGATGAATTGTGGCAGCAGTACCGAGCAGAACAGCAGCGCCTTGGGGTTGAGCAGGTTGGTCAGCAAGCCGCGTTGAAACGCCGCGCGCCAGGCATGCGCCGTTGGCGGCGTGTTCGCAGTCTCGAGAGACGGCAGCATAGTCGAGCGCAGGCATTGAACACCCAGCCACAACAGGTAGGCCGCGCCGCCCAGGCGCACGACATCGAACGTCCATGGCGCCACTTTGAACAAGGTCGCCAGCCCCATGCCTGCCAATGCCACATGGCAGGCGCGGGCCAGCCCCAAGCCAATCGCCGTGGTCAGCGCCAAGGCCTTGCCCTGGCGCGCGCCGGTTTGCAGCAACAGGATCATGTCCGGCCCGGGCAATAGAAACGCCACTGAAAGGGCCACCAGAAATAACCAGAGTTCCGCCATGTCTCACCCCCTTGTTTGTTTGCCAATTCTAGGGCGGGAGGGCAGGGCAGGTGCTTGCGTAGTCAGCTAGAAAAGCGTCTAGTCTTGGCACTGTCTGCCACTAAAAACCTGAACAGCCATTCACTTATGCCAAATCTTAAACTCGATGCGTTTGACCGCAAGATTCTCGAAGCCCTGCAACGCGATGGCCGCCTGAGCAACGTCCAACTGGCGGACGAGATCGGATTGTCCGCTTCACCCTGCCTGCGGCGCGTGCGTCTGCTGGAAGAGGCCGGCGTGATTCGCGGCTACCAGGCCACGCTGGATCGCGACGAAGTGGGACTGGGGATGATGGTGTTTGTTGGCGTCAAGGTGGAGCGGCATAACGACACCGAGGCCAACGCCTTTCGCGAGGCGGTGACGGCGCTGCCGGAAGTGATCTCGGCGTTCCTGGTGTCGGGCGAATCGGACTTTCTGCTGCAGGTGGTGGTGCCGGACCTGCGCGGCTATGAGCGATTTGTCACTGGCAGCCTGCTGAAACTGCCGGGGGTGAGGGACATCCGCAGCAACTTCGCGATCCAGACCGTGAAAACCCCAGGGGCGTTGCCGCTGGGGCATTTACCGGGTTGATAGAGGATCTGAAATCGACACAAGACGGGTGCGGGAGCGGGCTTGCTCGCGAAGGCGGTATATCAGCCGTTACGTTCGTTGGCTGACACAGCGCGATCGCGAGCAAGCCCGCTTGTTGATCTCCATAGGGTCTTAGGTGGGTGGGTCAGGTCCACCAGTAGCGCACGAGATGGAAGAAGATGGGCGCGGCGAAGCACACCGAATCCAGCCGATCCAGCATTCCGCCGTGTCCTTCGATCATATGGCCCCAGTCCTTCACGCCCCGGTCGCGCTTGATCGCCGACATCACGATGCCGCCGGCGAACCCGAGCAGGTTGATCAACAGCGCAATCAAAAACGACTGCCATGGGTTGAACGGGGTGGTCCACCACAATGCCGCACCGATCAGGGACGAGAGCAAAATCCCGCCGACAAACCCTTCCACCGTCTTCGAGGGTGACAGGTTAGGCGCAATCTTGTGTTTGCCGAAGAGCTTGCCGCACACGTACTGCAGCACGTCAGACAGCTGCACCACAATCACCAGGTAGGCGATCAGCAGCAGGTTGCGGCCTTCGTAGCCGGGGATGTCGAGGGTGAGCAGGGCGGGCACGAACGACACGCAGAACACGGCGATCATCAGGCCCCACTGCACTTTCGAGGCTCGCTCCAGGAAGTGCGTGCTGTCGCCGCCAAGGGAGGCGAGGATCGGCAGCAGCAGGAACACGTACACCGGTATGAAGATAGAGAACAGCCCGTACCAGTCGGAGTAGATCAGCAGGTATTGCAGCGGCAGTGCCAGGTAGAACGCGGCGACCAGCGCCGGGTAGTCGCTGCGACGGGTGGGCGTGAGGGTGAGGAATTCACGCAGGGCGTAGAAGGACACCGCGTAGAACAGCAGGATCACCGCGCCGGTACCCAGCCAGAAAGCGATGCCAATGACCACCACCATCACCCACCAGGCATTGATGCGGGCATTGAGGTTGTCGATCACCGCGTTGGGGGTGCCACGGGTGCGCAGCTTGAGGATCAGGCCGATCAACGAGGCGAGCACCAGGATCGCGCCGATGCCGCCGAACAACATCAGGGTTTGGCTATCCATGTCAGACAGGCTCCGGGGCAAGGGCGAGCAGGGCATCGCGGGCGCGCGCGAGGAAGGCGGCTTTGTCTTCGCCTTCTTCCAGTTGCAGCGGTGCGCCGAAGCTGGTTGTGCACAGCAGGGGCAGCGGCAGTACGCGGCCCTTGGGCATGACCCGGTTGAGGTTGGCGATCCACACCGGGATCAATTGCGCCTGTGGGTAACTATTGGCCAAGTGATACAACCCGCTTTTGAACGGCAGCAGGCCGTCCTCGAGATTGCGCGTGCCTTCGGGGAAGATGATCAGCGAGTCGCCGCCTTCCAGGGCGTTGAGCATGGGCTGCAGGGGGTTATCCACAGGGTCCTTGCGTTCGCGGTCGATCAATACGCCGTTGAACACGCGGTTGATGATGTAGCGGCGCAGGGCGCTTTTGTTCCAGTAATCGCTACCAGCCACCGGGCGCGTGAATTTGCGCAGGTTCTGCGGCAGTGATGCCCACACCAATACAAAGTCGCCGTGACTGCTGTGGTTGGCGAAATAGATGCGTTGCACCGGCACAGGCGCGCAACCCAGCCACAGGCTGCGGGCCCCGGTGACGGTGCGGGCCATCGAAGTAATCAACGTGGCGACCACGGGTTCGAACATGGGAATTCCTTATCCGGCGAAAGGCAGCCAAGGGCTGGCGAGTATCACGCCCAGGGTCAGCAGCGCTTGCGCGCCGAGCAGCCAGGCTTGTTTGCGCAACAGTTTGAGCGCCCCACGGCGGCGCTCGGTCCAGGGCCGGCCGGCGCGTTTGGCAGATTGCAGGCCAAGCGTTTGCAGGGTTTGGTCGAGGTCTGGGGTGCGCTCGATGTCACGGGCGAGCAGGGTGAACAGATCTGCATCAAAGGCCACGCGCAGCGCCCAATACTTTTGCAACAGGCCGAGGATAATCATCCACAGGCTCAGCAGCAGGCAAATCGGCGCAATACTGGCCATCAGCAGTTGCGCCAGGCCGAACAACACGCCGACCAGCGTCAGGCCTGTGGATAACTGATCCAGTGAACGGCCACGCCGTAACAGGCTGGCGACCACTTGGAGTTCCATATCAATGGGCATGGGGTAAACCCTCCAACGCTTCACGGTGTGCGGGGTGCAGGACCACATCAGCCCGCGCTGTACGAATGATAGCCAGCGCTTGCTCGACCGTCGTGGCGCGTCCGGTGTGCAACAGCCAGGCGGCGACGGCGGTCGCGCTGCGTGAGTAGCCGAGGGCGCAGCACACCAGCAACGGACCACTGGAACGCAGACGTTCTATGGCGTGCGCGGCGTGCAGGCATTCGTCGGGCGTCGGCGCGATCAGGTCCAGCACCGGGATGCATTGGTAGGCGCGGCCCTGTGGGTTAATTGGCAGTTCGGCACACAGGTCGACGATGGCCTTGAAGGGTTCCTGCTCACTCGTCGTAGGAATGCGCCCAAGCCAGACGTTATCCACAATCAGGTCGGGTTGTGGATGCTTGCGTGTCCACAGCCGCGAGTTGATCCACGCGCCGGCCAGGTATGGGGCATACAGCCAGCGCGCGGCAGGCGTCAGTTGGCCGTCGGCGCGTTTCTGGAAACCCGAAGGGCCCAGCACGAGGTAATTCGCCTTGACCAAGGCAAGGGATACCGCTGGCCACAGTATCCACAGCCATGCGCCACCCATGACAACAGCCAGGACCAACAAGGCCAGGGCTCCCACGCCATAGCGCATGCCCAAGCGCCAGCGCTTGGGGTCTCGCGTCAGCCGCGCGTTCGACAGTGGGTTGGGGTGTTCTACCGGCCACAGCCACACGCACAGCCACCCGGCGAGGGCGCCTGTGGGTAAGTCGATAAAGTGGTGTTGATAAGTGGTCAGTACCGAGATACCGATCAAGGCGAACCAAGCATGCACCGCCCACCGCCAGAAGCCTTGGGTGTGACGCTGGTACATGACCCACAGGATCACCAGCAGTGCGATATGCAGCGATGGCGCCTGGTTGAATGGCTTGTCGAACCCTGCCAGCACCGCAAACAGCCAGCCAAATACACCGTCCAATTCCGGCCGTTCGAAGGTGAAGCGCAGCGGCCAGACCAGAAAGCAACTGACCGCGATGACCTGGGCCGATAGCAGCCGCAGCGCATGTTGTTTCAACTCATGCCGACTATTGGGCAGCAGCAGGGAAAACCCGTAGAGCAGGTCGATGGACCAGTAGGGCACGATGGTCCAGGCCCAGAACGGCATATGGGCTTCCCAGTCAAATACCAGCGTGCCGACGTCGCTGCGCTGGCTGGTCACCCAGGTGGCAAAGCCGTAGGTGCTGAAAAACAGCGGTGCCAACAGCAGCAGCCAGAGGACCGCGGGTTTCAACAAGCCGGGTTCGCGCATGTTCAGATCTTCTGTGCCAGGGACACGGTAAAGATGCCCCACTCATCCACGCGCTGGGTGATCTTGCGGAAACCGGCAGCCTCCACCAGTTGATCCATTTCCGCCTGGCTGCGTCGGCGCATGACCCAGGCCTGGCCCTGGCGATGGCTGGTCAGTGCCCGGGCGATCAGTTCCAATTGCGGGTGCCATGGCTGGCCGGTGTAGACCAGGTATCCACCGGGCTCCACGGCCTCGGCCAGTCCGGCCAGTGAGCCGCCGACCATGCCGTTCTCGGCAAACAGTTCATACAACCCGGACACCACCGCCAGTGTCGGTTTCGGCTCCAGTGCCGCCAGGTCCGAGCGGTCGAACGCATCACCTTTGACGAACTGCGCGATATCCCCCAGGCCCTTCTCACGGATCAATGCGCCACCGTCGCGTACGTTGATATCGCTGTAGTCGCGCAGAAGGATCGATTCTGGCAGCGGCGACACGCCCTGCAAGGCCTCCAGGATGTAGCGCCCGTGGCCGGCAGCGATATCGACGATGCGCACCTGGCGATCAGCGGCGCGCAACCTGGCCATGGCCAGGCGCAGCAGCTCCTCGACGTTCAGTTTGCGCTGGCGAATGCCGCGCCAGCCGATGGAGTTAAGGTAGTTGGTGTCGATCATCCGCCCCAACCCACCCTTGCCGGTCGGCGTGCTGCGGTACACGTAGTCCAGGGTACTGCCGGAGTCGAAACCTGTGTCAAAGCCCAGCTTCACGCCGTCGGACAGGTTCTTGCCCAGGCCCATGCTGGCGCGAGTCAGGCGCCAATACAGGTCGCGCACGGAGTTGCGCGGCAGTGGCGCGGCGAGGGCTTCGGACTCGGCGCAGGTGGCGCCCAGTTTGTCTGCATCCAGCAACGAGGCACGGTCCAGCGGGTGTTCGAAGTTCTGCAGGATAAAGCGCCTGGCGCTGTTCACGGCGGTGGCGCGGTCACGCTCGCCGAGGGTGTCATGGAAAAAGCCTGGGAGGATGTGCAGCTCTTTTTTCAGGCTGCCAAGGCGGTCGAAAAATTGCTGTTGGGGTTTGCGATGCACCACAAAGTCGGAGCCGGAGACCAGCAGTTGGGTCGGCACCTGGATTGCCTGGGCATCAGCTACCACGCGGTCGGCCGCTTCATACAGGCCGAGCAGTACGTTCACTGAGATCGCCTTGGTGATCAAGGGGTCGCTGTCGTAGGACGCCACGCGCTCCGGGTCATGGCTGAGGAACTTGGCCTTGACGTAGCTGTTGACGAAAAAATTGCCGCGAAACGTGCGCATCAGCGCCAGGCCTGGCCGTGCGAATGGCACGTAGAGCTTGACCTTGAAGGCCGGGGAGGCGAGCACCAAGGCGCGGATTTTCGGTGCGTAGTCGTGCACCCAGGTCGCGGCAATCACCGCCCCGACGCTTTGGGCGACGACGGCGAAGTTTTCTTCCTCGATGCCGTAGGCAGCGCCGATGTGGTCGCAGAAGGTCTGCACATCGCGGGCGCTGGTGGCGAAGCTGGGGCTGTCACCCCGCTCGCCGGGGGACTGGCCGTGACCCCGGGCGTCCCAGGCGAAGAAGTCGAATTGCGGCAGGTTCAGCTCATCGACCAGATGGGCGATCCGCCCCGAGTGCTCGTGGCCGCGATGGAACAACACAATCGCCTTGCGTGGCTCGCCGTCCGCCTGGGCGGTAGCCGGCCAGTGACGGTAGAAAAGCTCGACGCCATCATGGGTACCGAAGGTGTGCTCTTGCTGTTCGCGCATCGCAAAGATCCTTATGCAATCGGTGAAGTATCTTGTTGTTCTTTAAGGCCCTGACGCACCCGATTGACCAGGGTGTAGGCGAGCAAGGCCGCGACCAGCCACATCACCGCGTCGACCCAACCGTTGCCCAGCCAGCCCAGCGCCACGCCGGTGGCGAGTACGCCGAGTACGAAGGCGCGATCGCTCTTGCCCATCGGCCCGTCGTAGCGGCGCGAGGCACCGACCATGGGGCCCAACACGCCGGCGTATTCGCTGAATACCGCCAGCAACGCGACCAGCAGCACCGGCACCAGGCTCACGCCGGGGATCAGCGCAAACGGCAGGATCAGCGCGCTGTCGGCGATCACGTCGCACAATTCATTGAGGTAGGCGCCCAGGCGTGACTGCTGGCCGAATTCGCGGGCAAGCATGCCGTCGACGGCGTTGAGGGCCATGCGCAGGATCATCCACAGCGGAATCAGCGCAAACAGCCATAGATGCTGGGCAAAGCTGGCGATCAACAGGCCGACCAGCAGGGAAACCACGCCGGCCAATACGGTGATCTGGTTGGCGGTGGTGCCGTTGTCGTAGAGGCGCTGCACGAGAGGGCGCAGCAGGTTTTGAAAACGCGGTTTGAGCTGATAGATCGATATCATGGGGGGTGACGCTTCCTTGTCCGTGGACCCGCGAAAAACTGTTCTGGAGTGTGCCGATTAATCATGGCCTGCACCAGTGATGGCGCGTGTTTCTGGGGGTTTAGTCACGCTATCGAGGACGTCGCCAAAAAAATGTGGGAGCGGGTTTCGAACAAAAATTTCACGCTGCGTGTTATATCGTAACGAATTGTGTACAACTGGGCGTTGAGTGGATGCAAGTGGATCTGGAAGCTGGCGGCGCTTCGGTGGAAGGCCTTCCGCGTTTTCAACAGGGGCTGTTCCATGCCCGTCGATTGCGCCAGGCGGGTATCAGCCTGACGGTGCTGGGCGTTGCCGGTTGGGTGTTGGCACTGTTTGTCGCGCTGTTCGTGCCGCTGTCGATCTGGCCGGTGGTGCTGATCAACTGTGCGTCGGCGTTGTTGCTGTTGGTAGCCGGTTTGCAATCGGCGTGGTGGGTGGCGGACTGGCGCGCCCAGTCGTTGGAAGAGCCTGCAGTTGACGTGCCGATTGAAGGCAGCGGCCGATACGCGCGCTTTATGGAACGTGTTGGTAAGCAGGTCGGCGCGCCGGCGTTGTGGCTCGGGGGCTGGTCGCTGCTGGTGCTGGTCAGCGTGATCGAGTTCTGGAACCTGGCGTTGCCCGCCGCGCCGGTCGGTCAATCGGCAAGCATCGGTGCCGCGCTGGGGTTGGCCTTGGCATTTGGGCTGCTGGTGTTCGAACGTCGCCTCGCCCAGGAAAGTACCGCGCAGTGGCCGGAAGCCTCGCCACTGGCGCAACTGAGCCGGTTGGCGATCATCTGCCTGGTGGTCAGTGCGGTTTGCCTGCTGTTTGCCGGTGCGGCGTCGGTATGGCCCTTGCGCGTGACGGTACTGGTTGGCTTGCTGCCAGCACTGGCCTCGCTGGAGTTTCTGTTGAGGGCCGTGCTGTCGCTGTTCAGCCCACGCCAGCCGCGCCTCGAACCTCGCCTGATGGCGCAAAGTTTCATCGCCGGGCTGCTGCGTTGGCCGCCCCAGCCGTTGCTCGCGTTGCAGCATGAGCTGCACAACCGCTTTGGCATCGACCTGCGTCAGATCTGGGCGTTTACCTACATGCGCCGGGCGTTCCTGCCGGTGTTGCTCGTGGTGTTGGCGGTCGGCTGGGTGCTCACCGGCGTGCACGAAGTACCCCTGCAGGGTCGTGGGATTTATGAGCGCTTCGGTAAGCCCGTCGAGGTGTTCGGCCCCGGTTTGCATGCCGGATTACCTTGGCCGCTGGGGCGTGTGATCAGGGTGGAGAACGGTGGGGTGCATGAGCTGGCAACCAGTGTCACTGAATCCGCAGCCCCGGCACTGGCTCCCGCCGAAGGCCCGCCACCGTTGACTGCCAATCGGTTGTGGGACGCCAGCCATGTGAATGACAAATCCCAGGTGATCGCCAGCAGCAGCGGCGACAAGCAGAGCTTCCAGATCGTCAACATGGATGTGCGTTTCGTCTACCGCATCGGCCTCACCGATCAGGCCGCTCTCGCCGCCACGTATAACAATGCGGATGTACCGACCCTGGTTCGTAGCACCGCCAGCCGCATCCTGGTGCATGACTTTGCTTCGCGTACCCTCGATGAATTGCTCGGCGAACAACGCACCCGCCTGGCCGACGAGATCGGCCGCGCCGTGCAGGCGGATCTGCAAAAGCTCGACAGCGGCGTGGAAATCCTCGCCACGGTGGTCGAGGCGATTCACCCCCCGGCCGGTGCCGCCAACGCCTATCACGGCGTGCAAGCCGCGCAGATCGGCGCCCAGGCCCTGATCTCCCGCGAGCGCGGTGCGGCCAGTGAGCAGACCAACCAGGCGCTGCTGCAAGCCAGCACCGCGCGTGATCAGGCCCAGGCCACCGCAAGGGAAGTGAACGCCGGCGCCCAAGCTGCCGACCTGCGTTTCGCTGCCGAACAAAAGGCCTATGCCACGGCCGGCCAGGCCTTCGTGCTGGAGCAATACCTTGGCCAACTCAGCCAGGGCCTGGCCCACGCCAAGCTGCTCATTCTGGATCATCGCCTGGGTGCCGATGGCGCGCCGACGATCGATCTGCGTTCTTTTACCTTGCCGGCCGACCCCTCGGTGCCGCGTAAAGCCGTTCAATAAGGAGTCTGTCTGTTGAGCGCTCATTCTCACGATCATCATCATGGCCACCACCACCATCATCATGGTGACGAGCTAGCCGCCGGCCCTTTCCCGTGGCGGCGCATGGCCTGGGCAGTGTTGCTGGTGCTGTTTGCAGTCGCCGCTGCCAGCCTGGTGCAGGTGCGGTCCGGCGAAGCGACGGTGATCACCCGTTTCGGCAACCCATCGCGGGTGCTGCTGGAACCGGGCCTGGGCTGGCGCTGGCCGGCGCCGTTCGAAGCGGCGATCCCGGTCGATTTGCGCCTGCGCACCACTTCCAGCGGCTTGCAGGATGTGG
>Ga0256410_1002728_pt1 | contig 11422 bp, 8 predicted proteins | sample PhyWR1_FD_185983 | JGI IMG/M metagenome (GOLD analysis project Ga0256410, IMG submission 185983) | Leaf surface microbial communities from wheat plants in UC Gill Tract Community Farm, Albany, California, United States - DLSL W.R1 | ecosystem: Host-associated > Plants > Phyllosphere >... | reverse complement strand
CCGTAAGATAATACGAGTCTTTCCGGATGGTCCAGATAATTTGAGAAAACAGAAGCGGTATTTTGCAACGTGATATTTTCCATCAATTTAACTTTATATTGTGCCGTTCCCAAGAAACCAAATTGAAATAACATAGAATCACCGTCATTCTTTAAACCGTAATTTCCAGCCCATTGCAGGTCATTATCCAGAACAAAAGTAAATCTGGCATTGGCAGGTCGTAGAGTCATCGTAAAATTTTCATCAGGTTTATAAGTAAAACCCGCGCCCACATTTACATAGCCCGGCGACATAAAATTAGAGATTTTTTCAGCATCCGGATTATTTCCATCCGCATAACCCGGAGCAAATTGTGATATCAATCCGGCACCCACTGATGCATACCAATTCCCAGAAAGTTTGCGTCCATAATTGGTAGAAAGATTGATGACATCCTGCGTTTTTCTGTTCCCCACGCCCTGCGTATTGTTCATTCCGTATCCCAGAATGATCACATTTTCCCAAAGATTTTTGTCTTTTTCGTAGGTCAAATTGTAATTAACACCAGCTTGCCAGCCGACGTTATTAGCTCCACCAGCAACCCAATTGGAAAATGCAGATTGGTTGAGCATCAACGTATTTTGTCCAACTATAGACCAAGCTTTTGTAGAATCTAGAACAGGCTGTTCTTGTGCGTACGAATCCAAAGCCCATAAAAGGCTTGCTAACAATAGTAATTTCTTCATATTTATTTGTTTTCTAAAACAAATATAATAAAAGTGAGGAAAACTTATTTAACAAAAGGGTTGATAACACCCGTTTTGCTATCTCTTTCTACCTTATAGCCCAAACTGTAGGTCACGCCTACGCCCAAAGTTTGTTTTCTTTGTAGTTTTTGGATCTGATCGTGGTCATACATGATATCCAAGGTCACGGAAGTTGTGATGTACTTATTGAATTTCAAATTCAAAGTTCCACTGTAATTGATATCTACCCGCTCAGAGTGCTCTAGATAATTACTGAAGAAATTGACTTGATTTACATAGGTTGCATCTTTGAAAAGTTTGATCTTGTAAAGGACATTCATCATCGTCCCGACCTCGGCTCTTAAGCTTTGTCCATCTCTTTCCAAACCATAATTACCTTTCGTCTGGAGCTTTTCATCCAAAACAAAAGTAAATTTCCCATTCAAAGGTCTTAGTATAATCTGGAAGTTATCATTAGGATTATATGAAAAACCAAGACCTATATTAAGATAACCAGGCGCCATAAATTTTGAAATTCTGTTATCATAAACGGGATCTGGCGTTGTAGAATAATTGAATCCCGGAGTAAATTGTGACAAGAACTGGAAACCAGTCGACAAATAATAATGTTGAGCCAATTCGTATCCATAATTGGTCATGATATTAATATAATCATCTGTCTTTCTGGTAGATTGCCCCGTAGACGATACAAAGCCATAACCAAGCTGAATATTATTATCCAAGTAATGTTTATTCTTTTTGTAAACAATATTATAATTTACCTTCCCGATGACACCAATATTATTGTTCCCTCCTGCGTACCAGTTGGCAAAAGATGACTGATTGAAAACCAATGTGTTTTGTCCAAAGATAAACCAGCGTTTCAATGCTGGCAAAGTCAGGATAGAAGATGGCGTCAATGGACTTGAGTCATCGTTATTTGGAACTATCACAATACTGTTGTTGATCTTTACCTCATCTCTTTTCAATGATTTGATATCAATAAGCCGTGGATTGGAGAGACTATCAAGGTCTATGGATGTAGAGTCCCATTTTTTTTGACCAATAGAATCGATTATTCTTTGATAATCAGTCACCTGAGAATTAAAAAAAACACCCATCAGCAGGACAAATAACACCAATACCTTTTTCATTAAGATCTAATTTTGAACAAAAATAATAAAACTAAATTTCACAGAATCTGCCTTTATAACCAAATTCACATTATTTAACACCAATTTTTCAGACAAAATTACCTTTTTCCATAATTGGCTGTAAAATTGAGAATGTAAAATCAATGTTTTTAAAATCTTTCAATCTAAGATCTTTTTTAGTTCCAATAATAATGTTGGCATTGATGTGGAGTTTTTTCCTGCTTCAGAATTTGGGATTTTTCCAAGGCTGCGATGGCGCACTTATTCCACTGATGCCAGAAGGATTGAAGGGTATTCTCTTTGCCCCATTATTGCACGGAAGTTTGGATCACATATTGGGGAATTCTTTGCCAATGGCAATTCTGTTATTTTTACTTTTCGAATTTTATCCTAAAATTGCTTACCGGATTTTCTTAATCGGATGGATTGCTTCAGGACTTTTGGTCTGGATGTTACCGCCAGTTGATATCATCACAGGACAATGGAATTATAGCTGCATCATCGGTGCAAGTGGGTTGGTCTATATGCTGGCATTTTTTATTTTCTTCAGCGGCGTTTTCCGTTGGAATATGAAATTGTTGACCATTTCTATGGTTGTTGCTCTATATTACGGAAGTTTGATCTGGGGTATTTTTCCAGAAGAATTCTTTTCAAACCTGCAAGAACCCAGCAAAATCAGTTGGCAGTCTCATTTGGCAGGAAGTATTACCGGAATTATTTTGGCAATCATCTTTAGAAAATTCGGGGACAAGAAAAAGAAATACATTTGGGAATTCCCTAATTATTACAGTGAGAAAGATGATAAAATTTGGCAACAATATATGGAAAACAATCCCCAGGATTTCGAAGAACTACCTCAGCTGAAACAAGAAACAATTTGGGATTATTTGGATGAAATTCGAAAAAACGAAAAATAATCCTTACTTTGGTCATACACAAATGACCTATGACCTCAGAAGAACATCTTTACATTCTTGCGCTGAAACAGTGCAAAAACATTGGTAACATCAACCTAAAAAAACTGATAAACCATATTGGCTCTGCCAAAAAAGTTTGGGAATCTTCTCCCAAATCTCTTCTTTCTACATCAGGAATTGGTAAACACACCATTCAAAACATTGGTAATAAAGAATTTTTACTTCTCGCTGAAAAAGAAATTGTGCTTTGCGAAAAGCAAGGTATCAAAATCATTTCTCAAAATCATGACCTTTATCCCAAACATCTTCTGAATTGTGACGATTCTCCAGTACTTTTATTCCACAAAGGGAATCTGAATCCTAATACAAATCCCATTAGCATCGTTGGAACCAGGAAAATGACTTCTTACGGAAAGACTTTTATCCAAGAACTGCTTTCCGGATTATCCAATTCCAAGGTTTCTACAATCAGTGGTTTGGCTTTAGGCGTAGATTCTTGCGTTCATGAAGAATCTTTGAAAAATCAAATTCCCACCATTGCTGTTTTGGCACAGGGTCTAAGCTCAATTTATCCTCCTAAGAATAAAGGTTTAGCAAATAAAATATTAGAAAATAATGGTGCACTTGTTACCGAGTACGCTTCGTTCGAAGGAATGGCAAAAGAAAACTTTCTGCAAAGAAATAGAATCATTGCTGGATTTTCTCCCAATCTGATTGTCGTGGAAACTGCTTATGGCGGAGGTTCCGTCACGACTGTCAATTTTGCCAATCAGTACAATCGGGATATTTTCGCCTTACCCGGCAAAATTACCGATGTTTATAGCCAAGGCTGTAATCAACTGATTTTCCTTAACAAAGCCGAAACCATTGTCGATATCAATTCTTTGATCAAAAATCTGAACTTCATCCCTCAACCAGAATTATTTCCAAAGGAAGAAACCAAAATTGAAATCGACCCTGAGAAAAAAGACCATCATAAAATTTTAGCTATTATCACAGAAAACAAAACTATTTCTCTTGACGAATTAGCAGATAATTCGGGCATTCTCCATCACAAACTTTTGCCAATTCTTCTTGATTTAGAGATATATGGCTATATCAACTGTCTTTCCGGAAGACAATATCAGCTCAATTGACAAAACTTACATTTTCGAAAATTGAAGTTATTTAATATTAAATTCAGATATTGTTAATACAAAAGACGTAATTATGCATTATGCAAAAAACTTAATCAATATCATTAAATTTTTAATAAAAATCAAAATATTACTTGCGAAATTCGAAAAAGAAATTAAATTTGTTGTCATAATTGTACAACAATGGAATTATTTAACGTTGAAGAAAAGATTCAGGAGTTTATGGCAAAAATCGAAGCCAAAAACCCTAACGAACCCGAGTTTATCCAAGCTGTAAAAGAAGTTGCGGTAACCGTAATCCCTTTCATCGCTACGAAAAAAGAATATACCGGAATGAAGCTCTTAGAGAGAATGGCAGAACCGGAAAGAGTAATCATCTTCCGTGTGCCTTGGATTGATGATAAAGGAGAAATCCAGGTAAACAGAGGTTTCAGAATCCAGATGAATTCTGCAATCGGACCTTACAAAGGTGGAATCAGATTCCATCCAACGGTAAATCTTAGCGTATTGAAATTCTTAGCTTTTGAGCAAGTCTTCAAAAATAGTTTGACAACATTGCCAATGGGCGGTGGAAAAGGAGGTTCTGATTTTGACCCTCAAGGAAAATCTGATATGGAAGTTATGCGTTTCTGCCAAGCTTTTATGATGGAACTTTGCAAACACATCGGTCCGGAAACCGATGTTCCTGCAGGAGATATCGGAGTTGGCGCAAGAGAAATCGGGTACCTTTTCGGAATGTACAAAAAAATCAGAAACGAGTTTACCGGAGTTTTGACTGGTAAAGGTTTAGCTTACGGAGGATCTTTGATCAGACCAGAAGCAACTGGTTATGGCGTTGTTTACTTCGCTGAGCAAATGCTGAAAACAATCAACGAAAAGATTGAAGGTAAAACTGTAGTAGTTTCAGGTTTTGGAAACGTAGCTTGGGGTGTTATCAAAAAAATTAATGACCTTGGCGGAAAAGTAGTGACTATTTCTGGACCAGACGGTTACATCTATGATAAAGACGGAATCTCTGGAGAAAAAATCGAATATCTTCTTGAACTGAGAGCTAGCGGAAACAACAGAGCTGAGGATTATGCTAAAAAATATCCGGAAGCACAATTCTTCGCTGGGAAGAGACCTTGGGAAGTAAAATGTGATATTGCTTTCCCTTCTGCAACTCAAAACGAATTAGATCTGGATGATGCAAGAGCATTGGTTGCAAATGGTTGTCTTTGTGTAACCGAAGCGGCGAATATGCCTTCGACTTTAGACGCTATCAATTATTTCCTGGATAATAAAGTATTATTCTCTCCAGGAAAAGCGTCTAACGCTGGTGGTGTGGCTACTTCCGGATTGGAGATGACACAAAACTCTATCAGACTGAACTGGACTTCCGACGAAGTAGATGCGAGATTGAAAGAGATTATGATTGGCATCCACAAAGCTTGTAGAGATTACGGTAAAGAAGAAGATGGTTTTGTGAACTATGTAAAAGGTGCAAACATCGCAGGTTTCGTAAAAGTAGCTGAGGCAATGTTGGCTCAAGGTGTAGTTTAAACCAATTTCACTTGTTATAAATAAAAATGCAACTCAATTATTGAGTTGCATTTTTATTTATTTTAGAATTGAAAACAATTACTTAGGTAATCCTCTTTTCAAAGCATAATTGGCTCTTGCAATTGCTTTTTTCTCTTTCCAATTCATATAATTGGCTTTGAAGTTTTTCTTCATAAAATTATCAAAACCTCTTTGCACTGTAAGATTCCAAAGGGAATTGACTTTTACAGCAAAACTTTTATCCCAAGCTCTCAGAGAAAGAGAAAAACTTCCGTCCAGATATTTCATCCAGTGCCACCAACCTGTTGGCATAAAAAGCGTATCGCCGTGCTCCAAGAAACATTCTATACCTTCTACACCATCCAGTGCAGGGAAATTCTTGAAATCCGGATTCTCTATATCGTAATCTTCCAAAGCATAAGTCGCATATGGCAGACAGTACAATCTTTCTTTCCATTTATAATCAAAAAGAAGAACATGTTTTCTACCATTGAAATGCGTGTGGAAAATATGCGCCAAATCGATGTCATAATGCAAGAAAGTCACAGAACTTTTACCACCGAAAAACATACTTGGATATTTGTCCAGAAAACCACCCATCAATTCCTTTGGAGAAATATAATCATTCAGAATTTTTGGAGCGTGTTTTATGGGATCAAAGAAGAAGATTCTAAGATCAGTCGGTTCTCTTTGGATGAGGTCGATATAATCAGCAAACTTCATTTCGGTAGTGGGCGCATTGATTGGAGCCGCAGGATCCGCTTTTGCACTGTCATACAAAGGAACAGTTACATCGCCTACAACTTCCTTTATATAATCCATCGTCCATTTTTGGTAAGCTGGCCAGTTTCTCGCCATATTTTTTATCACAACAGGCTTGCGTGGTTTGAGATACTTTTCCAGAAAATCTTCCTTAGAAATATCATCTACTATATCAATTGGTTTTAGAATGATTCCCATATTAATGTAATATTAAGGCACAAATTTATTAAATTAATGTTTCCGAAGAGAAAAAACATTTCCTTTATTTATAACAATTACAAATAGTTTAAATCTATATTATAATTTCTGATTTATAAATTAATCAGTCATTTAACTTTTTATCTTTTTTGCACTCCAAAAAAAACTTTGTAACATTTTGCAATTTTTAATTACTAACTATTTAGTGATACAATTACTAACTATGAAAAAATTATTATCAGTTCTATTTATCCTATCTTTTTCTATGATTGTTTTGGCACAAAAAACAATTTCCGGAGTGATAACCGATGCCGATGGAAAACCGCTTGCAAGCGCAAGTGTAACAGTTGAAGAACCAGGAAAAAATGCAATCCTAGCATACGGAATTTCCAATGCAAAAGGGGAATACAAAGTCTCTGTAAACTCATCGGAAGGTAATCTGGATTTAAAAATTAAAGCCTTTAATCAGAAACCAATTACACAAACTATAAAAAACGAAGATCAAAAACTGAACTTCTCAATGGATTCTCAGGCAACAGAAATCCAGGAAGTGAGACTTAAAACAAAACTGATCACTAAAAAAGGCGACACCATTTCATACGACTTAAAGTCTTTTGAAAATAAAAATGACAGAACCTTAGCTGATGTCTTGAAAAAAATCCCTGGGATTGAGGTTAACAAAGATGGAACTGTGCTTTATCAGGGTGAAGCGATTAATAAATTCTATGTTAATGGAAAAGATTTGATGGAAGGCGGCTATGGAACGATTAACAACTCGCTTCCAAAAGATGCTGTTTCCAAAGTAGAGGTTTTGGAAAATCACCAGCCGGTAAGTATTCTTCGAGACAAAGTTCCTTCCGAGCAAGCCGCTCTTAACATTAAGCTAAAAAAATCTGTAACAATGACAGGTCGTGGAGAAATTGGAGCAGGCTTCAGTCCATTACTTTGGAATGTGAAATTAACGCCGATGTTTTTTGGACAGAAAAACCAATGGGTTGTTAATTACAAGGCTAATAATAATGGTGAAAGTGTTGAGAATGAAGGAAATCTTTTATCTTTTGGCAGTAGATGGGAAGGCAGAAGAAGCCAAGTATCAGCAAACCGTTGGCTAAATGTAGAACAAGCTCAAACACCAGATTTACCAGAAAAAAGGTATTTATTGAATAATGTTCATTTTTTCTCTGCAAACCTATTAACAAGTCCTTTCAAAAATAAAGAATGGGAACTAAAACTAAATGCTAATTACACCAACAATGCTATTGAAAGGGATTCATATTCTAATGAAATATTAGTTAACGGATCTAATATAGAAAGAACGATACATAATGATTTCTATACTAATAAAGCTAAAGGGGAAATGATCTTTACAAAGAATGCAAAAAAAGGCTTCTTTAAAAATACTACAACGTGGACAGGAATGTGGTCAGATAACCAAGCTGATGCTTTTAACCAAATAAGTGCTGACGAAAACCTTAATGCTCCTACATTTAACTTTACAAACTCTTTAAGCACCATATTGCCTTGGAAGGATAAGTTATTCAATGTAATGAGCTATGTGAGTATCCAAAATGATAAACAAACATTAAGTTCGAGACCAGGAAGATATTCTAGCTTTGTCCCAGACCCATTATTCAGCACTCCTGAGCAATTTATTCCGAATAATTTTGAAGCATTACGTCAGTATATTTCTTTAAAAAGTATTAATACAACGCATTCTGCATCAGTTGGATTAAGCTATAGAAAATGGACTTTTACGCCAGAAGCGGGAATTAGTGTTAATTTCAATTCGATGAAATCAAATCTTAATGGAATTAATGGGAATGAATCAACTTTATATGGTTTGGATTATCAAAACAACATCAATTGGAATGAGGTTCAGCCTTATACACAAGTAGGTGTTAATTACAAATCTCAAAATATAAACTTGAATCTAACACTCCCAGTAAACTTTTATGGAATTGATTATAACGATAACTTAAGAGGAACAGGACAAGCGATCAATAAAACAAGATTTGAGCCTACTATGTTTGGTTCTTATGATTTTGCATCGTTTTTCAAACTTTGGATTTTTGGAAGTATTGCTAATAGTTTTGGAAATTTTGGAGATTTATATGCTGGAAATATTCTTACAAATCCAACCTTTGTACAAGTTAAGAGTTCTCAACTTCCTGAGACTACATCTAGAAATGCAAGTTCAAGATTAGAATATAGAAACCCGCTTAATAATTTATTCTTTAATGTAAGTTATAGAATAGGGAACAATACTAATAATTTGGTTACCAATCAGAGAATATCACCAAACGGAACAATCCTGTCAGAAATACTGGAAAGAGATAATACATCTACGTCCAATAGTCAAAGAACAGAAATAGGAAAATATTTTCCAAGTTTCAAAACAAACTTCTCTGTTAATTTTACGAATAGCAAAAGTAAAAATTATAGTATGATAAGTGATGTGAATGAAGATTTTGAGACAATCAATGAAAGATTTTATTCAATTAAAAATGAGGGTCAAGCTTTTGGTCTCAAATTCAATAACACATATTTTAGTTGGCTAAGTGTAGATTATAATCTAACAATGAACTGGAGAAAAAGTACAGATAACTCTAGCAATTTAACCAATAAAAACAGTGATTGGAATCACAATTTAGCTACATATATCTATCCTTCGGACAACCATACTTTCGGATTTATATGGGATGATATAACAACAACTCTTGCTATGGAAAGCTATAGAAATTCATTTTTTGATGTTTCCTATCAATATACTTGGGTAAAAAAGAAAATTGATTTTGAGTTTAAGTGGTTAAACATTGGAAATAAAAAAGTTTATGAAACTGTTTCTGTGAATACCCTTACCAACTCTATAAGAAGAAACACTTACAACATCCGTCCAAGCCAGTTTATGTTCACTGTAAAATTCAACTTCAAATAACACACTATTTTATTATAACCAAAAAGGTAGCGCGATTTTTTTCGTCTGCCTTTTTATTTTTCTTAATTTTAAATCACTAAATCTTTAGTTATGAAGAAAACATTTTTATTATTGATGATTACTTTGAGCTTAGCATCATTTGCTCAAGGAACAAGGATTATGTATGAGTACAAGTTCGCATCTAATCTCGAAAAGAAAGATTCGCTTGAGACAGAATTGATGTACCTGGACATCAAAAAAGACGGCAGCAAGTTCTACAGCAGGCAGAAATTTGTAAGTGATTCTACAAGAGATGCTTATTTTAAAAAGCAAATTGCAACAGGTTCTACCAATTTTAACTACCGTGGCGGAAATGGAGGCAAAATTGGATATTCGGTTTCCAAATCTTATCCGGATTTCAATATCGTTTTACATACCGGTATTGGTAACTCTAGATTCAGTGTTAAAAATGAAAATCCTATGGCCTGGAAAATACTTCCTGATAAGAAGACAATTGATAAATTCGAAGTTCAAAAAGCAACGCTCGAATTTGGTGGAAGAACCTGGACGGCTTGGTTTTCTCAGGATTTTCCTTTTCAGGATGGCCCTTATAAATTTTCAGGATTACCAGGTTTGATTTTGGAAATGGAAGATTCTACAGGAACGCATAGTTTCAAGTTTGCCGGAAGCAAAAAATTTGATGAAGTTGTGAAAATTGAAAAAGAAGAAATCGGAAGTACTCGCGGCGGACTGGTTGTAAAAACATTTGGTGTTCCTGGCGGAAAAGAAATCGAGGTTTCTGAAGAGCAGTTCAAAAAACAGTGGAAAGAATACAAAAATGATCCTGTAAAAGATACACGCCAGATGCTATCACAAGGAAATATGAAGTTAACACTGAATATTGATGGAAAAATGATGTCGGAACCTTCAGAAGTTCTGCGGGCAATGGAAAAAAATCAAAGAGAAGAAATCAAAAATAATAACAACAAAATAGAACCAGCTCTTTACCCTTAATTAGACATAAAACACTATTTTTATAGTCCTCTTTCGAGAGAACTTTTTTGTGTCAATTTTTAAAAATTTAAAATGAGTTATTTACCAAAACTTAAAAATATAAAAGCTTTCGTTTTTGATGTCGATGGCGTGTTTACAGATGGAAGCGTTTACCTTTTACCTGACCAGAATATGTCTCGTGTGATGAGCGTTTTGGATGGTTATGCGGTTGTTCAGTCTTTGAAGCAAGGTTATAAAATTGGGATTATCACTGGCGGAAATGACCCAATGGTGAAAAACAGGATGGAGTATCTTGGCATCAAAGATTATTATGCTAAATCTTCTCACAAAGTTTCTGATTATGAAGATTTCAAATCCAAATATAATTTACAAGATTCCGAAATTCTAATGATGGGCGATGATATCCCAGATATCGGGATTATGAAATTAGCTGATATTTCTGCTTGTCCAGCGAATGCAGTTCCGGAAGTGAAAGCCATTTCAGATTATATTTCACCAATTTATGGAGGTAAAGGAGCTGTTCGAGATGTGATAGAACAAGTAATGAAAGTTCAGGGAAAATGGAATCTCGACGAAGAAACAAAATCAGCTTAAATAATTGAAAATGAAACGATTTATCATTCCATTTGACCATTAAAAAATAGAAATAAGCAAATGAAATTATTACTCGCTTCCAATTCACCTAGACGAAAAGAATTATTATCGCAATTAGGTTATCAATTCGATGTCGTTAAAATTGATGTTGATGAGTCTTATCCGTCTGACTTGAATCCGAATCAAATCGCGGAATATGTCTCAGCCAAGAAAGCAAAAGCTTTCGATGTTAATGAAGACGAAATTCTATTAACTTCGGACACCATTGTTGCATTAGACCAAAAAATTCTTCTCAAACCAAAAGATGAGAACGAAGCTTTTGAAATGATAAAAAGTCTTTCGGGAAAAATACATCAGGTTTATACGGCTTTTACAATCAAAACATCGGATTTAGAAATCAGTAAAACGAGTAAAACTGATGTGGAATTTTCTGAGATCAGCGATGAGGAAATTAAATTTTATATCA
>Ga0256410_1002726_pt1 | contig 11424 bp, 8 predicted proteins | sample PhyWR1_FD_185983 | JGI IMG/M metagenome (GOLD analysis project Ga0256410, IMG submission 185983) | Leaf surface microbial communities from wheat plants in UC Gill Tract Community Farm, Albany, California, United States - DLSL W.R1 | ecosystem: Host-associated > Plants > Phyllosphere >... | reverse complement strand
ACGGCACTTTATATCCAATTCTGAACCGCCATTTTTACAGAGCGATTCAGGAACCTTTGCCTTATAAAAGCATCGATGGGATTGATAATATTGACAAGATCGTCGACGTTGACCAAAGTCCGATTGGAAGAACACCACGTTCAAATCCAGCGACTTACACGGGAATGTTTACGGATATCCGTAATCTTTTTGCCGAATTACCAGAGAGTAAAATCCGTGGTTACAAAGCCGGAAGATTCTCCTTCAATGTGAAAGGCGGACGTTGCGAAACCTGCCAGGGAGGCGGTTTAAAAGTGATTGAAATGAATTTCTTGCCCGATGTTTACGTGCATTGCGAAACTTGCCACGGAAAGCGTTTCAACCGTGAAACTCTGGAGGTCCGTTACAAAGGAAAATCGATTTCTGATATTCTGGAAATGACGATCAATGAAGCGGTAGAATTCTTCCAGCCGATTCCGAAAATCTATATCAGAGTGAAAACTTTGCAGGATGTTGGTTTAGGTTACATCACGATTGGTCAGCAATCCACGACTTTGAGTGGAGGAGAAGCACAACGTGTAAAACTCGCAACGGAACTTTCCAAAAGACAAACAGGAAACACACTTTATATTTTGGATGAGCCGACAACAGGACTTCATTTTGAAGATGTGAAAGTCTTGATGGAAGCGATTAATCAGTTGGTGGAATTAGGAAATTCATTTATCATCATCGAACATAATATGGACGTTATCAAACTCGCAGACCACATCATCGATGTTGGACCAGAAGGTGGAAAACACGGCGGACAAATCATCGCAGAAGGAACGCCAGAGCAGATTATCAAATCCAAGAAAAGTTTGACGGCGAAGTTTTTGAAAAAGGAAATGTAAAATAATGATTATATAATAAGGAAAGCCACAATGAAAATTGTGGCTTTTTTATTTAATTTTGAAAAAACGAATAAACATGAGCTTTAAACTTTTAGCGATTAGACCTTTGAATGGTTGTAATCCGAAATTTCTTAAAAATCTCCAAGCAAATAGAATTTATCAATTTTATAATGATTATGATTTTCAAGATTCTAATGGAGTTAAAATAACAGACTTTTCTAAGCTTATAGAAGTTACTACAATAAAACCTAGTTTAACAGTTCTCACAAATTTATATGGAGATAAAATAAAAATTTCTGCAATTGTAGGTAAAAATGGTAGTGGTAAAAGTGCTTTAGTCGAGTTGTTTATTGCTTGTATTAATCAAATATCATTAAAATTAAGAAATGGAGGAAATTTAACTTCAGATGCTGAGTTAATAAGTGCAACTAAAGGTGATAGAGAAAAAATAAAATGCCAAATCTTTTATGAATATAATAATAAAGAATATTTTGCCATTGAAATAAATGATAGAGATTTTAGCTTTAAAAGTTTTGAAAATGATTCAGAGATATTTAATCTAAAGAATTTTTTTTATTCTGAAGTTATCAACTACTCTATATATGCATTCAATTCCAATATAATTGGAGAATGGATAGATAGATTGTTTCATAAGAATGATTCTTATCAAATACCGGTGGTTATCAATCCTAAAAGAGATAAAAATAGTGATCTCGGATGGAGTGGTATAATAGATGTTAATAATGAAAAAAAGCTTTTAGAACAACGTATTCTCGTTAATTTATTGAGACCTATTGTAAAGGAAGAAAAAGAGTTCAGAAAGATTGGAGATAATATGTTAGCTAAAAAAATAAGCATAACAAATAAAGACCTAAAGGATTTCTACGTTTATACTAATTTCCAAAAAGAATGGGGGAAAAAATATATTCAATTCAAAGAAAAAGAAATCTTGTATGAAAAAATAAAAACAAATTCTAAATTAAATTTTTCTATAAACTTTGAATCATACCACGAAAAAGTACCAACAGTTTCTTGTGGAAATCCTAAACAGATTTTATACTCAATTAAGAAAAGATATAATATAGAAGATATTCAAGATACAGAACTACAAATGAGGATAGACTATTATCTAATATATAAGTTGATAAGTATCTGTAATAAATATAAAGAATACAAAAAATTTAAAACAAATCCAGAATTAATTCAAAAAAGTAGCAAGTATAGAAGATATAATATTAAAATAAGTGAATTAATATCTAAAATAGAGAAAGACAAAGAAAAAAATAAGCATTATAGTCATATTATTTACAAGCTTATACAAACTATTAACTATGTGAAAAACTATAATAAATTGTGGAAAAATATAGATTTTAATAAGAAAATAAATTTAGATAAACTATCAAAGGAACTAGATTTGGTAAAAAAAGATAATGAAGATTTAATTGAATTATTACCACCGCCCATTTTTACTACTGAGATATTTTTAGAAGATGATAAAAATAAAAAGCTTGTGAAATTAAGTGATTTAAGTTCGGGAGAACAACAGTTAATTCATTCTATAAGCTCTGTTACATATCATTTAAATAATATCAATTCTGTAAATGGGACAGAAATAATTAAGTATGAGTATGTAAATCTAATTTTCGATGAAATTGAATTATATTTTCATCCTGAGTTTCAAAGAAAGCTTGTAAACTATTTATTGAAACAGATAAATAACACTAACTTAAGTAGTATTAAAGGTATTAATATTCTTTTCATTACTCATTCTCCTTTTATTCTTTCAGACATAGCAAAGCAGAATGTCTTATTCTTAGAAGTTGATGAAGAAACAAAAAAATCTATATCCAGAGAATATAAAGGGGATAATACTTTTGCCGAAAACATACACGAAATGCTTACAGACGGATTCTTTATTACTAGTACAAAAGGAGAATTTGCAATAAGTAAGATAAATGATTTTTTAGATTTTTATGAAAAATGCAGTTCAATAAACAAAGGTTCAGAAGATTATGAAATCTATAAACAAAAATATAGTTCTAAAAATTTTCCTTTATTAATTTCATTAATAGGAGAAGAATATATTAGAAGAATTTTAGAAAATCATCTTGAAATTTTAGAAAAGCTCTTTGAAACTGACTCTTATAAAGAAAAACGCATTTCAGATCTTAAGGCTGAAATTGAAAAATTAAAAAACAGATAATATGAGGAAGTTATGTAATAGTATTTCGCATGATATATTAGTAAAAGATTTTTATAATAAAATAGTTCATAAAAGAGATAAAAGATTTTTATTGTATAATGGCTTAGAGTTTAATGATGAAGTTTTATCAATACTTCCAGGAGTTTCAATTGAAGAAGTTTTATTATCTAACTTTGAAAGGCTGCTAGAAATTAATGAGAAAATTGAAAATGATTATATACAAGTTATAGTTAAAGAAAAAGTAAAAGCCTTATATCAAACAGAAGAAACCTACATTGATAGTTATTTTGATAATAGGATTAATAATAAAATTATAGTTTGTAAAACTACTGATGAAAAACTAAAAAAAATAATTAATTCTGAAATAAATAAAGAATTATGTGGAGTATTTAAAAATATGAGAACAATTCTATATGAAAATAATACAATTCATTCCGTAATTTCAAAATTTTTTATTGAGAAATCAAATGAGTTACAAATAAAATCATGCTATTATTGTAATATTGATTTTGTTAATGTTTATAAAGAGGCAGGAAATAAAAAATATCACTTTACATTAGATCATGTACTGCCTAAAAGTAAATATCCATATTTCTCAATTTCATTGTTCAATTTAGTTCCCTCTTGTTATACATGTAATTCAAAATTAAAATTAGCAAATGAATTTTCGATTAATAATGATTTAGCTAAAATATGTCCAAGTTCTGAAGGATTCAATTTTGATGAAAATACAACGTTTACATTAGAGTTTAATATAAATGATTCTAATTTTAAAAGCAAAATTGAAAAAATACAGCAAATTGAAGATGTAATTATTGATTTAAAGAATAAATATTCGAATAATGGGGTGAAAGAATTTATTGATATTTTTGACCTTCAAGGTAGGTATGAATACCATAAAAATATTTGTTTTGATTTAATTGATAAAAGAAAGAAGTACCCAGATAAAGAAATATCCAATATTGCTACTCTAATTAAAAGAGATGTGTTTACAGTTAAAAAAGATATTTTCGGCTTGGAAATTTTTGAATCTACAAATGCACCTTTCGAAAAATATAAACAAGATATTGCCGAGCAATTGGGCATTGTTTAATATCAATGTTAAATTTTCACTCTCAATGTTAATTTAATATTAACTAAATATAAATATTTCGTAACTTTGTCGTAACATTAGATAAGTAATAACTTAAAATCAATTGATTATGAACAAGAAAATGCTAGCGTTATCAATATTTTTATTTGGAATTTTAGGAACGCTCAACTTAGCAAAAGCTCAAACAACAGACAACAAAATACAAGAAGTTTTCCTTAGCTCAGGTGATGGATTCGGAGAATTAAGGAAATTATTGAAAGATAACTTTGATTTTACAAACCAAGATTACAAGGAAGGAATAGTGAATTCTGACGTTAGATTTAGTTTGTCTGAAAACGGAAAAATCACGAATGTTCACGCCAACGGCGATTGCAAAAACGTGAGCAAAGAAATTGAAAATGTTTTGTCACATCTGCTTTACAAAGTCGATATAGACAAACTAAGCCAAAAAATGGTAGCCTCATCTTATGTAATGCCAGTGAGCGTTACAATAGACAACCGATAAAAGTTTAAATGTTTAAAATTGTTAGGAAAAAGTCGTACATCTATGGTGTATGGCTTTTTTTTATAAGCTCTAAACACTTCGACTCCGCTCAGTGTGACATTTCTAATACTAATTGCTTATTGGAAATTTAACATTGTCAGGCTGAGCGGAGTCGAAGCCTTTTATAATTGAAGAAATTTGCCAATTACATAGCTATTTCTTTTGTGAGTTTTGTATTTGCAAATCTGAGAATTAGAAGTCTTTCATCTTTTCTTTATTTTCTTTCGTCCAATAGACGGATTTTTCTATATTTATAAACCAACAAATTGAAAAAAAGAAAACTCAATTTTATGATTGATAAAAGAGTGAAAAACGCTGAGGAAGCGGTAAAAGATATACAAAACGGAATGACCATAATGCTTGGCGGATTCGGACTTTGCGGGATTCCCGAGAATTGCATTACAGAATTGGTCAACAAAAACGTGACAGATTTGACCTGCATTTCCAACAATGCCGGTGTTGACGACTTCGGATTGGGATTATTATTACAGAAAAAACAAATCAAAAAAATGATTTCGTCCTACGTTGGCGAAAACGCAGAATTCGAGCGTCAAATGCTTTCCGGAGAATTGGAAGTAGAGCTCACACCACAAGGAACGCTTGCCGAAAAATGCAGAGCAGCACAAGCCGGCATTCCTGCATTTTATACGCCAGCAGGTTTTGGGACAGAAGTTGCGGAAGGCAAAGAAGTCAAAGACTTTGATGGGAAACCACACATTCTGGAACACGCCTATAAAGCAGAATTCTCTATCGTAAAAGCCTGGAAAGGCGACCACGCAGGAAATTTGATTTTCAAAGGTTCAGCCCGCAATTTTAATTTCCCAATGGCAGGCGCCGGAAAAATAACAATTGCAGAAGTGGAAGAGTTGGTAGAACCCGGACAACTGGACCCAAACGAAATCCACATTCCCGGAATTATGGTTCAAAGGATTTTCCAAGGCGAGAATTATGAGAAAAGGATAGAGCAGAGGACTGTGAGGAAGAGATAAAAAAAATGCTCTGAGTTTTTCAGCGCATTTTTTGAAAAATTTTATTACTAATATATACGTACTTAATAATTTTTAAAATCTATACTACCGAGAGTTTTGTAAATTACAGTGTAAATAATTTTTTCAAAAGTTCAATTTTTGATTTATATACTTCTTCCAGATTTGAATAATAGATTAAGTCATATATTGAGCCACCAATAGATTTTACAGATATTGAACTTGCAAAATATTCAGCATAGTTTTTCCAATCATTTATGCTTTTTAAAAAAAACGATTTATCAATGTATTCATTTCCGTCAAGCGAAATAAAACTATTTGTAATTTTTTCAAGCAATTCTAAAAATTCCTTTTCTATTTTTTCGAAATTGTTTTTTGCATTTTGATTTATCTCAAATTGAGTCTCAGGATAATTTGGTTGTAGATATTCAGTAACAGAAACAAAACAACACTCAAGAAAAATTTTGAAGTTTTCCAAATTGTAAATTATCTCAGAATAATCTATATGAATATTATTAGCATACTCGTGACAAAGAATATGTCTTAATTTGAATATTTCTTTCACACTTTTGATTACTGCATCAGGATTATTTTTAAAAACACTAATGACTTCATTAAATCGTTCATACAAATATTTTCTTTGAAATGTTTTGAGCTCTTCAATTAAATCACTATCTCTTAAATTATTTATGTTTGAAGTTATATCTTCAAAGTTATTATAAGAAAGAGCGTGTGCAACCAAATCACCAATAGTTATAGTCTTTGTTTGAAATGCAGTAATAATAGTTATATCAATTTTAAAATTATTAAATTGATTTATCTTTTTTATATTAGTATAACAACTTTCATTATTATCAATTAGCTCTTTGACTAAATTTCTAAATAATGCTTCTGAGCAGGCTACAATATTTATTACAGAATATCTAAGAATTTCAGTTTGTATAAAATCATCATTTAATTTTTGTGAATCTTCAATGATTTTTTCAATACGATTAATCTTTAGGTAAAACTCGTCATAAATATCACTACTTCTACTTTTTATTTCTTTTATTTCATTTATAATATCTCGCTTCATATTTTTAGATGCCAAATTGTGAAATTATTTCAATTAAGAAAATTATAATTTTTAAATGCTATTTTCCACCGACTTCCTTTCCCCAATCTGCTGTCTCCACATCGCGTAATACAAACCTTTTTCTGCAATCAGATTTTCGTGAGAACCCATTTCTATGACTTGTCCGCGTTCCAAAACGTAGATTCTGTCGGCGTGCATTATGGTGCTCAATCGGTGGGCGATGAGAACGGTGATTTGTTCTTTTTGTTCAGAAATATCTTTGATGGTGGTTGTGATTTCTTCTTCCGTGATGCTGTCCAAAGCAGAAGTGGCTTCGTCAAAAATCAACAGATGTGGTTTTCTCAACAAGGCTCTTGCAATCGCGATTCTCTGTTTTTCACCACCGCTTAATTTCAATCCGCCTTCGCCAATCACGGTTTCGATTCCTTTTTCGGCGCGTTCCAATAAGCCTGTGCAACTTGCTTTTTTCAAAGCCATTTGGATGTCAGCTTCGGTTGCTTCGGGATTCACGAAGAGAAGATTTTCTCTGATGGTTCCTGCGAAAAGTTGCGTGTCTTGGGTCACAAAACCAATTTGATTTCTCAATTCATCAAAATCAAATTCTTTCCCATTGATTTCATTGTAAAAAATATTCCCTTCCTGAGCACGGTAAAGTCCAACAAGAAGTTTTACCAGCGTACTTTTCCCGGAACCACTCGGACCGACAAACGCAATCGTTTCTCCATTTTTTACATCGAATGAAATATTATTCAAAGCTTTATATTGCGCAGACTGATGTTTGAAAGAAACGTGCTTGAATTCCAGTTCCTCAATCGCGCCAATTTGTTTCGGGGTCAAAGGTTTTTCTTCAACTGGTTTTTTCATCAGATTATCGAAGTTTTTCAAGGAAGCTTCGGCTTCGCGATAAGAGATAATGATGTTTCCGATCTCCTGCATCGGACCGAAAATAAAGAAGCCGTAGAACATCAGAGACAAATATTGTCCAGGCGTCACGATGTTTCTGAAAATCAAATACAAAAGCGTCAGCGTAATTAATTGCTGAAGAAAATTCACCATTGTTCCCTGGATGAAACTTAATGAACGGATACTTTTGACTTTCTTGAGTTCAAGTCCGAGGATTTTGTAAGTGTTGTTATTCAGACGTTTGACTTCTTGTTTCGTTAATCCAAGACTTTTTACGATTTCGATATTTCTCAAACTTTCTGTCGTGCTTCCTGCCAAACTCGTGGTTTCAGTGACAATCGTTTTCTGAATGTTTTTAATTCTTTTGCTTAATAGATTTGTGATAAAAGCAATGAGAAAGATTCCAACGACATAAACCGGCATAATAGACCAATGCAAACGAATCGCATAAACTGAAACAAAAATAATACTTACCAATATTCCAAAAAATATATTGATGAAATTGGTAATAAATTTCACCGAATCTTCTCTCACTTTGGTCAAAATCGAAAGCGTTTCGCCACTTCTTTGGTCTTCAAATTCCTGATAAGGCAACGCCATCGAATGTTGTAAACCATCCGTAAAAATATTCGCTCCAAATTTCTGAGTAATCACGCTCACAACATAATCCTGGAAAGCTTTGGCAATTCTGCTTATCATCGCCGTTCCAATCAACAGACCAAGAAAATAAAACGCACCGTGGAAAATATCATTCCCGTACAGGAATTGATTGAGGTTTCTGGGCATTAGTTTTTCTTTATCAAAAAAGTTGGGATGTGTGACCAATTGGTCCAGAATATTCCCTGTGATAGCGGGCGCAAACAAAGAAAAAACCTGATTGATAGTTGCTAAAAATAGTGATGTAAAAAGCAACCATTTATGTGGTTTGAGATAATGTAATAGTGTCTTCATAATAATTGGTGCAAAAATACTGATATAAATCTGAAGCATTTCTCTGTAAACCTAATTTTATATATATTGCAGTAATAAGTTTTTACTATGTTGACCAAAGAACAAATCGCACAGCGCATCTCCAGAGAAGTCAAAGACGGCTATTACGTAAACCTTGGAATCGGAATCCCCACATTGGTGGCAAACTACGTCCCAGACAATCTTTCCGTAGAATTCCAAAGTGAAAATGGCGTTCTCGGAATGGGTCCTTTTCCGTTCGAAGGCGAGGAAGATGCCGACTTGATAAACGCAGGAAAGCAAACCATAACCATATTGCCAGGCGGTTCTTTTTTTGATTCTGCTTTCAGTTTTGGGATGATAAGAAGTCAGAAAGTGGATTTGACAATCCTTGGCGCAATGGAAGTTTCCGAAAATGGCGATATTGCCAATTGGAAAATCCCTGGGAAAATGGTGAAAGGAATGGGTGGCGCAATGGATTTGGTAGCCTCGGCAGAAAATATCATCGTCGCGATGATGCATGTGAACAAAGCCAGAGAATCCAAAATCCTGAAAAATTGTACGCTGCCTTTGACTGGTGTAAATTGTGTCAAAAAAGTGGTCACTGAATTAGCTGTTCTGGAAGTAACCGATAAAGGTTTCAAACTTCTGGAAAGAGCTCCTGGAATTTCTGTGGAAGATATTATCAAAGCAACAGAAGCGGAACTGATTGTTGAAGGTGAGATTCCGGAAATGATGTTTTAATATTAAAGATTAAAAAATTAAAAGATTAAAAAATTCGCAAAGTGAAAACTCTGCGAATTTTTAATTTTGTCTAGCGTCTAGCGTCTAGCGTCTAACGTCTAACGTCTAACGTCTAACGTCTAACTTTATTTCTTTACCGCTCAAAAAACCTTTTGCAAAATAGAAGTTGTTCTCATAGCAGAATTATTCCGGATTCCGGTTTCTTTCTCTGCCACCATTTTAAAAACACCGTTGATGGTTTCTGTGGTTACATATTCGTTAAGGTCTGTGGTTACAGCTTGTCCTGTGAACGTATTGTATTTTGAAATGATGTTTTTCCAAACCGTATCAGCTCCAACTTTACTTAATGACGCTTGTACTTTTGGTTGAAAAGCGGTGAAAAGCTGCGTCTGGGTTTTGGTTTGAAGATAATTGGTCGCCGCATTATTGCTTCCTAAAAGGATATTTTTCGCATCTGTAATTGTCATAGATGTGATGGCATTTGCAAAAATTGGTGTCGCTTCTGTTACGGCATCTTCTGCAGCTCTGTTGAGTAATTTTACACCTTGGTCTGCCAAACTTCCCAATCCGAAACTTCGAAGTGTAGTGTCAATTTTTCTCAGTTTTTCTGGCATTAAGATTTTGACAGCCTCGTTTTTTAGGAAACCATCAGTCACACCTAATTTTTGTACACCTTCTTTTACGCCAAGATTCAGAGCTTCTTTTAGACCTGAGGAGATTTGAGTCGATGTTAAGTTTCCAAGGTTTACATTGGAGTTGTTGGTGGTTGTAGTCGTGGTAGATGTATTTGTAGATGTTTGCGTTTTCACCTGACTCAGGTCCACACCCGTTTTATCTTTGACAGCTTTCAAAAGGTCACCAATCTGTGCCTGTGCAGAGATTGAGAATAATAAACCAGAAGCCAAGAAAATCGTTTTTTTCATTATTTATAATTTTATACAAATTTAGATGATTAATTTGAAGCGTTGTTAAATGTGGCTCTCAAACTAATTTATGCAAATGTTGATTTATGTTGAATCTGCAGCCCAACTTATTTCTTCTTTTCTATTTTTTTCATTTGAATCGATGAACCGCTTCGTTAGGTTTGAACGGAAATCCTTTTTTTCGTAATCTCACGTTGTATTTAAAATGAAATCGTCTGCAAAAAAGATTGACTACGAACTCAAGTTATTAAAATGTTAATTTTGATTTCTTAAAATCACATCGTACAAATCCTGTCTTCTGTCGGTCAAAGTTTTCACGGAACCGTTGTAATGAAGTTCTTTTAATAAATTCAAATCTACATCTACAATGATGGTCATTTCCGTATTTGGTGTTGCTTCTCCTTTGATCGCATTAGAAGGAAATGCAAAATCCGAAGGTGTGAAGACCGTTGCCTGACCGTATTGGATATCCATATTGTTCACACCAGGCAAGTTCCCGACACAACCCGCTATGGCAACATAACATTCATTCTCGATGGCTCTTGCGGCAGCACAATGGCGAACGCGCGTGTAAGCATTTTGGGTATCTGTGAGGTAAGGAACGAATAGAATCTTCATTCCCTGGTCCGCCAGCAGTCTTGGTAATTCTGGAAACTCCACATCATAGCAAATAATGACGCCCACTTTTCCACAATCTGTATCGAAGACTTTGATCTCATTTCCGCCTGTCATTCCGTAGTACTTCTTTTCGTTTGGCGTGATGTGAATTTTTCTGTATTCATCGATTTTTCCGTCCCGGTGAAGGAGATAACTGACGTTGAATAGCTGGCCTTCTTCCAATATCGGCATACTTCCGGAGATGATATTGACATTGTAGCTGATGGCCATTTCTGATATCTTCTCCTTGATCTCTTCCGTCAATTCAGAGAGCTTTTCCATAGATTCTCTTTCGTTCAAATGATTGAAAGGGGCGAGTAGAGGCGTGTTGAACAATTCCGGGAACAGACAGAAGTCTGATTGGTAACCAGCGACAGCATCTACAAAAAACTCAACTTGCTTGTAAAACTCCTCAATATCTTTTAAAGGACGCATTTGCCATTGAATAAGCCCAAGACGGATGACGCTGTCCTGCATCG
>Ga0256410_1002719_pt1 | contig 11451 bp, 11 predicted proteins | sample PhyWR1_FD_185983 | JGI IMG/M metagenome (GOLD analysis project Ga0256410, IMG submission 185983) | Leaf surface microbial communities from wheat plants in UC Gill Tract Community Farm, Albany, California, United States - DLSL W.R1 | ecosystem: Host-associated > Plants > Phyllosphere >... | reverse complement strand
CTGGCAGTCCCTCTACAGCGGGAGTTCGATTCTTGTCATTAGGCCAGTCCAAGTCAAGCCATCAATTCAATTTATTTGCATAAATCGACAGGAACGCACAAAAAAACGCGCAAAATGACTGAAGCCAACAAGAAAATGGATGGCTGCCAGTAAAAACTGGCAGCCATGACCTCAGGAGGAAGGGCTGATCAGGCGATCAAAGTCCTGAAAATGCTTGAGCAAGGGCTTCCAGTTGCCACGACGCTGGGCAAACACGTGCTCAGCCATGTGCCAGATACCCGAGACGCTGGGCAGAGGCTGACCCTGCTCGACGATGACTTTCATCTTCGGCAGGAAGATCCACTGCACCCACTGCTCAAAATCCAGGCGGTCGACGCTGAACGGCTCCAGGCTGGACAAGTCGTGCTCTGTCGGAGCCTTGTCACTCCACAAGCCCTGGGTGCGCATTTCCTGCTCGATCAGCAGCAAAAAGCCAGCAACTTCAGAGGTGCGTACATCCATGACCATCAGAGGCTCACCTTGGCTTTTTGACGGGCCAGTGCAGCGCCAGCCGCATCACCTTGTTTCTCACGGGCCTGGGCAATCAAGCCCCACAGGCTCGCCTGCAAATCCGGACGACCGTTGGCGAACGTCAAACCGCGGCGAGCAAACTGCTCTGCCTGTGCGGTGTCACCCTGCGCCATGCGCACTTGCGCCAGACGATAAAGCACTTGCGGTTCACGAGGGGCCACGCGCTGGGCACGCTCGAGGCTCGACGAAGCACCGTTCAAGTCACCGCTCGATTGCTGCTGCTGGGCAGTGGTCAGCAGCGCCAGTACCGGGCCGTCCAATTGCTCGTCGGCCGCCAGGCCGCCGCTGTTCGACGGAATGCCGCTGGGCGTAACCGGTGCCGGGGCACTGTAGGTCGCGCTCGGTGTATAGCTACCCGTGCTGATCGGCGCTGCCGCCGGGCCAGGGGTAATCGGCCCCGGCGTGAACGGCTGGGTGCTGATCGGCGTCGACACACTGGCAGCGCCGCCCGGAATCATTACCACAACCCCCGAGTCCTCGGTAATCGTGCGCGCCTGAGCGGCACGCGGCGCAGCGGCCTGTGGATAATTCCCCGCCGTACGCTGGGCCGAAACACGCTCGTTGTTCGACACCGCAACACCAGAGTCAACCACAGGAATTGAACCCTGCGGCACGCTGGCACAACCATTGAGCAAAGCCAGGGCTGAAACAGCCGCAATCCACAACTTATTCACGTCAAACCCTCTTTGCTTAATTCAACCAGCCCTTGACCCAATCCATCACAGCTTCACCCGTGGCAGGCTCCTGCCCACCACAGGTGGCACCGGCTGGCGGCTCACTGCCGCGAATATACGGCATCTGTACCGCGCCAGGGCAGCCGGCATCCGATCCTTGACCGGTATGCGGATCAATCCAGGCCTGCACTATGTTATCGGGCTGAGGCATGTCGAGCGGCAGCGGGTCGGCCTTCTTCATAAAGCTGGTCCACACCTGCAAGGCACCCGTCGCCCCCGTGAACGGGGTTTTGCCGTTGTCATCACGCCCAAGCCAGACCACTGCCAGCAAATCCTGGCTGAACCCTGCAAACCAGCTATCGCGGGAATCGTTACTGGTCCCGGTCTTGCCTGCCAGCGCGAGGCTTTTGGGCAAGACGTTGTAGACAGAGCGCCCGGTACCTTCGCGCATGACATGCTGCATCGCGTTCTGGATCAGGAAAATCGAACCCGGATCGAAACGTTGCTGGATCTGGAACGGATAACGCTTGAGCGGCTCACCCTCTGCGGTCAATACGCTGCGGATACCGCGCATTGGCGTATTGAAGCCGCCATTGGCCAGAGTCTGATACATAGTCGCCACTTCCATGGGGCTCAATGCACCGGCCCCCAGCAACATGGAAGGGAATGCCGGGAACTCACGCTCCACACCCAACCGCGCCAGCGTCTTGAGTACATTCGGCACGCCGACTTCCTGCCCCAGCCTTACCGTGCCCAGGTTGTAGGAGTTCATCATCGACTGGTAGAGGAAAACCGTGCCATGAGAACGCCGGTCATAGTTCTGCGGCTTCCAGACCTGACCGTCCGCGCCTTTGATCGACAACGGATCATCTGACAGCCAACTGGTCAGCGTGTACTGGCTTGGCCGCTCCAGCGCTGTCAGATAAACCGCCGGCTTGATCAACGAGCCGATAGGCCGCACTGCATCCAGCGCCCGGTTGAAACCTGCATAGCCCGGGGCACGACTACCGATCAACGCCTGGACTTCGCCGGTTTCGGGGTTGGTCACCACCATCGCGGCTTCAACCTCATCCGAACCCTTGCGCCCGGCAAGGCGTTTGAAGGTCTCACCCAGCGCCGCTTCGGACTTCATCTGCAGGATCGGGTCGAAACTGGTGAAAATCCGCAGCCCCTCTTCGGTCAAGTCTTCGTCGCGGTAGTCTTCACGCAGCTGACGCTTGACCAGGTCGAGGAAGCCCGGGAACGAACTGTCCGCCAGGCTGCCGCGCTTGGTTACACCCAGTGGCATTTTCTTGGCCGCGGCAACTTGTTCCGGCGTGGCCACGCCTTGCTGTTCCAGCAAGTCGAGCACCAGGTTGCGCCGCACCAGCGCACGCTCAGGGTAGCGGCGCGGGTTATAGGCCGAAGGGCCTTTGACCATACCGACCAGCAACGCCACTTGATGCAGCTTCAGCTCGGCCAGTGGCTGGCTGAAGAAGAACTGGCTGGCCAGACCAAAGCCGTGCACGGCACGCTGGCCGTCCTGACCGACGAACACTTCATTGAGATACGCTTCAAGAATCTCGCGCTTGTCGTAGTGCAACTCCAGCAACAGCGCCATCATGGCTTCGGTCAACTTGCGGCTGAGGCTGCGCTCATTGGTCAGGTAGAAGTTCTTGACCAATTGCTGGGTCAAGGTACTGCCGCCCTGACGCATTTGCCCGGCCGAAGTGTTGACCCACATGGCCCGTGCAATCGACTTCGGCGATACCCCGAAGTGATGGTAGAAGTCCCGGTCTTCGACGGTTACCAGCGTCTCAAGCAGAAACGGCGGCACCTGATCGATATTGATCAGGATCCGGTCTTCGAGGTTTTTCGGGTACAGGCCACCAATCAGCAGCGGTTCAAGACGCACCACAGGCAGCTTGCCACCGTTGGTCGATGACAGCTCTGCCACGTAGTCGCCAGAAAACCTTACCCGCACCGGCTGCGCCTGCTCGGCGCCTTCGTAAAACTGGAAGCCGCGGGTGTTCAGGTCAACCGTGTTGCCATTGACGGCGGCTGCGCCCGGGCCGTTGGCCACGCTTTCACGGCGATAGCCCAGCGCATCGAGTTCGGTGAGGAAGTCGTTCTTGCTCAGCTTCTGGCCGACGAACAACTCCAGCGGGCGCGCATACACCTTGGCCGGGATGGTCCAGCGCTTGCCGGAGAACTTCTCCTGAACAATGGCATCCAGATAGACGGCAAAACCTGCCAGCACCACCAGGCCAACCAGACTGAGCTTGATTGCCCAGCCCAGCCAGGGCCGAAGGCCGCCAGAGGGACGTTTGGAACGGGAACGAGGAGATCGGGTACGAGTCATGGCGCGAGATTATACGCACTTTATTCATGTTCATCATGCGCAGCCCGGCGGTTTGCACTCCCGCTGTCAGCCGCCATAATGGCGCATCGAATATTCCAGACCTTGAAGGATCAACTGTGAGCCAGAACCTGATTGCCGCCCTGCAAAACCCGGACCTCTACCCCCATGAAGTCGATGGATTTCAGGTTATCGAGACGCACATCTCCTGGGTCATCCTCACCGGCCCATATGCCTACAAGCTGAAAAAGCCGGTCAATTTCGGTTTCCTCGACTTTACCGAACTCACTGGCCGCGAGCACTTCTGCAATGAAGAGCTGCGTCTTAACCAGCGCCTGACCGAAGGCCTGTACCTCGACGTGCTGCCAATTACCGGCACCGCCGACGCGCCAGCATTCGGTGGCGAAGGCCCGGCCATTGAATATGCACTGAAAATGCGCCAGTTCCCGCAGAGCCAGTTGCTGAGCACGCTGCAAGCCAACGGCGAACTGAATGCCGCGCATATCGACGAAATGGCCCAGCAGATCGCGCACTTCCATACCCAGGCGCCCCAGGTTCCTGCTGCGCACTATCAGGGCACACCCGAAGCGGTGATGGATCCGGTCCGTCAGAACTTCGAGCAAATTCGCCCGTTCCTTTCGGACAAAGCCGACCTGCTGCAACTGGATGCCCTCCAGGCCTGGGCAGAAGCAAGCTTCACCCGCCTTAAGCCGCTGCTCGAGCAGCGCAAGGCCCAAGGCTTTATCCGCGAATGCCACGGTGACATTCACCTGGGCAATGCCACCATGATTGACGGCAAGGTGGTGATTTTCGACTGCATCGAATTCAACGAGCCGTTCCGTTTCACCGACGTCTACGCCGACACCGCTTTCCTGGCGATGGACCTTGAAGATCGCGGCCTCAAATGCCTGGCGCGCCGCTTCGTCAGCCAATACCTGGAGCTGACCGGCGACTACCAGGGGCTTGAACTGCTGAACTTCTACAAGGCCTACCGCGCACTGGTTCGCGCCAAAGTCAGCCTGTTCAGCATGCCAGCCGAAGCCAGCGCGCTGCAGCGCGCAGCCACTCTGCGCCAATACCGTAACTACGCCAATCTGGCAGAGAGCTACAGCACCATTCCTTCGCGCTTCCTGACCATTACCCACGGTGTTTCGGCTGTGGGTAAAAGCTCGGTAGCCATGCGATTGGTTGAAGCCCTGGGGGCGATTCGCCTGCGCTCAGATGTGATCCGCAAGCAACTGTTCGGCCAGCAAACTGCTGAAAACGCAGTGGGTGATGGCATCTATAACGCCGATGCCAGTGCAGCTACCTACAACAAACTGCATGAACTGGCCGGTATCGTCCTGCGTGCGGGCTTCCCGGTGGTGATTGACGCCACTTACCTCAAGCGCGAGCAGCGTGATGCGGCCGCCCAAGTGGCTGAAGCGACGGGCGTGCCTTGCCTGATCCTCGACTGCACCGCCCCGGACGCCGTGATCGAAGGCTGGCTGGCCCATCGCAAGTCTGTGGGCACCGACCCGTCTGACGCCACCCTGGAAGTCGTCAAGGCACAGCAAGCCAGCCGTGAACCGCTGGGCGCCGATGAGATCCTGCGCAGCAAGCGGGTTGAAACCCACAACAGCAAAAGCCTCGACACCCTGATTGCCGACATTCGTCAGCGTTTGCCGGGCCTCTAAGGTTCATGTTCGCCGTGAAACCATTGCGGTTTCACGGCGTCTGTTTGCGCAACACCGCCCGTTAACACAAATGCGACATCAGATCCGGCGCAACCGTTTCCCGGGAGACAACGTCCATCGAATGGTCATGGACGCTCTACCTTCTGGGATCCAGGGTAATGATTTGCGCTTTGCTACAGCTCATTCGCTCAATTCCAACCCCGCCTTGTTCCAAAACCGACTAACGGACTACGACTTTCCTACTGAGCGCTACACTCAATAGAGTCACCATACCCCGTAAACGCTGAGCTCACGCCGTCGCAAGGAGAGCTGATGAACGATGAACTCCAGCATTTGAAAAATCTTGGCAAGACTTCTGCACAATGGCTGCACGCCGTTGGCATTCACAGTGCTGCGGACTTGAAGCGCCTGGGTGCAGTGGATGCTTACCGGGCGGTAAAGGCCCGGGGGTTCAGAGCTTCCAAAGTGCTTTTATATGCTATCGAAGGGGCCCTGCTGGATGTTCACTGGAACGATATTCCTGTAGAGCGCAAAGATGCCCTCAACCAGCAAGTCGAGAATCTGGCCACACTGAAAAAGGCTTGATAAGGCGGGTTGGTAACGAAGTCGATGAACGGTAAAAAACAGTTGTTGACATGGAAATGAGAATTGTTATGATTACGCCATCTGGTCGCGAGACCAGTCGATCTTCTGAAAGGCCCTTGGTTCGGACTCTCAGAAAATCTCCTCATCAGGCTAATCACGGTTATTTGACCCGGCTCTTGCCGGGTCTTTTTTTGCCTGTGGAAAAGTGCCAGCCGGGCGACCGGCACTGTTGCTCAGCGAGCAATCACCATCGGGCAGCCCAGCTCGGGGTGCGGCTGCACCAATACATCAAGACCAAACACGGCCTTGAGCTCATCCGGCTGCAGGACCGCCTGCGGGCAACCCAGGGCCCTTGGGCGACCCTGTTCCAGCAAAAGCAGGCGATCACAATATCGCGCCGCCAGGTTCAGGTCATGCAGGATGATCAGCACCGCGGCGCCGCGATCAGCAAACGCCCGAATGGCCTTGAGCGTGGTGTGCTGATGCAAGGGGTCAAGCATCGAAGTGGGTTCATCGAGCAGCAGGGTTTGCCCGTTTTGCCCCGGCCATAATTGCGCCAGCACCCGGGCCAGATGCACCCGCTGACGCTCGCCACCCGATAACGCCAGGTAGCTGCGCCCGGCAAGATGCTCAACATCGGCGGCCTGCAATGCCTCGTGGATGATTTCTGCGTCGCGGGTACGACCGGTCTGATGAGGCAGTCGGCCCATGCCCACCACCTCTTCAACACGAAAGGCAAAATCCAGGGTCGAGGTTTGCGGCAGTACAGCCAGGCGCTGCGCCCGCTGCGCGCCCTTCCAGTGGCCCAAAGCCTGCTCATCCAGCCAGACCTGCCCGCCCGTTGGCGCCAGCTCCCCGCACAGTGCCGCCAGCAGGGTGCTTTTGCCCGCGCCATTGGGGCCGAGCACGCCCAGGACTTCCCCCGGCCGTACATCAAGGGTGACATCCGCCAGCACGATTTTCTGATCGCGACGGATCTGCAGGTTTTCCGTACGCAGCATCAGTGGCGGCCTCGCATCAGCAAATAAAGGAAGAAAGGCGCACCGAGAAACGCGGTAACAATCCCGATGGGCAGTTCGGCTGGCGCCAGCGCCAGGCGAGCGATCAAGTCGGCAAACAGCAGCAAGGTCGCCCCCGCCAGTACCGAGGCAGGCAACAGCACCCGGTGATCAGGCCCGGCCAGCAACCGCACCAGATGCGGCACCACCAACCCGATAAAACCGATCATGCCTGCCGCTGCCACCGCAGCCCCCACACCCAGGGCCGTGCAGAACACCAGTTCGCGCTTCAGGCCTTCAACATCGATACCCAGATGACTGGCTTCGGACTCGCCCAGCAACAACGCATTGAGCGCTTTCGCCCGCCGGGGCAGCCACAGGGCGACCCCCGCCGTCACAATCAACAGTGGCCACAAGCGTGCATAGCTGGCGCCATTGAGGCTGCCCAGGTTCCAGAACGTCAGGGTGCGCAAGGTCGCGTCATCGGCGAGATAGGTAAACAAACCCACAGCAGAACCAGCCAAGGCTGTCAGCGCGATGCCCGCAAGCAGCATGACGGCCACATTGGTCTGGCCGTTGCGCCGGCCCAGCCGATACACCAGCGCCGTGACCCCCAAGCCACCAAGAAACGCACACAGCGACAGCAGGTACGGACCAAAAAACTCCGGCAACCCGCCAAAAGCAGCCCCGCCAACAATCGCAATTGCCGCGCCCAGGGCCGCGCCACTGGAGACGCCGACCAACCCGGGGTCGGCCAGCGGGTTGCGAAACAAGCCCTGCATGGCCACACCCGACAGCGCCAGCACCCCCCCCACCGCCAGGCCCAACAGGGTTCGCGGCAAGCGGATCTGCCCCAGGATCAACTCGGCCTGCTCAAGGCCTTCACCCGCAATCGGCACCCCAACCAGGCGCAGTGCTGCGCGCAAGGTATCAAACAACGGCAGGCTCACCGGCCCCAGCGCCAGCGACAGCCAGATCGACAACAGGCACAACGCGCTCAAGCCAATAAACAACGACCGCGGTTTAACCAGCGTTCTCATTGGCTGGCCGGGGCCGCGGGATAGAACTCAGCCGTCAGCTGCTTCAGGCGCTCGGGCAAACGCGGCCCCAGGCCACCCACCAGCAGCGTCGGGTCGACTTCGTATATACGCCCATTTTTAGCGGCGCGAATAGACGCCAGCACCGGGTTTTCTTTCAGCAGCGCCTTGCGCGCCGCCTCACCGGTCAGGCTACGATCGGCAAATACCAGCACTTCAGGATTGAGCCCCGCCAGTGCTTCCACCGAAAACGGCTTGTAACCGCTGTGGGTGGCCAGGTTGTGCCCACCCGCCTGGGTCAGCAGCCAGTCGGCCGCCGTGTCCTTGCCCGCAATCATCGGCTTACCACCGGCATGGCCCAGCAGCAGCAACACCCCGGGCGCCTGTTGCGTGGCTTGCGCGGCCTTGACCTGCTGTTGATGCTGGTCGAGTTGTTGCTGGTAGTTTTTGAACACCTGTGCGGCCTGGGCCTCGTCCCCGAGCAGGCGGCCCAAATGCTGCAAGTTGCCCTCAAGGCTGGCAAGGTCTGCCTGGGCCGAAAACATCTCTACCGGCACACCGGCACCGCGGATTTGCAACAAAACCGCAGCCGGACCCATTTCTTCAGTGCCGATCAGCACATCCGGTTTCAGGCTCAGCACACCTTCTGCCGAAAGCTGGCGCTGATAGCCGATGCTGGGCAGCGACTTGAGTGATTCAGGGTGCTGGCTGGTGGTATCGACCCCAACCAATTTAGACTCCGCACCCAATACGCTGACCCACTCCGAAAGCGCTCCTCCGGCGCTGACCCAGCGTTGCGGCAATTCGCCAGCCAGGCTGGCATGACTGATCATAAGGCCTGCACAGAACGTAATCAGGCGGGTACTCAGGCGCATACAGAGGCTTTCCTTGAAAAAGAGGGCTCAATGGGACCAAACAATTGTGCCGCGCTGAACACAGCACATCGCAGAGCAAGCTGCCATTTGATAATTGTTTGCATTTGCACGTCAACCTATTAACCCGCTCTACAACGCCACATCTCCATAACCGTTTGGCTGTTATTAAGGATCGCCATGAAGTTTTTATGCCCCTCCCAGGCGCTGGGCGAAGGCGCCAGTCGTGGCTTTGCACTCGATAAGCTGCGCTTGCTGGTGGTTCGCCGTGAGGGCCGGGTGTATGCCTACCAAAACCGCTGCCCCCATCGCGGGGTGGCTCTGGAATGGCAACCCGACCAGTTTCTCGACGCCAGCGCCAGCCTGATCCAGTGTTCGACCCACGCCGCACTGTTTCTGATCGAAAGCGGCGAATGCGTGGCCGGGCCTTGCGCCGGGCAATTTCTGACAGCCCTCGACTGTCATGAAGACAGCCAAGGGATATGGATTACACCACCAACGTCAGAGGATGACGTCTAAACGGCGATCAACCACTACCGCATCAGAGGTCAGGCTGACCCCATAAGCCAGCACCTGCACCCCGGCGGCCACGGCTTCGCGCAGTGCAGCAGCATAGCCCGGGTCGATTTCTTCAGCCGGGCGCACCGCCTCGATCCCCGTCAGGTTGACGCAATACAACTGCACGGCACGCACGCCTTGCCGCGCCAGGGTCGCCAGTTCCCGCAGATGCTTGGCGCCACGCTGGGTCACGGCATCCGGGAATGCGGCAACAGCCGAGCCGTCAAACCCCAGGGTGACACTTTTGACCTCGACATAGGCAAAGCCCTGCGGGTACTCCAGGCGAAAATCGATGCGGCTTTTTTCCTGCCCGTAAGGCACCTCGCGCTTGAGCGCGGTGAAGCCGTTCAGCTCGCTGATCACCCCGGCCAGCAGCGCCTCTTCGATCAAGTGATTGGCACGCCCGGTGTTCACGCACGCCAACCGTCCTTGCGGGGTCTGGCTGATTTCCCAGGTGCCCGGCAACTTGCGCTTGGGGTCATTGGAGCGACTGAACCAGACCTGACCGCCCTCGACCATGCAATTGAGCATGGAGCCGGTGTTCGGGCAATGAATGGTGATCAACTCGCCGGTACTGGTTTCGATATCCGCCAAAAAACGCTTGTAGCGCTTGATCAGCCGCCCTTCTTCCAGCTCAGGTGAAAAACGCATCAGCCCTTCCAGCTCTTGAGGCCACGCGCAATCCGCTCAACAGCTTCCTGCAGGCGCGGCAGACTTTGGGTGTAGGCAAAGCGCACATGATGCCCGGACTGGTAACGGCCAAAATCCAGACCCGGCGTAAAGGCTATGTGCTCGGTTTCGAGAAAATGCTGGCAAAACGCAAAGGCATCACCGCCAAACGCGCTGATATCGGCATACAGGTAAAACGCACCTTCGGGCTCTACCGCAATGCCAAAACCAAGCTCGCGCAAAGCCGGTAACAAATAATCACGACGACGCCCGAACTCGGCCCGACGCTCTTCCAGGATGGCCAGGGTCTGCGGTTCGAAGCAGGCCAGTGCAGCGTACTGGGCCATGCTGGGCGCGCTGATATAGAGGTTCTGGGCGAGTTTCTCGAGGTCGGCCACGGCCTCAGGCGGCGCCACCAGCCAGCCCAGGCGCCAGCCGGTCATGCCGAAATACTTGGAAAAACTGTTGAGCACAAACGCGCTGTCATCCACTTCCAGCACACTCGCGGCATCGCAGCCGTAAGTCAGGCCGTGGTAGATCTCATCCACCACCAGATGCCCGTTGCGGGCCTTGACTGCTGCCGACAGCGCCGCCAGTTCGTCACGGCTCAGCGTGGTGCCGGTCGGGTTGGCCGGGGACGCAACCAGTGCCCCTACGCTGTCTTGATTCCAGCAACGCTCAACCAGTTCAGCCGTCAGTTGATAGCGCACATCCGGACCAACGGGCACCAACTGAGCAGCCCCCTCCACCAGACGTAAGAAATGTCGATTACATGGGTAGCCCGGATCCGCTAGTAACCAGTGCTTACCCGGATCGACCAGTAGGCTAGATGCCAATAACAACGCACCAGAACCGCCTGGAGTAATCAGAATCCGCGACGGGTCGATATCCAAGCCATAACGCTGCTGATAAAAACCGGAGATCGCTTCGCGCAGTTCCGGCAGGCCGCGGGCAGCGGTATACCGGGTTTTGCCGGCGGCCAACGCAGCCTGGCCAGCAGCAATGATCGGCTCGGCCGTGGTGAAGTCCGGCTCGCCGATTTCCAGGTGAATCACATCGTGCCCCGCAGCCTGCAACTCGTTGGCTCGCGCCAACAACGCCATCACGTGGAACGGTTCGATTGCGCGGCTGCGCGCACTGTAAGACTGAGCCATGAGCCTGCCTTCCTGGGTAAGCAAAAGGCTGATTCTACCCAAGCAGTGCTATAAGGGAGAGCTAATTACGGTCTTAGCCCGCTTGCCAATAGAACCAAACAACCCGGCCTTTAGTCATAGCTCGACTAAAATTATTAATTAGCCACTAATCTCAAGCACCACAGGCTCTGCACACACACCCTGAGAACGGGCTAGACATGCGGGAGTAGCGCAGCCCGATTTGATCTGGTAAGTTCGCCCGCTTGCAGCCGCAGGGCCGGCAGGTGTCGGTGATGTTGCAATCCTGCGCAATGGATTAGAAGAATGAGAGGCGGTCCATT
>Ga0256410_1002716_pt1 | contig 11455 bp, 9 predicted proteins | sample PhyWR1_FD_185983 | JGI IMG/M metagenome (GOLD analysis project Ga0256410, IMG submission 185983) | Leaf surface microbial communities from wheat plants in UC Gill Tract Community Farm, Albany, California, United States - DLSL W.R1 | ecosystem: Host-associated > Plants > Phyllosphere >... | reverse complement strand
AACACGGTGGAATCACTGCGCGCCACGCGGGCCGCCAGTTCCAGCAATTGTGCACTGGCCGGCTCGAAGGCAATCGGCCCCTCGCCGTCACTGGGCGGGATCACGCCCAAGGCATGCCGCACGACCAGCTCGATCAACGCTTTCGGCTCGAATGGCTTGACCAGGTAGTCCGCCGCACCCTGGCGCATGGCGTCGACCGCACGCTCAACGGCGCCGTGGGCGGTCATCAGCAACACCGGCAATTGCGGCTGGCGCGCACGCAGCAGGCCGAGCAATTGGTGACCGTCCATGCCGGGCATGTTCACATCGCTGACCACCAGGCTGAAGGACTCCTGCTCCACCGCCTCCAAGGCAGCCTCGGCAGAACCGACCGCCCGGTAGTCATGGCCCGCCAGCAGCAGCGTGTCAGCCAATGCTTCACGCAGGGCGCGATCGTCTTCCACCAACAGAACCTTGATAGCCATAACCTTTCTACTCCGCGCTTGCCGCGCCGGAAAACAGCGGCAAGGTCATCAATGCACAGGTGCCACGCCCAACACGGGAATGCAGCTGCAATTCTCCCTGATGGGCGCGTGCCACTGCCTTGACCACGGTCAGGCCCAGGCCGGTGCCGTTGGTCTTGGTGGTAAAAAAGGGTTCGCCCAGACGCTGCAACACGGCAGGTTCGATACCACTGCCACTGTCGCTGATGCACAAGCGCAGGTTTTGCCCGCGGTTGTACAGGTGCACCTTGAGCCGCGCGCCCGGGCCGCTGGCCTGGGTGGCGTTTTCGATCAGGTTGAGCAGTGAACCGACCAAGGTGTCGCGGTTGCACAGCAGTTCACCGAGATGGCTGTCGCATTGCCAGCGCACCTGGACGTCTTGGATATGGGGTGCAGCCGCCGCTTGCAGGGCCTGCATCAACCCCGCCGGCGTGATGCGGTCGGTCAGCGGCAATTCGCCACGGGCAAACACCAGCATGTCGCGCACCTGATGCTCCAACTCATGCAGACGCTCCTTGAGGCGGCCGGCAAAACGCTGGTGGGTGGCGGCGGGCAATTGCTCATCAGTCAAATGACTGGCGTAGATCAAGGCCGCCGACAGCGGTGTGCGGATCTGATGCGCCAAAGAAGCGACCATGCGCCCCAACGACGACAATCGCTCATGGCGTGCCAACTGGTCTTGCAGGTGACGGGTTTCAGTCAGGTCGTTGAGCAGCACCAACTGGCCCGGCTCCGCGTCCAGGGAACGGGTGGCGATGGACAGGCGGCGGCCATCCTTAAGGGAAATTTCGTGACCGTCGTCTTCACGGGGGGCAAAGCAGCGGGTGATGACATGCCGCCACAGCTCGCCTTCCAGGGGCAAGCCGAGCATGTCGCAGGCGGCCGGGTTGGCTTCGCGCACGCGGCCCTCTTCGTCGATGACAATCACGCCACCGGGCAACAGTGACAGCAGGTTTTGCAGACGATTGGCCAGGCGTTCTTTCTCGGCCAACTCTTCCATGCGCTGGGCACTGACCACGGCCAGCTCGCCTTTAAGCTCGGACACCCGGGCTTCGAGCAAGCTGTAAGAGTCGGTCAATTGGCTGGACATCTGACTGAACTGCGAAAAGGCCTGTTCCAGGCCCTGGCGGCTTTGCTGTTCTACAGACGGAACGAGCCCCGCGATGGCAGAGCTGGAAGAATGTTGGGCGGCGTGGGGCATCATGCTCTCTCGCTTGGCTGACCGTCAGTTAAACGGAACGTTGCGAGGGCTGTAGCAATACCCGTGCCGAAAAAAATAACCTTATTTTTCAGTTAGTTGAAAAACAGGCGTCAATCATCCGCCTGTTCGTCACCTTCTTTGCGGCTCATGCCGTACTTGCGCATCTTCTCCACCAAGGTGGTTCGACGGATACGCAGGCGCTCGGCGGCACGGGCGACGATACCGTTGGCGTCGTCCAAAGCCTGTTGGATCAGGCCCTGTTCGAGGTTGCCGAGGTAGTCCTTCAAGTCCAGGCCTTCCGGCGGCAGCATGGCGGTGGAACCGAAGTCCGGGGTATGGCCGTTGATGGCCACCCGCTCTTCCATGTCAGTGCGCAGGCTGTCGACCAGTTGCTCGTCTTCGTCGTCGACGTAGCGGAATTTCTTCGGCAACTCGACCACGCCGATCACGCCGTAGGGGTGCATGATCGCCATGCGCTCCACCAGGTTGGCCAGCTCGCGCACGTTGCCCGGCCAGCCGTGGCGGCACAGGGACATGATCGCGGCGGAGTTGAAGCGGATCGAACCGCGCTTTTCGTGCTCCATGCGCGAGATCAGTTCGTTCATCAGCAGCGGAATGTCTTCCACGCGCTCACGCAACGGAGCCATTTCGATCGGGAACACGTTAAGGCGGTAGTACAGGTCTTCGCGGAAGCTGCCGACCTCAATCATGCTTTCAAGGTTCTTGTGGGTCGCCGCGATAATGCGCACATCGACGCTCTGGGTCTTGTTGCTGCCCACGCGCTCGAAGGTACGCTCCTGCAACACACGCAGCAGCTTGACCTGCATCGGCAGCGGCATGTCGCCGATTTCGTCGAGGAACAGCGTACCGCCGTTGGCCAACTCAAAACGCCCGGCACGGCTGGTGATCGCCCCGGTAAAGGCGCCCTTTTCGTGACCGAACAATTCGCTTTCGAGCAGCTCCGCCGGGATCGCCCCGCAGTTGACCGGCACGAACGGCCCGTCGCGGCGCTTGGAGTGATAGTGCAGATTGCGCGCAACCACTTCCTTGCCGGTGCCGGACTCGCCGAGGATCAGCACGCTGGCGTCGGTATCAGCCACTTGCTGCATCATCTGGCGCACGTGCTGGATGGCACGGCTGGTGCCGACCAGGCTGCGGAACAGGTTGGGTTCGCGGTGGCGGCCGCGCTCGCGGGCCTGGTCGTACATCTCGCGATAGACCTGGGCACGGTGCAGGGAATCGAGCAATTTGCTGTAGCTGGGGGGCATTTCCAGGGTGGACAGCACCCGGCGGCGCTGGTCTTCGGGCAGTTCGACGGAAGAAATATCGCCGATTAGCAACACGGGAAGGAACTCATCCCAGGTTGAGAGTGTCTTTAACAAGCCCAAAACAGCGCCAGGAGCGTTTACCGTCCCGATCAGCACACAAATGACTTCACGGCTCGATGACAATGAGCTGACCGCCTGCTGCCAGTCATGGCTGCCGCAGGGCAAATTTTCTTCGCCGAGAAAATTCAAAATCACCGCTAAATCGCGGCGGCGGACGCTATCGTCATCAATCAGCAGAATTTTGGTTTCACGCCACATGCAATAGCAACTTCCCTAGTAAAACTTCATGCCCCGAAGTGAGGGCAATCGAGGCGCCTGTAAGACTTTGTACCTTACTAGACGTCTGAAATCTGAAAACAGCACTAGTTAAGTCAAAAATGCTGGCACAGTCAAATATATGACGCACCGTTCGGACCAACTGAGCCCATTCAGCCGAACAGATGGTAAACCTTTGACGCGTTTTTAGCTCGGTTGATCAGCGACATCTCTTCAAAAATCGCCTGGCGCTCGCCGGTCGTCACCTCAAGCAACTGCTGATACACCACTAGCAAGCTTTCCAACTTCTCTCGCAGCACGTCCTCGTTCACTGGCGCTTCGCTGAGCACTTCCTCGATCACGTTGCGACAGCCCAGGTCGAGTTCGCCGATGGCGTCCCAGTTCCGTTCCGCCAGCGCGCCGATCAGGGCTTCGCGGGTTTCGTCTATGCGTTGCAGTGCGTGGCTCATGATGTATTCCTCAAGGCCGATGGCCTTATTGTGCGGCACCTTGTGGTAGTGCGATGGCATCCCAGCCTTCTTTCACAGTAATCAGCAACCGAGCGACTTCGTCGATCATGCTGGCATCGTTGTGCAGATTGGCTTCCATCAAACGGTTGGTCATGTACGCGTACAGACTTTCCAATTGCTGGACGTAAGCCGGATCTTCGCTCTTCTCCGCATCCAGGCCATCACGCAGCCCAATGATGATATCAATGGCCTTACCGAGCATCAGGCCCTTTTGTGCGATGTCCCCACGAGCCAATGCGCCTTTGGCCTGTGCCATGCGGTCGAGCCCGCCCTCCATCAGCATTTGCACCAGGCGATGCGGGCTGGCTTCGGAGATCTGGGCATGGGAATTGACCTTCTGGTATTGGCGAAGGGCTCTCATGGGATTCATGGTTCTACCTCGTGACAGGTAACAGCGAAAAGGATTTCAGTAACCATTGTGTCGACTGGGCCGCAAAAAACTTTAACCCGATGGTCTTTCTAAGAAAAAAGCCCAGGCCGATGGACCTGGGCTTTTTCATGGGCGCGCGATCAACTGTTTTTCTGGTTGTTCAGCGCGTTGAGAGTACCCATGATGTTGTTGCTCTGCTGGCGCAGCTGGGCGACCAGGGAGTCCATGGCCGCGTACTTGCGAGTCAGGCTGTCGGTCAGGTCCTGGACGTGAGCGTCCAGGTCCGACTGATCCTTGGTCAGCTTCTTGAGGCTGTCGGAGAGTGCACTTGAGCGCGTCGCGAAGACTCCAGTGGTCGGCTTTGCATAGCCGTCTGTCGCAGCTGTCATGCGGGCCAACAAGCCGTCCTTGCCGCCCAGCATACTGTTGATGTCAGCTGCGTTGGTCAAGGCGGCCTTGTCAAAGGCCTTGTCATCCATGGTCAACAGACCGGTATTGGAATCGGTGCCGATACCAAATTGTGCCAAGGATTTGAACTGGCCGTTCCCCGACAAGGCATTGAACTCGGAACGCAGGGCGCTCTGCAAAGAGCGCATGTTCGCATCACCAGTCAGAGTAGCCGACACGGAGTTACCCGCAGCATCCTTCGTCACCTTGGTTTCAGCATTCATCGCCTTGAGCAGGGCATTGTAGCTATCGACGAAACCCTTGACCCCGGATTTAAGCGCGGCGGTACTGGTAGAGACAGAAATAGTCGTGACCGCCTTGGTGGGGTCGGTACTGCTGACTGGCGGAGATACCGAAAGCAGCTTGATACTGACGCCACTGACCGCATCCGTAATGTTGTTGGTCTTGGCCGTATAGGCAACACCATCAATCGTGTACTCGGCATTCTTGGGCTCATCGATCACTTTGTAACCGGTATCGATACCCGAGTTGCCCGAAAGGGTAAGATCCGATCCCACACCGCCGGTGGTAGAGGTCAATACCATGCGCGAACCACTGGCATCGGTCACGATGTTGGCACTCAGGCCGGAGGTGCCAAACTGCGAGTTAATCGAGTCACGCACCTGCTGCAAGGTTGCACCTGGCGGAACACTCACGTCGAACTTCTTGCCCGACTGGGAGATGGATAATGTCGTGGCCGTATCCCCCTTGTTGACCACCGTAGAGGCGCCCCCCGTCAGCGTTGTGGTCGACAACTTGGAAGGCTGGGCCAATTGGTTGACCACTAGGTTGAAGCTGCCGTTGGCTGCCCCCTTCCCCGTCGTCATGGTGGCGACCTTCTCGTTCGATGACGTACCCGTCAAGCCACTGAAACTATTGTCATCAGTCATGCTTTTGATTGCGCCCCGGAACGCATCCAAAGCCGACTGAATTTTGCCGATCGACGACAGCTGAGTAGTTGCTTTCTGTGACTGGGTGTTGATCTGGGTCTGCTTGGGCGCACGATCAGCGTCCACCAGCGACTTCACAATGCCCTGAATGTCGATACCCGAACCAACACCGTTAACCGTGGTACTCGCCATCGTCTTTCTCCTAATTCGATTGTTGCCGCTTTCTTGACGAACAACACTTCAATCCGTCAGCGCAACAAGTTTCATGCCAGCTCAGACCTTTTCGTCGAACAACACGTGACTGGCAGTCGCCAGGCTCTGTGCCAACTTCAAGGCAGTTTCCGACGGGATCTGGCGAATCACCTCACCACTTTCAGTGGCGATAACCTTGACCACAACCCGATGGGTGGAATCATCTATGGAAAAGTCCAGTTTGCGCTGGGCCGCTTGTACGAATTCTCGAATATCAGTGACTGCTTTTTCAAGGTCAGCCCGCTCAGGCTCACCGGTGGTCGGCACAATCGCCTCGACCCTGGTTTTGTCTTTGTCCGCAACTGCCGGGACGGGTGCGCTTTGAGGTGCAACCGGTGGATAAGACGAGGCTAGCTTTACACTCATATCCATGTCCAATCTCCTCTAAAACCGAAAAGACGAAAGGGCACGTAAACGCGCCCTTCCGTCAGTTACCAAGCGCCGTTATTACTGAAGCAGCTTCAGTACAGCGGATGGCAGTTGGTTGGCTTGCGACAGGATCGCGGTAGCCGCCGACTGCAGGGTTTGTTGCTTGGTCAGCTCGGCTGTTTCAGCAGCGAAGTCTGTGTCTTGTACAGTCGAACGTGCAGCGGTGGAGTTCTTCTGAATGTTGGTCAGGTTGTCTACAGTTGTGGTCAGACGGTTCTGAACAGCACCCAGGCCCGAACGTACGCTGTCGATGCCGCCAATGGCTTTGTCGATTACAGCGATGGCGGACTGTGCGTTGAAGGCACTGGTCACGTCGGTTTGAGCAACAGAAGTCTTGGCCGAAGCAGCGGCGGTGCCAGTAGCAGCGAACAGACCAGTTACACCAGCGCCGTTCAGAGCGTAGCCTTTGGAAGAATCCAGGTTCACCGCGCCAGTGGCTTTCAAGCCGTTGGCGATGGCCACGGCGCTACCGTAGCTACCGCTGCCGTCTTTGGTCGCAACAGTGATCGAACCAGCGGCGGTTGCAGCGCTGAACTCAAGGTTTTCACCGGAGTCGGATTTAACCGACAGGCTTTGCTTGGCTTCGTCGAAGTTAACGCTAATACCCAGTTTGGCAGCGTTGGACTTCAGTTGGTCGGCCAGGCTGGCGGTGTCGGTCACGCCGGTGAAGGTGGTGGTTTGGCCACCAACGGTCATCGAGAAAGTAGCCGGTGCAGTCTTGGCAGCAGCGCCGACTACAAACTGAGCTTCAGTGCTAGCGGAAGCGCTCAGGCCACCTACAGCGCCGTTCAGTTGGCTGGCAATGGTTTTGGCCGAGCTGCCGGCAGCTACGGTTACGCTGTTGGTCTGGCCGTTACCGGTGATACCGATCACGCCGCCAGCAACACCCGAAGCGCTAGGTGCAACGCCCACGCTCTTGATTTGCTGCGAACCAATGTTGTTAGCAGCAACGTTGTCCAGGGACAGGTTGATGGTTTCGTTAGCGTTAGCGCCAACCTGGATAGCTTTGGTGCCGTACGAACCGTCCAGCAGTTTCTGGCCACCGAAAGTAGTGGTCTGCGAGATACGGGTCAGTTCCGAAGTCAGCGCCTGGTATTCTTCCTGGTTGGAAGTACGGTCAGCGTCGCTCAGGGAGCCGGTGGCCGAGGACAGAGCCAGGGTACGCATTTTTTGCAGAATGTCGGTCGAAGCCTGCATTGCGCCTTCAGCGGTTTGCGCGATGGAGATGCCATCGTTGGCGTTCTTTACAGCTTGGCCCAGACCGTTGATCTGGCTGGTCAGGCGGTTGGAGATCTGCAGGCCCGAAGCGTTGTCTTTAGCGCTGTTGATGCTCAGACCAGTGGACAGACGCTGCATGGAGGTTTGCAGCGAGTTGGCCGCTTTGCCAAGGCCGTTCTGGGTAGTGATGGAAGCAATGTTGGTGTTTACTGTTAAAGCCATGACGAAATCCTCGATGGTGGTTTACTGCGGCTTCCGGCCCTGGCAACCGCCGGGTGTGCCTGAGAACCTTCGTAATAGTTATCGTCGTGTGAGCCGGTTGCTTGAGGTTTTTTTTGAATATTTTTAATAGCCCCGTGCCACCCCTTGCAATTCAAGGGTTTACGCGAGCCTGAAACACCGTAATCGCGGGTTTTTCTGGCGCCAAATAAAAAACGCCGATGATCTTTCGATCATCGGCGTCTTGTGTGGCAGCTATATTAAGGTGTCACGGGCGATACAGAATCGCCGAGCCCCACGACAGGCCCACACCGAACCCGCTGATTGCCACGCGTTTCCAGGTGGCGTCCATCACGTGCTTTTCCAGCAGCAACGGAATGCTCGACGACACGGTGTTGCCGGTCTCGACCATGTCCTTGATGAACTTGTCCACCGGTGCATCTTCAAAACGCCGCGCCACGGCGTCGACGATGGCCGCGCTGCCCTGGTGAATGCAAAAGGCATCGATCTCGTCGGCCTTGAGATCCGACTCGTTGAGCAGCTCGTGCAAATGGGCCGGCACCTTGAGCAAGGCAAAGTTGAAGACCTGACGGCCGTTCATGAAGAACACGCCGTCGCTGACCTTGAGGTGCGGCGCGCCGGAACCATCGGTGCCGAACTTGGACTTGCCGAGCAACCAGGGTGCATCTTCGGCCATCCAGGTAGCTGTGGCGGCATCGCCAAACAGCATGGTGGTATTGCGGTCTTCGGGGTCGACGATTTTCGAGTACGGGTCGGCGGTGATCAGCAGGCCGTTTTTCAGGCCGGTGGCTTCCATGAAGCCTTTCATCGCGTAGATGCCGTAGACGTAGCCGGAGCAGCCCAGGGAAATATCAAAGGCGGCCACGTGGGTCGGCAGGCCGAGTTTGTCCTGCACGATGGCGGCGGTATGAGGCAGCCCCTCTTCGTCGCCGTTCTGAGTGACGACGATCAGTGCGTCGATCGACTCGCGCTTCAACTGCGGGTTGTTGGCAAACAAGGCGTTGACCGCCTCGACACACAGGTCGGAGGTTTCCTGCGCAGCTTCCTTGCGTGGCAGGAACGCCGACCCGATCTTGCCAATGATGAATTCTTCATCCTTGGCGAATTTGGCACCCTGGGCGTAGTTATCGATCCCTTCTGCGGGCACGTAACTGGCGATGCTTTTTATGCCAATCATTGTGGCTTCCCAATACCGAATAGCTGGAGAACACCCCCGGGACTGCGCCTGGAGTGCTGACAATAAGAGGGGGTAACCCCGTAAAATCTCGCTGAAAGCCGCGCCGCACGGTGTGCTGGGCGACTTATCCTTTTCACACGATACAGTGAAGATGCGCTTAATGACTCACAGGTCACTCAATTTTCTGCGCTTTGTGCAAAACCCTTCAACAATTTAGCCGTGAAAACGACAACGGCCCACCCCGTTTTAGGAGTGAGCCGTCGGTGTGCTGCGCGTGCCTTACATCTTGTTGAACAGGCTCAACTGCGAGATTTTCACGAACGCCAGTTGCGAGGCCTGCAGCATGGTCTGCTGCAAGGTCAGGTTGATCGCCGCCTGCGCGGTGTCGATGTTGCCCAGGTCGCTCATGGTACTGGTGTTGGCCAGGCCGATGCTGGCGTTCTCACTGGCCTGGGTGTCCAGGGCATTCTGCCGTGCACCGATGGAGCCGCGTACCACGTCGATCTGAGTACTGGAGTTGGTGAAGTTGCTGATCGCGGCGGACAGTGCATCCTTGAGCTTGACCGTCGCCGCCGGGTTGCCGTCGGCCGGCAGCTCCAGCGCCTGGCGCAGCTGGCTCAGGGTATCGAGCGCATTCTGGGTTTTCTGGGTGGCGGCCCCCACCGCAAACTGATCGCCGTTCTGCGGCGTGCCGCTGATGTCGAACGTCACCCCGGCCGCGACGACGGTGGTACCGCCACCGGTATCGCCGGTGGCGATGGACTTGCTGTCGGCCGTGTACGGCTGGGCATACACCTGGTACGCAGTGGCGCTGGTGAACTTGATCACCGCGCCGCTGTTGGCCGGGAACGTGCTGGCATATGAGGCCTGGTTGGTCACGCGGGCATTGGTCAACTGCGCCGTCGAGGGGTTGCTGGCGGTGCGCGACACGCTGAAGGTGTCCGGCTTGGCTTCCAGGCTGAACGAGCGATCCTTGACCACTGCATCGGAGTTGGGCCCCGAAGCAACGTCACCCAGGTTGAAGTTGATGTCGAACTTCACGCCGCGCAAGTTGATGCTGGAGCTGCCCTCTTTGGTGGAGTCGAACGTACCGTTGCCAGGGATCTGCGAGGTGATGTCGACGCCGTTCTTGTCGACCACGGCGTACTGGGTACTGCTGCTGAACGTCAGCTTGTAAGGCTGGCCGTCGGCGAACTTGTTGGTGTAGTCGATGCCATTGGTGACCAACCCGGACGACAACGCCACTTTATTGTCGTTGGCTGCCGGCTGGGTGGCCGGTGGCACCACTGCCGGCGCAATCCAGGTAGCCTGGGTGCGACTGGAGTTGACCGCGCCCTCCAGAATGTTCTTGCCGGTGTCACCGGCGCTGATACTCAGGGTGTCGGACACCTGCAGGCTCAGCGGGGTCTCGTCGCCCTGATAGTTATAGGTGCCGTCACTGTTGCGGCTGTAGGGCGGCGTGTCGGTCTTGGAACCGGAAAACAGGTAGTTGCCCGACGAGTCCTTGCTGTTGAGCAGGCCCAGCACTTGCTCTTCGATGGCACCGACTTCGCTGGCCACCGAACGGCGGTCCGCATCACTGAGAGAGCCGCCCGCACGCAGCGCCAGCTCACTGGCACGGCCCAATGCCAGGTTGATCGACTGCAGCACGCTTTCTTCGTTGGTCAGGGAGTTTTTCAGGCTGGTGACGTTGGTGTTGAACTGACCCAGCATGTCTTTCTGCTGCTGCAGCATCAACAGGCGCGCGGCCGCTACCGGATCATCGGCGGCTGTCTGCACGCGTACGCCGGTGGAGGCCTGATCCTGAGCCTGTACCAGGCTTGAATAGTTGGTTTGGTACTTGGCGGCAGTGGTATCGAAATACTGCTGTGTGGAAATGCGCATCGTCCCAGGCTCCCTTAAAGACTATTGATCAGCGTACTGAAGGTTTCTTGCGCCGCCTTGATGATCTGCGACGACGCGGTGTAGTACTGCTGAAACTTGATCATGTCGCCCGCCTCTTCATCCAGGTTGACCTGGGATACCGAGTTGCGCGCGTCCTGGTTGGCCTTGAGCAGTGCGCCCGTGGCGGTGGTGTCGGTGTTGCCCGACGCCGCCTTGGCGCCGACGGTGGACACCAGTCGACTGTTGGCCCCGACCAGGCTCACGCCGCCGCCGTTGCCATCACTCAGGCCCACCGTAACCTTGGTCTGCAGGTCGAGCAGCGCCTGGGCGTTGCGGTTGTCCGACTTGCCCGTCGCATTGAACGAAAAGGTGGTGCTGTCGCCATTGGCGGGCGAGCCGGCGACAGTGGTATCGAACTTGAAGCTCTTGGCCGGCACCAGCACGGCGCCACTGGAATCACGCATCGGCACGTCGACCGTGATCTTGTTGGTCTGGCCCGGGATGATAGTGCCGCTGCCGATCGAGTTACCCTGGGCATCGTTGAGCGAGTAGCTCTGGGTGCCATCGGCGGCCGGCTTGCCGAACACCATTTTTACCGGCATCGAGTGTTCGATTCCGGTACGCAATTGCGCGGTGTCGGCGCCGCCGTGAATATCAATCGGCACGGTCAGGGTCGGCGGAGTGAAGGTGCCGGTACCCTGGTTGGTCTTGCTGCCCTCGCCCAACAACGGCGCGGCGAACGCGACTTTATT
>Ga0256410_1002704_pt1 | contig 11493 bp, 7 predicted proteins | sample PhyWR1_FD_185983 | JGI IMG/M metagenome (GOLD analysis project Ga0256410, IMG submission 185983) | Leaf surface microbial communities from wheat plants in UC Gill Tract Community Farm, Albany, California, United States - DLSL W.R1 | ecosystem: Host-associated > Plants > Phyllosphere >... | reverse complement strand
TCGCCAGCTAGGCTATATCGTGCACACCGAAAGGACGCTGTCGAACGCTGCGCGGGCTTTCATGAGCCTATTGGATGCACAGGTCGATCTGCCAGGGATACCGGCATGAAGCCGTGCGGCCTCAAGGTCTGAACAGAACCGCGCTGAACGCCCATTGAGCCAAGGCCCTTTGATAATGCGCAACCCCGTCGATTCCGTGCCACCCCTGCCCCGCATCTACGCCCTGGATCCCCAAGCGGCGGAACAAAGCTGGGACAGCGCCCCGCAATTGCTGGCAGCGCTCAATGCTGCCCGGCTAGGGGCTTGGTGTTGGGAAATCGACAGCGGACGTATCAGCTGGTCACGGGGCACCCAGGCACTGTTTGGCTTTGACCCACGCCAGCCGCTGCCCAACGACCTGGACTACCTGGACCTGCTGGCCCCCGAAGACAGCGCCCGCGTAGTGCGGGCATTCCATGCGGTGCTGGCGGGCGAGCCGTTCGAACAGGCCATGCATCACCATATCCAATGGCCAGATGGCAGCCTGCACTGGCTGGAAATCAACGGCAGCCTGGCGCCGGACAAGGCCGGACGGCGCCGCATGATCGGGGTGATCCGCGAAATCACCCACCAGCGCGACCGCGAAAACGCCCTCAGCCACTCCGAGAAACGCTTCGCCACGCTGTTCCACCTGTGCCCGAACATGGTCCTGCTGACCCGCCAGGCCGACGGCCTGATCAGCGAAGCCAACCAGTATTTTGAAATGCTGTTCGGCTGGCCGCTCGCCGACGCCATCGGCCGCACCACCCTGGACCTCGGCCTGTGGCGCCACCCGGAGCAACGCGCGCAGCTGGTAAAAGCCACCCAGCGCAAGGGCGAGCCGATCACCATGGAGGTGCAGTTTTGCGCCAGTAATGGCCAAATCCACGATGGTACCCTCAGTGCACAGAAGGTCGAGCTGGAGGGCGAGGCCTACCTGATCAGCACCTTTCTCGACACCACCGAGCGCAAAAACGCCGAGCAGGCCCTCAAGGACAGCCAGGAGCGCCTCGACCTGGCCCTGGATTCGGCGCAACTGGGTACCTGGGACTGGCACATCCCCACCGGCATGCTCTATGGCTCGGCCCGCGCCGCCCAATTGCACGGGCTGCCGCCGGAACCCTTCCATGAGTCGTTCGACGCCTTCTTCGAAGGCATGCCCGATGACGAGCGCGAAAGCATGCGCAACGCCTATCGGACCCTGCGCGAAGGCCCAGCCGGCAACTATCAACTGACTTACCGCGTGCCGATGGAAGACGGCAGTTCGCGCTACCTCGAAAGCCGCGCGCGCCTGTACCGTGACGAACAGGGCGCACCGCTGCGCATGGCCGGCACCTTGCTGGATATCACTGACCAGGTGGAACGCGAACAGCGCCTGACCGCCTCCGAGGAAAAATTCGCCAGCCTGTTCCAGGTCAGCCCCGACCCGATCTGCGTCACCTGTCTGGACGGCGGCACGTTTATCGAGATCAACCCCGCGTTTACCCAGACGTTTGGCTGGACGGCCGCCGAAGTCATCGACAAGAGCGCCGAACAGATCGGCCTGTGGGACGAATCCAGCAAGCGTCTGCAACGGATCGAGCGGGTGATCCGCGAGCAGGCGTTGAGCAATGTGGCGATCGTGGCGCATCACAAGAACGGTCAGGCGCTGACCTGCGTGATTTCCAGCCGACTGATCAAAGTGGGTGACCAGCCGTGTATCGTCACCACCTTGCGCGACATCACTCAGCAGCAACGCTCGGAAGCGGCGCTCAAGGCCAGCGAAGAGAAGTTCGCCAAAGCCTTCCATTCCAGCCCCGATGCCATCTCCATCACCGAGCGCGACACCGGCCGTTATGTGGAGGTCAACGACGGCTTCTGCCGCCTGACCGGCTATCGCGCCGAGGAGGCCATCGGCCTGACCCTTTACCAGATCGGCATCTGGGCCGACGAGAACCAACGCGCCGCGCTACTGGCCGAATTGCAGATCAAGGGCCGTATCAATTACTTGGAAATGCTCTGGCACAACAAACGCGGTGAGTTACTGGCAGTGGAAGTCTCGGTAGAGCCCATTACCTTGAACGAAACCCCGTGCCTGCTACTGACCGCACGAGACGTGAGCCTGCTGAAAAACGCCCAGGCACAGATCCGCCACCTCGCCTACCACGACCCACTGACCAACCTGCCCAACCGCGCCCTGCTGATGGACCGCCTGAGCCAGCAGATCGCCCTGCTCAAGCGGCATAACCTGCGCGGCGCACTGTTGTTCCTCGACCTCGACCACTTCAAGCACATCAACGATTCCCTGGGCCATCCGGTGGGCGATACCGTGCTGAAGATCGTCACGGCCCGCCTGGAAGCCAGCGTGCGCATGGAAGACACCGTGGCGCGCCTGGGTGGCGATGAGTTCGTGGTGTTGCTCAGCGGCCTGGATGGCACGCGCACGGAGGTCAGCAACCAGGTACAGGAGCTGGCCGACACGTTGCGTGAGCTGCTTTCCGAGCCGATGTTTCTGGACGGCCATCGTTTACAGGTCACACCGAGCATTGGCGTGGCATTGATTCCCGATCACGGCTCCACGCCGGCGGACCTGCTCAAGCGTGCCGATATCGCCCTGTACCGCGCCAAGGATTCAGGACGCAATACCACCCAGATGTTCCACAACAGCATGCAAAAAACCGCCAGCGAACGCCTGCGCATGGAGACTGACCTGCGCCTGGCCCTGTCGCGCGGTGAATTCAGCGTGCATTACCAACCGCAAGTGGATGCGCGGGGCAACCGCATCGTCGGCGCCGAGGCCCTGGTGCGTTGGCAGCATCCGCAATTGGGCGCGCAGTCACCCTCCGAATTCATCAAGGTGCTGGAGGACAGCGGCCTCATTCTTGAAGTCGGCACCTGGATCCTGGATGAAGCCTGTGCGGCCTTCCAACAACTGATTGCGGAAGGCCTGGTCGACCCGCTGAATTTCAGTCTGTGCGTGAACATCAGCCCTCGGCAGTTCCGCCAGAACGACTTCGTGGAGCGGGTGGAGCGCAGTCTCAAGCAGCACAAATTGCCGTTCAGCCTGTTGAAACTGGAAATTACCGAAGGCATCGTGATCCAGAACCTGGACGACACCATCAGCAAAATGCGTCGCTTGAAAAAACTCGGCGTGAGCTTTGCGATGGATGACTTCGGCACCGGCTATTCATCGCTCACTTACCTCAAACGCCTGCCGGTGGATGCCCTGAAGATTGACCAGTCGTTTGTGCGTGACGCCACCCATGACCCCAACGATGCCGAGATCATCCGCGCCATTGTCGCCATGGCCCGCAGCCTGAACCTGGAGGTGATTGCCGAAGGGGTGGAAACCCAGGACCAACTGGCCTTCCTGCAGGGCCTGGGCTGCCATTTGTACCAAGGGTATTTGCATAGCCGACCGCTGCCCATGATCGGATTCCGCGAGCGTTTACTCGCGGGAGAAGGCCGGGGTTAAACCAGTTTCAAGGCGTGACCTTCCTTTTGCATCCAGTCCGAACCTTGCAACTCGCGCTTGATGCCATATTCATCAATGGCCCCCTCCACAACGACCACCGAATGCCCGAAGTTCGCCAAGGTGCCTGGCACGCCTGATGCCAGCTCCTGCACGCTACTGGAGCGGGTAAAGGCGTATAAGCCGAGGCGACGCAACGCATCGCCCGGGATCTCACCGTCGTTCAGCGTTTTCAGGGCGGCGTCAAAACTTGCACTGGCGCGGAACTCATGATTTTCCAGCTGGGCACGCTTGGCGCTCGCCGCGTAGAGGAATACCGCATCGTCAACCAGGCCCTTGTCCTCGCCATGGAAGTTGGCAGCCGCTCGCGCCCTTTGCAACTCGACGTGAGTGAAGCGCACCGTGCAACCATCACGCATGATGGTGGTGAAACCTTCGGGCGTTTCGGTGACATGCTTGAAGATCCCCATAGGGTTCTGCCCATACTTCATCATCGCAGCCTTGATTGCCGACACCGTGACACAGTTACCCTCGACGCCTTGATAGAAACCGTTCCAGATATCGACAGGCTTTGTGCCGACGGGCACCGCCGAGAACTGCGCAGGCTTACCGTTGGGTTCGACCGGTACGTCTGCGGCAAGCTGGTAGCCATAATCCTTGCTGACAGCCGCTTGCCCACCGTTATCATGCTTGATGCCATCCGCGACCAATGCACCCGAATAGTTAAAGGTGCTGATAACGCCGACGCTGCCTGGCTCACGCAATTTATCGGGGGGCACAACGCGTATGAAGCCGATCAGGCCCATGCCTTTCAACACGCGATAGGTGTGCTCCCCACGCAAGGTGCTCGATAGCGCTGCATCAAACTCAACATTGCCCTCGACCTGCTTGCGCTTGGCAAAGGCGGCCAGCATGAAATTGGCATCGGCGCCCATTGGCGCGTCAGGGCCGGTCAATCGTGAGGCTCCACAGGTGCGTTGCAACTCCTGCGCTGACAGCGTCACTTCAAACCCATCTTTCATGGTGATGCGGTAACCCGTTTTCGTGGCCTCGACCGTTTCAAACATGTCGGAGGGCGAGCGGCCAAACCGCAGCATCATCATCTTGATGACAGCAGCATGGCTGCTCAGGTCAAACACTTCGCCGAAATTACGCGAAACCGGCGCGAATCCCTGCAACACCTCTGCAACGTCGGGAGGGGCACTTTTATTGCGGCGTTCAACCTCGGGGACGACCGTCGGCGGTTCGGGGGCAGGGGCAACGCGGCGCGTTGGCGCACTGTCGCTCACCAACGTATACATATAGCTTCGATCGGGAGAACGTTGCCGGCCAAACTGATGCGCCTTGTCAGCGTAAATTAACGACGAGCCAGAGTCATAGCTGTCTGCAACCCCCGCCAGCCCCTCCGAGATAGCCGTTGCAGTGGGGCGGTATTGGAGATGGCCGGACAACCCCATGCCTTTGAGCATGTTGAACGCCGTTTCACCCTGCAACGACTGGGTCAAGACCGACTCAAAACCAGGCCGATCATCCGCATTACCGCTGGCTGATTGTTTGCGCTTGATAAACACAGCCAACGCAAAATGGGCACTGCTCAGTGCATCGTTGTGATGGCCGGTAAAACGCGACGCGGACGCCGCCTGCTGCAACTCCTGTTTGGAAACATGCAGCGTGTAACCATCTTTCATGGTCACGTCATACCCATCGTTACTGCCCTTTACTTCGTTGAAAAAATCCGCAGGACGCGGGCCAAACGTGAGCATCATCAGATTAATGACGGCGCTGTGCGAACTGGCATTGAAATGCTCACCGAAGCCACGCTCCGGCACATCAACAGGGGGAGTGCGAGATATTCCTAAAGCACTCGACAACTGCGCAGCCATGGGGTTAGAACGCACGAAAGATCCAATTGCAAACGTACTCATATCGTTAACTCTTTTATTAATTAGTTGGACGAGTTCGTGACAAGAAAATCAGATCAAACGTTGTTGTCACATCAACGCGATGGCTTGGCCGCCTGTGGGCCGGCCGCCTTTGCGCCCATAGTTCTCTTCAATTCCGTCCACGATAGCCACTGAGTGCCCGCGCCGGTTGACCATGCCAATCAATGACTTGTCAGCGAATTCACGCACCGATACACGCTTCATATGGTCTTTTAGCCCCAGACGTTTGAACCCCTCCCCAGGGCCCCATTCATCTTCACCATCGTTGAGGCTTCTTATGGCGGCTTCATAACTTTTGCCTGCCCGTCCGTCGTTGTTCTCCATTTGCGCCCGCTTGGCAGAAACTGCAAACAGGAAATGTGCATCCTTGAGCATGCCAGGATCATTTATTCCAACAAAGTTGGAGCCGCGGATGGCACTGTCCAACTCCGCCTTGCTGAGTTCTACCGTCATGCCGTCACGCATGACAACTTTAAATCCATCCACGCCTTTCTCGACAGACTTGTAAATATCCTTAGGGCTTTGGCCAAACTTTGCCATCGCCGCCTTGATAGCGGAGATTGTCACACAGTTACCATTTCTGCCCTGACGAAAACCACTGAAGATATCTTTGGGCTTTGCACCTCGACGCTGAGTGGAAAGCTCGGGGATAGGTTCGTTTTGTTTATCGGTGAGCCTCGTATCGGGAGTGGGTTGTACGCGTGGCGACGGTGCAGGTACATCGTTGTTTTTCGGTTCAACCGGATGCACGTCTCCACGCAAGAGGCTTTGCAATTGAGTGAAAAACTGCTTGAACACTTCTCCCAACATGCTGAGCAAGGCCGAAGTGTCCGCGTTATTACTGAAACTATCGGACTTTACCTCTGAGCGAGGAACAGCTGTTGCAGTACGAACGTTTTCTCTGGGCACAGAGTGGAGCGATGCACGAACTGAATGGTCTGGTGTCCGGCAAGGCTCAATAGTTGGCGATACAACACGGTTATGGCTTATCGATAACATGTTTAAGTCTCATTGAGTGCCCCCTGGCCGAAACGACCAGAGGACCAGCATTTATGTTCAACGCGTCAAGATAACGGGCTCAAAAACGTGGACGGAGGCCAGGCTTGTTAGCTCGGTGGTTGTCGAAACGCTTATGGGATTGGCTGCTGCAATCATCAACCAAGTCATCCGGTGCGGGGGATGTAAGGTCCGTATTGGGTGGGGTATTAGGCTTTGGATTCACAGGGGCCGGGGTATCAGGCTTTGGATTCACGTTGGTCGGGGTAACAGGCCTTGGATTCACATGGATCGGGGTATCAGGCTTTGGATTCAGGTTGGTCGGGATGTCCGGCCTTGGATTCACGTTGGTCGGGGTAACAGGCTTGGGATTCACATGGGTCGGAATGACCGGAGGCTGTGGCGACGGCTGTCCGTCGGGCTTCGGCATTACCGGGGGTTGTGGAGACGGCTGCTTATCAAGCCTCGGCGTCACCGGGGGTTGTGGCGCTACTTTTTCATCTGTATGCGGGCAATGACAGTTTTGGACCTGCACCGTCACGTTGATATCAGACGACAGCTTATTTTTATAATCCACAGGGGTGAGAGGAGGCTTTGCCTGCTGAGTATCGAGTTTGCCGTCAGGCCTAATGCTCACCTGGGTACGACCATCCGGCATGACTTTAACCTCCGGGTCCGGCTTCACCCGTGCCTTGGTATCCGCTTCGGGTGCCACCTTGTCCTGCGCCTTCGCATCCACAACGTTCTTGGTATCGGTGCCAGGCAGCACGGTCTTCTTGGTATCCACCCCCGGCGCGACCTTGTGCTCGACCTTCACATCCGGCACGTTCTTGGCATCGGTGCCAGGCAGCACGGTCTTCTTGGCATCCACCCCCGGTGCGACCTTGTGCTCGACCTTCACATCCGGCACGTTCTTGGTATCGGTGCCAGGTAGCACGGTCTTCTTGGTATCCACCCCCGGTGCGACCTTGTGCTCGACCTTCACATCCGGCACGTTCTTGGCATCGGTGCCAGGTAGCACGGTCTTCTTGGTATCCACCCCCGGTGCGACCTTGTGTTCGGCCTTCATATCCGGAACGTCTTTGCCATCGGTACCAGGCTTCACCGGGGGCTGGGCATCAAGGTCACCAGGCAGGCGGGGCAACACCCCCATGCCCGCGAGCATGCTACGCATCGCTTTGACCGCGAACTCAAACATGGCAAATAACTTTTCCAGGGACTCCTTATTCATCGGCACATTGTTTTCTTTTGGTGTCGGACTACTGTCCTTTAGAAACTTATTCATACTGTCCATAGACGGCGACAACTCGAGCGACTTATCAGCGTGCACGGAAGTCTGATTAAGCTGTGGATAATGTGTGTTCGTTGGCATGAACTGCTTGGCCGAGACATTAGACATATTTTTATTCCTGAATCTGTGCCCACCCCCGCACCGGCAGGAGAGAGACCATGATTGACATTAAGTGTGAAACAACGGTGAGTTCGACAAACTCGCAAGATTCGTGGGGCGCAAAGGAGATGAGTTCCGAATAATCGTGGCTTATATAAGGAAACCAATTCAGCAACGGAGACGTTTGCCTATGGACACTCGCAGAAAAACCCTGACTGCACGCGCCTCACATCCACCCAAGAGTGGAAACTTGAGGAAACACCCCATGAACAAAGCAACTTAAAGAAAACAACAACGCTATTTAAAAAACAAAAGCTATGTTAATTGGCGCACGCGCAAGTACCTGCCCCACCACCCGAGAACATTAAAAAATTAAACTTCAGTAGCAGTTGGGCCAAACATTCATACGCCTTTGCATATATCTCGCAACACCACAACAACCACCCAAAACGAATAAAAAACCCAAGCCAGGCCCAGGCAGCACAGGACGATGCCAAACATATTTTTCAGACAAAAAAAAGGCACCTTTCGGCGCCCCTTACAGCAACAGATGAAACACTTATATATGTAAACCTAATCTTGCAGCGCCACAGACTGTTCGCGCCGACTGGGCATACCCAACAAACGCCCGACCTGCTCCAGGTCGGTTTCCCTGCGCATCAGCGTAAACAATTCCACCGCCTCAGGGTAATTGCGGGTGAGCATCGCCAGCCATTGCTTCAAACGCCCCGGCGCCTGACGCTCGGTCAGTTGCGCCACCGACTGGGTCCAAAACTCCTGGAGCATCGGCTGCATCTCTGCCCACGTCATCTCGACCACCTCCTCCCCTGCCCGCGCCGCAGCGATCTGCCGCGCCAGGTCCGGACGCGCTACCAGGCCACGGCCCAGCATGATGTCTTCGGCGCCACTGACTTCGCGACAGCGCTTCCAGTCTTCAACACTCCAGATATCGCCATTGGCGAACACCGGGACCTTGACCACCTCCTGTACGCGCGGGATCCATTCCCAATGGGCAGGCGGCTTGTAGCCGTCGGTCTTGGTACGCGCATGCACCACGATATGCGCCGCGCCGCCTTCGGCCAGGGCCGTGGCGCAGACCAGAGCGCCATCCGGGCTGTCGAAACCCAGGCGCATTTTCGCGGTGACGGGAATGTGGGCCGGCACTGCGCGTCGGACGTGTTCGACGATCTGGTTGAGCAACTCCGGCTCCTTGAGCAGCACCGCACCGCCTCGGGACTTGTTGACGGTCTTGGCCGGGCAGCCGAAGTTCAGGTCAATGACCTGCGAACCCAGCTCACACGCCAGCGCAGCGTTTTCCGCCAGGCACACCGGGTCGGAGCCGAGCAATTGCACACGCAACGGCACACCCGCAGCGGTGTGGGCACCGTGGAGCAGTTCCGGGGCGAGTTTGTGGAAATACGCAGGGGTGAGCAGGCGGTCGTTGACGCGGATGAACTCGGTCACGCACCAGTCAATACCGCCGACACGGGTGAGAACGTCCCGCAGGATGTTGTCGACCAACCCCTCCATGGGCGCCAAAGCAATTTGCATGGAAAACACTCAACAAAAATCGTGGCGCAGTTTACTGGGTTTCCCACAGCAACCGTTAACCCCCTGTCAGGGCGGGGCCATAACCGTCGAGAAATTCCGCGGGCATGCGCTTGGGTTTGCCGGTGGACAGCTCGATGCAGACAAAGGTGGTGTGCGCGCGTAGCAGGGTCGCGCCGTCACGCGGGCGTACCAGTTGAAAGCGCCGGGTCATCTTCAGGCGCTGGTCCCAGTCGACGATCCAGGTGGCCAGTTGCAACTCATCGCCTTCGTAGCCTGCGGCGAGGTAGTCGATCTCATGACGCACCACCGCCATGGCACGGTCCAGGCGGCGATATTCGGTCAGGTCCAGGCCCAGCCGCTGGGAATGGCGCCAGGCGCAGCGCTCCAGCCAGGACACGTACACCGCGTTATTGGCGTGCCCCAGTCCGTCGATGTCTTCAGGGGCGACCTGCAGATCGATGATAAACGGCGTTGCCAAATCCCAGCCCATGCCTTGCTCCCGGTCGATTAACTTAACCGGGGCAGTGTATCAGGCAGTTTGCCGCTCCTGTAAACGACGGCCGGCCAGCAGCGCCAGCACACCGTCGATCACGCGCGGATCGGCCAGTACTTTCTGGTGACCGCCCTGTTCCAGGCGCAGCAGACGGCTGTCAAACCAGGCTTCGTGAATGGCTTGGGAGGCTTTGACCGGGACGAAGGTATCGTCTTCGGCGTGCACGATCAGGCCAGGAATGTTCATCTGGTAGTGGGCCACATCCAAATGCTTGAGCGGCATGCCGAAGGTCATTTCGACCTCATGGATGAAGGCCAAGCGTGCCCGCGCCGGCAAACCGACCATCTTGGTGAAACCACGCAGCACATCCAGAAAGCGTGACGGTGCAGCGATGCTGACCAACGCCTCGGTACGCAAGCCCAACTGCACCGCCAACATCGCACTGGCGCCGCCCATGGAATGGCCGATCACCGCATGCAGCGGCGGCAACTCGGCAGCGGCTTCGAGCATGGCACGGGCGAACAGCAGCACATGGGCTTCACGCCCTGGCGAACGACCATGGGCAGGGCCGTCGAGCGCAATCACTGAGTAACCGTTATCGACCAACGCCGTGATCAGGCTGGCGAATTGAGTGGGCCGCCCTTCCCAACCGTGCATCAACAATACTGCGGGCCCCTGGCCCCAACGCAAGGCGGACAAACCGAAACGCAAGGTGATGCGCTCCGATTGCGCCAGCAGCGGCAGTTCCCAGTCACGCGGCGGCAGGTCGCGGGGTGTCATGAAGGCGCGGCGCATCTTGCCGGCTACCGTTTGCGGCGCCAGGTGCCCCAGGGTGCCGTTGAAGCGACGAATCCAGGTTAATGTGCCCATCATGACAACCCTCTTCTAGCGCACGGCCGACTTGGCGGCGCGCAGCACACGGTCAGACAACTCACCGGGCCCCAAGGCGCGGGCCAAGGCCAGGCCACCGATCATCAGCGCCATGTCAGCCAGGGCTTTGTCGGTGTCTTCAGGGCTGGCGGCGAGTTGCGCGGCCATCAGCTCGCAATGCTCGTTCAGCGCTTGGCGGAATTCATCTGGCAGGCGGCTCATCTCGCCGACAGTTGCCGGGATCGGACAGGCCTGGGCAGTTGAGTCACGGTGTTTGCGTGACAGATAAAACGCCGCCACAAGGCTTCTGCGCTCCTCTCCGGTCAACTGGGCGTCCATGTCATCAATCGACGCACGACGCTTGGCCAGCAACTGGGTGAAGGCCTCCAGCATCAGTGCGTCCTTGCTTTCGAAGTGCGCGTAGAAACCACCGACGGTCAGCCCCGCCGCGCCCATGACTTCACCCACACTCGGCTCAGCCGGGCCGCGCTGGATCAACGCGGCGCTGGCGGCCTGCAAAATGCGTTCGCGGGTTTGCGCTTTTTTATCGCTCATCATTGCCTCCGATGCTCATGGGTTGAATATTATTACCATAATAATATTCCGCAAGCCACCCGCGCGACCGTTGGTCAGAGGAGAAGAATGGGAAAGAGGAGAGAATTGGCCAAACGCCAGACAAACAAAAGGGCCATTCAATAATTGAATGACCCTTAAAAATCCCGCAGAGCGGGTAATCGTGGCGTCCCCTAGGGGACTCGAACCCCTGTTACCGCCGTGAAAG
>Ga0256410_1002702_pt1 | contig 11495 bp, 10 predicted proteins | sample PhyWR1_FD_185983 | JGI IMG/M metagenome (GOLD analysis project Ga0256410, IMG submission 185983) | Leaf surface microbial communities from wheat plants in UC Gill Tract Community Farm, Albany, California, United States - DLSL W.R1 | ecosystem: Host-associated > Plants > Phyllosphere >... | reverse complement strand
TACAGTGGGCTGGATCTCGCACTGGAAAGAAATGCTCTCCAGCCCGTACAAGATTGGCCGTCCGCGCCAGCTGTACACCGGCTACGAGCAGCGTGACATCACCAAGCTGGAAGACCGCAAGTAAGGCCTATCCCACGATAGTGCCCTGATTGCAGACAATACGGCCTCTATTTATATAGAGGCCGTATTTTTTTGTGCCCATGATTTTTCGATTGCTCGCGAGGACATCCTTGCACTTTACCTGCCAGACCCTATCGCCTGCATCGCAGGCAAGCCAGCTCCCACGGGCACTGCGGCGCTCTCAAAACCCAGTGCAGTCCCAACATTGCCCGGCACAAAAAAAATCCCCCTGCCTCACGACAGGGGGATCTCGTTACACATACCGCCTCTTGTAGCTTGTAGCTAAAAGCTTGCAGCTGCCTTAGTGATCCACCGCCCCGCTCGCCCCCAGACCTGTCTGCGAACGCACAAACTGCGGGAAGAACAGCGCGCGCTCTTTCTCAGCAGCCTTGGACTTGTCCGTAATGGAGAAGAACCAGATACCCACGAAGGCAATGATCATGGAGAACAGCGCCGGGTACTCGTAAGGGAAGATGGCTTTTTCATGATGCAGGATCTGCACCCAGATGGTCGGACCCAGGATCATCAGGCCAACCGCGCTCACCAGCCCCATCCAGCCGCCTATCATGGCGCCACGGGTGGTCAGGTTTTTCCAGTACATGGAGAGCAGCAAGACCGGGAAGTTGCAGCTCGCAGCAATGGAGAACGCCAGGCCCACCATGAATGCGATGTTCTGGCTTTCAAACAAGATGCCCAGGCCAATCGCCAGCACCGCCAAGGCGATGGTAGTGATCTTGGAAACGCGAATCTCATCCTTGTCGTTGGCCTTGCCCTTCTTGATTACGCTTGCATAAAGGTCGTGAGACACCGCAGAGGCACCGGCCAGGGTCAGACCCGCAACTACCGCAAGGATAGTGGCGAAGGCTACGGCCGAGATAAAGCCCAGGAACATACTGCCGCCCACCGCATCAGCCAGATGCACGGCCGCCATGTTGTTACCGCCCAGCAAGGCGCCAGCAGCGTCTTTGAATGCAGGGTTGGTGCTGACCAGGATGATCGCGCCAAAACCGATGATGAAGGTCAGGATATAGAAGTAGCCGATAAAGCCCGTTGCGTAGAACACGCTTTTGCGTGCTTCCTTGGCATCGCTCACAGTGAAGAAGCGCATCAGGATATGTGGCAGGCCGGCAGTACCGAACATCAGGGCCAGGCCGAGGGAGAATGCAGAGATTGGATCTTTCACCAGCCCGCCCGGGCTCATGATTGCTTCACCTTTAGGGTGAATCTTCACCGCTTCGGCAAACAGTGCGTTGAAGTCAAAGTTGACATGCTTCATGACCATCACAGCCATGAACGTGGCGCCCGACAGCAACATGACCGCCTTGATGATCTGCACCCAGGTCGTTGCCAGCATGCCGCCGAACAACACATACATGCACATCAGGATACCTACCAGGACCACCGCAACGTGGTAATCCAGGCCAAACAGCAACTGGATCAGCTTGCCGGCACCGACCATTTGCGCGATCAGATAGAACGCTACCACCACCAGCGAACCACAGGCCGACAACGAGCGAATCTGGGTTTGACCCAGACGGTACGAGGCCACGTCGGCAAAGGTGTATTTGCCCAGGTTGCGCAGACGCTCTGCAATCAGGAACAGAATGATGGGCCAGCCCACCAGAAAGCCGATCGAATAAATCAGGCCATCATAGCCAGAGGTGTATACCAGCGCGGAAATACCGAGAAAGGAAGCTGCCGACATATAGTCGCCAGCAATCGCCAGGCCGTTCTGGAAACCGGTGATCTTGCCGCCAGCTGCATAGTAGTCGGCTGCCGACTTGTTACGCTTTGATGCCCAGTAAGTAATGCACAGGGTCGCGCCAACAAAGACGACGAACATGATGATCGCCGAAATATTGAGCGGTTGTTTTTGCACTTCACCCGTCAAGGCCTCCCCCGCCCAGACTGCCGGTGCAAGGGCTGTAGCGCCCAGCGTTGCCAATAAGCGCCCGATCATTGCCCTGCCTCCTTGAGAATTGCATTGTTCAGCTCATCAAACTCGCCATTGGCCCTGCGAACATAGATACCGGTCAGGACAAAGGCCGAAAGAATCAGCCCGACACCAATCGGAATACCCCAGGTAATGGACGAATCGGGACTCAACTTGGTCCCCATGATGTGCGACCCGTAAGCAATCAACAGGATAAAAGCGGCATATAACCCGAGCATGATTGCCGAAAGAAGCCAGGCAAAACGCTCTCTCTTTTTTACCAGCTCCTTGAAGCGCGGGCTGTTTTGAATCGAGATATAAATGCTGTCGTTCATTATTTTTGTCCTCGCAGCACAGATGAGATGGAACGTTTTCACTATTAGGGCGGCGCAAATTCAATTCCAGACGACTTTAGTAGTAGAGCCTCTGATTTGCTGCAGCCCCCGGTTTCTCTAGGCTGCAAGGACGTTGACAGCCAGCGCGAAGCTCGGAAATGAAAAAACCGCCTGGCGAAAACACCCGGCGGCCCTGTGTACTGCGAACTAGACACTTCGCGATTATTTAGCGGTCCATTGCGCTACCCGCTCCGGGTGTTTGGCAACCCACTCTTTGGCCGCTGCCTCGGGTTTTGCACCCTCTTGAATGGCCAGCATCACTTCACCAATTTCATCTTTTGAATTCCAGGAAAATTTCTCCAGAAACGCCGCAACTTCCGGGGCTTTTTTATTCAGCTCTTTGCTGCCGATGCTGTTAACGGTTTCTGCAGCCCCATAAACACCTTTGGGGTCCTCAAGAAAACGCAGTTTCCACTTGGCAAACATCCAGTGCGGCACCCACCCGGTCACGGCAATCGGTTCATTTTTGGCATAGGCACGCCCCAGCTCCGAGGTCATTGCCGCTCCGGAACTTGCCTGCAACTTGTAACCCTTGAGGTCGTAATCCTTGATTGCCTCGTCAGTCTTGAGCATGACCCCCGAACCGGCATCAATACCGACTATCTTGTTTTTAAACTCGTCGCTGCCCTTCAAATCGGCAATGGACCGGGCTTTTACATACTCGGGAACAATCAGGCCTATTTTTGCATCCTTGAAGTTCGGCCCGTAGTCGACCACCTTGTCTTTGTTCTTGGCCCAATACTCGCCGTGGGTCACCGGCAGCCAGGCAGACAGCATGGCGTCCAGCTTGCCCGTGGCCACACCCTGCCACATGATCCCGGTCGCCACGGGCATCAGCTTCACGTCATAGCCCAGCTTTTGCTTGATCACTTCGGCAGCCACGTGGGTCGTCGCCACGCTGTCGGACCAACCATCCACATAACCGATATTCAGGGTCGGCTTGCTCTGAGCGCTTGCCAGGCCTGCACTCATCGCCAGCACCAAGGCTGCTCCCGCGCTCAAAATTCGTCGCATCTTCATCTTTGATTCCCCACAGTGCCGGGCCCGACGAGTGCCGGGCCACATCAAGATTCCTACAGGGTTTGCACACCTGTATCACTTGCCCCGGATAATCAACCGCGCCTGCTTGCCGTCCTGCTCTGACGACGACCCCCATACAACCAGCAACGACATGGCGACCACAGCCAAATTGATACTCGCGGACTTTGGGCGGCCGGGCTGACAAACATTAGATGTCAAAATCATACACAGCCGCTGCGCCTGGCCAATTGCAGGTAAGATGCGCGGCTTTGCTCCCATACGGCCCGACCATGTCTGCGACTGCCCGCTTCCCCGTGCTGCCTTATCTCCTTGCCTGCCTGCTGGGCGCATTTGCCATTGCCGGTTTCTGGTATGGCTTGGGCCAACCGGTGATATTGCCCGATGCAGCAACACCGACCCACAAACTGCAATGCGCGTCCTATACCCCGTTCGACAAGGACCAGTCGCCGTTCGACCAGCCTTTTGTACCCCGGGTTGAACGCATGGATGCCGATCTGGCGTTGCTGGCCACGCGCTTTCAATGTATCCGCACCTACTCCCAGGCAGGCCTTGAAAAGCTGCCTGAGCTGGCCCGCAAGCACGGCCTGAAGCTGATGGCTGGCGCCTGGGTCAGCAGCGACCCCGTGGCCACGGAGCAGGAAGTCGATGCCCTGATCGCCTCGGCCAATGCCAACCCGGACGTGGTCAGTGCAGTGATCGTCGGCAACGAAGCCTTGCTGCGCAAGGAAGTCACGGCCCCGCAGCTGGTCCGGCTGATCAACAAGGTGAAAGGCCAGGTCAAGCAACCGGTAACCTATGCAGATGTCTGGGAGTTCTGGCTGCAACACCCGGAAATCGCCCCGGCCGTGGACTTTCTGACCATCCACCTGCTGCCTTACTGGGAAGATGACCCTGCTGGCATTGACCAGGCAGTACAACATGTAGCGCAGGTTCGTCAGGTATTCGGCAACAAGTTCGGCCCCAAAGACATCCTGATTGGTGAGACCGGCTGGCCCAGCGAAGGTCGCCAGCGGGAAACCGCCCAGCCAAGCCGGGTGAACGAAGCAAAATTCATTCGCGGCTTTGTCACCCTGGCCGAACAAAACGGCTGGAAGTACAACCTTATCGAAGCCTTCGACCAACCCTGGAAGCGTGGCAGCGAGGGGGCGGTAGGCGGCTACTGGGGGTTGTTCGATGCTGATCGCCAGGACAAGGGCATCCTCGCCGGCCCGGTATCCAACCTGCCGCACTGGCCGGTCTGGCTGGGCTTTGGCGCCGCCCTGTTTCTGGGCACTCTGCTGATTGGCGGCCGGATCCGCACAAAACGTGCAGCCGTGTTACTGCCAGCACTGGGTGCGGTGGCAGGATGCAGTATCGTGGCATGGGCCGAGCTGGCGTCAGTCACCAGTCGCTTTGCTGGCGAGTGGCTTTGGGCGGGCTTGCTGGTTGGCCTGAACCTGATCGTACTGACCCATGGAGCACTGGCCCTGGGCCAGAAAGACGGCTGGCGAGAACGCCTGTTCAATAGGCTGGAGCGCCGTGCGGGCTGGTGGCTGGCAGCCGCCGGGTTTGCCGCAGCGGTGATGATGCTGGGCCTGGTGTTTGAACCGCGCTATCGCAGCTTCCCGAGTGCCGCCCTGCTCCTGCCTGCACTGGTTTACCTGCTGCGCCCGGTGCGCGGCCCGCGCCGTGAATTCGGCCTGCTGGCCTTGATCATCGGGGCAGGCATACCGGTGCAGCTATACCGGGAAGGTCTGCATAACCAACAGGCCTGGATCTGGGCACTGGTCAGCGTACTGATGGTGATGGCGCTGTGGCGCAGTGTGCGCAAGCGCGCCTGACTCACTGCAGACTTTAAGCGGCCAGTGTTGTGTGGGAGCTGGCTTGCCTGCGATGCAGGCCGCGCGGTCTGTCAGGCAAACCGCGGTGATACCATCGCGAGCAAGCCCGCTCCCACAATGATCCAGGGCTTACTTTGCCGCGCGCACCAGGCGCAATCCGGCAATTACCACGGCAAACACTGCCAGGCTGGCGTTATACAGCGCCAGCGCCGGCAAGCCGAACAACAAGGCCAGCAGCGCCAGCGCACTTCCGACCCGCCCACGCACAAAAAAACCGAGAATCGACAGCACCAGCGCCACCCAGGCCAGTACCCTGAAATGAATCAACAGCCCCAGGTTCGAGCGCAACTGGCATTCCCAGCGCGCAGCCTCGGCAACACAGGTCCCCACCCACTGCGAGTCCTCCATCAAACCGTATCGCAGCCCATAACTGGCGAGCAACCATACAGGCAGAGCGATAAGCAGCAAGATCCACGGCAAACGAGGTCGCATAACAAACTCCGATAGGCAAAAACGGCGCCCAGCTTAATCCCCATCGACAGCTATACAAACCTTGCAAACAGATATCTGTTAACTAAAGTCATTCAGCGTGTATCTTGAGTTGCTTTTTGCCTGTTCGGGACTCTTTGGGGATTTATTCAGTGCCGCTCTACGGCACTTCAGTACTAACCCTGTGGTCATAGCCTGCGAATCTTTTGCGCACCTTATTAGGGATAGTCTTCATGCTCCGTTCTCTGCCCTTCGCTGCCTTACTGGGCGGCCTTATCTTGAGTGCGTCCGCGCAGGCGGTCGATGTCGATCCCGCAACGTATGGCTACCCGATAACCAATCCGTTTGAAGCCACGATTGCGACCACTCCGCCGCAAATGCGCCCGCTGCTGCCCGACGAAGATGATATCAATCAGTCGGACTACAGCCTCAACCTGCGCCCTGAACGCGAGCACATACTGCCGGCCAATTTCTGGGCGGTGAAAAAGCTCACTTATCGCCTGGCCAAACAGGATCACCCGGCACCCTTGATGTTCCTGATTGCCGGTACCGGCGCAGCCTACGACAGCAGCCTCAACGAGTACCTGAAAAAGCTCTTCTACCAGGAGGGCTATCACGTCGTTCAGCTGTCATCGCCCACCAGCTATGACTTCATGAGCTCAGCCTCGCGCCTGGCCACACCGGGCATCAGCCAGTACGACGCCGAGGATTTGTATCATGTGATGCAGGCCGTGCGCGCCCAACAGGCCAAGCTGCCCGTTACCGACTACTACCTGGCGGGTTATAGCCTGGGCGCACTGGATGCCGCCTTTGTCAGCCACCTGGATGAAACCCGCAAAAGTTTCAACTTCAAAAAAGTGTTGATGCTCAACCCGCCGGTCAACCTCTTTACCTCCATCAGCAACCTCGACAAGCTGGTGCAGACCGAGGTCAAAGGCATCAACAACTCCACCACGTTCTACGAACTTGTGCTGGGCAAGCTGACCCGCTACTTCCAGGATAAAGGCCGGGTCGACCTCAATGCGGCCCTGGTCTATGACCTGCAAAACTCCAAGGAGCGCCTGACCAACGAGCAAATGGCCATGCTGATCGGCACGGTGTTTCGCTTCTCGTCGGCCGATATCGTGTTCACCTCGGACTTGATCAACCGCCGCGGCCTGATTACCCCGCCGAACTACCCGATCACCGAAGGCACCAGCCTGACCCCCTTTCTCAAGCGTTCGTTGCAGTGTGATTTTGACTGCTACCTGACCGAACAGGTGATCCCGATGTGGCGCGCCAAGACCGATGGCGGCAGCCTGCTGCAGCTGATCGACCAGGTCAGCCTGTACGCCCTGCAGGACTACCTGAAAAACAGCCCGAAGATTGCCGTCATGCATAACGCCGACGACATCATCCTGGGCCCTGGCGATCTCGGATTCCTGCGTAAAACCTTCGGTAATCGCCTGACGGTTTACCCCTATGGCGGCCATTGCGGCAACATCAATTATCGAGTCAACGCTGACGATATGCTGGAGTTCTTCCGTGGTTAAACAACTATTGCTTCTCGCCACCCTGCTCGGCGCAGGCTTCGCCCAAGCCGACAACAGCAAGGCTCACACGGAACTGACACCGGATGTCGACGGGTTTACCCAGCCGTTGAAACTGTTGAAATTCAATCCGGGCCTGGATCAGCGCGAGTTCGAACGCGCCACCATGAACGCATTGAGCATCTATGACCCGCTGGAGCCGCTCAACCGCAGGATCTACCATTTCAACTACCGCTTCGATCAGTGGGTGTTCCTGCCGGTGGTCAATGGCTATCGCTATGTCACGCCCAGCTTTCTGCGCACGGGTGTAAGCAATTTCTTCAATAACCTTGGGGATGTGCCCAACCTGTTCAACAGCCTGCTGCAGCTCAAGGGCCATCGCTCACTGGAAACCACAGGGCGCTTGTTGCTGAACACGACCATAGGCATCGGCGGGCTGTGGGATCCGGCCACGGCAATGGGCCTGCCCCGTCAAAGTGAAGACTTCGGCCAGACTCTGGGCTTTTATGGCGTACCCGGCGGGGCCTACCTGATGTTGCCGATCCTGGGTCCATCGAACCTGCGCGACACCACGGGCCTGGTGGTCGACTTTGGCGTCAACCAGGAGATCAACTTCCTTAACGTGCCGCACGAGAGCAGCCGCCATCCCGAGATCTGGGTACTTGGCGCTGTGGACAAGCGCTATAACACCAGCTTCCGCTATGGCCAGTTCGACTCGCCGTTTGAGTACGACAAGCTGCGTTATATCTACACCGAAGCGCGCAAACTGCAGATTGCGGAGTAGCGGTAAATAGAACGCATACCCTCGTAGCAGCTGACGAGCAGCGCGAGGCTGCGTCCGACGATGCAATCGTCGTAAACCCTTTAAACGCGGTGTATCTGTAACACCCGGGGGAATGGTTTTACGACTGCTGCGCAGCCGAACGTAGCCTCGCGTTGCTCGTCAACTGCTACAAGGCACCCGCAAAAACTGGCACAGCGCTTCGCGCTTGGCCATTGCATCGCGTCGCCCCAACTCAATCAGCTCACGACAATAGCCCGCCTCGAACAGCAGGTAGCTGAGCACCCCTGCACCACTGGTTTTGGTCGCACCGGGGCCACGCAGGAACATCCGCAGGGCAGCCGGCAACTCATGCCGGTGGCGGGCGGCAATCTCGTCAATCGGCTGGCTCGGCGCAATGACCAGCACCTCGACGGGTGACAGCCCCAGATTGTCGGTTTGCCTGGGCAACAGGCGGCTGAAGTGATTGAGCCGCTCAAGCAGTTCGATATCGCTCTCCAGGCTGTCGATAAACGTACTGTTGAGCATATGCCCGCCAATTTGCGCCAGCGTCGGCTGCTGGACGCTGTAGTAGCGCGGCTGGCCGGCCTGCAGGTCCGGCCCGCGCGGGTTGCCGCTCACCCCCACCACCAACACCCGGTTGGCGCCCAGATGCAGCGCCGGACTGATAGGCGCCGACTGCCGCACGGCTCCATCGCCGAAATACTCTTCGCCGATTTTGACCGGGGCAAACAGCAACGGAATGGCCGAACTGGCCAGCAGATGTTCAACCGTCAAAGTGGTGGGCATGCCAATGCGCCGATGGCGCAACCAGCCATTGATGGTGCCCTTGCCTTGATAAAAGGTCACCGCCTGACTGGAGGAATAACCAAATGCCGTAACCGCGACGGCCTGCAAGTGTTGCCCGGCAATCGCCTGCTCAAGACCGGAGAAGTTGATCCTGTCCTGGAGCAGGTTGCGCAAGGGCGAGCTGTTGAGCAGCGCCACCGGTACATGCGAGCCAAGCCCGAGCAGACTGTGGCCGACAAAGCGCGTGGCCTGGTGCAAAACTCCTGGCCAGTCGCTGCGTAGCACGCGCCTGCTTTCAAAGCCCTGCCAGAATGCGGTCAGGTGCTCGACCGCGCGGGCGAAATCCATCGCCCCGCTGGCCAGGCTGACCGCGTTGATCGCGCCCGCTGAGGTACCGACAATGACCGGAAACGGATTCGCGGCACCGACGGGCAGCAACTCGGCAATCGCCGCCAGCACGCCGACCTGATAGGCCGCCCGCGCACCACCGCCCGAGAGTATCAGGCCCGTCACCGGCCCGACCGCAGTCACGCCCGGGCGGCCGCCTCAGCCGCGTTTGTCGTACAGCTTGGGCTCGCCGGGCGGACGGGTCTTGAAGCGGCGATGGGCCCACAGATACTGCTCGGGGCACTCACGCACCGCCCGCTCGACCCATTGATTGATTCGCAGGCAATCAGCCTCATCGCTTTCTCCGGGGAAATCCCTCAGTGGCGGATGAATGACCAACTTGTAACCACTGCCGTCGGCCAGTCGTTGTTGAGTAAAGGGTACAACCTGAGCTTTGCCCAGTTTGGCAAACTTGCTGGTGGCGGTAACGGTGGCCGCCTGGATACCGAACAAAGGCACGAAGATGCTCTGCTTGGCGCCGTAATCCTGGTCCGGCGCATACCAGATCGCCCGCCCTGAACGCAGCAGTTTGAGCATGCCGCGCACGTCATCACGCTCGACAGCCAGTGAATCGACATTGTGCCGCTCACGGCCACGACGCTGGATAAAGTCGAACAACGGGTTTTTATGCTCGCGGTACATGCCGTCGATGGTGTGTTGCTGACCCAGCAAGGCAGCGCCGATTTCCAGGGTGGTAAAGTGAAATGCCATCAGAATCACCCCCTTGCCTTCAAGCTGGGCCTGCTTGAGGTGCTCCAGGCCTTCGACATGGGCCAGCCTGGCCAGACGAGGTTTTGACCACCACCAGCTCATGGCCATTTCAAAAAAAGCGATACCGGTCGAAGCAAAGTTGGCCTTGAGCAAGCGCTTGCGCTCAGCGCGGGTTTTCTCAGGGAAACACAGTTCAAGGTTGCGCGTGGCAATGCGCCGACGATCACCGGCCACCCGATACATCAGGGCGCCGAGGCCACGGCCGATACAGAGTTGTACTTTATAAGGCAGTTGCACCACCAACCACAGCACGCCCAGGCCCAGCCATAGCAACCAGAAGCGCGGATGAAAAAAAGCGGCACGAAAATGCGGGCGATCCATTAATGATTCCGGACAGACACAAGGGTCGGCCATTCTACATCGTTCGACCCGGCTTGCGGCCTGCGGGCGTTCTCGTTATAAGTCTCAGCACTTTAAGTGACAAGTCGCGTTAAGCAACCATGAGCCAAACCGAATCGCTAGACCAAGCCCCCGTGTTCCAGCTTAAGGGCAGTATGCTCGCCATTACGGTGCTGGAACTTGCGCACAACAACCTTGAAGCCCTGGACCGCCAACTGGCCGCCAAAGTGGCTCAGGCACCGAATTTTTTCAGCAATACCCCGCTGGTTCTGGCGCTGGACAAGCTGCCCGCCAGTGAGGGCGCCATCGATTTGCCGGGGCTGATGCGTGTCTGCCGCCAACATGGCCTGCGCACCCTGGCCATCCGCGCCAATCGCATTGAAGACATCGCTGCCGCCATTGCCATCGACCTGCCTGTGCTGCCGCCGTCGGGCGCCCGCGAGCGGCCGATTGACCCGGTTGAAGTGGTGGTCGAGACAAAAAAACCGGAAAAACCGCCGGAACCGGCGATCAAGCCAACCAAGATCATCACCAGCCCCGTACGCGGCGGCCAGACGGTCTATGCCGAAGGCTGTGATCTGGTGGTGATCGCCTCAGTCAGCCCCGGGGCGGAACTTATGGCCGATGGCAACATCCATGTTTACGGGCCAATGCGTGGCCGCGCGCTGGCCGGGCACAAGGGCAACACCAAGGCACGGATTTTTTGCCAGCAGTTGAGCGCCGAGCTAGTGTCAATTGCGGGCAAGTACAGGGTATCTGAAGACCTGCGCAGGGATCCGCTATGGGGAACGGGTGTCCAGATCAGCCTGTCAAGTGACATGTTGAACATCACCCGGCTTTAACGGATACTCTCGCCATTTTCCAACCATCTCAAAATCGTAGCGAAAAATGACTTTTCCTTGTAGGGACAAGTAATCAGGCAGCCTTTACACAGCGTAAACGCGACCTGATCAATGACCCGCCGAGGCTGTTCGCCTGCAGTCGTTCATAGAGATGTTATTCAGGGGCTAAAAAGTCCTTTTTCCTTAGGGGTGAAACACCTTGGCCAAGATTCTAGTGGTTACATCCGGCAAGGGTGGTGTGGGTAAGACCACCACCAGC
>Ga0256410_1002699_pt1 | contig 11496 bp, 13 predicted proteins | sample PhyWR1_FD_185983 | JGI IMG/M metagenome (GOLD analysis project Ga0256410, IMG submission 185983) | Leaf surface microbial communities from wheat plants in UC Gill Tract Community Farm, Albany, California, United States - DLSL W.R1 | ecosystem: Host-associated > Plants > Phyllosphere >... | reverse complement strand
AGTTAAGTTGAAAACCGTCTCAATTAGTTGAGGCGGTTTTTTGTTTTTTGATGAATGAAATAAAAAAAAACTCCCAGAAAAAATCTGAAAGCCTTCATTATATTTTAAACCTAAGAAATTAATCCGCCATTACTTCGCCAGACTTTCTGTAGATAAATTTTCCGTAGATGTGTCTTCTTGCAAAGCGGCTCGGCGAATCTGAATTTACCATTTTGATATAAACATTTCTCGGTACACCGATGTATTCAAACATTTTACCGTTGAGATGCTGCACTTTCAAGATAGATTTTTCCAGATAAAAATCAGCAATGATAGATGTTGTAATCGTTTCTGTGTATTCTTCTTTATATTTTTCCTGCGTTTCCTCGTGGATGCTTACCAGAAAGTGATAAGCTTCGATCACAGATTTACTTTTGCCTTCTGCTTCCAGTTTTCCGGCTTCGTCATTTACAAATTTGTCAGGATGCGTATCCTTCATTGTGTTTCTGTAAATTGTTTTAAGATCTTTAAGAGTTGCAGTTTTGTCAACGCCCAAAAGTTTTCTGTGTTCACCAATTCTTTTCATACTTAGATTTTAATGATTTGTCAAGACGATATTACGTGTCTATTTTCGGGGTGCAAAATTAAGCTTTTAAATTTTAAAAAGCATAACTTATTCATTATTAATTTATTTGCTGATCAAAAATTAATAAGCGGTCTTCATAAAAGTAATAAATGATTAACAATTAGGAATTATAAGACACTTTACCAAATGTCATTTATCTTAATATAATTGATTATGTTACAAAGATTATCTTATCTTTGAAAGGTAAATTTATGAAAATGAAGAATACTTTTTATACACTAATGGTCGTATTCACGATGGTTTCCTGTACCAGCAGAGTAGGCAATGCGTCCAAAGTTGGTAAAAGCCAGGCAGCGGTTACAGGGACCCAATGGGTGCTGGCAGATGATATTGCCAACAAACCTACACTGATGATAGAGCAGAACAGAATCTCCGGAAATGCAGGCTGCAACAATTATTTTTCCGATGCTGTAATAGATACTTCTGCCGGTAATTTCTCCGCAAAGAATGTAGGCTCCACCAGAAAAATGTGCAACAACATGACCGCAGAAACCAGCTACATCAGCGTCTTGCAGGAAGTGAACAAATACGTGGTGACAGATAATACGCTGGAGCTATATAAGGACAATCTCTTATTGCTGAAGTTCAACAAGCAGCAGTAATATCAGTTGAAAGCAAAAAAAAGGAACTCATTGTTGAGTTCCTTTTTTATTATTCTTCGTCTTCTTCCTCGTCGTCGTATTTTGCAAGTTCTTCATCACACCATTTGAAGGCTTCTTCCACAACTTTAGTAGCCTCAGTCGCTACAGTTTCCTCATCGTCTCCTTCCAAATCATCCAGCCATTCTACATCCTCTTCTTCTACGTTAAGGATAAAACGTGGATATTCTGTGTGCACTACAAAAAGATCTTCTGGAAATTCAGAATTGTCGGCTAATAAAAACTTAGGTAATTTCATAATATAAAATTTTAAAATAAATCAGAGCGTTCGTGACTGTTACTCTATGGTTCAAAGATAGAAAAAATCCCGAAATTAATTATTGATAATTATTTTTTTTGATCTTCATTTTGCTTTCCACTTTCCACCTCGTCAAAATATTCTTTCGCAGGGTATCTTTTGCTTTGAAAGTGATGTAAACTTTAGGATTTACAGTACTTATCAATTCTGCAACCTGCACCTCATCCAGCTTTATGCTGTCTTTGATATAGAATTGTAAGGTTTCGTCTTTGATATCCTCAGATTCCAGGAAGGCGGTGATGGCCTTTCTGTTTTCGAGGTAATCACCTTTTGACATCCAGGAAAAAGCAAATCCGGTCATCAGACTAAGGAATGCAACCGCGTAGGTCAAACTGCCAAAGATCTGAAATAATTTGCTGAAGAAAACCATCCAGATGCCGACTACAAACGGAGCCAGCAAGCGGTAATCCATCGCATTCACAGAATACACATACTGAATAAAATAGGAGCAGATGATACCGACTACCGAGACCGCTACAATAAATTTTTCTGATTCTGAAAGTTTGGTTTTGATAAAGATGATCACCATTGCGAGCATCGTCAAAACGCCGATGCCATAGATTCCGTAATTAATGACGCCGCCATTTGGATCTGCGATGTGTACAAAAGGATTGAATGTTGTGGCCAGACCCTGAAATAATTCGGTCAGCAGAACAGGCGTAGATTTGAGGCCGATTTCCAGAAAAGTGTCCAGGTAGTTTTCATTAAAATAATCAATAAAACTGATCTTGTAAAAACCGTAGAATCCAATTCCAATCATCCCGGAAATAACGAAGCTTTTCCAATAAGCCTTTCTGTAACTCAGCAGTCCAAAAAAAACGGTCCCCAGACAGAGAAACAATGCGCTGTAGCGGACGTTGATCATTAATATCAGAAGCAGACTGAGATAGGCAATGCCTTTGCCTGTCGAGATTTTACCGTCAATGATTGCCTTGGCTGTATAAAAAAGCAGTACCAGAAAAGGGATGACCAGCGCCTCGCTCATCGTGTAAGAGAAGATGCTGACAAGACTGAAAAGTGCTGATGTAACCAGAATTTCTTTAAAGTAAAACTTCTTCTGATAAGCAAAGATGAGAATAAATGTGTAGGCTAAAATCCCCACCAGTTTGCTGCTCCAGAAGTCATCCAATCCGACAAATGTAAATAGTTTGATAAACAGCGGATAGCCTAGTGGTGCAACTGTATTATCGATGATCGGAAAGATGTCGGACTGCCGCAGATATCGAATAGAGTCCGGGCTGGTTCGGCCTTTCTCATTCAGCAGGAATCTCAGAATTACCATCACGTACGTCATCAGAATGAGTACAATCTGGATTATTTTCTCATATTTGGAATGTAGTTTTAAGCTTATCATAGTTTAGTCAAAAAAAAATGTCAAAATCAATTGTGATTCTGACAAATTTATTAATATTAGAAATGAAATACCAAATTTTTTACGCTTTGGAATAATTCACTGTCAATTGTTAAGCTCTTACTCTGTATAAAGTTTTTTCTTCTCGGATAGATAGTAGCCCGAATCTTTTTCCATATAGGTAGAAAATTCACCATTCATAGTGTCGAAATATACCTTTGGGAACACCATTTTCTTTTTGATAATGGGCATTTTGACTAATTCCATTTTGCTGTTATCCCAATAGTTCCATTCTCCGATATACTCATTGGTCAACAGATTCACGCTGGATTCGCCGCTTCCGTCATTGTTTGCGGGACCAAATTCTTCACGTTCCATTCCTATCAACCGCATTTTGCCACTTTCTTTTTCAAAGCGGAACTGGTAAGCGTTGGAAGCCCTCATTTGATTGAGACTCATCCGGAAACCATTTTTAGCTTTATGAAAAAATAGCTCTCCCGAATCTTCAAATTGGTTAGAAGCCACTTTTTTGAATTTCTGCGAAGACAGTTCATAAACCACCGCACCGATTTTGGAATCCAAATAGACTTTGTCATCAATTTTATCGCCGTCGAAATCAGCAACAAGTTTATTCTCCTGCGCAGAAATCAGCGTTGGAAAAGTCAGCAGAAACAGGAACTTTTTCAAGATCATCTGTTTTTATTTTAAAAACATCTTAGACACTTTCTCCGCTTTTTTACTTTCAGAATAATCATAAAAACCTTCACCGGATTTCACACCTTTTTTGCCGGCCATTACCATATTTACAAGTAGAGGATTCGGAGCATATTTCGGATTTTTGAAGCCGTCATACATCACGTTCAGGATGGCCAGACACACATCAAGACCGATGAAATCTGCCAATTGCAAAGGTCCCATCGGATGCGCCATTCCCAATTTCATCACCGTGTCGATTTCTTCTACGCCTGCAACGCCATTGTAAAGCGTTTCGATCGCTTCGTTGATCATCGGCATCAGAATTCTGTTGGCTACAAATCCCGGATAATCATTGACTTCAGTGGGAACTTTCCCTAGATTTTTGCTCAATTCAAAAATTACGTCAAAAGTCTCTTTCGAAGTCGAATAACCTTTGATGATCTCCACCAGTTTCATAATCGGAACCGGATTCATAAAGTGCATGCCGATTACTTTTTCAGGACGTTTTGTCACAGCAGCAATTTGAGTGATAGAAATAGATGAAGTATTGGTCGCAAGAATACAGTGGGAAGGCGAAAGCTCGTCCATCTGTGCAAAGATTTTCAGTTTCAGATCCAGATTTTCTGTGGCTGCTTCTACGATTAGGTCAGCATTGGGCGCCGCATCTTTCAGATCATTAAATGTTGTAATGTTTCCAAGTGTATTGGTTTTTTCTGCCTCGGTCAGGTTTCCTTTAGCGATGATTCTGTCCAGATTGGTGGTGATGGTTTTCAGCGCTTTATCCAGATTTTCCTGCTTTACATCTACCAAACTCACCTGGAATCCACTTTGGGCAAAAGTGTGGGCAATCCCGTTTCCCATAGTTCCTGCGCCTATTACAACAATGTTTTTCATTATATTTTTTATTTTATTATTGATGACTTCAACAAGATTTCCGCTTCCTGTTTTTATTATTGTCTATCTTCTATCAGTCTATTCTCTATCAGTCTTTTCGAAGATAATAAAGATACTCCGTCGTTTTCGAAGCTTTATGATTTCGGCTGTCTTCTTTGTCTGCCCGGAAACGCTGATACTCGGTTGTAAATATATCATATTTCCCGAATTTGGAAAGCGTATTTTTAATATCGTTTTCAGACATCAAACCTTCATTATTGTAACTGAGGAAAATATGCTTGAATTTCGCATTTTTGATGAGGTCTTCAAAGGTTTTCAGAACTTCCGGCTTGCTGCAGTACTTTGATTTCTGATAATCCCGAAGTCCCGTTTTTCCTTTCGGAGAGAAATGGTCATATTTAGCAATCGTGTTGAGAAGATGATAATTGGCGCCATATTGACGCGCGTTGTAAGGCGGATCGAGATACAGAATGTCGCCTTCAATTTTTTTGATTAACGAGTTGCTATCTTCGTTATAAACCTTGTGATGGTTTTCTGTGAATGCAAAAAAAGAAGGTACAATCTCCAGTTTTTTCTGGGCAGATTTTTTAATTTGCTTAAGAAAAGCGCCATAAACCGAAGCCGTATTGGCAATCTTGTCGGCCGCTTCCAAAAGTGAGCAAAGCAGGAAATAATATTGGTCCTCAGTGATTCTGCCCGAGATTTTCCACGCTTCAATCTGCTGTCTCACTGCATCAGTTTTCTTTCCGTTTTCTTCGGAGAAATATAATCGTTCAGATTTCCCGTTTTCAGAATATTCTTCAGCGATAAAATTTGATTTTCCTTCCAGAGAATTTAATTCGGAGATCAGATCTTCATAATCGAATTGCTGATGATTTCCAACGTAATTGCGGTTGAGAACGTAGCTGTAAAATTCAAAATCGTTGCTGATGACTTGCTTGGTTTCAGCTTTGAATTGCCGTCCGACAATTCCGGTTCCTGCAAAAAGATCGCAAAACGTTTTGTCTGATAAATCTTTGCCTACAACTTCATAAACGCTTTGTTTGATGAAATCCGAAAGTTTGTTTTTGGAACCGATGTAATTCATTAATTATATAAATTTCACTAAGTAAAAAATTGATTCTATTCGTGTCCCCAGCTCTAAAGGGAGCGAATAAAATCAATTTCTCCCTTTAGGGTTGGGGTAAGAAAATTGATTTTTGACTCCAAAAATTAAACTTTTATCCAAATAACATCAGACAAAATCTCGTGAGATTCCAAATTTAAGGAAACTAGATTGTCTGCCGAAAAATTGCTGAGGTAATGTGTGATTTTTTCTTTTATTAAAGTCAGTTCGCCTTTTAATTTCCAATGTTCTCCGCTTTTCTCATCGTAGAAAATAATGAAAAGTCGGTTAGCGTGATGTTTCCTTCCTTGCTGACTTTGATTATTGTAAAGCCATTCTATCAATTCTTTTTTATGATTAATGGAATAATCAAAAGTCTTCCCAAATTGCTTCGGAAAAACACTGCTTTTGTGATCAAACGGAATTCCTGAAATATAAAAGTCCACAGTTTTAGAAAACTGATTTTCCTCTTTTTTAACGAATTGATTTGTTGCAAAAATAGCCTCAACAGCTTTTGCCGACCAGAAATTGAGCCAACGGTTGAAAGCGTAATTTCTCAAACCTTCATCAAAATCTTTGCATTGATTTTCCAGACTTTCAAAATCCTTAGTTTGATAAATGAATTTCGTCTTGAAATCCCAATCATCAGACTGCTTTCTTCCCCAGTTGTAAGGAAAAGCGAGTCGTTTTTTGAGTTCTGATTCTAAATGTGAGACGTTCATAACTATGAATTGTAATGTTAATTCAAAGTTTTTAGAAAAATTTCAGGAGTCATTACAGACAATTCGCTTAGCTTGAAATCTTTAGTATTTCGAGTAATTATAATGCTGATTCGACTGTCATTTTGGGCAGAAAAATTCTGCAATGCATCTTCAAAATCTTTAAATTCAGAATTCATGGCCAATAGAATTGTATCTTTATCAATGTTGCAAATGTCAATGAAATTCATCAGAATTTTAAGACTGTCTATTACATTTCTATGATTCGAAGTTTTTCTAAGCAAATAATAAATATTGCTGATAATAACCGAAGTTACAAAGCCTTTAACTAGACCTTTTTCGCATAAATTTAAGATTTGCGAAGCATCATCTGAAAACGGTTTCCTGTCAAAAAAGAAATCAAGGATAACATCAGTATCAATTAACACATTCTCCATCACAGATATTTTTCTGATAAGCGATCCGTTAATTCTTTTTTATAATCGAAATCTTTCGGCATTTTGAAAGATCCTTTCATCGATTTTAAGGTTGGAGATAATTCATTTTCTATTTTTGGATCCTCATCATTTGTCAAGGCCTTCAGATAATTTTCGATAAGGTCAGAAAGACTTCTTTCCTTTTTCCGTGCATATTTTTTGGCCTTTTCTATGACAGATTGCTCAATTGTCAAAGTCAGTTTAGTATTCATCACTTTTGATTTTAAAACAAATATAAGAAACTTTTAACACACGTGTTTTTTTTGTTTTAAAAACACGTGTGGGAATATAATTATTTAGTAATCAACCTCATAATTTCCAGCGCCACCTTCAACGCCTCCGTTCCATCTTCCAAAGAGACCTGAACTGGCAAATCATTTTCTATTGCATCAGCAAAACTTTCCAGCTCATCAAGAATAGCATTATTCGGCTGAATGTTCGGATATTCAAAAAGAATCTGGTTTTTCTCACCTTCCGCATTCTCGATGATCATATCAAAATCAGATGGATTTTCCGGCGCCGGTTTCATTCTGATTACTTCAGATTTTTTGTCTAAGAAATCAATCGAAACGTAAGCATCCTGCTGGAAAAACCTCGATTTTCGCATTGCTTTCATCGAGATTCTGGAAGTCGTCAGATTCGCAACACAACCATTTTCAAATTCGATTCTGGCGTTGCAAATGTCTGGCGTCTTGCTCACAACAGAAACGCCACTTGCGTGAATCAATTTCACTTTCGACTTTACCAGACTCAATAAGATATCCAAATCGTGAATCATCAAATCCAAAACCACAGAAACATCCGTGCCTCTCGGATTGAACTCCGCAAGCCTGTGAATCTCGATAAACATTGGGTTCTTAATATAATCTTTCGCACCAATAAAAGCTGGATTATAACGTTCAACGTGACCAACCTGCGCCTTGATTCCAAACTCGTTGCATTTTTGAAGAATTTCTTCTGCCTGTTCCAATGTTTGCGTCACAGGTTTTTCAATGAAAAAATGAATGCCTTTTTCAATCGCTTTTATCGCATAATCGTAATGGTAGAGTGTTGGTGTCACAATATCCAACATTTCGATTTCGCTCAAAAGCTCCTCAAGACTTTCAAAATATTTATAACCGAATTCCGCTTCCAGTTTTCGGCCGTTTTCTGCGTCTTTGTCGTGGAAACCAACGAGTTCGTATTTCTCAGATTGATTCAACAATCGCAAATGGATTTTCCCCAAATGTCCCGCGCCCACAAGTCCGGCTTTTATCATAGCTTAATTTTCTTAAAGACGTAAATTTAAGAATTATCACCAACCAACATAAAAAAAGACCCGAAAATTTTAAACTTTCTGAGTCTTATCATTTTAAATATTATATGGGCAGCTTTATCCGCCTACCACTCCCAAACCTAACGAAGTGGTTCGACGAAGTCAATCTTTTTTGCTCGCGATTTGTCGTTAATAGGATATTAGTAAAATCAAAAAAGGATTTCCGCTCAAGTCGGGCTGCAGATTCTGCATCAAAACAAGATTTGTCGTAATCAAAATATTTTGTCATTCTGAAAGAATCTCGACAGCTAAGTTTAGATTCTTTCAGAATGACAATATTGTAAAAATTAATATTAAATGTCAGACTGAGCGGAGTCGAAGTCTATTTATTACAAAACAACAACTTCTCGCTTCTCCGAACTTTCCTTCGCTGCTTCAATCACTTTCATCGTCTGAAAAGCCTGTTTCGCCGTTACGGGAACTTTTTTATCATTCACAATCGCCTCATAAAGGTCATCGCAAAAGTTAAGGTAATTCCCCTGAAAAGTCGGGAAGTGGACAACTCTGTCATTGTAAACCAAGAGTCCTGTTTTTTCTTCCGGCTCCGTTCCCCAGTTTTCACGGTTTGGAATCTTGTCAAGTTTCAATTCGTCTTCCTGTACATCGCCTCTGTGTTTCAGGAAACTCCCTTTCTTGCCGTGGAAAACATAAGCTGGCGTAGCTTCTTTCACGAAATAACTGGATTTCAATCTCACACGTTTGTCAGGATAATAAAGCAAAATGTCGAAATAATCATCAATCTGCGTATTCTCTCTCGTCCTTCTGATGTCGGCAAAAACTTTCTCAGGATAACCGAATAAAGTCAAAGCCTGGTCTATAATATGCGAACCCAAATCCATCAAAATACTGGCGCCGGGATTGCCATTTTCCTTCCACGCTTTCGGACTCAATTCGGGATTGTATCTTTCAAAACGGATTTCAGCTTCCACAATTTCGCCAAGATAATCCTCATCCAAAACCTTTTTCACAGTTTTGAAATCGCTGTCATATCTTCGGTTTTGATAAACGCATAGTTTTAAGTTTTTCTCTTTTGCTAGCTGATGTAATTCCTCGGCTTCTTCAGAAGTTGTGGTAAAAGCTTTCTCCACCAAAGCATTTTTCCCGGCTTCCAAAACTTTCTTGGTGAATTCGAAATGCGTATCGATTGGCGTATTCACAACGATGAGTTCGGCATCGCTTTCCAAAACGGCTTCCAAAGAATCAAAGCTTTTTACTTCCGGATAATCTTGCTGGATTAATTTCTTGCTTCGTTCGTAGGCTCCTAATAATTCATAACCTTCGTGAACTTCAAAAAACGGCGCATGAAAAAGTTTCCCCGAACCGCCGTACGCCAACAAAGCTGTTTTAATTTTTCTCATAAAATTTTTACAATTAATTTGAAATCATTTCTGTTTTGCAAAGTCGCAATAAATTTAAAATAAAACCACAAAAGTCACAGAAAATTAAAATAAAATCTCGCAGACTAAGCTGATTTTGCAGACTTAATTTTTATAAATCCGCTTAATCTGCCAAATCTGCGAGAGATTTGTTATTAAACATAGTAGAGATAAGGCTTCGAGAGCCTCAGCCTGACATCGCTGAAAATAAACTGTTAAAATTAGATTTGTCACTCTGAGCGGATTCGAAGACCTTCAAAACTCTAAGACACTCCAACTCTCCAACTCTCAAACCCAAATTATCCCATAATATGAAAACCACCATCCACGTGACGGATTTCCCCAGTGATTCTTGTTTCTTTTCGGAAAAGATGAACAATCTCGTGCGCCAAATCTTCCGGCAAAGCATTGCCAAGCGGACTGATTCTGTCGGCTCTTTCCACATCTTCAACTTTCAAAGTCGCGTTTCCGGCTTTGCTTCCCATATAAGGTGAAAATCTGATGGCGTTGGCGCGGATTCCATATTCTTTTCCTAGTTCGTAAGCCATTTCGATCGTCAGTCTTTCAAGCGCTGCTTTTGCAATACTCATGTTGATGTAAGGGAAAAATGAGACTTTCTCCGCTGCAATATAACTCAATGAAACAATCGACGAACCTCTCTGCAAAACACCATTGGACAACAATGCGTGACAAAGTGAAATCAATGAAAATGCCGAAACATTCATCGTGTCATTGAATTCCTCAGCGGTCACTTCCAGCATTGGTTTTACCGATTTGTTTCGGATCGTTTTGTCCATCGCGATGGCGTGTAGAAATCCATTCAACTGAATATCTTTATTTTTCAGATCCTCGGAAAGAAATTTTAAACTTTCAGGAAGCGTTACATCCAAAGGCGCGGTGTAAACGTCTTTTCCCAAGACTTTTTTACAAGCGGTTTCAAAATCCTCATAGTTTTTATTGAGAAATCCTGCTGCTTTTTCAGAAAGATTGTTGTGAAAAGGCGTTACACCCAAACCTGTGCAAACGACTTTTCCGTTGTTTTCTAATATTTTTTCAGCGGTTTTCATCGCCAAAGAATTTTCATCTGCAATTCCCGTGATGAGGAAAGTGTGATTTTCTAACATTTTGTTGAGACTTTAAGATTATAGACGAATAGATTATAGACCTTATAATCTTGTCTGATTCAATTATCATTTATCAATCATCATTTATCGATTATGCCTTATAAAGCGCAGTTCCCCAGGTCCAGCCAGAACCGACGGCTGCAAAAAGCAAGATATTTCCGGGTTTTATTTTTCCGCTTTTGTACGTTTCATCAAGGACAATTGGAATGGTTCCGCCGGATGTGTTGGCATATTTGTCCATATTCGTCATTACTTTTTCGAATGGAATATTGGTTTTTCTGGCCGTTTCCTGAAGAATTCTGATGCTTGGCTGATGCGGGATGACCCAATCCACATTATCGGAAGTCATTTTGTTGGCTTCTAGTATTTCGTTGATTGTTTCAGGTAAAACTCTTGTCGCCGTTTCGTAAACTTCTTTCCCGTTCATTTGGAAATAATGAAGTTTCTGCTTCAAAGTTTCTTCAGAAGCCGGTATTTCTGAACCACCTGCAGGAATATTAAAATGATATTTCCCGGTTCCGTCTGCGTGCAGTTTAAAATCAAAAAAACCTTTGTCCTCAGTCGTTGCGGATAATAAAATAGCACCTGCGCCGTCTCCAAAAAAAACGGAATCTTTTCTTTCCCAATCTGTAATGGTCGAAAAAGTATCTGCGCCGATGACTAGGACATTCTTGTACATTCCGGTTTCTATAAATTGGCAGCCAATCGTAATGCCGTAAAGTCCGCCGGAGCAAACTGCCGAAATGTCGAATGCAACGGCTTGTGGCGCATTCATTTTTTCCTGTACGAAGCACGCTGTTGATGGTGCCTGTCTGTCGGGTGTTGATGTGGCGACGATGATCAAATCGATGTTTTCCG
>Ga0256410_1002694_pt1 | contig 11509 bp, 11 predicted proteins | sample PhyWR1_FD_185983 | JGI IMG/M metagenome (GOLD analysis project Ga0256410, IMG submission 185983) | Leaf surface microbial communities from wheat plants in UC Gill Tract Community Farm, Albany, California, United States - DLSL W.R1 | ecosystem: Host-associated > Plants > Phyllosphere >... | reverse complement strand
TTGTGGCCATCAATAGCCAGCATCCGCCACTGGATAAACCCGAAGTTCGTCAGGCCATCAATCTGGCTTTCGACAAGGACACTTATCTCAAGGCCGTGTTTGAAAATGGCGCCCAGGCGGCCAACGGGATTTACCCGGCGACCACCTGGAGTTATGCCAAGGACTTGCCGGGGTATGCTCACGATCCGCAAAAAGCCCGTGAGTTGTTGGCCAGGGCGGGGCTGAAAGACGGCTTCAAAACCACTATCTGGACGCGCCCGACAGGCAGCGTGCTCAATCCCAACCCGAGCCTTGGAGCGCAGTTGCTGCAAGCTGACCTGGCCAAGGTGGGCATCCAGGCCGATATCCGCGTGATCGAGTGGGGTGAGTTGATCCGTCGCGCCAAGGCGGGCGAACATGACCTGCTGTTTATGGGCTGGGCGGGCGATAACGGTGACCCGGACAACTTCCTCACGCCGCAGTTTTCCTGTGCGGCAGTGAAGTCCGGGACCAACTTTGCGCGCTATTGCGACAAGACCCTGGACGGCTTGATCAGCCAGGGCAAAACCCTGACCGAACAGGACAAGCGCAGCGCGTTGTATCAAAAGGCGCAAGCGCAGATCCAGCAGCAAGCCCTGTGGCTGCCGCTGGCCCATCCAACGGCCTACGCACTGACCCGTAAAGACGTACAGGGATATCAGGTAAGCCCGTTTGGGCGTCAGGACTTTTCAACAGTCAGCGTTAAGCCCTGAGCCTTACATCCAGCCGCGTTCGACCATCGAAAGCGGCTGGCCATCGCCGACTATAAAATGATCCAGAACCCGCACTTCGATCAGGTCCAGCGCCTGGATCAGACGCCTGGTCAACGTGCGGTCAGCCTGGCTGGGTTCGCTGATGCCGGAGGGATGGTTGTGGCAGAAAATCACTGCTGCGGCATTGTGCGCCAGGGCGCGCTTGACCACTTGGCGCGGATAAACGCTGGCACTGTCTATTGAGCCCCTGAATAGCACCTCAAAGGCCAGCATGCGGTGCCGTGTGTCCAGAAACAGGCAGCCGAATACTTCGTGCGGCTCATGACGCAGCAAGGCCTTGAAATAGTCGCGAACAGCTTGCGGGCTCTCTAGCGCGCTTTCGCGGCGCAAGCGTTCGGCCAGATGGCGGCGACTCATTTCCAGTACGGCCTGCAACTGGCTGAACTTGGCCGGGCCCAGCCCGAGCTGGCGACAGAAGGCACGCAGATCAGCTTCGAGCAAGGCCCGCAGGCTGCCAAACTCGCTGAGCAGATGGCGCGCCAGATCGACCGCGCTTTTGCCCGAAACCCCGGTGCGCAAGAAGATTGCCAGCAGTTCGGCGTCGGAAAGACTGCCGGATCCGTGTTGCAAAAGCTTCTCCCGCGGACGCTCCGCCGCAGGCCAATCTCGAATGCTCATAACACCTCCTTGTGAGTGGGCGCCGCTGTTCCCTGGCAGGCGCTGTGTTATCTTAGCCCATCATTTTTGCGCGGCATTTGGCCATTTTCTGCGCAGTCATCATCGAACTAAAAGGCAGGCCTATGCAGCGGCTGTATCGAAAACGCATTGTTTTGGGCGTCGGCGGCGGCATCGCGGCTTACAAGAGTGCAGAGCTGGTTCGCCGTCTACTGGACCAAGGCGCGGAAGTAAGGGTTGTCATGACCCGTGGCGGCAGCGAATTCATCACGCCTCTGACCATGCAGGCGTTGTCCGGGCACCCCGTTCATCTGGATTTGCTCGACCCTGCGGCTGAAGCGGCCATGGGGCATATCGAGCTGGCCAAGTGGGCCGACCTGGTACTGATTGCACCTGCAACCGCTGACCTGATTGCCCGCCTTGCCCAAGGCCTGGCCAATGACCTGCTGACCACCCTGGTGCTCGCCACGGATGCCACGGTTGCCATCGCTCCGGCGATGAACCAGGCCATGTGGCGCGACCCGGCCACCCAGGCCAATACCCGGTTGCTCGAAAGCCGCGGCCTGCGCGTGTTTGGCCCGGCCAGCGGAAGCCAGGCCTGTGGCGACGTGGGCTTTGGCCGCATGCTCGAGGCGGATGATCTGGTGAGCTGCGCCGCCGAGTGTTTTCAGCGTCAGGTGTTAACCGGCAAGCACGTACTGATCACCGCAGGCCCTACCCAGGAAAACATCGACCCGGTGCGCTACATCACCAACCACAGCTCCGGAAAAATGGGCTTCGCCCTGGCTGAAGCAGCAGTGGAAGCCGGCGCCCGTGTGACCCTGATTACCGGCCCGGTACACCTGCCGACCCCGGATCGCGTGACCCGTATCGACGTGGTCAGTGCCCGTGACATGCTCGCAGCCTGTGAGGCGGCGATCCCCTGTGACGTGTTTATAGCGTCTGCTGCTGTTGCAGACTACCGCCCGGAAGTCATTGCCCCGCAAAAACTAAAGAAAGACCCTACCAAGGGTGACGGCCTGTTGCTGCAAATGGTGCGCAATCCAGACATTCTGGCCACTATCGCTTCACGCCCTGATCGCCCTTTCAGTGTCGGCTTTGCCGCAGAAACCGAGAACTTGCTCGATTACGCTGCGCGCAAGCTCAAAGACAAAAACCTCGACCTGATTGTCGCCAATGATGTGGCCAACCCCAGCATCGGCTTCAACAGCGAAGAGAACGCCTGCAGCGTGATTGATCGCGAACTGCACGCCACCGTATTTGCCCAGACCAGCAAGGGCAAGATTGCCCGCCAGCTGGTCACTTTTATCGCCGAACGTCTGAACCAGGTTTAACTCGTATGCACGCTTTGCAAGCCAAGATCCTCGACCCACGCATTGGTAACGAATTCCCGCTGCCGCAGTACGCCACCCCGGGCTCCGCCGGCCTCGACCTGCGCGCCATGCTTAAAGAAGACACCGTTCTGGAGCCGGGCCAGACCCTGCTGATCCCTACCGGCCTGTCGGTATACATTGGCGACCCGGGCCTTGCCGCCCTGATCCTGCCGCGTTCGGGCCTGGGCCATAAACACGGCATCGTGCTGGGGAACCTGGTCGGCCTGATCGACTCTGATTACCAGGGCGAGCTGATGGTGTCGTGCTGGAACCGTGGCCAGACCGCCTTCAACATCACCATCGGCGAGCGTATCGCTCAGCTGGTACTGGTGCCGGTGGTACAAGCACACTTTGAACTGGTCGAAGAATTCGACGAAAGCCAGCGCGGCGCTGGCGGTTTTGGCCACTCCGGCAAGCTCTGATTTTGTATTACAAGGCCAGGCGCTCTGCCTGGCCTTTCACGCATCCCCGAACCCCTCTGAACATGGAGTCTCCCCCTACAATGAGTAGCCCAGCTTCGGTCGCACCGAAATTCCCTGACAGCATTTTTCGCGCCTACGATATTCGTGGCGTGGTGCCGGAAACCTTGACGGCTGAAACCGCGTACTGGATAGGCCGTGCGATTGGCGCCGAGAGTCTGGCCAAGGGCGAGCCTCATGTGTCGGTAGGTCGGGACGGGCGCCTGTCAGGCCCTGAGCTGGTCGAGCGCCTGATCCAGGGTGTGGCAGACAGTGGTTGCAAGGTCAGTGATGTAGGGCTGGTACCTACACCTGCGCTGTATTACGCGGCTAACGTGTTGGCGGGCAAGTCGGGGGTAATGCTCACAGGCAGCCATAACCCGTCGAACTACAACGGTTTTAAAATCGTGATCGCGGGCGATACGCTGGCCAACGAGCAAATTCAGGCATTGCATACACGCCTGAAAACCAACGACCTGACCTGGGGCGAAGGCAGCATCGAGCGCGTGGATATCCTGTCGCGCTACGCCGATGTGATTACCCGTGACATCAAGCTGGCCAAGCCCTTGAAGGTAGTGGTCGACTGCGGCAACGGCGCTGCAGGCGTGATTGCACCGCAACTGATTGCAGCGTTGGGTTGTGAAGTGATCCCGTTGTTCTGTGAGGTGGACGGCAACTTCCCCAACCATCACCCGGACCCGGGCAAACCGGAAAACCTCGTGGACTTGATTGCCAAGGTCAAGCAAACCAATGCCGATGTAGGCCTGGCCTTCGATGGGGATGGCGATCGCGTGGGCGTGGTGACCAACACGGGCACCATGGTGTTCCCTGACCGCCTGCTGATGCTGTTCGCCCAGGATGTACTGGAGCGCAACCCGTCTGCCGAGATCATTTTCGATGTGAAATGCACACGTCGCCTGGCCCCCTGGATCGAAGAATGTGGCGGCCGCCCGCTGATGTGGAAAACCGGTCACTCCCTGATCAAGAAAAAGATGAAAGAAACCGGCGCCTTGCTGGCTGGCGAAATGAGCGGACATATCTTTTTCAAAGAGCGCTGGTTCGGTTTTGACGACGGCATCTACAGCGCTGCACGCCTGCTGGAGATCCTCAGCAAGCGTAAGGTAACTGCTGAAGCGCTGTTTGAAACCTTCCCGAACGATATTTCCACACCTGAAATCAATATCGATGTGACGGACGAGAGCAAATTCAGCATCATTGAGGCCCTGCACGACGCCCAATGGGGCGAAGCCGCCGAGCTGACGTCCATTGATGGTGTGCGGGTTGACTACCCTCATGGCTGGGGTCTGGTTCGCGCCTCCAACACCACCCCGGTGCTGGTGCTGCGATTCGAGGCCGAAACCGAGGCCGAACTGCAACGTATCAAGGATGTCTTTCACGCTCAATTGCAGCGTGTGGCACCTGATCTCCAACTACCGTTTTGACCGACTTGTTCTACCGGAGCCCTGAATGACCCTCGAACGTGATGCCGCCTCCAACGTCGCCAAGGTTTTGTCCGAAGCGCTGCCCTACATTCGCCGTTACGTCGGCAAGACGCTGGTGATCAAGTACGGCGGCAACGCTATGGAGAACGATGACCTGAAAACCGGCTTTGCCCGTGACATCGTGCTGATGAAGGCCGTGGGTATCAACCCGGTCGTAGTCCACGGTGGCGGCCCGCAAATCGGCGACCTGCTCAAGCGTTTGTCCATCGAGAGCCATTTTATCGACGGCATGCGCGTGACCGACTCGCAAACCATGGATGTGGTGGAAATGGTGCTGGGCGGCCATGTGAACAAGGAAATCGTCAACCTGATCAACCGCCACGGTGGCAGCGCCATCGGCCTGACCGGTAAGGACGCGACGCTGATTCGCGCCAAAAAAATGGTCGTGACCCGTCAGACGCCAGAAATGACCAAGCCGGAAATCATCGACTTCGGTCATGTGGGCGAGGTCATCGACATCAACACCGACCTGCTGCACATGCTGACCAAGGGTGATTTCATCCCGGTGATTGCGCCGATCGGCGTGGGCGCCAATGGCGAGTCCTACAACATCAACGCCGACTTGGTGGCGGGCAAGGTTGCCGAAGCCCTCAAGGCCGAGAAACTGATGCTGCTGACCAACATCGCCGGCTTGATGGACAAGGAAGGCAAGGTACTGACCGGCCTGACGACCGCTCAGGTGGATGACCTGATCGCCGACGGCACCATTTATGGTGGCATGCTGCCAAAAATCCGCTGCGCGCTGGAAGCTGTGCAAGGTGGCGTGACCACGGCGCATATCGTCGACGGTCGCGTACCAAATGCCGTATTGCTGGAAATCTTCACCGATACCGGTGTAGGTACGCTGATTACCAATAGCAAACCGGCTTAAGCAGAACTAAAAAAGCCCCGCCCGGAGTGATCCGGGCGGGGCTTTTTTATGGGCGGGGGGGGTTAAATCCCGTACTGCGCCCGGTACGCCTCAACGGCTGGCAGGTATTGCTTGAGCGTTTCGTCTTCGGCCAGGTATTGCAGCACCTGATTCAACGAAACGATGCTGATCACCGGAATGCCGAAGTCGCGCTCGACTTCCTGGATCGCCGACAGCTCGCCGTTACCGCGCTCCTGACGGTTGAGGGCAATCATCACGCCGGCCGCCTTGGCGCCCTGGGCCTGGATGATCTGCATCACTTCACGGATAGCGGTACCGGCCGTGATCACGTCGTCGATGATCAGGATATCGCCTTCCAGCGGCGAGCCAACCAGACTGCCGCCTTCGCCGTGAGCCTTGGCTTCCTTGCGGTTGAAGCACCACGGCAGGTCGCGGTCGTGGTGTTCGGCCAGTGCTACGGCAGTGGTCGCCGCCAGGGGAATGCCCTTGTAGGCCGGGCCAAAGAGCACGTCGAAGGAAATGCCGCTGTCAACGATGGCCGCCGCATAGAAGCGCCCCAGCTGGGCCAGGGCGGAACCGGTGTTGAACAGGCCGGCATTGAAGAAGTAAGGACTGGTGCGCCCGGACTTCAGGGTGAACTCACCGAAGCGCAGTACGCCGCGATCGATGGCAAAACGGATGAAGTCGCGCTGATACGCTTGCATGAAAAAGGCCCCAGATACCACGGATTTAGCTAATTGGTAAGACGGCGTGTATCATACACGCACGAGATTTTTGGGGCCATTTATGCGGATCATCAGTGTGAACGTCAATGGTATTCAGACGGCAGTCGAGCGCGGTTTGCTCAGTTGGCTGCAAGCTCAGAATGCCGACGTTATCTGCCTGCAGGACACCCGTGCCTCCGCCTTTGAACTGGACGATCCAGCCTACCAGCTCGATGGCTACTTTCTTTATGCCTGTGACGCCGAAGTCCCCGCCCAAGGTGGCGTGGCTTTGTACTCGCGGTTACAGCCGAAAGCAGTCATCACCGGGCTTGGCTTCGAGACGGCCGATCGCTACGGGCGCTACCTGCAAGCCGATTTCGATAAGGTCAGCATCGCGACCTTGCTGCTCCCTTCGGGGCAGAACGGCGATGAAGACTTGAATCAAAAATTCAAGCTAATGGACGACTTTGCCCGCTACCTGGATAAGCAGCGTCGCAAGCGTCGTGAGTACATCTACTGCGGCTCGCTGTATGTGGCGCAGCAGAAACTCGACATTAAAAACTGGCGCGACAGCCAGCAATCGCCCGGCTTCCTGGCGCCTGAACGGGCCTGGATGGATGAGATTGTCGGCAACATGGGATATGTCGATGCCCTGCGTGAAGTCAGTCGGGAAGGTGACCAGTACAGCTGGTGGCCGGATAACGAACAGGCCGAGATGCTGAATCTGGGCTGGCGTTTTGACTACCAGCTGCTGACACCGGGCTTGCGCCGCTTTGTACGAAGCGCTCGCATGCCGCGTCAGCCACGCTTCTCGCAGCACGCGCCATTGATCGTGGACTACGACTGGACACTGACTATCTAAGTGTTGATCGCAGATCCAGAAAAAGGCTCCCGCTCTGTTATCAAGGGCGGGGGCCTTTTTTGTATCCGAGGCACTTTCAGGCGAAACTGGGCGTTCGTTTATGCAAGGTGCGTATCCGGTACTGCAAAAGCACAGCGGCAATAAAAGTGACAACAGCCTGCAGTACGATGAATAGATAGATTGAAGGGCTATTAAAGTCATACAGGTAAATGACCGGGATAAACCCTGCAAGCATAAAGGTATTGATCAGTACTTGAGGGATCAGGGTGTCTCGCATTGCCCGCAAGTGGCTTGCCGTGAGCGAGAAGTAAAGCGAGCTCAATACCGACATGCATATCGCCACAAATCCTTCACTGGTAAACGTCAGCGAGCGGTCGCCAAAGATAAAAAACAAACCGCTTCCCAGCGCATAAAAACCCCCTGCAATCACGGCCATGAGCACGGCGGCGGCTAGTTGTCCGCGCGGGTAGATCTTGTCCGCATCCACGATATGCTGGCTGGTATAGACGCTATGAAGCTGAGCGAACGCTATGACCGGAATGCTGAGAAATCCGATAATAGACATACAGATCGAAAGATCGGCAACCAGGCTTTCATTCAGCGACAGCAGTTTTCCGTTAAGCAGGTAAAAGTACAATTTTTGCCCCGCTACCCCGGCGGCAATAGGAAAGCCCATTGAAACGACGTCTGCCAGTATTTTTGGCTTGACGAGGATGTGCCGGTATCCGAGCCGGATAGAGAGGCAGGCCAGGGAGATGAAGAGGGCTGTTTCGATAATCAAGAAGTAGCCAACAGCCAAGAAAACAAAGTCGTGCTTGCTGCAAAAAACAAAACAAAACATCAGGAATGCGCAGCCTGCACACGTGCACCACTTCTTTACGGCTGCACACGGCAAGGAGTGTCCAGAGGCTTCGTGGAAAAGATGGGTGAAGGTATTGATTACCAGCAAAGGGATGGCCGGAATATAAATAAGAGACAGGTAAAAAAGTTTATCCCTGTCAAGGCTGTCCAGAAAACGGATGGAGGGGAGGTAAGCGAATACGGCAAGGGCTGCGGCAAACGCAATGGCAGCGAATAAAACCGCTATCGACAGTCCGCTCTCAAAGATTGCCTGGGGAGTGAGCGCATTTTTTTGATGATGAACGATATTGCCAATGGCCGCCAGCGGCATGTAGAAAAGGGTAGATATAACTGAAAAGATCGCCAGGACATAGGCGAACACAGGAAGATCGGCAATATTCTTGTGCGCGAGCAGCGCCGCAGCGATGGAAATGCCAAAAAATGGAAAGAGTCGACTGACAATAAAATTCCATAAGTTTTCCTTCAGATTTTGCTCATAGGTCAACTTCACGTTCGACGTTTCCATAGGGTTATCATGTAATGCCCAAATATAGGCTAACAGGCATCCCTATAAGTTCGCATATCCAAGATATGATGATGCCAGATTTCATTCACTTCCAGCGGGTTGGCAGGACGGGATACATTGCCTGGTATTTTTTATTGAGAAACAAAAGTTTTCATAATACTGGATCGCTATCTCTGCCTCTATCGGTGTCCACTGCCGGCAGAGCAATGGGGTGCAGCACCTTTTTGAGAATTCATCACGGCAGTTTTCATAATATCTTTATCCTTAAAGAGAGTGGCGAAGACTGATCAAGCAGTCGACATAAAAACTAGACGAGCAAAAACAAATAGTCAACAGCATATTTTCAAGTGCCACTTGGTCTTTTTTTTAAATTCGGTATTCACAGATGGCCACTGCACTAACATGGCGCGATAAATAACGGCGCGCTTTAAAATGAGGCTCTCTTAAAGGCATGGTTTATTTAGCGCGCATAAGTAAGTAGTTGTCGTTAAACGAATGCCTGGATAAACAAAGCATCGTACTGACGTCCACTCACCTGTGTTTTGGCTCCCGCAACCAGCAAGCGTAGAAAAGCCCACCGAGGTGGGCTTTTCTACAAGGTGCCTGAGTTGCTGACTGAAACGTTACTTGATCGGCCGCCAGGTGAAGGGATAACGGTACACCACCCCGTCATTGGCCTTGACCCCTGCAATCACCACCAGCACTACCGCGCCAATCAGTACCAGGCCCAGCAGCGCAAAGCCGATCAGCACGAACATCAGCACATAGCAAATGGCCGAAGCAATCGCCACGGTGATCTGGAAGTTCAGTGCTTCCTTGCCCTGGTCGTCAATAAACGGGTCGCTCTCGCGCTTTACCTGCCACAGGATCAGCGGGCCGATCAGGCTGCCAAACGGAAACCACATCCCGAGGAACGCCGAAAAATGACAGAACATCGCCCATTTCCGGGCGTCGCGGCCCGGTTTGGGTGTTGAAAGATCCAGCTCACTCATCACGTTCTCCGGTTGGTCGTTTGAAGGCTTTGACAGTCAATCCGGCAATTTAGTCGGCCAATGCCGCTTGTTGCAGGGCAAAAATTTCATTCATGCCTTTTTGTGCCAGTGCCAGCATGGCGTTCAGCTCTTCAGGCTGGAACGGTGCGCCTTCGGCGGTGCCCTGAACTTCGATGAAACCGCCGCTGCTGGTCATCACCACGTTGAGGTCGGTTTCGGCTGCCGAATCTTCAGGATAATCCAGGTCAAGTACCGGTACGCCCTGGTACATGCCCACCGATACCGCCGCGATCATCTGCTTGATCGGGTCGCCGCCTTTGAGGCCGCCACGCTTCTTGATGATCTTCAGGGCGTCGACCAGAGCAACCATGGCGCCGGTGATCGAGGCAGTGCGGGTGCCGCCGTCAGCCTGGATTACGTCGCAGTCGACGTACAAAGTGATATCGCCCAGTTTGGACATATCCAGTGCAGCACGCAGGGAGCGGCCGATCAGGCGCTGGATTTCCAGGGTGCGCCCGCCTTGCTTGCCGCGGCTGGCTTCGCGCTGGTTACGGTCGCCGGTGGCGCGTGGCAGCATGCCGTATTCGGCAGTCAGCCAGCCCTGGCCCTGGCCTTTGAGGAACCGCGGTACGCCATTCTCGACGCTGACGGTGCAGATGACTTTGGTGTCACCGAACTCGACCAGTACAGAACCCTCTGCGTGTTTGGTGTAGTTGCGGGTGATGCGGATCGGGCGGAGCTGATCGGCAACGCGACCACTTGGACGTTTCATGTGGGATACCTGTACGGGACGGAAAACTGCCGAGCATTATAAAGGAAAGGCCATGGCTGCGCAGGGCGCGTCTGTGAACCCTGGCGGGGAACGAAGATTGGATGTATTTACGACCGACGCCATTTGGGGCAGTTGCCCGCACTGCGTTACAATCTGTCGTCTAACCTGCCGCCAGGCTTAACTCATCCAATCGCGAGGTACCGTCCATGGTGCACAGCATGACCGCCTTTGCCCGCGTCGAAAGCGCCGGCACTCAGGGCACCCTGAGTTGGGAGCTGCGTTCGGTCAACAGCCGCTACCTGGAGCCGCACCTGCGTCTGCCTGAATCTTTCCGTGACCTCGAGGGCGCGGTGCGTGAAGCGCTGCGCCAGGGCATCTCCCGGGGCAAGCTGGAATGCACTTTGCGTTTCACTGAAGAAACCACCGGCAAGCCGCTGCAGGTTGACCGCGAGCGTGCCGCCCAGCTGGTGGCCGCCGCCGAGACCATCGCCAGCCTGATCAAGCAGCCTGCCGCGCTCAACCCGCTGGAAGTCCTGGCCTGGCCCGGTGTTCTGGTAGCCGATGCCAGCGACCCGCAAGCCTTGAACACCCAGGCCCTGGCGCTGTTCAGGCAAGGCCTGCAAGAACTGAAAAACGGCCGTGAGCGCGAAGGCGCGGAACTGGCCCGACTGATCAGCGATCGCTTGACCGCCATCGAAAGCGATGTCGAAACGCTGCGCGAGCTGGTACCGCAAATGCTCGCCACCCAGCGTCAAAAGGTCCTCGATCGCTTTGCCGACATGAAGGCCGAGCTTGACCCCCAGCGCCTTGAACAGGAAATGGTTCTGCTCGCGCAAAAAAGCGACGTGGCCGAAGAGCTGGACCGCCTGAGCACCCATATTCTTGAAGTACGCCGCGTACTCAAGTCGGGGGGTGCTGCCGGGCGACGCCTGGACTTCCTGATGCAAGAACTGAATCGCGAGGCCAATACCCTGGGCTCCAAGGCATTCGATCCACGCAGCACCCAAGCGGCGGTCAACCTCAAGGTGTTGATCGAGCAGATGCGTGAACAAGTACAGAATATTGAGTAAGGCACACCCTGACATGACCCACAGCACTGGCACCCTTTATATCGTTTCTGCTCCTTCGGGCGCAGGCAAGACCAGCCTGGTCAAGGCATTGATCGACGTTGAGCCGCAGATCCGGGTATCGGTCTCGCACACC
>Ga0256410_1002688_pt1 | contig 11530 bp, 10 predicted proteins | sample PhyWR1_FD_185983 | JGI IMG/M metagenome (GOLD analysis project Ga0256410, IMG submission 185983) | Leaf surface microbial communities from wheat plants in UC Gill Tract Community Farm, Albany, California, United States - DLSL W.R1 | ecosystem: Host-associated > Plants > Phyllosphere >... | reverse complement strand
TGGGCCAGGCTGTCATCGGCGCGCTGCTTTTCCGACGCGCCGCCCAGCACCACGGCGACCAGGCGCTGGTCACCGCGCTGGGCCGAGCTCATCAGGCAGTAGCCGGCCTCGGAGGTGTGGCCGGTCTTGATGCCGTCCACGCTGCCATCGCGCCACAACAGCAGATTGCGGTTGGGCTGCTTGATGGTGCCGACCTGGAATTCCTTGATCTTGTTGTACGCGTAGGTTTCCGGGTAGTCGCGCACCATCGCGCGGCCCAGCAGGGCCAGGTCGTAGGCGCTGCTGTGATGGCCCGGGGCGGTCAGGCCGTGGGCGTTCACGAAGTGCGAGTTCTTCATGCCGATCTTGGCGGCGTAGCTGTTCATCAGCGAAGCGAAGGCTTCTTCGCTGCCGGCCACGTGCTCGGCCAGGGCGATCGCGGCGTCATTGCCCGACTGGATCGCCATGCCCTTTTCCATGTCTTCCAGGCGCGCGGTCTGGTTGACCGGGAAGCCGCTGTAGCTGCCGTCGGTGCCGGCACCACCTTCGCGCCAGGCGCGTTCGCTCATCATCACCTGGTCATCGGGACGGACCTTGCCGTTCTTGACCTCGGCGGCGATCACGTACGACGTCATCACCTTGGTGATGCTGGCCGGGGCCAGCTGTTCGTTGATGTTCTCGCCTGCCAGCACCTGGCCGGTGGCGTAGTCCATCAGCACCCAGGCCTTGGAAACGCTGGGTGCAGGCGCCGGCGGCGTGGCCACGGTGGCGGGAGCAGCAGCGGCGGCAGGCGCCGGGGTGGCCGGGGTCGGCAGCGGCGTCTGGGCGGAGGCCAGGCCCACCACCAGGGTGGCGGCCAGGGCAGTGGCGGCGGAACGGAAATTCATGGGACAGCAGGCTCCAGGGGACGGCCGGAAAATGAAGGATGGGGCGAGGTGGCCATTGTAAGGCCGAGGTGGCAAGGGCCGGCAGCACCGGCCCGGGCGGAATCAGTCCTTGACGATCTGTGGCGAGCCAAAGCCCAGACCCGAGATGCGCCCGGCAAGTTCCGCCGCGCTGGCATGGTCGCTGGCGGGTACCCGCAGGCGCCACAGGGTACGACCACCGGCAGCGATGTCGCTGATGGTGGCACCGACGATGCCGGCAGCGTTGAGCTGGCCCATCGCCCGGTTGGCGTTGTCGCGGTTGGAGAAGCTGGCGACCTGCAGCATCACCGCGCCCACCACCTTCTGCGACAGGCTGGGGCTGCTGGCCGGGGCCGGGCCGCGCAGCATGGCGGTGGCCACGACCGGCGCTGCCGGACGCGACGCGGGTGCGCTGGGCGGCAGGCTGCTGACCGCCACTTCCGGCATCGTGCTGACAGCGGCCTGGGTGGTAGCCGGCTGGCCGCGCTCGGGCGCGGCGTCGGCCGGCAGGCGCTTGACCAGTCGATCGATGTCGCTGTCGGCAACCGCACGTGCGGCGGGTGCGGGGCGTGCGCTGGCAACGGCAGCGGTAGCCGCTTCAGCAGCACGGCGTTCGCGGCGCGACGGCTTCTGCGCCATCAGGTTGGTTTCACCCGGCTGCACTGCGCGCACTTCCACGTTGCCGGTACCGCGCTGGGTGATGCCCAGGCGCACAGCGGCGGCGTAACTGAGATCGACCACGCGGCCATCGTGGAACGGGCCACGATCATTGACGCGCACGATCACCGATTCGCCGTTGTCCAGGTTGGTCACGCGGGCGAAGCTGGGCAGCGGCAGGGTCTTGTGCGCAGCGGTGAACTGGTACATGTCGTAGACCTCGCGGTTGGAGGTCAGGCGGCCATGGAACTTGGCGCCGTAGTACGAAGCGGTGCCGCGTTCAACGTAGTTGCGGGTGTCGTCGAGCACCTTGTACTGCTTGCCCAGCACCACGTAGGGCGACTTGTTGCCGATCGCCGAGCGGTCCTCATTGGTCACCACCGGCTCGGGAATACAGGCCACGTTGGGCACGTAACTGGGCGTGGTGTCTTTCACGCCGGGCTTGTACAGGCCACCGGCGGTGTAGTTGCCACGGGTGGACAGGTCCTCGGTGGCCGCCGCGTACGGCGAGCCCTCCGGACAATGCGCCGGACGCCCACCCTTGCCCTGCACCACCGTGCCGGACGGCTTGCCACCGTGTCCGGCGGTCGCCGGCTTTTTCGGCGCGCTGCTGCAGGCGGCCAGCGCGAGGACGATCAATCCAGGGACCAGCCATCTGATGTTCATGCCGGGGGCAGCTCCTGTCCGGCAATGGCCTGCGACAACTGGAACACGGCCATCGCGTACATCTTCGAGAGGTTGTAGCGGGTGATTGCGTAGTAGTTCTGGAAGCCCAGCCAGTACTGCTTGCCGGTGCTGCCTTCAAGGGTGATCGGGGTGGCGGTGGCACCCGGCTGCACCGGCGCGCTGGGCTGGTAGCCGCGCTGGGCCAGGTCGGCCAGCGACCAGGTGGGCATCCACTCGGTCGGGTTGAACTCCTCGCGGCCGGCGGCGAGCGTGGCCGGCACGGCAACCTGGCCGCCTCGCACCCAGCCGCCCTTCTTCACGAAGTAGTTGGCGATGGACGAGAACACGTCGTCGTAGCTGGTGAACAGGTCACGGCGACCATCGCCATTGCCGTCCACGGCGTAATCCAGGTAGCTGGAGGGCATGAACTGGCCCATGCCCATCGCACCGGCATAGCTGCCCTTAAGCGTGGTGATGTCCAGCTTTTCCTCGCGGCCCAGCTCGAACAGCTTGGCCAGTTCATCGCGGAAGAACAGCTCGCGGCGCACTTCGCGCTCCAGCTTGGCCGGGTCGCCACTGCGCGGGTAATAGAAGGCCAGGGTGTACAGCGCATCCAGCACGCGATGGCTGCCGGCATTCTTGCCGTAGCTGGTTTCCACGCCGATGATCGCCACGATCACTTCCGCCGGTACGCCGGTGCGCTGCTGCACACGGTCCAGTTCGGCGCGATGCTGGGCAAGAAACGCCTTGCCGCCATCGATGCGTGCCTTGCTGATGAACATCGGCCGGTATTCGTTCCACGGCTTGACCCGTTCGGCCGGCCGCGACATGGCAGCAATGATCGGCTGGCGCACCTGCGCCTGGTCGAGCACGTTGCGGATCTCGTCGGGCTTGAGGCCGTAGCGCTTGGCGGTGTCGGCAATGAATCTGGCGCGCGCGGTCTCGAAGGGCACCGGGGTGAGATCGACCGGTGCTGCCGTGGCCGCGGTCGCTTCCGGCGCGGCCTCGGCCGGGCCGTGGGGCTTGGCCGCCGGGTGGCGCGGCGTACTGCTGGCCTGTGGCGAAGTCGGTGGGGACGTCGGCTGGGTCGCGCAGGCGACCAGGCCGAGGGTGAGCATGCAGGCCAGAGAACGTCGAATCATCACCGCAGGTTAGCAGGTCATGGATGAATTAAAACCCCTAACACCATGAATCACAACGATTTGCACGCGTTCAGCGCGAAATGTGAAGACGTTGTGATTGACCTGCCCCATTCAGGCAGAGGTTGCCGGTTGCGTCCCCATCCCCGCAGACGCAACCGGCCGCCGGACCCGGTCGGTACCTGCGCGGCTGCCGCTCCCCAGTGGCAGTGCTCCGCGCTCCCTGTACCCGTTGGATCAGTACTGCTTTCCCATCCGACGCCCCTCGCGCTGCATCAAAGACGGCGCGCCATGCCGAACGGGCCGCCATTGTGCAGGCCGATTGCGACAAGTCCATTGATCAGGATCAACGCGGCGTCAAAATGTGAATTGGCGCCCACTTTTAATGGAACTTCGTCAGCGGCGATGCTGCTGTGCGGCGTTGTGGGAACGATTACAGAAATGCGCTTGCGCAGATTCATGCGCGCATCGGCGGCGAAGGTCGGCCAACGGCGCAGCCCCTCGTGGGTGAGCGCTGAAAGCAACAGCCGTGGTTGGCCGGGCGGGTTCCTGCGGCGTCCACCCACGCAAGATGAAAGAGAAGATCAAAAGCAAAAGCCGCATGGCTGCGCTCTGCTAAGAGCGAAGCGACCCGCGGTTGCTCTTCGCCTTTCTTTTCTCTTTGCGTGGGTGGACGCCACAGGAATGTGTCCGTGGCCGGGTAGATGGGCTGCGCAGGGGCGTGAGCCGCATGGGCCCGAGGCATGCCTCGGGCGGGTTGGGCAGGACGCCCAACCCCGGTCTTGCCGTGTGCGCAGGACAGCGCACACGAGCAAGCGGCGACCGAGCTTACAGGGACGTACTTGCAGCGTCCCCTGCGCAGCCCATCTACCCGGCCTCCCCCATGAATTGCTTTGCGCCCACCCATGAGGGGCTGCGCCGTTGGCTGGAAACCTACGCGTGCACCGGCCGATGCCCCCGCACCGCCATCACCAGCCCGATCCCCGCCAGCAACGACACCGCCGAGGTGCCGCCATAACTGATCAACGGCATCGGAATGCCCACCACCGGCAGCAATCCGGAAATCATCCCGCCGTTGACCAGCACGTACACGAAGAACGCCAGGCCGAGGCTGCCGGCCAACAACCGCGCGTGCGTGTCGCGTGCCTGCACCGCGATCGACAGGCAGCGCCCGACCACGAACAGGTACAGGGCGAACACCGTCACCACGCCAATCCAGCCGAATTCCTCGGCCAAAACCGAGAACGCGAAATCGGTGGTGTACTCGGGCAGGAAATCCAGCGTCGCCTGCGTGCCGTGCCCCCAGCCCCTGCCCTGCAGGCCACCCGAGCCGATGGCGATGCGCGACTGCAGGATGTTCCAGCCGGTGCCCAACGGATCGGCAGCCGGATCCAGGAAGGTCAGCACGCGATTCTTCTGGTATTGCCGCAGCAGCCCGAACCACGCCAGTGGCGCAGCCACCGATACCGCACTCAAGCCGGCCACCACCCAGCGCCACTGCAGGCCCGCCAGCAGCAGGGCGAACACGCCGCTGGCGGTGACCAAGGTGGCGGTACCCAGGTTGGGCTGCATCAGGATCAGCAGCGCTGGCACCCCGATCAGTACTGCGGCCGTCAGCACCGTGCGCGGCGATGGCGGCAGCGGCTGGCGGTGCAGATACCAGGCCATCATCAACGGCAGGCTGAGCTTGAGCAGTTCCGAAGGCTGCAGGTAGAACACGCCGAGGTTGAGCCAGCGCTGCCCGTATTTGCCGGTGCCGATCACGTACACCGCCATCAACGGCAGCATCGACAGTGCATAGATCGCCGGCGTCCACACGCGCAGGCGCAGCAGCGAAACCCGCGACAGCAGCCACATCGCCACCAGGCCACCGGCAAAGCGCATCGCCTGCCCGTGCACCGGCCCATTCACGCTGTGCAGCACCGCCAGGCCTGCGCCCATCAGGATCAACAACGCGATCAGCAACGGCAGATCGATCGTACGCAGCGCCTCACGGCAGCCACCAAGCATTCGTTTCCATTTCACCCGCGGCACGGTAGCAACCGGCGCTTTCGCGAAGCTGTCAGCGCTGTTTGACGCTATCGACTCCTTCGGCGACAACTGCCTTGGGCGCCCGGATTTTCCGGGTTTCAAACAATTCTGATTGGAGCCGCAAGGGCCCCGTGCACATCATGTGCGGCCACCGACAACGGGTGGCACGGGACTCCAATCCCGTTTGATAGATGCGTTGTTTACGCTTGCCAGCCGGCGTCGCTTTTTCCTTGTTGAGCGGCGTCGGCTGGCAATCCGTCCGTGCGTCTTTGGCGGGCGGTGCGTGGAGGGCCTCGTGCCCGCCGGCGTTCCAGCGTCTATCACCGGTATTGGAGCCACGCATCGCCTGCCACCCTCGCCTCCATGCGGGGTGGCCCTTGCCGACCGCACGAGGACCCCGCCATGTCCGCTTCCACCTACCCGTACCTGTTCGCCACGCTGGGCGAGGCTGCTCACCAGCTGCCGCATGACATCGCCCGCGCACTGGAAACCACGCTCACCGCAACGCAGGCCACCAACGCGCCCGGCGGCCCTACCCTGCTGGACTGCCTGCAGCGCATCCGCCAGGTGGAAGCGGCAGATGGCCAGCCGTGGCCGAGCAAAGGGCGAACGCAGGCGCAGTGCATGGCGATGGCGCGCATCGACCGCGCCAATGCCGGGCTGACCTTCCTGCTGGAACTGCTGCACGCCAGCGAACGCGTGCGCGTGGACGGCGACGACACGCAGCACCTGTCCGACGACGCCCGCGAAGGCCTGCTGCTGGCCTGCCGAGGCCTGTCGGAATACGTGGATGTGCAGTTGCAGGCCGCGTAATGCGCACGTCGCTGTGCCCTCGCCTGCCTCTCGTACAGCGCATGCCGGCCCTGAGCCGAGCATGGCTCGGCACTACAAAGAGCGAAGCGACCCGCTTCTGCTCTGCTTTATTTCTCTTTGCGTGGGTGGCCACCGCAGGAAACTGTCAGAGGCCGGGCGGGGTGGGTTCGCGGGGGTGTCCGCGGCATGGATGCCGCGGCCAACCCCAGGGATGGGTTCACGGCGTCCCCCGCGAATCCACCCCGCCCGGCCAACCACGGCTGTTGCTTTCAGCAACCACCCACGAGGGGCTGCGCCGATGGCTGGAAACTACCCGTAACCGCCATGCACCGGATTGTGACGACGCACCGCCATCACCAACCCGAACCCGGCCAGCAGCGACACCGCCGACGTACCGCCGTAACTGATCAACGGCATCGGCACCCCCACCACCGGCAGCAGGCCGGAAATCATCCCGCCGTTCACCAGCACATAGACGAAGAACGCCAGACCCGTGGCACCGGCCAGCAGGCGCGAGTACGAATCGCGCGACTGGCTGGCGATCCACAGGCAGCGCCCGATCACCACCAGATACAACGTCAGCACCAGCGCCACGCCGATCCAGCCGAACTCCTCGCTCAGCACCGAGAACGCGAAGTCGGTGGTCTGCTCGGGAATGAAATTCAGGTGCGACTGCGAGCCTTCGCCCCAGCCCTTGCCGTCGAAACCGCCGGAACCAATGGCGATCTTCGACTGGATGATGTTCCAGCCCGCGCCCAGCGCATCCATTTCCGGGTCGAGGAACATCATGATGCGGTCCTTCTGGTACGGCCGCAGCAACCAGAACCAGGCGACCGGCGCCACCGCTGCCACACCGCCCACGCCCAGCCCCACCCACCACCACGGCAGGCCCGCCAGCAGCAGCACGAACACACCACTGGCGGCGATCAGCACGCCGGTGCCGAAGTCCGGCTGCAGCATCACCAGCCCGGTCGGCACACCGATGATCACCATCGCCACCAGCACCGTGTTGAAGCGCGGCGGCAGCGGCATCTTGTGCAGGTACCAGGCCACCATCATCGGCAGGCTGACCTTGAGCAGTTCGGCCGGCTGCAGGTAGAAGAACTTGAGGTCCAGCCACTGCCGGCCGTATTTCCCCGTTCCCAGCGCGAACACCGCCAGCAACGGGATCATCGAGATGGCGTAGATCAGTGGCGTGGCCGAGCGGATGCGCAGGATCGGCGCCCGCGAAATGCCCCACATCGCCGCCAGACCCACGGCAAAACGCACGCCCTGCGCCATCACCAGGCCATCGCCGCCAGCACTCTTCAACGTCGCCAGGCCGATCACCATCAGCGCGCCCAGGGCCAGGCACAGCAGCCAGTCGAGGCTGCTGAAGAACCGCTGCAGCATTTCCCCGGCCCAGCGCAGGAAGGCGCTCATCGGCTGGCCTCCGCCGCGACGGTCGGGCGAGGACCGACGGGCACCGCCGCAGCAGATGGCGAACCCGGAACCGGTGCCGGCGCCGGTGGCGGTGCGGGCATGCCGATCAGCACCGGGTGCTCGCCCAGCTCGGCGGCGGCGGCGTCGCCGGCCGGGCGCGCGTTCACGTCCTCATTGTCGAAGGCGGTGATGCCGATGGCGGTGGTGCCGCGTTCGCTGTCCAGCGGCTGCATGCCTTCAGGCATCTTGCCCAGCAGCCAGGCATCGAAGATCTTGCGCGCGATCGGTGCGGCCGCCGCGCCGCCGTAACCGCCGCCTTCCACGGCGATGGCCAGCGCGATCACCGGCTGCTCGGCCGGCGCGAAGCCGACGAACAGCGCACGGTGGCGCAGGTGCATCGGCAGGCTTCTGGGATTGACCGCGGCCGTGCCCTTGCGGCTGACGACCTGTGCCGTGCCTGTCTTGCCCGCCATCGTGTACGGCGCGCCGGCCGCCATGCGTGCGGCGCTGCCGCCGGGAAGCATGGTGGCCATCATGCCTTCGCGCACGGCCTGAAGATTGTTCGGGTTGGGGCTGACCGGCTTGCTCGGGCCGGGCTCCGCCGCCACCCAGTCGCTGTCGAAACCAGCACGCTGCTGCATCACCAGATGCGGCGTGCGCAGCTGGCCATTGGCCAGGCCGCTGACACCACGGGCCAGCTGCAGCGGGGTGACCTTCCAGTCGCCCTGGCCGATGCTGATGTTCACCGTGTCGCCGGGATACCAGGCTTCCTTGCGGCTCTTCCGCTTGTAGGCCGGCGACGGCAGGATGCCGGAGATCTCGCCGGTCAGATCGATGCCGGTCGGCTGGCCGAAGCCGTAGTACTCCATGTAATGGTCGAACCGCTCGATGCCCAGGTCCAATGCCAGCCGGTAGTAGTACGTATTGACCGACTGCGCGATGGACTTGCGCAGATCGGTCCAGCCGTGACCGCCACGATGCGAATCACCCCAGCCACGCGAGGTGCCCGGCAGGTAGAACATGCCGGTCGACAGCACCTTGTCCTCCGGACGGCGAACGCCCGAATCGAGGCCGGCCAGGCCGATCAGCGGCTTCAGGGTCGAACCGGGGGCAACGCCGCCGAGTACCAGGCGATTGAACTGCGGGCGCGACGGGTTGTCGTTCAGCGCCTTGAAATCGGCATGCGAAATGCCGTTGACGAACAGGTTCGGGTCGTAGGACGGCAGGCTGACCATCGCCAGCACTTCACCGGTACGCGGGTCCATCGCCACGGCCGAGCCTTCCTGATCACCGAAGGCAGCCACCATCGCCCGCTGCAGGTCGGCGTCGATCGACAGCCGCAGGTCGGCGCCGGATTGCGCAGCGACACGGCCGATGGTGCGGATCGCGCGGCCCTGCACGTTGGTCTCGACCTGCTCGTAGCCGACCTTGCCGCGCAGTTCCTGCTCGTAATAGCGCTCCAGGCCGGACTTGCCGATGTGGGTCAATGCGGCATTGCCCTCGCCGAGGATCTCCAGATCCTTGTCGTCGACCCGGCCAACGTAGCCGATGATGTGCGCGAACAGGTCGCCATAGGGATAGCGACGGGTCAGGTACGGTTCCAGCTCGACGCCGGGAAAGCGCCAGCGGTCCACCGCGAAGCGCGCCATTTCCTCATCGCTCATGCGCAGCTTCAGCGTGACCGGCAGGAACTTGCGGCGCGCCTTGCGCGACTTGTTGAACGCTTCCAGCTCTTCCGGACTGATCTGGATGATCTTCGCCAGCCCTTCCAGGGTGGCGTCCATGTCCTTGACCTTGTCCGGGGTCACATCCAGGCGGAATGCCGGCACGTTCTCGGCCAGCAACCGACCATTGCGGTCATAGATCATGCCGCGCCCGGGCACCACCGGCCGCGGCTTGATGCGGTTGGCTTCGGATCGGGTGGCGTAGATGTCGTGGTCCAGCACCTGCAGCTTGAAGTACCAGCCGCCCAGGCCCAGCAGGCAGACCAGTACGCCGAAGAAGCCCAACGCCGCACGGCGCCGGAACTGTTCGGCTTCGGCGTGCGGATTCTTGACCTGGCGGCGCGGCAGCATGGCTCAGCGCCCGCGCTTGCCGAAGCGCACCGCGTCCAGCAGCACGAACACCAGCGGCCACAGGCCCATGCCCAGCAACGGTGCCCACCAGTACGACCACGGCAGGGTCGGCTCGCCCACCAGGATATGGACCAGTGCGCTGACGATGCGATCGTTGAACAGCAGGCCGCCGATGGCCAGCATCTGCTGCGACATCGGGAAGAAGCGGATGCGCGCGCGGAAGCGCTGCAGGATGAAGGCCAGCATCACCAAGCGCAGCGCCTGCTCGCCCAGCACCCCGCCATACAGCAGGTCGGCGACGACGCCGCTGGCGAAGGCGATGCCGAGGCCGACGCGCTCGGGCGCTTCGATGACCCAGTAGGCCAGCACCAGTGCGAGCCAATATGGACGCAGCGGCTGCAGCAGCGCGGGCAACGGCAGCAGGCCCAGCAGCAGGGCCACCACCAGGCTGGCCGGCAGCACCCAGCGGTTGTCGCGAAGGCGGCTCATCGCTGCGCCTCCGGCTGCGGTTGGGTGGGCTGCGGTTGCGTTTGCTGCGGTTGCCGGCCAGCGGCCGGCACTACCGGGGAGGGCTGCGTCGTCGAAGGCGCGAGGCCCGACGGGCTCGTCGCAGACGAGGACGGCTGCCGGCCAGCGGCCGGCACTACCGGGGTAGCCTGCGTTGCTGCAGGCGCGGGGCCGGTCGGCAGCGCTGTGGCATCGGCCGGGCCACCGGGAGCGGCCTGTTCCATCTGCAGGCGCAGATTCGGCGGAATGCGGATCGCAGCGCCGGGGCGCAGCAGCAGCACGTCGCGGCCGCGATCAAGCTGCGCGGCGGGTTTCAGTTCGCCCACCAGGAAGGCATGGGTATCGTCCGGGCGCAGCCCGGTGATGGTGCCGACCGGGAATCCGGCCGGGAAGCGGCCACCGAGACCGGACGTGACGATCTCATCGCCCACTTCCACGCCGGCGCTGAGCGGGATGTCGCGCAGTTCCAGCTTGTCGCCGCGGCCGTAGACGATCAGGCGCACGCCATTGCGGGCCACGGTCACCGGCACCGCGTGGTCGGGGTCGGTCAGCAACAGCACGGTAGAGCTGCCCGCGGTCACGCTGATCACCTGGCCCATCAGGCCGCCGGAATCGATCACCGCCTGGCCGACGTGCACGCCTTCGCGGCTGCCAGCGTCCAGCACCAGGCGCTGTTTGACCGGGTCCAGGTCGATGTCCAGGATCGGCGCCAGCTGCACGTCCAGGCCACTGCGCTCGGCCACGTTCAGCAGTTCGCGCAACTGGGCGTTGTCCAGTGCGGCGGTCTGCAGGCGGGTCAGGCGGGCGTTGGCCAGCAGCAGCTGATTGCGCAGCTCGCGGTTCTCGGTCACCAGCTGGCCGTGGCTGGCGGCGGTGTCACGCACCTGGCCGCCGAGCTTGCCGGGCAGGCCGGCCAGGGCCCACACCGGCTGCACCAGGCTGTTGGCCTGCTCGCGCAGACGCGCCAGCCAGCCAGCCTGGTCGTCGAGGACGATCAAGGTGATTGCCAGTGCGAGATAGGCCAGCAGCCGCAGCGGGCTGGCGGCATCACCGGATCGGGAAGCGACGGGAGGTCCGGCGTAGGGCGGCACGGCAGCGATTCAACTGGCAGAAGGCGGAAGGGAAACACGCGGGCGCCCCGCCGGTGTCGACCCGCCGATGTGGCGGGCCGCACCCCGGAGGGGCGCTGCGGGCGCAGGCAGCCGGGACAGCTTATTCCGGCGCAAAGAACTCGTTGCCGTGCATGTCGACCAGTTCCAGCGCACGACCGCCACCGCGGGCCACGCAGGTCAGCGGGTCATCAGCCACCTGCACGTGCAGACCGGTTTCCTCGGAA
>Ga0256410_1002687_pt1 | contig 11530 bp, 10 predicted proteins | sample PhyWR1_FD_185983 | JGI IMG/M metagenome (GOLD analysis project Ga0256410, IMG submission 185983) | Leaf surface microbial communities from wheat plants in UC Gill Tract Community Farm, Albany, California, United States - DLSL W.R1 | ecosystem: Host-associated > Plants > Phyllosphere >... | reverse complement strand
TAAGGTCCCTTGGTCTATCGACTGATCTCGCGATCAGCTAGGTCCAATAATAATCATTATCATTTGCAAGTCAAATGTTTTTATCCATGAGATAGAAATATTTTTCCTACGCGCCTCTTACACGTTTGCCTGAGCCTCTGGCGCTTGCAACGACCGCTCCACCATGGCCTTCGCCATATCAATCAAATACACCACTGAAAACGCCAGGTCGCGGTGATTGCCTTGATGGCTGCTCGCCGATTCATAGGCCGTGGCCGCCGCACTGCGCAGCAGGTCCGAGGCGTGTACCAGGGCTTCCTCCTGGCTGACGCCTGGCTTGATGGCGAACAGCACCCCATCCGGGTCGGGCGCCGACAGGTTTTCTCTCAAGTAAAAATCCAATGCGCGCTGGGCCGCACCGCTGCTGCGCAGGCCGTGCAGGTCATCGTTTTCGGGGGTGGCGGGCAGGAGGTAAGGGCTGGTCGTCATAAAGGCGCTACTCTGGAGTGGGGGGCAAAACCTTAGGCTCGATAATAGTACGTATCGTATTTATGTCCCTTTATGGATTACTACAAACTGTTTATTGCCCTGAAAAATCCACCCCGTATTGTCAGCGCCCATGGATAACTGGATAGCGTTGGTCAAAGCCAACATGAAAGACCGCAAGGTCACGCAGGATGAACTGGCCGAACGCTTGGGCATGTCCCAGGGCGGCGTTGGCCATTGGCTCAACAAACGTCGTGTGCCAAGCCTGGCGGACATGAACCGGGTGCTGGCGGAGCTGGGGCTGGGGTACCTGGAGGTCGCGCTGGAGATACGCGAGCGGGCGGCCGACTTACCGGCCCTGGAAACCCACTACAACCCGTATTTCCGCTACCCGGTCAGCGACTGGAAAGGGGCTTGCGAAGTGCGCGAGAAACGCGCCACCTATGGCGCCGCGCGCTTTGAACTGACGGACTACCACGCCCAGGGCGAAGCGTTCTGGCTGCCGGTGACCGGCGACGCGATGACCGCCCCCAGCGGGCTGAGCATCAGTGCCGGCATGCTGATCCTGGTGGACCCGGCCATTCCCGCCGAACCCGGCAAGCTGGTGGTCGCGCAGTGGGCCGACAACCCCCAGGCAACCTTCCGCCAATTACTGGAAGAGAGCGGCCAGCTGTACCTGGTGCCGCTCAATCCAACCTACCCCAAGCAGTTGTTTACCGAAGGTTGCCGCATCCTCGGCGTGGTGGTGCAGGCCACGGCCAGGTTCTAGCTGGCCGTTTCGAGTTCGACCAACGCGCAACCTTCGGCAACCATTTCGCCTTCCTGGCAGAACAGCGCCTTGACCACCCCGGCGTGGGGCGCACGGATGCTGTGCTCCATTTTCATCGCTTCGAGCACCACCAATTGCGTGCCGGCCTCCACGCTTTGGCCGACCTCCACCAACACCCGCACGATGCTGCCATTCATGGGCGCCGTGAGGCCGCCCTGGTGCGACTGGTTGGCCTCCACGGCCGCAATCGGGTCGAACAGGCTGACGCCGTGCATCTCGCCGTCCCAGCGCAAAAACAGCGTGCCGCCATTGCGCACGGCCAGATGGGCGCGACGGACACCCTGGTGCTCGATCAGCAACTGTTCAGCGTGCAACTGCGCTGCGGGTTGAGCCAGCGTGACCAGTCGATCCTGCCCGCCGCAGCTCAAATGCAGCGAGACTTCGGCCGGTAGCCCCGCGCGAAACCCGCGTGTATCGGCCCACGGCCCGTCGCCCGCCGGCAAGCTCTGCATAAATGCCGAGCCGGCCGCCTGCCAGAACTCATCGCTCAGCACCCCGGGCGTCGGCAACAACTCCTCCTGGTAACGCGGAATAAACCCGGTATCCAGATGCGCCGCTGCAAATGCCGGATGCCCGATGATGCGCCGCAAAAAGCCGAGGTTGGTCTTCAGCCCGCCGACGGCAAACTCATCCAGCATGCTCAACAAGCGCAGGCGCGCCTGTTCGCGGTCCTCGCCCCAGGCAATCAGTTTGCCCAGCATCGGATCATAGAACGGCGAAACACTGTCGCCTTGCGCGACGCCGCTGTCCACGCGGCGGCCCAGGCCCGGTGTGGATTCGCGGTACAGCGCCAGGTGCCCGGTGGCGGGCAGGAAATCATTGGTCGGGTCTTCGGCGTACAAGCGCACTTCAATCGCATGGCCGATCAGCGGCACCTGGTCCTGGGTGATCGGCAGCGCCTCGCCCTGGGCGACGCGGATCTGCCAGGCCACCAGGTCGAGGCCGGTAATCGCCTCGGTCACCGGGTGTTCAACCTGCAGCCGCGTGTTCATCTCCATAAAGAAGAATTCGCCGCGCGCATCGAGCAAAAACTCCACGGTGCCCGCGCCGACATAACCGATGGCCTGGGCCGCGCGCACGGCGGCGACGCCCATGGCCTTGCGCTGTTCGGCACTCAGGCCGGGCGCGGGTGCTTCTTCCACGACTTTTTGATGGCGGCGCTGGATCGAGCAGTCCCGTTCATTGAGGTACAGGCAGTGCCCGTGCTGGTCGGCAAACACCTGGATCTCCACATGGCGTGGCTTGAGCAGGTATTTCTCCACCAGCATCTGGCTGTTGCCGAACGAGGACAGCGCCTCACGCTGGGCCGAGGCCAGGGCTTCGGCCAGTTGGTCGACATGCTCGACCACTTTCATGCCTTTGCCGCCGCCACCGGCCGTGGCCTTGAGCAACACCGGGTAGCCGATGCGTGCGCAGGCGTCGCGGAAGGTGTCCAGGTCCTGGGCTTCGCCGTGGTAACCCGGCACCAGCGGCACACCGGCTTTTTCCATCAGCGCCTTGGCCGCCGATTTGCTGCCCATGGCGTCGATGGCCGAGGCGGGCGGGCCGAGGAAGATCAGGCCGGCGGCTTCAATCGCGCGGGCAAAGCCGGCGTTTTCCGACAAAAAACCGTAACCCGGATGGATCGCCTGGGCACCGCTGGCCTTCGCGGCGGCGATGATTTTGTCGATTTGCAGGTAGCTCTCGCTGGCCTTGCTGCCGCCCAGGTCGACGCGGATATCCGCTTCACGGCTGTGGCGCGCATCACGGTCGATAGCGCTGTGCACCGCCACGGTGGTCAGCCCCATGGCCTTGGCGGTGCGCATCACCCGGCAGGCGATTTCGCCACGGTTGGCCACCAATACAGTGGTCAGTGTGTTCATGAACGCGGCTCCTGTGGTTGCCAGCTTGGCGCGCGTTTTTGCAGGAAGGCGCGCAAGCCTTCCTGGCCCTCGGCGCTGACGCGGATGCGCGCAATGGCATTTTCGCAATAGCGGCGCAGGGCCGGGGTGAGGGCGCCGTTGCCCACTTCACGCAGCAGGTCCTTGCTCGCACGCATGGCGGCCGGGCTGTTTTGCAGCAGGTTGGCGACCCAGTGTTCAACCTGTTGATCCAGCTCGCCGGCCGGATAGCTTTCTGCCAACAGGCCGATGTCCCGCGCGCGCTGGCCACCAAAACGCTCGGCGGTCAGGGCATAGCGCCGCGCCGTGCGTTCGCCGATGGCTTGCACCACGAACGGGCTGATCACCGCCGGGGCCAGGCCGATGCGCACTTCCGACAGGCAGAACTGCGCATCATCGGCGCCGATAGCCATGTCGCAGCAACTGATCAGGCCCAGCGCGCCGCCGTAGGCCGCACCTTGCACCACGGCCAGGGTCGGGATCTTCAGCTTGGCCAGGTTGTACATCAGCTCTGCCAGCTCGCGGGCGTCGTCCAGGTTGGTGTGGTAATCCAGCTCGGCCGATTGCTGCATCCAGGCCAGGTCGGCACCGGCGCTGAAGTGTTTGCCGCGCCCGCGCAGCACCAAAAAGCGCAGGGCCGGGTCACCTTGCACCTGGTCGAGGGCGAGGATCAGTTCGCGGATCATCTCGGCGTTGAACGCGTTGTTCTTGGCTTCACGACTGAGCCACAGCGTGGCGAAACCACGGCTGTCGGTAATCAGTTCGAGGGTGTTGAAATCGCTCATGGGGTACAGCTCCATTTACATGCGGAACACGCCGAAGCGGCTCGGCTCGATGGGGGCATTCAGCGCAGCGGACAAGGCCAGGGCCAGCACGTCTCGGGTTTGCAGCGGGTCAATCACGCCGTCATCCCACAAGCGCGCGCTGGAGTAGTAGGGGTGGCCCTGGGTTTCGTACTGGTCGAGGATCGGCTGCTTGATCGCCGCTTCTTCCTCGGCGCTGAAAGCATTGCCGGCGCGTTCGGCCTGCTCGCGCTTGACCTGCACCAGCACCCCGGCGGCCTGTTCGGCGCCCATCACGCCAATGCGCGCGTTGGGCCACATCCACAAAAAACGCGGGTCGTAGGCGCGGCCGCACATGCCGTAGTTACCGGCGCCAAAGCTGCCGCCGATGATCACGGTGAATTTCGGCACCTTGGCGCAGGCCACGGCGGTAACCAGCTTGGCGCCATGCTTGGCGATGCCGCCGGCCTCGTATTTCTGCCCGACCATAAACCCGGTGATGTTCTGCAAGAACAGCAGCGGAATCCCGCGCTGGCAAGCCAGTTCGATAAAGTGCGCGCCTTTTTGCGCGGCCTCGGCGAACAGAATCCCGTTGTTGGCCAGGATCGCAATCGGGTAGCCGTGCAGGTGCGCGAAGCCGCACACCAGGGTGGTACCGAACAGCGCCTTGAATTCATCGAACACTGAGGCGTCTACCAGCCGCGCGATCACTTCGCGCACATCGAACGGTTGCTTGGCATCGGCGGGGATCACGCCGTAAAGCTCTTCGCTGCTGTACAGCGGCGCGACCGGCGGGCGTTGCAGCAACTCGCCCTGTTTGCGCCAGTTGAGGTTGGCTACGCTGCGCCGGGCCAGGGCCAGCGCGTGTTCGTCACTGTCGGCGTAGTGGTCGGCCACGCCGGATATCTTGCAATGCACATCGGCGCCGCCGAGGTCTTCGGCGCTCACCACTTCACCCGTCGCCGCCTTCACCAGCGGCGGGCCAGCCAGGAAGATGGTCGCTTGCTGGCGCACCATGATCGCTTCGTCGGCCATGGCAGGCACGTAGGCGCCACCGGCGGTGCACGAGCCCATCACCACGGCAATCTGCGGGATGCCCTGGGCGCTCATATTGGCCTGGTTGAAGAAGATGCGCCCAAAGTGCTCGCGGTCAGGGAACACTTCGTCCTGACGCGGCAGGTTGGCGCCACCGGAGTCCACCAGGTAGATGCACGGCAGGCGGTTCTGCTCGGCGATGGTCTGGGCGCGCAGGTGTTTTTTCACCGTGAGCGGGTAGTAGGAGCCGCCTTTCACCGTGGCGTCGTTGGCGACGATCATGCATTCCACGCCTTCCACCCGGCCGATGCCGGCAATCACCCCGGCGGCGGGCACGTCTTCGCCATACACGCCGTGAGCGGCCAGTTGGCTGAGTTCCAGGAATGGCGAGCCAGGGTCGAGCAGGCGATTGATCCGCTCACGCGGCAGCAGTTTGCCCCGCGAGGTGTGGCGCTCCTGGGCCTTGGCGCCGCCGCCTTGCTGCACATGGGCGAGCAAAGTGTGCAGGGCGTCGACCTGTTGGCGCATCGCCGTGCTGTTGGCGGCAAACTCCGCCGAGCGCGGGTTGAGTTGGGTGTGCAAGGTGGCCATGGGCGCGCTCCTTCAGCGGGTTTCGTTGAAGAGTTCGCGACCGATCAGCATCCGCCGAATCTCACTGGTGCCGGCGCCGATTTCGTACAGCTTGGCATCACGCAGCAGGCGCCCGGCGGGGAATTCGTTGATGTAGCCGTTGCCGCCGAGAATCTGGATCGCATCCAGAGCCATTTGCGTGGCGCGCTCGGCGCTGTAGAGGATCACCCCGGCGGCGTCCTTGCGCGTGGTCTCGCCGCGCTCGCAGGCCTGGGCCACCGCATAGAGGTAGGCGCGGCTGGCATTGAGCTGGGTGTACATGTCGGCGACCTTGCCCTGGATCAACTGGAACTCGCCGATGCTCTGGCCGAACTGTTTGCGGTCGTGAATGTAAGGCACGATCAGATCCATGCAGGCTTGCATGATCCCGGTGGGGCCGCCGGAGAGCACCACGCGTTCGTAGTCGAGGCCGCTCATCAACACTTTGACGCCGCCGTTGAGCACGCCGAGGATGTTTTCTTCGGGCACTTGCACGTCATCGAAAAACAGCTCGCAGGTATTGGAGCCGCGCATGCCGAGCTTGTCGAACTTGCTGCTGCGGCTGAAGCCTTGCCAGTCGCGTTCGACGATGAACGCGGTGATGCCGTGGGCGCCTTTCTCCAGGTCGGTCTTGGCGTAGATCACGTAGGTGTTGGCGTCGGGGCCGTTGGTGATCCAGGTCTTGCTGCCGTTGAGCACGTAATGGTCGCCGCGTTTGTCGGCGCGCAGTTTCATTGAGACCACATCGGAGCCAGCGTTCGGCTCGCTCATGGCGAGGGCGCCGACGTGTTCGCCGCTGATCAGTTGGGGCAGGTATTTGAGTTTTTGCGCGTGATTGCCGTTGCGGTTGATCTGGTTCACGCACAGGTTGGAATGGGCGCCGTAGGACAACGCCACCGAGGCCGAGCCGCGGCTGATCTCTTCCATGGCCACCACGTGGGCCAGGTAGCCCAGGCCGGCGCCGCCGTATTCTTCCGCCACGGTGATGCCCAACAGGCCCATGTCACCGAACTTGCGCCACAGGTCGGCGGGGAACAGGTTGTCGACGTCGATCTGCGCGGCGCGGGGCGCGATTTCCTTGGCCACGAAGGACTGCACCTGGTCGCGCAGCATGTCGATGGTTTCACCGAGGGCGAAGTTCAGGGACGGGTAACTCATGGACAGGCACCTTAATGTGAGCTTTGTTGTTGTGGGGTTGGCGCGCCAGGGGAGGGCGCTCACCTTTACGTTAACGTAAGCTTGCGTTGCGGCGCTGTCAATCGTAGTTTACGTTTACGTCAACCTACAAAAAAGACAACAGGGGTCGTTATGGATCAACCGAATCAGAGCTACAGCCGTGGCGCTCAGGACAAGCCGTTGCTGGCCACGACCATTGGCCAGGCCTTCGATCACACCGTGGCGCACTATCCCGATGGCGAAGCCCTGGTGGTGCGCCATCAGCAACGTCGCTACACCTGGCGGCAACTGGCCGAGACGGTTGATTTGCACGCCCGCGCGTTCCTGGCCCTGGGCATGCAAGCCGGTGACCGCCTGGGTATCTGGGCACCCAATTGCGCCGAGTGGTGCATCAGCCAGATCGCCAGCGCCAAGGTTGGCGTGATTCTGGTCAACATCAACCCGGCGTACCGCAGCACTGAATTGGACTACGTGCTCAAACAATCCGGCTGTCAGTGGCTGGTGTGTGCCGGGTCGTTCAAGACCTCGGATTACCACGCGATGTTGCAGGAGCTGCAACCCGATCTGCACGCTATGATCAGCCTCGACCCCAGCCCGCCTGCGGGTTTCATGCCCTGGTCGGCATTGGCGGCGCTTGGCGCAGGCGTCCCGGCCGAGCAACTGCACTGCCGCCAGGCCAGCCTGCATTTCGATCAACCGGTCAACATCCAGTACACCTCCGGCACCACCGGTTTCCCCAAGGGCGCGACCCTCAGTCATCACAACATCCTCAATAACGGCTACATGGTCGGCGAAAGCCTGGGCCTTACCGCCCACGACCGCCTGGTGATCCCGGTGCCGCTGTATCACTGTTTTGGCATGGTGATGGGCAACCTGGGGTGCATCACCCATGGCACGACCATGATCTACCCCAACGACGGTTTCGATCCGCTGCTGACCCTCACCACCGTCGCCGAAGAGCGCGCCACCGGCCTGTACGGCGTACCCACGATGTTTATTGCGATGCTCGACCACCCACGCCGGGGCGAGTTCGACCTGGCCACCCTGCGCACTGGCATCATGGCCGGTGCCACGTGCCCCATCGAGGTGATGCGCCGGGTCATCAGCGAGCTGCACATGGGCGAAGTGCAGATTGCCTACGGCATGACCGAAACCAGCCCGGTGTCGCTGCAGACCGGTGCCGATGACGACCTGGAGCGCCGTGTGACCACCGTCGGCCGCACCCAGCCGCAGTTGGAAAGCAAGATCATCGACATCGACGGCAATACCGTCGCGCGCGGTGAAATCGGCGAACTGTGCACCCGTGGCTACAGCGTAATGCTCGGCTACTGGAACAACCCCGAGGGCACCCGCGAGGCCATCGACGACGCGGGCTGGATGCACACCGGCGACCTCGCGAGCATGGACGAACACGGCTATGTGAGCATTGCCGGGCGCAACAAGGACATGATCATTCGCGGCGGCGAAAACGTGTACCCGCGCGAGCTGGAGGAATTTTTCTTCACTCACCCGGCGGTGGCCGACGTGCAGATTATCGGCATTCCGGATGCGCGTTACGGCGAAGAGATCGTCGCCTGGATCAAGTTCCACCCCGGCCATGTGGCCAACGCACTGGAGCTGCAAACCTGGTGCAAGGGCCGCATTGCGCACTTCAAGACGCCCAGGCACTTCAAGTTCGTGGATGAGTTTCCGATGACGGTGACGGGCAAGATCCAGAAATTCCGCATGCGCGAGATCTCCATAGAGGAGCTGAAAATGCAGCCGTAGTCACACCGCAGAGCCCCCTCCCACAGTTTTACTGCAGTGAGTCAGTCAGGTAAGAAACCGCAGAAAGCACAAAGGGGACCCGAAGGTCCCCTTTAATTTGTCGTTGCGTGCTCTTTTTTTATTATTGAGGGGCGGCCTGTTGTTGTTTTTGGCAGCCGTGACCCTTTACAGCTGTTTTTGGCGACCCCCATGCGGGGTCAAGAGCAAACGTATTTTTTTGAACGCTGATCTGCTTCTTCATGACCGATCCAACCAGTGGCAGCTACCTGAGGTAGTTTTATTTTTCTCTAACCGGTTGCGGGTTGCGGCACGCCGTACCCTGCGAAGCACATCTTCTTCAAAAAAATCTGTTAGCTGCGTCTCTGCCGTGTTGTTTTTGTTATGTCAGAGTCGTTTCGTCTTATTTTTATTAGGTTTGGCGCTTTTTATTCTTGTTATGCAATAGAGATAGCAGAAGGCGTGCCAACTTTTTAAAGTCCTTTAAAATCAATGGTTTGATTTTTATGTGGGCAACGGCCTACGGCGAATACGACAAAATATGTTCCCGTGTTACTCGATGTGTAGGGCTGCGGTAACACATTGTCACGGCTACGCTACTCAACTGGCGGTAAGCGCCTTGGCCACGCGCGAGCCGGTGGGGCGGCCCAACACGTGGCTGATCTGTTGGCCGGCGCGAATCAGGGCTTCCAGGTCGATACCGGTGTCGATCCCCAGGCCATTGAGCAGGTACACCACATCTTCGGTAGCGACGTTACCGCTGGCGCCCTTGGCATACGGGCAGCCGCCGAGGCCCGCGATAGAGCTGTCGAACACGCTGATGCCTTCGAGCAGGCTGGCGTAGATATTGGCAATCGCCTGGCCGTAGGTGTCATGAAAGTGACCCGCCAGGCTGTCCCGTGGTACTTGGGTCGCAACCACTTCGAACAACCGCCGCGTGGCGCCCGCCGTGCCGGTGCCGATGGTGTCGCCCAGGGACACTTCATAGCAGCCCATGGAGTACAACTCGCGGGCGACTGCTGCCACTTGCTCCGGGGCGACCTCACCTTCGTAAGGGCAACCCAACACACACGACACATAGCCGCGCACGCTGATGCCGTGCTGGCGGGCAGCGTCCATGATCGGCTCGAACCGTTCCAGGCTTTCGCTGATGGAGCAGTTGATATTGCGCTGGGAGAACGCCTCGGACGCTGCCGCAAACACCGCGACTTCCTTCACGCCCGCCGCCAGCGCATCTTCAAACCCGCGCAGGTTCGGCGCCAGGGCGCCGTAGGTCACGCCGGGCTTGCGCTGAATCTGTGCAAAGACCTCGGCGGAGCCGGCCATTTGCGGCACCCATTTGGGCGACACAAAGCTGCCGACTTCGATATAACTCAAGCCCGCCGCGCTGAGGGCGTCCACCAGTTGCACCTTGTCGGCCACGCTGATGGGTTGGGCTTCGTTCTGCAGACCGTCGCGCGGGCCGACTTCTACCAGGCGTACGTGTGAGGGGAGGGGCATGGCGGTTACCTTCGGATCAATGGCCAATCTGGCCCATGGTTTCGGCCAGGGCCTGGGTGCAGCGCTCTTCGGCGGTGTCCAGTTCCAGCTTCATCTGTTCGATATCCAGCAATTGCTGCTCCAACTGCTCACGGCGCTCGGCGATCTTGGCGAGCATGCTGTTGAGCTGGATATGGTTGCCGCTGCTGGGGTCGTAGAGCTCGATAAGCTCGCGGCACTCGGCCAGGGAGAAGCCGATGCGCTTGCCGCGCAGGATCAGCTTGAGGCTGACCTTGTCGCGCGCCGAGTAAATGCGCTCCTGGCCCCGGCGTTCGGGGGCCAGCAGGCCTTGTTCTTCATAGAAGCGAATGGCGCGGGTGGTGATGTCCAGCTCACGGGCCAGGTCAGAGATGCTGTAGGTGGTGCTCATGGGGGCGCTCAAGAAGGTCTTGGCGTTAGGCTAGTGGCAGGTTGACGTAAACGTCAAGGGCTGCAGCGCAGCCCATCGGGGGCAAGCCCCCCTCCCACCTGGAGCAAAGGCTCTGCTACAGGTCAGGCTTGCTTGCCATCGAGCTTCTTTTCATGGGCCGTAACCTGTTGGCACAACTCGATCATCTGCTCGCGCATCCAGCGGTTGGCCGGGTCCTGGTCGGTGCTTTCATGCCAGTACAGATGGGTTTCCACCGGTGGCACATCGTTCACCGGCAGCACGAACCAGTGCAGTTCATGGCGGCGGGCGAAGCGTTCGGGCACGGTCATGACCATGTCGGTCTGCTGCAACACTTGCGACGCCATCAGGTAATGCTGGGAGCGCAGGGCAATCTTGCGCTGGATGCCCATCTTGCCCAGGGCCAGGTCAACATGGCCCAGGCCGTTGCGGCGGCTGGAGATATGGATATGGGTCAGCGACAGGTAATCATCCAGGCTGAGCTTGTCCTTGCCCGCCATCGGGTGGCCCTTGCGCATGGCGCACACATAGCGGTCTTCCATCAGCTTGACGTGGCGCACCTGCGGGTCGGTATTGAGCGGCGCGTCCACGGCAAAATCCAGGCGCCCGGCGGCGAGTTCCTTGGTGGTTTCGCGACGTTTGGACAGGAAGCTCTCGATCACCACGGTGGGCGCCAGGCGGCGCAGGCGCTGGAACAGCAGCGGCAGAATCACCGCCTCGGTGAGGTCGGTCATGCTGATGCGGTAGGTCTTGGCCGCCTGCTGCGGGTTGAAGATGCGGCTTTCCTGCACCGATACACGCAGTAGCGACAGGGCATTACGCACTGGGCCGATGATGTTCTGCGCCATGGGCGTGGGCACCATGCCCTGGGCGGTGCGCACGAACAGCGGGTCGTTGAAGGTCTCGCGCAAACGCGCCAGGGCATTGGACACCGCCGGCTGGGTGATGCCGACAATCTGCCCGGCACGGGTCAGGTTGGCTTCGGTGTAGATCGCGTCGAAGACGATAAAGAGGTTGAGGTCGACCTTGCTCAGATTCATTTCGTTGCGCTCTTATTGTTAGG
>Ga0256410_1002678_pt1 | contig 11558 bp, 18 predicted proteins | sample PhyWR1_FD_185983 | JGI IMG/M metagenome (GOLD analysis project Ga0256410, IMG submission 185983) | Leaf surface microbial communities from wheat plants in UC Gill Tract Community Farm, Albany, California, United States - DLSL W.R1 | ecosystem: Host-associated > Plants > Phyllosphere >... | reverse complement strand
CAACCCTGCTAAGAAAATTGAATGCCGGTGATTACAGGGGGGCGGCTGACGAGTTCCTGAAATGGGTATCGCCGGGGAGCAAGGTCGAAGCCGGACTCCGCCGTCGCCGTACGGCAGAACGTAAGATATTTCTATCGTGAGTCGTGTAAGCAGCGTTCTGGCCGCAGTGTTCATTCTTCTGTTGCTCGGGTTGGGTGGTGCAGTTATTTACTACCACGGTAAATACAGCGAGCAGCAAAAAGCCAATGTGCAGTTGCAGGCTGACAACGACCGGCAGAGCAGTGTCATCGCCACACAGTCCCTGCAATTCAACCGCTATAACCGAATTGCCGCAGCTGCTCAGCAATACGACACAAAAATTACGGCTTCAGCTCAGGAGAAACAAATTGTTTACCGGGAGATACTCAAAACTGAGCCGACCTGTGCTCTCGCTGTGCCTGCTGCTCTTGCTGGCCGGGTGCTCGAATACGCGAACCGTTTACGTGCCAGCGCAATGCACGCCGATCCCCGCATCACTGACAGCACCGGTACTGACACCACTGCCACCGGCGCCTTGACATATTGCCAAGCGGTGCTTTGGATTGACCCACTACTGACGGCGATAGATAAAGCCAACAGTCAGCTGGCTGGCATCAGGCAGATAGAAGAATCCAGAGCAAAATAGAATATTCTTCCAAGGTTACTACAAAGTGGCCTTCACAGAATAAAGCTCCAATCCTGCAATTCACTGGTGCGAAATTAACCGGGGATATATGCAGAATCCAAAAAACACACAGCAGGAAGTTCTGATATGGCAAAGGTAACTGCATCTATCACAGTGAGAGAGCGGTGGTGGTTCACTGCATTCATCTTTCTGATTGCCCTCGGTGCCAAGTGTCGATTCCTGAACGCAGTGCGTTTTGAGCGTGCCTGCAAATTTGCTGGTGAGTACGGGTTCAAATACGAGGTGAAGTGATATGGAAAAGCCACGCATAACATATGACGGACGCATGGGAATGTGGTATTGCCAATCTGCAATCATCTCACCTGGGAATTACGGCAATATCGCAGGGTGGGGGTTGACACCTGTCGCCGCTTTCAGTGAGTGGGAGGGTCGCTTGGAGATGTACAAGTCCAGCTCTGTACCTTCAGAAAAATCAAAGCCAACATTCGACGCCGCTCTGAAATATACGCAGACCAGACACCGCAGCATCATCGACAGACTTAGAGGCAAGTAAATGGCAATTACAGTCGAGCAAAACATCGTGGAAATAAAACACGCACCCCTGCTGGTTGATTATGAAATCACACTTCCTCCCAGATCTGTTGTGTATCAGATTGCAGCAGAGCTTGAGAGTGAGTTTACGGGAAGAAAATTCAGTGTCGAATCTGTGTCTGAGTTCACTGAAGAGCTGAAGCGAAGAATTATGGAGCTCACTCAAATTAAGTTCCAGTCAAAACCAATGACCGAGAGATAACATGGCAAATCCAACTATGAGAGATAATAGGCCTGTGGATAAGGTGGAAATCACCGCCATCTTCCCTGGTGGTCGAGAAATCAAAGGCATCATCCCACACGACATTACAGGTCTTGTCATGCAGGAGCCTGTTCAAATCTGGTCCGAAAGCGGAGAGAGCTGGATTATCAATTTAAAGCACGTTGAGTCGGCGAAAATCAAATACTTCCACAGAGGGTAAATATGGCCGGTCTGACACCAAAGCAAGAGGCTTTCTGTCAGGCGTACATCGAAACGGGTAATGCTTCTGAGGCTTATCGGTCGGCGTATGCTGCTGACAAGATGAAAGCAGAGGCAATACACGTCAAAGCGTCTGAATTGCTCGCAAACGGTAAGGTAACGGTAAGGGTCGCTGAGTTGCAGGGTGAGATTAAGGAGCGTCATGGCGTCACAGTGGACTCTCTTATCGCAGAACTGGAAGAGGCCAGGAAAGCCGCTTTAGACGCAGAGACACCGCAATCCTCAGCAGCTGTTGCTGCGACTATGGGCAAAGCCAAATTGACCGGACTCGACAAAGTAGTAATCGAGATGACCGGCGGCATTAAGGTCGAGCACAAATCTATCAAGGATATCTTCGATGGCTAACCCATACTTCAGGCCATTTGCCGAGAGCGCACCCTACAAAGTGGCTTACGGTGGCCGGGGTAGTGGTAAGTCATATTTCTTTGCAGAGCTGGCCGTGGAGCTATCCCGGCGCACCAACACCGTCATCCTGTGTACGCGAGAGTTTCAGGGTTCTATCAGCGACTCCGTTCACAAGCTCCTGTGCGAGACTATTGACCGGCTTGGATACACAGCTGAGTTTGAAGTGCAGAAGAGCACGATTATTCACCTGGGAACCGGCGCAAGCTTCGTGTTCTCCGGCATCAAGAACAACGTCACAAAGATTAAATCCATCCAGGGTGTTGGTATCTGCTGGGTGGAAGAGGCCGAGGCCGTAACCAAGGACTCATGGGAAACGCTAATTCCCTCCATTCGCGGCGATAAGAACGCTGAGATATGGGTCAGCTTCAACCCAAAGAACATCCTCGACGACACGTACCAGCGCTTTATCGTCAAGCCGCCTGCTGGCGCTATCGTGCTGAAGGCGAATTACAACAACAACCCCCACTTCCGCGACTCTCCGCTGCCAGCTCAAATGGCAGAGTGCAAAGAACGCGACTACGACCTTTACCTGCATATATGGGAAGGGGAGCCGGTTGCCGACAGTGACATGGCAATCATCAAGCCGTCGTGGATTGCAGCTGCTATCGATGCTCACATGAAGATCGGTTTCAAGCCATCAGGTCGCAAGCGTGTCGGGTTCGACGTGGCAGATGAGGGTGAGGACAGTAACGCTACCACGCTTGCCTATGGCTCTGTGGTCATCGACTGTGACCAGTGGCATAAAGGCGACGTTATCACCTCTGCTGACCGTGTGAAGAACTACGCCGAAGAGGTCAAGGCAACCGAGATTGTTTATGACTCCATCGGTGTTGGCGCTGGCGTGAAAGCGCACCTGAAGCGAGTGTGCAGAATCACCGCCACCGGATTTAACGCCGGGGAAGCAGTATTTAAGCCTGACGCCAAGTATTCCGACGGCAAGACGAACAAAGACATGTTCTCCAACATCAAGGCACAAGCCTGGTGGGGAGTGCGTGACCGCTTTTACAACACGTGGCGCGTTATCAGACACCTAGAAGCCAACCCGAAAGACACCGAGTTTGCAAAGCAGTTCACCGACGACCAGTTAATCAGCATCAGCTCCGATATCAAGCAGCTTGAATACCTCAAGGCCGAGCTGTCCCGTCCGTGGGTGGATTACGACAATAACGGTCGCGTGAAGGTTGAGAGCAAAAAGGACATGAAGAAGCGCGGGATACCATCCCCGAACATGGCCGACTCACTGATTATGGCGTTCGCACCGGTACACAAACCATTCCGTATTCCTGACGAGATATTGCAATGACGAGAAAACAGACTGCGCAATCGCCTCGCCGGGAGCCAGTAAAGATTACCGCCCAACACCTGGAAATGGCATCAGTTCAGCAGGAAGTAAAATTTGCGCAGTTCGAGCGCTATGAGCCACTACCCGGTGTGATTCCTGAGGCAAAGAGAGAAGCGACACTGGCAATGGACTCGACGCCATACGCCACGCTTAACGGGCTTTCAATCGGCGACCAGTACTCAGGGTTCCGGGGTTATCCAATCCTCGCCACGATGTCACAGCAGGTCGAATACGCCAACATGCATACCGTGATGGCAGACGAGATGACGCGTAACTGGATTGAGGTGAAGAGTCGTGAAGAGGGTGATCCCGATATCGACCTGATGGAAGCCGCGCTCGACAAATACGACATCAAGCGCGTTATTCATGAGGCAGTGCGGCAGGACTCAATGTTCGGCGTTGCCCGCATCTTTATCGATGTGGGAGCTGACGATAAGGAGCTTGAGAAGCCCCTGTTCCTCGACCCGCGCAAAATCACCAAAAACTCCCTAAAAGGCATTCGCGTAGTAGACCCGACCTGGATTTATCCGGCGATGTATAACACGCGCTGGCCTCTCGCTGCTGACTTCTACAAGCCGCAAGCATGGTTTGTGATGGGGCAGACGGTGCATGAGTCGCGATTCCTCGACATCATTAGCCGCCCGGTGCCGGATATCCTCAAGCCGTCCTATAACTTCGGCGGGCTGTCTCTGACGCAGCTGATGGAAGATTACGTAGTTGACTGGCGCGATGCCAAGAAGAACGTAATCAAGCTGCTTCGGACGCTGCGCATGCGGGCGCTGAAAACCGACATGGATGCCCGCCTTCAAGACCCTGGACAGTTCGATAAGAGATTAAAACTTCATAACCATATTGAGGGGAACTTTGGCTTTTGGGCTTTAGATATAAGTGAGGACCTGCTTCATACGCAGACATCCCTCAGCGAATTATCCAACCTCCTGTCGAACTATCAGGACCAGATGTGTATTCCGGCGCGTATCACCAACCTGAAGCTGCTGGGTAACGCACCGGCTGGCCTTAACGCGTCAGGCGACTCTGAGCTTGAGACATGGCACGAAACCATCTCTGGCATGCAGGAGCGCGATATCCGCCGGGCGCTGGAGAACATCTTCAAGATTATCCAGCTGTCCGAGTTCGGGGAAATCAAAAAGAACATCTTCTTCGAGTTCCGCCCACTGGATGAGCTGAGCGAGAAAGAGAAAGCGGAAATCTGCGAAATCAGGGTGCGCACGGCAACCGCAGCAGCCGATTCCCAGCTGGTAAGCAGCGAAGAAGGCCGCGACGCACTGAAGGCTATAGAGGGCGCTGGCTTCGAGAATCTGGATGGCGACTATGAACCGGAAGAAGAGGAAGACGCTGAGGCCGGTGAATTACAACGCCGGTAACATCAAGTGGTATCGACGTGAGCTACTGGCCGAAATCCGCGAGATGAATACCGATGTCCGGGCGCAGATTGTGAATATCGTTCGCGATAACCCCCTGGCTGCTGACTCTGCTCTGGCGATGGATGCGAACCCTGTCAGCATGCTCCGCACCGCACTGATGTCGCTGGCTAAAAAGTGGATAGACCGCTTCATTGCCCGTTCGCTTCCAATGGCTGAATCTGTCGAGAAGCGAACGGGCGAGGCTGTTGACCGTGGCATTCTGGCTGCTGCCCGCACCGAAGGTATGACGATTAACATGCAGTGGACGGAAGCCATGCTCCAGAAGCGTGATGCCATCATTGCTGAAAACGTGTCGCTGATTCGCTCAATACCGGAGAAATACTTCACCGAGGTTGAGGGTATGGTGTTCCGCTCGGTAGCACGGGGCGGCGACCGCAAGACGCTGGCTGATGAAATCGAGCGTAACTTCGGCAAGCGTCACGGCATCACCCGGCGTCGTGCTGAGTTCATTGCTCGCGACCAGGTACGCAAGGCTACCAGCGCACTGTCTGCCGCCAGACAAATGGCTGCGGGTATCGAAGAAGGGGAGTGGCTGCACAGTGGTGGTAGCAACAAGCCCCGTCACAGTCATGTCATGGCCGGTAAAGAGAAGAAGCGGTTCCGGCTTGATAAAGGCTGCCTGATTGACGGCGAGTACATCATGCCGGGGCAGCTCCCGAACTGCGGGTGTTCGTGGCGGCCAGTATTGCCGTTCTGATAAAATAAATGTTGGCTAGGGTAGCTCCTGAAAAGCGGCATCGTCACCGCCTGCCACCATTCTACTGACGAGCAACTTAGACGAGGTTGTGATGACAAGCAAATGTCCACTGCTTATTTTTAGCACTTATCACCCCGAACATGCCCAGAAGGTTATGCGCAGGCTAGGAATCCAATACCTACACGCAGTTCCGCAATCCATGGGAGACTGCTGGCAGTTTTATTGCTGCGAAAACATCCCTGACGACATCCCAGTAGAGGATAAGAGCTATCTCGACTTAGTCAGAGATTACAAAGCCCCCCACAGAAGTGTTGGGTATGGGCTGAGCAAAGAGATGGCTGATGAAATACAGCTATGGCTCGATAAGAATTAGCACACATAAATTACAAACAGGCTGCCTACGGGCGGCCTTTTTTATTGCCTGAATAAAGGTGACCACATGAATGACGTGAAGCTTGCCTTTGATCGGGCGAGTGTTCGTAGTTATGACGCAGATGGAATGCTCCATGTGGCAAAAACGCCCATAAGCAAAGCGAATGTCTGCGTCTACTACGGGAAAGAAATACCTGATGGCGAATTGCTGGGCCTTATCCCGGACAAAGAGTATCGCCTGCTCCGAGACCCCGAAGAACTGCGAAAGGCAGCGCCAACTTTTAACAACAAACCGGTACTCAACACGCACATAGCAGTGTCTGTGCTAAAACCGCCAAAGGAAAGTATTGTCGGATCGACAGGAACGAACTCTTCCTTTGAATACCCCTACCTGAACAACTCTCTTGGCCTCTACGACATTGATTCGATCATCGGAATTGAGAGCAAGCAGCAGTGCGAAATTTCATCCTCCTACCGCTACAGGCTCGACATGACGCCCGGCGTGTACGAGGGAGAGGCATACGATGGAGTTATGCGCGACATCGTTTGTAATCACGTGGCTATCGTGCCAAGTGGTCGGGCTGGCCCCGACGTGTTTGTTTATGACTCCAAACCTACAGGAAACATCCTAATGACACTGAAAGATAAGCTGATGTCGGTCTTCAAGACTGCGCTGGCGAATGACGAAAAGCCGGAAGACGTCGAAAAGAAAGTGGACGAAGTAATTAAAGACGAAGACGACAAAGAGAAGGCGGCAAAGGACTCCGAAGCCGATAAAGAAAAACTTGCCAAGGACGAGGAAGAGAAAGAAAAGGCTGACAAAGAAAAGGCGGCCAAGGACGAAGACGAAAAAGACGACAAAGAGAAAATGGCGAAAGACAGCAAGCTTGCCATGGACGCAGCCATTCAGGGTGTTGAGGCGCGCTTTGCCGCTCTGCGTCAGGCTGAGCGTGATGTTCGCCCGGTAGTTGGTGAGCTGGCATGTGATAGCGCTGAAGAGGTCTATCGCACCGCTCTGAAACAGCTTGGCTGTGATGACCACGCCTCGCTCCCGGCTGCGGCTCTGAGTTCTGTATTCAAAGCTTATGCCCGACCTGCGGCAATGGCGCAAGACTCAACACCTCATCGACTGAGTGGCGATACAAAATCCGAAGTAATGAAAATGATCCGTGGGGGTAAAGCATAATGGCATTTCAACAAAGTGTAGGCATCTATCGCGGCGTTGGTCAGGTAGGCCACCCTGCATCATCCTCTCCGATCATTGCTGCTGCCGGTGGGCCCGGAGCATTCAAGACTACTGCTGCTGGAGTCGGCATTGCAACATTCGTGTTCCGTGATGCTACGGACCCGAAAGTCGTCACCAATATCGCCCCAACAGCTACCACCAAACCAGTCGGTTTCATTCAGAACCTGGCTCAGGCAATCATCGGCTACGGTCAGAGCGCCAGCATGCTTATTCGCGGCGGTGTAGAGGTTTCCCCTAAGGTTGGGGGCGACTTCTGGGTTAAGTCTTCAACCGCAGCTACCGTGGGCCAGAAGGTTTTCGCCAGTGTAACTACTGGCGCTATCTCAACTGGCGAGGCTGGTGCGACTGTGGCCGGTTCTGTTGAAACTGACTGGTATGTATCTCAGGGCGCAGCAATCGGCGATCTGGTTATCATCTCTACCTGGAGCAAAGCATAATGCCACAACCAACTTTTAAAGATTTCATCCAGGTTGCCAACGCGCAGGGTATTTCTTTCCCTTCCTCGGTTAGCCGCCTGGCGATGGATGCAGACCCGCAGCCGTCATTGGCCCCTAATGGCGGTATTCCTGCCATCGTTGCAACATTCATTGACCCTACCATCGTTGATACGCTGTTTACGCCTAACCGAGCTGCGGCAATCCTCGGGCGCGAAGAAAAGCGCGGGGCATGGGCGCAAGATAGCTTCATGATCCAACGCATCGAAGAAACCGGTGATACTGTGGCGTATGACGACTACAGCGAGCAGGGGGCGGTGCAGGTCACTCCTTCATGGGAGCATCGTGACGTTTATCGTTATCAGACTGTCGTTCAATACGGCGAGCTTGAGCAGGAGCGCTATGGCCTCGCCATGCTTCCCTATGCGGCTAAAAAGCAACGTGCAGCTGTCAACGTACTCGACCAGGACCAGAACCGTTTCTATTTTTATGGCGTTGCAGGGCTGCGTAACTACGGCCTGCTGAACGATCCATCACTACCGGCACCGATCACCCCGCTAACTGTTGGCGGAAGCGTTTTGTGGAGTTCCAAGCAGATTGTAGACAAATACAACGACATTCTGGCGCTGTATGAAGACCTGGTAGAGCGAACCAACGGTATCGTTGGTGACGGCGTTGATATGGCCTCCAATCTTGTACTGGTCATGTCGAACAAGCTCAGCGTAAACCTGAAATCTGCGAACGAAATCTTCGCGACATCTCTGGAAGACATGCTGAAAAAAGCTTTCCCGAACATGCGCATCGAAACAGCGCCACAGTACAGCACGGCCGCTGGTGAGCTTATTCAGATGTTCGTTGAAACCGCTCAGGGCCAAGAAGTTGGCTTCATGGCATACAGTGAGAAGCTTCGCGCTCACCCGCTGGTAACTGAGCTCTCGCATTACAAGCAGAAATACTCAGGCACAACTTACGGCGCGGTAATCACGCAGCCATTCCTGTTCGCCCAGATGCTGGGAGCATAATAAATGGCTAAAACAGCAACCTACATCATCGGCTGCAAATTGCCTGCCGGTATTGTGATTCGTCATGGCGACCAGTCGATGAAGCTGTCCGGGGCGAACGACTCCGTGCTCATTAATGGATTCGGCATCACGCGCGATGTTCCTGCTGAGCTGTGGGAGGGGTTCGCGAAGACCTTCGCAGGACAGCCCCTGCTTCGTAACGGAGTGGTGTTTGCGGTAACAGATGAAGCGTCAGTTAAGGACGCTGCACGGGAGCGAGAGGGGCAAAAAACAGGCGTGGAGCAACTGGACCCGAAAAAGCAGCAAACGAAGCCTGATAAAGAGGAATAACTCATGGCGATAGTGACTCTGGATATCCCCAGATTCCGCGCCATGCTCCCCGAGTTTTCCAATGTAGACGAAGCGTTACTCCCTTTCCTGTTCGACCAGGCTACTGATTACCTCGACAACACCGACTTCTCACTCGTCATTGATCCTGTCAAGCGGGAGCGTTTGCTCTATCTGCTGATGGCGCATATCGCGTATCTGAGATATGGGGATTCGAAAGGTAACGGTGGCTCGGGGATGGTAGGGCGCATCTCGTCAGCATCGGAAGGTAGCGTGTCGGTTTCATCTGACCTTGGGCCTATCGAGTTCCGTTACGCATGGTACACGCAAAGTCCACGCGGCATGGAGTACTGGCAGGCTACCAAGGTTTACCGCATGGCGAACTACTACCCGGGGAGTGCTTATGACTAGCGGATTGGAGCGTTACCTGCAAGAGCTGGAAGAGAGGCTTAATGCTACCGAGGTGAAGGCGGGTTTTTTCAGTGGTGCCACTTACCCAAACGGCGGGCCGCCAGTGGCGGCAGTTGCAGCCATGAATGAATATGGCGACCCAGCAAGGAACCAACCACCAAGGCCATTCTTCCGAAATGCTATTGCGGATTACAAAGAAGAGTGGGCAGCAGCCATAGCCAGAGGGTTGGAGCAGGGCATGGATGCTCGGTCAGTGCTGGAGTCAGTCGGTGCCCTCATGGAAGGGGATATCTACCAATCAATATCTGAGCTTATGGAGCCTGAGCTGTCACCGGTGACTCTCGAAAGGCGACGCACCAGAAAGGTTCTCCCCAACTCATCAACCAAACCGCTTGTTGACACTCGCGTAATGATCGACGACGTGAACTACGAGGTGACCTGATGAACCTGCACGGAATTGTTCGCGGGGCAATCACCCGGGTTAACCCTGACACTGAGGCAGTGTTCAAAGTCTACAGCGGCTCAGTACCAGCGCCGGGCGCAAGGCAGCAGCCGGTCTATACCGAAGTGCCGGTAACCGTGCAATTGCAGGAGCTTTCCTCTACCGACCTGCGACAGGTTGATGCCGTGAACATTCAGGGGATTTTGCGCGTTGCATACCTGAACGGAAACTTCAGCGGTATTAACCGGGCAGAGCAGAAAGGTGAGGATATTTTGATGCTCGATAATCAAGAGTGGCTGGTCGTAAAGGTAGTGGAAATGTGGCCTGACTGGGTGAAAGTTATCGTTAATCAGCAGGTGGTGTGATGGCAACAGTAAGCGTTACAGGAGCAGAGTTGCTCGATACTCTGCAAAAGTTCATCTGCGAACTAACTGGAATCCCGTCAGGGAATGTTCAGGCAGGGCAGCAAAATCGCAAGTCAATGCCGAAGGGTGACTTCATCATCATGACGCCGATGGCAACCGACAGCATGTCAACCAATGCTGTTGCATACCGGTTTAATCCACAGAGTAACGTCAGCGAGGAGGTCCACACCCGGACATCCGTATGGCGCTGCCAGCTTGATTTTTACGGGCCATCTGCTCAGGAGAATGCGCGGATTATCGCGACTCTTTATCGTTCGGATTACTCCTGTGAATGGTTCCGCCGGAATAAGGCAGAAAAAGGACTGGCGCTGTTAAGCCCTTTGTACAGCACAGACCCCCACCAAACAACGATGATCAACGGCGAACAGCAGTATGAGAATCGATGGACCTGCGACATTCACACGCAGATACCGAGCGATATCATTGTTCCTCAACAATTTATGACAAATGTAAGCGTCACAGCGAACCTGATTGATGCCAATTACCCACCGGAGAATGTCTAAATGGCGATTCCTCTTTCCCAAATCGTTAAAATTCTGCCTGGTGTTTTGTCACCAAGCGGTTCGGCCTTGGACCTTAATGGTCTAATCATTACCGGAAGTGAATATGTCCCAACAGGGAGCGTCCTGAACTTCGCGTCAGCAGCTGAAGTTTCAGAATACTTTGGTGGCGCGTCTACCGAGTATTCAATGGCGACTATCTACTTCAAGGGGTATAAAAACTCATCCCGTACGCCGGGCAGCCTCCTTTTTGCCCGCCTTAACGTGGAATCCGCTCCGGCATGGCTCCGCTCCGGCTCAATGGCTAACATCACCCTGGAGCAGCTGAAACTTCTTTCCGGCGTCCTGACGTTAACAGTTGATGGGACCTCGCAGACCTCAGCAGCAATCAACCTGAGCGCAGTAACCAGCTTTGCACAGGCCGCTGACCTGATTGAAAGCGGTATCGGAGCAAGTGTAAGTGTCGAATTCGATACCACGCAAAAGGCATTCATCATCACCTCGGCAACTGACGGAGCAGATAGCACTATCACCTACGCCACCGGCACGCTGTCCGCCGGGCTGAAGCTGACAGCTGCCACTGGCGCGGTCCTGTCGCAGGGTGCTGACGTGGCTGTGGAAGGCGACCTGATGGCTGGCATTATTGATGGCCATCAAAACTGGGCGGCATTCAGCACGTCATTTCCCGTAACCAAATCGCAGGCTGAAGCATTCGCTAAATGGGAAAGTGACATTGGCAATCGGTTTGCCTACG
>Ga0256410_1002677_pt1 | contig 11561 bp, 10 predicted proteins | sample PhyWR1_FD_185983 | JGI IMG/M metagenome (GOLD analysis project Ga0256410, IMG submission 185983) | Leaf surface microbial communities from wheat plants in UC Gill Tract Community Farm, Albany, California, United States - DLSL W.R1 | ecosystem: Host-associated > Plants > Phyllosphere >... | reverse complement strand
GTTGCCTGCCGCCACTCTGCCACCTCGCGCACGTCGATCGGGAGAAAATGTTCGCCGCGCGACTGCCGCAGATGCAGTGCCTTAGCCGTGATGATCATGGTGTTCTCCGGTAAAGAGCGGCAGCACGCTGCCTGTGTCTGACTGCTCTGCGGCCAGCAGTACGCGGGCGGCCAGAGCAATATCAAAGACGTTCAGACCGAACGAGGAAAAGTAGACACTTTCGTGCGGCGCGGCCCGCCAGCCGTCAAGCAGCAGCGCGCTCAAATCGGCGGCCACCTCCTGCGGCTGAAACTCCCCTGCGCGGTACATTTGAAACAGGCTCTTGGCGCTGTGCTCAGCAAAGGCGCCCCAGGCATCAACGACCACCCGGCTACTGGCGCGGATGGCGGCAAAACTCACCTCGTGATAGCCCACCTGAATAATGATCCTGCCGGGGCGAACGGCCGCACGGTCAACGATGGGACTCCCGGCGCTGGTGCAGGTGATAACCGCATCGTACGGCCCGGCCAGCGCCGCGCTGAGATCGCGCTCCACCGTCAGACCGTCCGCAAAAGGCCCGCCGGGAGCGCGTTGCCACACGCCGACTTGCGCCAGATGAGGAAACAGCTGGTCAAGCATCCGCAGATGCGCCTGCTGCTGCGTGCCGCCGCCGAGCAGGAGAACCCGCTCGACCGGGCGCGGTGCGGCGTACATCAGTGCCAGCGCGCTGACCGCCGCAGTACGTACCGCGGTCAGGGCACCGCTGGCCACCAGCCCCCGCGGTACGCCGTTCTGCGCATCGTTAATCAGGGTCATGGCGAGCGCGGCGGGCAGGGCATCCGGCCGCTGCGGGCGGTGCGCCGTCCACTTAACGCCCGCCGCGTTAAAGCGGCCGCCGACGCGGGCGGGCAACGCGTAGGCTTTGCCCCGCGGTGTACCGAGATCGACCGCGGTTTCGGCGGGCATCTCTGCCTCGCCCCGCCGCATCAGGGTGACGACCTCTCGGATATCCGCCAGCGCCCGCGCGCTGTCCGTACCGCCCAGACGGGCGACGGCCTCATCATCAAGCACCCGCAGCAGACCGTTCATTACGCCTCCAGCAGGCGGTCGGCAAACGGATAGAGGGCCGGCGATCCGCCGCAGTGAATAAAGGTCACCCGTGAACCCGGTGGGATGCGACCCTGCTCCACCAGCGAGAACAGACCGTGCATCGCTTTACCGGTGTATACCGGATCCAGCAGCACGCCTTCGGCCTGTGCCAGCCTGTAGATAGCCTCGATACCGCCCGGTGACGGCACACCGTAGGCCTGGCCGACGTAGCTGTCCTCAATCCAGATATCCTCAGGCTGCCACCGCTGCGGCCACTGCAACAGATCGGCACAGTCCTGCGCCATCCCCGCAATGCGCGGCTGGAACCACTCGGCTTTGGCGCTGACGCTGACCCCAATCACCCGGCTGTCGGGCCAGTAGCGACGGGTGCCGACGTGCAGCCCCGCCAGCGTTCCGCCTGACCCCGTAGGCGCGACGACAAAATCCGGCACCGGGGTCTGCGATGCCTGTAGCTGTCCGGCGATCTCTTCAACCGCACGCACGTAGCCCAGCGCACCGAGCGGCGTGGCGCCGCCGAGGGGAATAATCAGCGGGGTTTCACCGTTGGTAACGGCCTTGTCCGCATGCGCCTGCATCGCCCCGTCAATCTGTGTGAAGTAGCCGTCCGGATCGAGAAACTGCACCTCGGCACCAAACAGCCTGTCCAGCAGCAGATTCCCCTGCCAGCTGGCCGGGGGGTTACCGCGCAGGACCAGCACCGGACGCATACCAAACTTACGTGCCGCCGCCGCCACCATTCTGGCATGGTTCGACTGATGTCCGCCGGTAGTGATCACCACGTTGACCCCGCTGCGGCGGGCTTCGGCCATCAGATACTCCAGCTTTCTGACCTTGTTCCCGCCGCCGCCGAAGCCGCTGTAGTCATCGCGTTTAATCGTCAGCGTAATGCCCAACGCCTCGCTGAGCCGGGGAAGCGACTCCAGCGGCGTGGGGAAGAAGCCGAGCGGTACGCGGTCAAACTCTTCTACTGATTTCATTTTTTAAACCCGTTTATCGTTATGGTGTATCGATGTTTCCCTGGTGTGGCCTGCTGCGGCCAGTGGCCGCAGCGTTAAATCCGGTGAGCCACAGGCTCAGCGACCGCTGGAAGCGTTCCAGTCCGGTCAGCGTGACAAACTCATTGACCGCATGGGCATTGCCGCCGTGTCCCAGCCCACCGATCAGAAAGGCGGGCGCGACGGCGGCAAAGGCACTGGCGGGCGCACAGCCCGGCGCCCACGGCCAGATTTGCGGTTCAGCATCCAGCGCCCGATAGCTGGCGATCAGTGCCTCCACCCCACGGGCCTCACGGCTGAAGCGTATCCCGGGGTAGCTGTCGAACAGCTGTAGCGCGCTGCCGGCCAGTTCGGGCTGCGCAAGACGCCGCTGCGCGCGGTCAAGAATGGCCTGCGCATCGCATCCCGGCGGGATGCGAAACGCCAGCTCCGCGGTGGCGCGGTACGGGATCACGCCGCGCCCGCCGGGAGGATCGCTGTGCAGTTCGGCCAGCGTCAGTACCGCGCTGCCCAGCAGATGTTGCAGGCAGGTCAGCGTATCCCCGGTTATCCTCAGGCGCTCAGTGTGGCGAAAGCGCAGCTCGTCGTTCAGGCTGAACTGCGGCACCAGCGCGGCAAGCAGCCGGTTTGCCTCATCATCCGGCGTCAGACGCTCCAGCACGCCGCTGTCAGCGGCGGGGGCAATGGCGTTAAGCGCCTCCACCAGTCGCCAGGCGGGATTGGCGATCCACGCGGCGTTGCTGGCGTGAATGGCCGAAGACGGTCCGCCCCAGTCGCCGCCGGTCACGCTCAGCCGCCCGCTGGTAAGGCCGGTAAAACCGAGGTAGAGGCGAGGCGCGCCGCCGCCGTACTCGCACAGGGAGGGAAACAGCACGGCTTCGGCCGCCCCGACCGGGCAGGGGCGCTGTGCCAGATAGCGTCGCAGCGTGCCGCTGCCCACCTCCTCTTCGCCCTCCAGCAGGATTTCAATATTGAAGTCCAGGCGCTGCTGCTGCTGAAGTTCGCACAGCAGGATCAGCATGGCGGCAACCGGCCCCTTATTATTTTCAGCGCCGCGTCCGACGAAGACCGGCCCGGTGCTGCTCCAGTCGCAGAGCCCGCCGGTAAAAGGCGGCACCGCCCAGCCCGTCTCGTCGGCGGGCATCACGTCATACATGTTGTAGAGCACCAGGGTGCGGTCGCCGCCGTTGTCGATGCGGACGTGGACCAGCGGCGGCGTATCGTGCGACTGTTCAGCAACCGGCAGCAGCACGCGCGCGTTGAGCCGCTCAACCATCCACGCCTCCAGCCAGGCGGCCAGGCCGCGCTGTGCCTCGGGCTGGCCCGCCTCGCTGGGCCAGCGGGTCAGCTCACTCAGCAGCGCCAGCGTGTCATCGAGTCGACTCACAGCCGTATCCTCGGGTTGAGGGCCAGATAAAGCAGATCGATAATCAGGTTGATCGCCACAAACACCAGCGCGGCCAGCAGCACGATGGCCTGCACCAGCGGAAAATCGCGATTCTGTATCGCCTGAATCGCCAGACGACCAATGCCCGGCCAGGAGAAGATAATCTCTGTCACCAGCGCCCCGCCCAGCAGCGAGGCAAAGTACATGCCCTGAACGGTAATCACCGGGATCAGCGCATTGCGCAGGCCGTGCCGTACCACGATGCGCCAGGCGCTCAGTCCTTTGGCGCGGGCGGTACGGATATAGTCGGTTTGCAGTACCTCCAGCAGACTGGCGCGCGCCAGCCGCGCCACCGCGCTCATATAGAAAGCGCCGAGGCTGATGGCGGGCATGATCAGCGCGGCAAAAGTGCCGTAGCCGCCGGAAGGCAGCCACTGTAGCCGCAGGCTGAACAGCAGGATCATCAGCAGCCCCAGCCAGAACACCGGTATTGCCTGGCCGCTAAAGGCCAGCAGACGGCACAGCAGATCCAGCGGACCGTGCGGGCGCAGGGCGCTGACGATCCCGAGCAGCAGCCCCAGCACAGAACTCCATGCGAGGGCGCTGACCGCAAGCAGCGCGGTGGCGGGCAGACGTTCGGCAATCAGCGACAGCACCGGCTGGCTGTAGCGCAGCGATTCGCCAAAGTCACCGTGCAGTATGCCGCTCAGATAGTGGCCGTACTGCCAGAACAGGGGGCGGTCGAAGCCCATGCTGTGACGAAAACGGTCTATCTCCTGCTGGCTGGAGCCGGGCGGCATCATCAGCGCGGCGGGGTCGCCGGTAATATGCAGGCTGAAAAAAATCAGCGCCGAGACGCCGAACATCACCAGCAGCGACTGGCCGAGACGATTAACAATCAGGTTCAGCATCTTACTCCAGCCTCGTATGTGTCCGGCGCAGCAGGGCGTCGCCCAACAGGTTACAGCCGACCACCAGTGCGGCAATCACCAGTCCGGGATAGAGTACCAGCCACTGCGACAGCAGCATGTAGGAGCGCCCCTCACCAATCAGATTACCCAGCGTCGGCGTCGGCGGCTGAATGCCCATGCCGAGAAACCCCACCGAGGCTTCCAGCACAATAAGCCGGGGAACATCGAGGGTTAACAGCACCACCAGCGGGGTAAACAGATTCGGCAGAATATGGCGGAACAGCACGCGCGGCAGCGAAAAGCCCATTGCGCGCACGGCCTGAATGTACTCCAGCTCACGGATTTCCAGCGTTTTGGCCCGCGCCACGCGTGCGTAGATCGCCCAGCTGGTACAGCCCATAATCACGATGATATTGGTCAGCGAAGCGCCCATCAGGGCAATCACCAGCAGGATCAGCAGAATAAACGGGATCGCCAGCTGGATATCGATCAGTCGCATCAGCAGCGCGTCAACCCAGCCGCCGAGGTAGCCCGCTATCGTGCCCAGCGCGGTGCCGATTGCCGCCCCGATCAGCGCCGACAGCACCACCACCATCAGCGACAGGCGCGTGCCGGCGAGGATGCGTGACAGCAGATCGCGCCCCAGCTGATCGGTGCCCAGCCAGTGAGTTCCCTGCGCACCGGGGCTGCCCGGCGGCAGGAAGACCTCCTGCAAATTATTCGTTAACGCATCGGGCAGCGGCAGCCACGGCGACAGCAGCGCGGCGGCGATGATCACCACCAGCAGGAGGGTGCCAATCAGCGCATCACCGTAGATCCGTCGCCCCGGGCGACGGCGCAAAGCCGCGCGCGGATCGATCATTTCAGCCTCAGGTCATACAGTGGAATGCGGGCGTCCACGCGGCCTTTGAACACCAGCGCATTGCTGTGTGCGTACAGCGTATCTTCACGATACAGCGGCAGCAGCGGCTGCTGCTCGGCAACGCGTTGCTGGACCTGCTCAAGCAGTTTTTTTCGCTCACCGGCGTCAACGGTCTGGCGGCTTTTATCCAGCAGCGTATCGAACGTGGCATCATGCACCGTGGAGTAAGGCTCACCGCTGCGCAGGATCGGGAACAGCGCGGCGTCGGCGTCCAGCGTTTGCGTGGAGCCCCACGCCAGCATATACACCGGCGCCTGCTTCTGCGCGGCCACCTGCTGGGTGTAGACCGACCATTCAGGCACCTCCAGCTGCGCTTTTACGCCGATGGCGCTGAGGTCCTGCACAATAGCCTGGGCCACGTCAGCGCTGGCGATGTAGCGGCGCGGTGCCTGGATGCGCAGGGTAAAGCCATCCGGGTAGCCCGCCTCCGCCAGCAGGGACTTCGCTTTCGCCACGTCCTGTACGGTGGCCGGAACCGGCAGATAGCCAAAGTCGCTGGCCCCGGCCATGGTCCCGGTCGGCGTACCGTAACCGTGCAGCAGCTGCTGCGTATACGCCGGACGGTTCAGGGCCAGCGACAGCGCCTGACGAACGCGCACATCGTTTAACGGCTTTTCAGCATCCTTCAGGCCCAGATAAATGGTCAGACCGCCGCCTTTCACCTGCTCCAGCACCACGTTCGGGCGGTTTTTCAGCGCCGGCACCAGATCGGCAGGCACGTTCTCAACAAGCTGCACCTCACCGGTCAGCAGCGCGGTCAGGCGCGCGGTGGCTTCGGGGATCGGCCGCCAGGTTACGCGGTCAATCGCCGGTTTGCCGCGCCAGTAGTGTTCGTTCGCCACCATCACCACCTTTTCGTCGGGAACAAAGGCCTCCAGGCGGTAGGCGCCGCTGCCCACCGGCTTACGTGCAAATTCGCTGTCCCCCACTTTTTTCACGTAGCCGGGCGGAACGATATAGGCCGGATAGCGGCTCATCCGCGTGGGCAACAGCGGGTCCGGGCCGTGGGTAGTGATACGCACCTGATTATCGCCCACCGCCTCAACCGACTTAATGGTGCGAATATAGGAGATGGTCGGCGCGTGGCTGTTCGGATCGAGGATGCGGTCGAGGGAGAACTTCACCGCCTCGGCATTGACCGGCTCCCCGTCGGTGAAAGTGACGCCCTCGCGCAGGGTAAACAGCCAGGTGTTGGCGTCCACCGCCTTCCACTCGGTTGCCAGACCCGGTTGCAGCGACATATCATCTCCACGACGCACCATCGTATCGAAAATGTTGTCCACCAGCGTGGCCGACTCTTTCAGAAAACCGGGATCCATCGCCGTGGCAGAGGCGGCTTGGGCGATAGTGATTTCCGCCGCCTGCGCAGCGGCGGGCAGCAGCGCAAACAGCAGGGCGGTGGTGGCAAAATTCAGCGCAGGTCGTTTCATAGCGTTTTCCCCTAAATGCCGGCGGCAGGATGATGAATCATGTGAATGCGGTGTGGACAATGTTATATTTTTATACAATACATGATATATCCTATAGCCAGATTAAGACGATTTACAACATTAAAAAAGAATAACCATATGCGAAATTCACAACGGGACGAACGGCATGATTGAAATGGAGAAAGCGCAGCGGCTGAGCCTGACCGCGCAGATTGAATCGACGCTGCGCAGCGCGCTGATGGTGGGAAAACTGAAACCGGGGGCAAGGCTGGTCACGCGCGATCTGGCGGCACAGCTGGGCACCAGCATTACCCCCGTGCGCGAAGCGCTGCTGCGCCTGGTCTCTGCCGGGGCGCTGGACGCCACGCCCGCCGCCGCGTTTCTGGTGCCGGAAATCAGCCTGGCACGCTATCAGGAGATCACCCTGATCCGCAAAAAGCTGGAGGGTCTGGCGGTGAAGTCCGCGGTGCCCGCTATCGGTAAAAAGCCGCTCGCCGCCTTAAAGAAGCTGTGCGCGCACTATATGCAGGCGAGGCTGAGCGGTGATGTGGAAATGGCGCTGGAGGCCAACCGTGCGTTTCGCTTCGCCCTGTACGGCTACGCGCAGATGCCGACGCTGGAGGCTATGATTGAGCAGCTGTGGGTGCAGACCGGGCCGTGCTTTAACTATCTCTATCCGCAGTCCGGCGAAATAGCGCAGGGCGATCATAATTACGATCGGCTGCTGGAGGCGCTTGCGGCGGGCGACGCCGATGCCAGTGAGAAACTGATTATCAAAGCGATTGATGACGGGGCGGACATACTGACCCGCCACTATTTCAGGCAGGCGGGCTGACTCCCTCCGCCGGTGTCCATCGGTCGGGCGCGCATAGCGTTACGGCGGCGACAGCGCCTGACGGCGTGGCAGGAAGAATAGTGCGGGCAGGCCCGTTCTCCGGGAACCGGCCTGCCGAACGATCAGTTCTGACGCTTGAGGAACAATGAAAGCTGGAAGCAGGCAAAAGAGCTGAACAGCATCTCAATACCCACGATGGTGGTGACCAGCGTGACGGAAGTGACCGGGCCGGCGGTAATGAAAATCAGCGCAATGACTAAATCAAGAATACCGATAATAATTTGCAGCCACGCACCGTTGACGCCGCGCAGTTTAAATCCGGCGCTCAGACGGATCGCCCCGGCAAAGGCAAACATCATCGCCAGGATCACCGACAGAGTAAAAATACCTACCGCCGTATTGGTAATAAAGACATATCCCATAAGAACATAGGCTGCGCCCATAATAATGCCGGCCACCACCGGCCAGAAATTACGGTTACGATTGGTGAACATCACGAAAATCAAACTGATGCCGCTAATGATAAACAGTACGCCGACCACGCTGCTGAGCACGGCACCGGAGACAAAAGGGTTCATCAGGCAAAAAATGCCGCCGATTAACAGCAGCAGAGAAATAATCATCAGCGGAGTGCGCTGTTTCTTTAGCAGCGCGCTGTCCAGACCCGGTAAGCTGTTACGATCCATATTTAGCATAGTTAGACGCCTTATTTACTGTGTGTAACTGACAGAAAAAAAATATTGCCCAAAGTGACCCTGCAAGTGTAGCAGGGGAAATGTCGCTGAAGAGTAAATAAGGTCGTTAAACGGCGCGGAGAACAGACTGAAATAAGGCGGATAAGGGCAGGATCATTTCCCGCCCGGAACAGGATTAAACCTATTCCGGGCGGGCACGCTGTTACGCGCTGAGCTGCCGCGCCTCGGGGACAGTAAACTGATTCGGCGGTTCGCTCAGCCCCAGGTTCTCACGCAGCGTATCGCCCTCGTACTCCTGACGATAGATCCCGCGCTGCTGAAGCAGCGGGATCACCTGCTCTACAAAGTCGTCGAACGCCGTTGGCGTACCGCCGCGGACGATAAAGCCGTCGGCCGCGCCTGCGCGGAACCAGTGTTCCAGCCCGTCGGCTACCTGCGCAGCCGTGCCGGAAAACGTCGGTCGCGGCGTTGCCGCCTCCAGCGCCACCTGCCGCAGGGTTAATCCGCGCTCCCGCGCGTTCTGCTTGAGGGTATCCGTGGTGCTACGGAAACTGTTTTGTCCGAGATCGCCGATATCGGGGAAGGGGGCGTCCAGCGGATGCTGGCTGAAATCATAGTGCTCAAAGTAGCGCCCCAGATACTCCAGCGCTTTCTCCGGCGTCACCAGCCGCGCGGTCTGCTGATAACGCTGCTCCGCCTGCGCCTCATCCTCACCGATAATCACGCTGATCCCCTGGAATACACGGATGTCATCGGCGCCGCGTCCCCTGGCCACCAGCTGACGCCGCACGTCCTCACGGAAGGCCCGCGCCAGCTCTGGCGTTTCCTGGCGAGTATAGATGGCGTCGGCAACGTCGGCGGCAAACGCCTTGCCCGCATCCGATGCGCCGGCCTGGAAGACGATCGGCCTTCCCTGCGGCGAACGCCCCACGTTAAGCGGTCCCTGTACTGAAAAATAGTGCCCTTTATGATTCAGCGTATGCAGCTTGCCGTGGTCGAAAAACTCACCGCTCTCCTTGTTGCGCACAAAGGCATCCGCCTCCCAGGAGTCCCACAGTCCCCGCGTCACCTGCAAATATTCCCCGGCGATGCGGTAGCGTTCGTCGTGCGCGGGATGGCGTTCGCGGGAGAAGTTTTTCGCCGATCCCTCCAGGGGTGACGTCACCACGTTCCAGCCCGCCCGACCGCCGCTTAGCTGGTCAAGGCTGGCAAACTGGCGGGCGACGGTAAAGGGTTCACTGTAGGAGGTGGAGAGCGTCGCTACCAGGCCAATCTTTTGGGTGACCAGCGCCAGCGCCGAGAGCAGGGTTATCGGCTCAAAGCGGTTAAGAAAATGCGGAATGGACTGCGCGTTGATGTACAGCCCGTCGGCCACAAACAGGAAGTCAAACTTCGCCTGCTCAGCCTGCTGTGCCAGCCGCTGCACATACTCGACGTTGATGCTGGCATCGCTGACCGCATCGGGATGACGCCAGGCGGACATATTGCCGGAGGGCCCCTGAATAATGGCACCCAGCCGCAGCCGGGATTGGGTCTGACTCATACTTATGCTCCTGTTAACGATGTTCAGGCGGCGCGTCCGGGCATGGCCGGCAGCGCATCCAGTAGCTGTTGGGTCCAGGGATGAGCGGGGCGGCTGAATACCTGCTCCACCTCTCCGCTCTCGACAATCCGCCCCTCTTTCATCACCAGCACCCGATCGGCCAGGTGATGAATCACCCCCAGGTTGTGGGAGATGAACAGCAGGGCGGTACGGTGTTCGCTTTGCATATCGGCCAGCAGATCGAGAATTTGTGCCTGAACCGAGACGTCCAGCGCACTGACCGGCTCATCGGCAATCAGCAGCGCCGGATTGGGCGCAAAGGCGCGGGCGATAGCCACACGCTGCCGCTGGCCGCCGGACAGTTCGCGCGGGTAACGTTGCAGCAGCGTCCGGCTCAGGCTGACTTCATCCAGCAGATGCAGCACGCGCTCACGACGCGCCGCGCCGGCGATCCCGGCGGTGTCCAGGCTTTCACCGATAATGCGTTCAACCGTATAGCGCGGATCAAACGAGCTGAGCGGGTCCTGCGCGATCAGCTGAATACCGGCGCGACGACTGCGACGCTGTGCCTCCGGCCGCTGGCTCCAGCGCTCACCGGCAATATCAATCGTGCCGCGCTGCGGTTCACTCAGCCCCAGCAACAGCCGGGCCAGCGTGCTTTTTCCGCAGCCGGACTCGCCCACCACGCCCAGCGTCTCTCCGGCGCGCAGCTGGAACGATACATTGTTGACGACGTGGCGGTCGCCGTAGAACTTATGTACGCCGCTGACGTTAACTAGCGGTTCACCCGTGACCTTGGGGCGGGGCGGCAGCGCCTGCGAATGTGTGCTGGCCAGACGCAGCCCCCGGGTCTGCGGCGTCGGGATCGCTCGCAGCAGCCGCTCTGTCCAGGCATGCTGCGGCGCAGTCAGCACCTGCCGGGTTTCACCGCTCTCCACCACCTTACCGTCACGCATCACCAGCACCCGGTCGGCCAGTTCCGCCACCACCGCCAGATCGTGACTGATCAGCAGCAGCGCCTGACCATTTTCCCGGCGTCGCCGCAGTAGCGTAAGGATCTGCTTTTGCACCGTCATATCCAGCGCCGTTGTCGGCTCATCGGCAATCAGCAGCGCGGGCTGTCCGGCCAGCGCGCAAGCGATCAGCACCCGCTGGCGCAGCCCGCCGGAGAGCTGATGGGGATAGACGTTTAGCCGCTGGCGGGCGTCGGCCATCCCCGCGTCGTGCAGCAGCTGCACACTGCGGGCCGGGATGTCATGCGGCGCTACCCGGCGGCTGGCCAGCAGAGCATCCGCCAGCTGCTGGCCGACGGTACGGAGCGGATCGAGCGAAACCAGCGCATCCTGCAATACATAGCCAATCTCGCGGCCCCGCACCTGTCGCCATTCGCCTTCACGGTTGGCGAGCGCGGGCCGTCCCCGGATCGTAAAGCGTCCGGCAGCCACCGTCGCGTCCGCCGACTGTAAGCCCAGCAGCGTCCGGGCGGTCACCGTTTTGCCTGAACCCGACTCCCCCACCAGCGCCACCGACTCGCCGGGCTGAATGGTCAGGTTCAGTCCGCTGACCACCGTCTGTGTACCAAAACGGATGGAAAGATCCTGAATATCAACAAGGGCTGTCACGGGCGTTTTCCTTCAAATTTAGCCTGCCAGCGGCGGCCCACGGTGCTCACCGCCACTACCGTCAGCGTAATGGCCACGCCGGGCCAGACCCCGGTCCACCAGGCATTGCGTAAATAGTTGCGGCCTTCGGCC
>Ga0256410_1002661_pt1 | contig 11606 bp, 10 predicted proteins | sample PhyWR1_FD_185983 | JGI IMG/M metagenome (GOLD analysis project Ga0256410, IMG submission 185983) | Leaf surface microbial communities from wheat plants in UC Gill Tract Community Farm, Albany, California, United States - DLSL W.R1 | ecosystem: Host-associated > Plants > Phyllosphere >... | reverse complement strand
ATTGCCAGCATCATCGGGGCGTAGCGCAGCCTGGTAGCGCATCTGCCTGGGGGGCAGAGGGTCGTCGGTTCAAATCCGGCCGTCCCGACCAATGTTGGTAACAAGATCAAAGGCTTGCACTCATCGGTGCGAGCCTTTTTTCGTTCTACACCCTATTCTCACCCTATCGCCACCCTATCAAGCGAGGGTTGACCTCGTTCATTCCCGTGCGTGAGGAGCTGTGTGCTCCAAGGCGAACACTAGGGTTCGTTCAAGGCTGCGGACGTCGCTCAAAGCACAGGCGTTCGGCAGTGTCGAGTTGGCATTCGAAATTCCCGCCACGAGCGCCTTTCCATTGAGGAATGCAGCGAGCTGCATGCTCGTGATCCGTGACGCTCAATGTCAGCGCAGTTAGATGCCTGCCGCAATGTGCGTAGGCTTCAGGGCGCTGTTGTCGTGATGCGCACCGTTTGCGACCAGAAAGGTTAGCGCGGGCACCTCTATCAGCCGCTCGCAATTTTCACTCCCGCCCGATAGAGCGACTTGGTCACGGTTGTACGGCGGCCCTTGTGAAGGGATTGGAAATCTGCAAATGTTGGGCAGATATAGGGCCGCAAAGGCAGGGAGAGTAGAGATGGAAGGGCTGAAGGGAATGAAGGTGCCACGGGCTGACCAGCCGTTCGATCCTGACGAAATGATGAGGCGGATTGCATCTGGTAATGCAGTACTGTTCCTCGGTGCCGGATTCTCCGTAGGAACAACAGCGGTTGGAAACGCGGACTTACCCACGGCGTCGGTGGTCGCCGACCAGCTCGGCAGCATTGCAGGGTTCAAGGCCGAGGGAGACCTGCGCTATGCGGCGGCGAAGTTCAAGAGAGATATCGGGGCGCAAGAGCTCGTGGATTTTCTACGGGCGGCCTTCTCAGTGTCCGCCACGACTGCCGATCACCAGGCCGTTGCCGGGCTCGAATGGCGACGCATTTACACAACAAACTATGATTTAGCATTCGAACGAGCCGCTGAGACTGCTGGCAGGGTCGTGTCCACTGTCGATTTGTCGGACAAACCCAGTGAACACTTGGGCCAGGGGGGGGGGCTGCATTCATATCAATGGTTCCCTTCGTAGTCTTTCCTTGGAGTCACTTGATGGGCCCTTCAAGCTCACGAACCACTCCTATTTGGCTCCAGATGCAATTTCAGCATCCCAGTGGTCGTACCCCTTCAAGCGGGACCTAGAGGAGGCAGCCTGCATAGTATTTGTTGGGTACTCGCTCTATGACATTGAAATACAGCGGGTGTTGTTTGGATCGCCTCACTTCCTGGATAAGACCTACTTCGTATGCAGGGAGGGTGAGTCGGAAAAGAATACGTTTTTGCTTTCCGAGTTTGGCGCGGTGCTGCCTTTCGGCCTGACTTGGTTCGCGGAGCTTATCCGAAGAGAGATCGGAAAGTACCAAAAGGGCTATTCGGGTGATGAACCTCAGCTCTTTGAAAAGTATGAAGTCGCGCGCGCCCAGGACGCGGTTCGGGATGCCGACGTAAGTACTCTTCTGATGCACGGGGATATCAAGGATTCGTTCGTTGATTCGTCTGTGTTTTCGGACCAAGGCGCACCATTGTTGGTAATTCGAGATGAGGTTTCTTTAGCTCAGAAGCATTTGGAGGCGGGACGCAGTGTCGTCATCGCTGGCGATTTCGGGAACGGCAAAACACTCGTATCGCGAATCCTAAAGTCCAAGCTCGCAAGTCAAGGCTTCGCTGTATACGAAGTCGATGAATCAGACTCGGCGCAATTTTCTGACCTAGATCTTCTGGCGAAGCGTGACGGCCAAGTTTTTCTCTTTATCGATAATTTCGATTCTAACTTGGAGCTTGTCCAGCACTACTGCACGGTGAAGCCAAAGAATGTGCGCCTAGTGCTATCCGCGCGCACCTCCGCAGTGGAGCGCGTTCGAAAGGAAATCACGGAATGGGGCTTGGAGTACGTTGAGCTCCCCGTCGATGAGCTGTCTGACGCAGAGGTGTCGAGGCTCGTTGAAATATTTGACGGAGCCGGACTTTGGGGGGAGTTGGCGAGCTTGAGTGCGTCTGCAAAATCGGACAGGATTGTTCATAAAAACCGCCGGCAGATATCGCTTTCGTTACTTGAGATACTGGAGTCGCCGCAGGTTAAAGCCCGCGTGGCGGAGCTGCTTAGTTCGTTACTTGCCGATGGGTCCCATAAAGCCACGGTATTTTCAATCTCGCTGCTCCAGGTCTTAAATGTGGCTCCTCATATAAGTATGATCTCGGAGGTGGCGGGCAATAATTCCATCTATGAATCAAAATTGAGGCTCAACGAGAGCTTCAAGTCCATGTTTAAGATCAGCGGTAGTCGAGTCTTTACCAAATCTGGCCTCTTCGCTCTCTCGATCATTCGTGGCCATTTTACCGCGCCCTACGTGGTGGACGAGTTGCTGCGCGTCGCTAGCAAGTTCGGTAACGATAGAAGTTTGCCCAGTCCTCAGCAGCAAATCTTTAAAGAGATACGCAAGTTCTCTGTAGTAGAACGCATGCTTCCTGGCGGAAGCGTTCCGCAGAAAAAGGCTAATCTCATGAAATACTATGAGGAGCTAAAGCGTCGCGTTCCTTGGCTGAAGTCCGATCCGCACTATTGGCTTCAGTATGCGATGGCGCAGATGAATTTTGACGAGTACGCCACTGCTCAGAAGCATTTGGACGTTGCGTACGCGTTGGCTCGCACTCGGTCAAACTACCATACCGCACAGTTCGATACCCAGCAGGCCAGGATGTGGTTGGAACTGAGCATCAAGAGCTCGGACCCTGCAGAAGCCTTCAAGTTGTTTGCATCTGCCCATGATTTGTTGCGCAAGGTTGACAACGATCTTCATAAGTACTGGCAATACCTTCGAAACGCAGATGTGCATAAAGTGCAGTACTCCCGCTTTTCCAAGGCTGCGGGGGCAACGTTTGAGCAGTCGGTCAAGAATGCTGTTGGCGAAATTAACGAAGACATCCAGAAATACAAGTTGTCCGGTGTGGAGACCATACCCGCCCGGCGGATCGCGGATAAGCTGCAGCAGGTGATAGATGAGATTAAGGCCGCAAGAAAAAGCTAGAGCGGCTGGGTGATGAGTGTCCCGCAACGTGCGCGGTCACGTTCGTGGAATGGATCTTTGCGCTGGCGTGCATGGGGACTGGCGCAAGGCGACTTCCGTGCCGGCGCGGAAAAAGGGGCGACATGTCGCCCCCCTCTTCTGAGCCGAGACTCTCCACTCAGGTTCTCATCTGACTTGGAAGAGAGTGGCCGGGCGCGCACAATGCGAATGCGACCAACAGCCTGACCACTTACGACGGGGCGCAGATGCGGGCTATCGGCATCTGGGCGGATCGATACCGTACAACGTGTGGGTGCGGGCGGGGAGGGTGACAGAGCAAGCGCCGAACCTTCCCTTGGCGAACGCAGTTGTTTGACAGATTTCGTGCATTTACTCAGCCGGTCGGTGGCTTCGCAGGATTATCTAAAAATGACCTGGCCAGCATTGCTAGGGCCATTCTTCTGTCTAGCTCTTCTCTTGTGTGGGGGCCGTCTAGGAAGTGCATTGCTTCGTCAAAGCCCTGGAAGTGCTTCTGATTTGCGAGGTGAAACTTTAGAGCAACCCTGAAGAATCCTTGAAGCCGATAACAGAATAAACGTGAAAGAGTTCCGTCAGAAACTCTATGAACACTGGAGTTCCGATGTTCGACGAGTTGAGAGATCACTGCTTCATGATATGGACGGTCCGCATACAGGAACGTGCATCGTCTTACGAGGGCGGGGTAGTCCGCGCGTGTCGACGATAGAAGCGATTCCAAGGCCGACCAGCCCTTTACGAACGCCATGTCAGCGTCAGCCTCGTCGAGTGCTTTCGTAAAACGGATCAGCGCATCGGCTAGCCGTCCGCTGTATGCCTTCTCGCGAAGCTTGGTAAGGATGATCTTTAGCGACCGGAAGAATCGCTTTGGATCAGAGTGGCTATACAAGTTGGCTGGCGAGTGGTTAGGCTCGTACATTAGAGTCGAGGTCGCAACTTTCCCGCTTGCTTCGTGCAGTGTGTGGAAGCTTCCGGATCGCACTACGTTTACGGGCTTGTACTCGGGGCCTAAGAGGATTCGTTCGACCTGCGGATTTGCAAGCCAGCAAAAAGCTCCCCTGAGTAGATCTAGCTCTCTTGTAGCCAACTCGAACGCCTCGGTATGGTTCCTTGCCTCGACGTTGATCGCGATGTAGCAATAGCTCTCAGGGTTCGGCGAAATGTGCCCCCATTTTATTGCATCCCGTGTGACATCGATCCGCGATGCATAGCGCCGAGGTAGCCCGTTTTTGAAGAACCGAACGGTGAGATCGTCGACTTTAACTGATGCTGGTGCCCATCCCCTAGCGACAGAGAGAGAAGAGATGAAGGTGAATTTTTCGCGCCGCTTTCTTCGATGCGCTGCCGCTTGTGCATTGATGGCTTCGAGCAGTGCAGAGTCGTCTGACGGAGCTTTGGTCGATGCAATGGCATCCCAAATAAGTCTCACCTTATCTAAGTCGGTCCTCCCCTGAGTCGTGGTAAGCATAGAGGCAAGAATGGCGATGTCTTCATCCGCTTGCATGCCGGTCGTGCCGATGCTGCCATCTCCAACCTCTATTGATTCGTAGATGGCAGCAACCACAGGGCTGGGTTTTGATTTTGGGTGCCACTTAAATTTCATTCGTCTTCATTTTTTAGGTGAGAAGTGGCCAATTCCAAGTTGACGGATAGTTCGGTGAGGAGCTGGGCGCTCCTTCCTCCATACATCACGAGCCGCGGTTGACCGTCAGCCACGAACGGGCTTTTGTCCCACCGGGAATTTGTGCTGCCGCGCGAAATCCAGTCCTGCACCGGCTAGCTGGTAGGAGGGTCCGGTAATCGTATTGAGTCCGTCTTTCGCCCATCCTTGGCGGACCAGTTCCTCGAGTGCCTGCCTAACGTCGGCCCGCGGATCATCCGCGATCACCCCGGCCATGTCGTCAAACGGAACCCATTGGTCGTCGAAGAACCGAAGAGCTGCCACGCACTTCATCTGTAATGCTGTCGGGCCGAAAACGCCCTGATCTAGGCCAGCCAGTGGGGCCGGCTGAATCGGCGAATGGTTAGAAGCTATTGCCCGAGTCGCAACAAAGACTGCAGTGATGGCAACTATGATCACCGCGGCAACGCTCCATCCGGGAATCCTGATCTCACCGGTCAGCCAGGTCCTTGCCGATGGCCATATAAACGCGCCGACGGCCGTCAGCGTACTGGCTCCGAGGGCTGCAACTATTCCTTCGACTATGCGTCCGACCGCCGGCTTGGGCTCGCTCATGGTGCACTCCTGATTTCTACCGCACTTTCAGTAGCTGTGCGAGCAATTGCAAGCCCGCCGTCGCTACACGGCTCTCCTTCCCCGGATTGGCCTGCGAAACGGCGCCTGACCCTCGCGCGGTCGGCACTCCGGCCATGCGGGGCGGCTGATCCCCACATCGGCAAAGGGAGTCGCCCTGTACCGGGGCACCTACCGTGCGGGCATTCTGGCCTGGCCTGGCCGGATCCGGGAGCCGCAGGCAGCTCAGCCCGGGTGCTGGGGCACCTGAGCAGCGCCCCGCCGGCACCTTTTGCACCACAATGACGGTCTGTCGCGGAATCTGAGACCCCGGCCCGTATCCTGCGCCCATGCCGTTGCCCCCCGACTTCCGCTGGCAGAGAGCCGCCGCCACCGCCCCCGAGAAGGACGTGATCGCCTTCGAAGGTGTGTGGGTGGTCCGGCTATACCAGGAACACTGGGGCGGGCCGTACTTCGCCGCCCTGGACCAGCACCTGCCGCCGGAGCAGCAGACCCGCCGGCCATGCTGCACCCACCAGCCGGGCCGGGCCGGGGCTGAGCTATGGATCGAGCGCCATCAAGCCCGGCTGCGCCTAGAAATCCAGCAGCAGCGGCGCCTGATCGCCGCGACTCCGTCCCCAAAGGTACCGTGAGGCCTCCTGAAAACCCACACAACGGGCCTGCGGGGACAATGGTTCCACGGGTGTGCATCCTGAAAACGCTCAGGGCCGCAGCCCTTGCGGCGAAAGCTCATGGAGGCGAACTTTTAATCTTGTGCTCAAAGCGCGCGTAGCAGCGATGTGTATTGATCTTGGGGGTGCATCCGATACGCCAAGCAGGGGTAACCTGGGCTTAGTAGATTCTTTTGCAGCGGTGTCCGCTGTTGGCCGGAAGCGGACATCAGCACTGCGTTCGCGCTTGATCCGGTGCTATTCTCCTCTTTCGACCCAAAGCGGTCACCGCATGGCCTCCGTCAGCACGCCTGCAAAGGTAGACTCGAACGCTCGCTTGCGAAGGTAGTTTCAGACTGGACCCGCCTTGCCTCCGCGGCAGTTCGTTTTAAGATGAAGTTGGCACCATTAATACAGATAATTCACCGGGCAGAGAAAGCGAATGATCTCCTCCATCGTCCTAAAATTTACGGAAAATGCTGATCTCAACCTTCCGACGAGCGGAATCACAGTTTTCGTTGGGCCAAACAACTCCGGAAAGAGCCTCGTCCTAAAGGAGTTGGAGATGGCCTATCAAACCCACCCGTTTCCGACAGGATTGAAAATACTGAAAGATTACGAAGTGGTGTGGCCGTCGATCGACGAGCTAACTGAAAAATTTTTAGGCCTCGAAAAGTTTGCTGAACCCAACATGCCTGTGGATCAAGTGGCGCTTGACAAGATCACGCCTGGCGGCGGTCTAGAACGCTCGATCATGAATAAGAGAGGCATTATTGAAATAGCGCGTGATAAAAATGACAAGAATTGGTGGGCGACGCAATTCTTGCGCTGGGGAGTCCTCCGCCTCGACGGTCGATCTAGATTCAATTTAACGAACGACCAAAGTACCGGTGATTTACTGGCAGCACCACAGAACGTACTCGCGCATCTATTTCAAGACGAAACGGCCAGGGCAAAGGTTCGCTCATGGGTATTTGATGCCTTCCAGAAGCACTTCGTCGTGGACCCAACTGGTGGTGGGACGTTACGTATCCGGCTTTCGGACTCGGCGCCGCTTGCTGACGAACAAAGTCTAAACTTGCAGGCCCGCGACTATCACCGCGAAGCAACATATATCAAAGATGCTAGCGACGGAGTTCAGGCATTTACAGGCATTGCGACAGCTGTTCTGTCTGGCGAATACCACACTATTCTTATCGACGAGCCCGAGGCTTTCCTTCACCCTCCGTTAGCAAAGAAACTGGGTAAGCAGTTGGCGACATCTGCCACGGAACGGAACGGGGCGCTGATGGCTTCGACTCATAGCGCAGACTTCCTGATGGGGTGCGTACAAGCATCGAAAGCCGTTCGTGTGGTACGGCTGGAATACTTTGAAGGTAAGTCTCGCGGGAGGATGGTCGATCCCACTCAACTTGAAAAATTGTTCAAGCGGCCGCTATTGCGAAGCACAAATGTGATATCGGGCTTATTTTATGACGGAGTGGTCGTTACTGAATCAGATAACGATCGTGCCTTCTATGCAGAGATATTCTATCGGCTTACGCGAAATCTCGCTGAAGCGCCATCTGTGCTTTTCATCAACGCTCAAAACAAGCAGACAATTCGAGATGTCGTCGGGCCGCTTAGACAGTTCGGAGTGCCAGCAGTAGCGATTCCGGACATCGATATAATTAAAGACGGCGGCGGCGTCTGGACGGGGTGGCTAAACGTCGCTCACATCCCTAACGCCCGTCACGGAGGATTGGCGACGGATCGAGCCAGCATTAAAGCTCTCTTTGAGGGAGCAGGACACGACATGAAGCTCGGCGGCGTGGGGCTACTCGATGGACCAGACAAAGACGCCGCGGATGATCTCTTTGATGCGCTTAAGGAATACGGAATTTTTGTCGTTCGCACCGGTGAACTCGAAAGATGGCTTCCGGCGGTCGGGGCACAGGGGAAGAAGACCGATTGGGTCGTCGACATGCTTGAGCGCTTGGGAAGTGATCCTGCCGATGCAGGTTATGTGCATCCAGCACAAGGGGACGTCTGGGATTTCATGCGCTCAATAATTGAGTGGATAAAGAACCCGGCACGTCGCGGTATGCCTTAGAGCAACCGGCCCTATAGTAGACGTGCGCAAGCAGGTTTTATATCTTCGTCAACGCTTGGTTCCATCGAGTGAACGTTCCATGGTGAGCGTCCGCTTCTGGCCGAAGGCAGACTTTGGTCTCTGGGGGTGGCGGTGGTCGCCGACCCGGATCACCCTATTAGGCTGCAACCTATTGATAGATATCGGCTGCAATTGAGCGTAAGGCTAGTCGCCTTGAGTATCGCTAAGCCTTTAGAATCAAATGCTTGGCGTTGTCAGTCGCGATGCTTGGGGGGCAGAGGGTCGTCGGTTCAAATCCGGCCGTCCCGACCAATGTTGGTAATTCGATCAAAGGCTTGTGGAGCGATGCGCAGGCCTTTCTTCTTTTCTGGCTGCTTGCGTGCGGTTACTGCACGCTCGTCAGCGGAAATACCCGGAGCGCGCGATCAACCCGTCCACCGCCGCTGCATCGTCATACCGCAGCTCGATCAACGTGGCGATCGCCTTGGCTTTGTCCGGCTGTGCGGCGTAGTACGCGCTGGCGATCCGATACCCCACGTAATAGCCCAGGTCACTGACCCCGAATCGGTTGGCGCTGCTGTTGTACAGCCAGTCGCGGTAATCGTTGCCGCGCCGGTCGATCTGGAACTGCCGTTTCAGCTCCGCCTCGTGCGCCGGCCCGTACACATACAGCGGCAGGTCGGGCGTCTTTCCGGTGGCGAGTTCAGCCACCCGTTCGGCCACGCCTTCGCGCAGCGCGTACTGTGCCAGCGTGTCGCCGGCCTCGATCTGCTGGGTGTGGATGTATTCGTGGATGTTGTTCTGGCCGTTGTTGTGGAACGGCTGCGAGGCATAGAACGTGCGCAGCCGGGCCGGCAGCGGCTCGGGGAGTTCGGAGACGTCCACGTTGTCATCGCCCAACGCCAGTTCGGCGCCGATCAGACCTTGTCATCCAACGTGGTGCCGCCGGTGCGCAGTACGCCGATCGCATAGGTGATGCTGGCCGGGCGCAGGGCCGGATACAGGCGTTTGAGGGTGGCCAGATCGGCGTCCAACCCGGTGGTCGCGGCGAACGCGCGGTGCGTGAGCGGCCGCACCGACGCCCAGTAGCGAGGCCAGGCCTCGATCGCTGCCACGTACTGCTCGGCGGTGTAGCCGCGGGCCTGCATCAAAGCATGCAGACCGGGCGTGCCCTTGTCGATGTACAGCGACTGGATGAGCGGTTGTTTACGCGCGGGATCGGCTTCGCTGCGGATCGCGTCGTGGGCGATCCAGAAGTTCTCGATGTCAGCGGTGACGACCTGGGCCGCGCTGGGGGGGGGCGGCGCTAGCCGAGCCAAACGGCAGCATGCCCGCGATGAGCAGGGCCGGGAACATCCGTAACCATGCCTTCATGTCGTTTCTCTTCCGCTGGGTCATCCACCGTTGGATGCGAGTGACGGCTGAAAGGTTTAAAGCCGTTGCCTCAGTGTCCGTGCAACGGCAGCGGCCGGTCGATCACCACATCCTTCATCACCAGCGTGGAGGTGAGCCGCTGCACGCCGGGCAGGGCGGAGAGGTTCTCGTCGTAGAGCTGCCGGAATGCGGCCAGGTCGCGGGTGATGACGTGCAGCAGGTAGTCCGGATCGCCGAACAGGCGCTGGGCCTGCAGGACCTGCGGCACGTCGGCGACGGCGTGCTCGAAGGCATCCACCGCCTGTCGGTCGCCGTCGCGCAGGGTGACGAATACCAGGGCCGAGAACTTCAGGCCCAAAGCGGCCGGATCGAGCTCGGCGCGGTAACCGCGGATAGCACCGGACTGCTCCAGGGCGCGCACGCGGCGGTGACAGGGCGAGACGCTCAGGCCGATGCGCTCGGCCAGGTCGGTCACGGTGAGGCGGCCGTCTTTCTGCAGCTCGGCAAGAATCCGCTGATCGGTGGTGTCCATGCGCAAGAGTTTCCTCCTGCAGCGCCGTATGGGGCAAGTATTTGGAAGCACATTCCAGAGGCGCGGGAATATTCTTCTGTCTGGCACGTAGACCGCGGCAAGACCGCCCCTTGGACCCCATGCACCCCAGCGTCATTGCCACCTTCTGGGCGGTCTCGATCCTCTTCGTGCTCACTCCCGGCGCGGATTGGGCGCACCTGATCGCCGCCGGCCTACGCGGGCGGGCGGTGGTGCCGGCGGTGGCCGGGTTGTTGTCTGGCCATCTGCTGGCGATCGGGCTGGTCGCCGCGGGCGTCGGTGCGATGTTTGCGCGCGCGCCGGTCGCGCTGCACGTACTGACCGTGTTGGGTGCGCTGTATCTGTTGTGGCTGGGCATCGGGCTGCTGCGCCATCCGCCGGTGGCCGCCACCGACGATGCGGAGGCGGTGGCGGGCTGGCGCCACTGGGCGCTCAAGGGCGCCTGCGTGAGCGGGCTCAATCCGAAGGTGCTGCTGCTGTTCCTGGCCCTGCTGCCCCAGTTCATTTCCGCCAGCGCCGCATGGGCAATGCCGGTACAGATCATCGCGCTGGGCATGGTGCACCTGGTCAGCTGCGCGGCGGTCTACTTGGCGGTCGGGTACGGCGCCGGTGCCGTGCTGCGCACGCGCCCGCATGCATCACGCGTGGTCGGCCGCGTCTCGGGCGCCGCCATGATCCTGATCGCCGTGCTGTTGCTGAGCGGAACCGGCACACTCTGACCCCACGTTGTCCCCACGAGGATTCTCGGCATGACCGAACAGCTCCATCCCTACGCGACGCCGGGCACTGCTCCGGTCCCAGCACCGCGCGTACGCATCCCGCATCTGCAGCAGATGAAAGAGCGCGGCGAGAAGTGGGCCATGCTCACCGCCTACGACATGTACACCGCGGCGATCTTCGAAGACGCCGGCATTCCTGTGCTGCTGATCGGCGATTCGGCTTCCAACAACGTCTTCGGCAACGACTCGCTGCTGCCGGTCACGGTCGATGAGCTGATGCCGCTGGTACGCGCGGTGAGCCGGTGTACGCGGCGCCCACTGGTGATCGCCGATCTGCCGTTCGGTTCCTATCAGGCCTCGCCGGAGCAGTGTTTCCACACGGCCGTGCGCTTCATGAAGGAAGGCGGTGCCCACGCGGTCAAGCTTGAGGGCGGCATCCAGATGGTGCCGCAGGTGCGCAAGCTGGTCAGTTGCGGGATCCCGGTGATGGCACATATCGGGTTCACGCCGCAGTCGGAGCATCAGCTGGGTGGCTTCCGCGTGCAGGGTCGTGGCGAGGATGGCGCACGCCTGATCGAGGAAGCGCGCGCGCTTGAGGCCGCAGGTGCCTTCGCGGTGCTGATGGAAATGGTGCCCGGCGCGGTCGCTGCACAGATCACCGCCGCGCTGAAAATTCCGACGGTGGGCATCGGGGCGGGCAGCGATTGCGATGCACAGGTGCTGGTCTGGCAGGACATGGCCGGGCTGCGCACCGGCAAGCTGCCGCGCTTCGTGAAGCAGTACGCGGATATGCATGGCGTGTTGCAGAAGGCCGCGCGTGAGTTCGCGGAAGAGGTTGGGGCAGGCACGTTCCC
>Ga0256410_1002660_pt1 | contig 11612 bp, 10 predicted proteins | sample PhyWR1_FD_185983 | JGI IMG/M metagenome (GOLD analysis project Ga0256410, IMG submission 185983) | Leaf surface microbial communities from wheat plants in UC Gill Tract Community Farm, Albany, California, United States - DLSL W.R1 | ecosystem: Host-associated > Plants > Phyllosphere >... | reverse complement strand
TTAAGATCCGATTTAATCAGGAAACTTTAAAATCATCCTTATGCAGCATTGCCCACTCGCGAAAAGATAAGGTGCTTATCCCCAACCTGTTGGCTATCTCAGGTAATGCCGGATAGCCGACTTCTGCCTGCCATTCCTGAGCATTTATCACGCCGGGTCTGAACCCCATATCAAGCATGGCCTGAGACTCTCCATGTTCATATTTTACGGGGAGTCCTGTTACGTACTCCAGTTCCGCAGCTATCTCTGACGGGGTAGCAAGCGTGTCTGCCAGCTCCAGTTCATATCCATTCATCACATCAGGGTTTTCTAAGGAAAAGAGCACCGCGTATCCAAGAGTTTCTGAGGATATCCAGGCTAACTTGACATCTTGTGGTACGCGGGAAACCAGTCTGCCGGTCTCAAGGCCTGGATACATTCCTGCTGCTTTCGGGGGAAGTAAATTCTCCATAAACAGCGCAGGTTTCAGGATTGTGTACCTTTCAAAATCCGCTTTTCTGACCTCGTCCTGAACCGCCATTTTGTCATTCCAGTAACTGGCTGACCATTTTTTCGATTTGAACCAGTCGGAATCTGCATGCTGGCCCGCGCCTGAAACGGTAGTTTGAATGAAGTGCCTGACCCCATATATTTTTGCAGCCTCGATCAGAGATTTAGCCTGTCTTACTTCTTTATGCTCTCCTGAAGGGTCAGTCTGTTGAAGTGAAAACACGGCTTCAACTCCCTGTAGAGCTCGTGTAAGTGATGGCCGATCTTCAAAACTGCCCTCATACAGTTCAACTCCTGTATCTCTGAGCGCCCTGGCCTTTTCGCTGGCTGCATCTGTGGTGAACGCACGAACACGATACCCGCTTGAAAGGAGTTTTCTAGCCACACCGCCACCCTGCATGCCTGTCGCTCCAGTAACCAGTACGATACGTGTATGATTGTCAGACATAGTTCCTCATTTGCTTAGTTAAACGGAAAAATATAAAGTGGAGGAAAAGCTCCACTTTGTCAATTATTGTGAATTAATCAGAGGCCAGAAATGCGGCGAGATGCAGTCGAGCGCCGGGAAAAACTCCTGGATGCAGCAGAAATTGAGTTTGCGCTCCGCGGTATCAACACACCGCTTGAATCGGTTGCTGAGCGTGCCGGAGTAGGACCGGGAACGTTTTACCGAAACTTTCCAGACAGGCAGGCTTTGTTAGATGCATTGCTGGACAGATCGCTGACGAAGATGGAGTTAAGGAAGAATGAACCTGATGATAACAATTCGACCTGCGCTCTGATCGAACATATTGCTCAGAATCTCGTGACTAGCCCGGTTCTCTCAGAATACTGGCGTTCTACCGGGAGAGGATCTGAAGCGGCCAATCTAGCGCGTGAACGTTTTATCGATACAGCAAGAAGGTGTCTTATTAATGGGGCAAAAAAAGAGAATCTTCGCGAAGACCTGGTAGCTGAAGATTTCCCGCTGATATCGTCGATGCTTGGGGCAATTTTGTGTGGAAAAGATAGAAACGAGCGTGAAAGTATAAAAGAACGCGTTTTGTTACTTCTCTATAGCGGGATTCTTCGCAGAGATTAAATTACCCTTGATCGATAATTTCCTACAGCAGGGTAACTAACAGAATTGAATACAGATTTCCCGGATGATCCGGTGTATCCCAGCCTGGCGTCCATGCATGTAGTACAAAAGAGGAAAGGTTGGGGACGTTGGGATAAAACCCACAGACATCCTCCGCGGTCTATAATAATAAAGGCCTTGGATGCATACCACGTTGCCGCAGCACACCGCTGCGGGTTATTGATCCGATCCAGGACATATTTCTTGGCAGGCTCTCTGTCAGCGGTTGCCGAGGGTAAAGAATAGTTACTCCTGATTCAATCAAAGAAATCAAGAAAGTTAAAAGAATCAAAAGAGTCAAAAGAGTCAAAAGAGTCAAAGAAACCTGTACTATCGAAACCATTTCCAGAGGATTTATTTCCATCCTTATCATCATTAAGCGGTTTATTTCCATCCTTATACAGGTATACCCTGAGTTCTTTTTTCTCCACTTCATTCAATTGAAGCCAGATGGTTATTATATGTTTAACACGCTGATACAATGATGATTCCTCACCATTGAAAATAGTTTTCGAAAGCTCTTTTTTCTCTGTGCCGTTTAACTGAGCGCAGAGGATTTTTATTTGATTAACTTTATAACTCATTTTCTTTCCTTGATTTAATGAGATTGCTATGTTTTGTGCAGTCTTTCCGCTTTTTGAATTTGTGACTCTTTCGACTCCTGACCGATCGCGAAAGTTCCCTTATTAACAGAGCTTATGGGGTCATATGATATCCTCCTTGCGTGCCTGGAATGCGGGACTTATCTATCCACTCTTATGTAGTCTTGATTTATCAATGAGAATTGAAGGTGTTGACACGATTTCCAAGTCCAGGTAACCTTCGCAACAGACATTTCGGATTTTCCGAAGTGCGTAAGCGTTAACGTCAACCAACGCATAATATACGAGCCTTTAATGCTTCGTATTTGCCAGGTTGATTCAGTATGACTTTTCCTTCTTATAAAAATCCTCTTGTAAAAAACTCTCTGTATTCATTGACCTTTGTCGGAGTGTTGCTAATAGCATCCAACTTAAGAGCGCCGATTACCGCGCTTGGGCCCGTAATTCACGAAATCTCCGCTTCATTTTCTCTGTCAAACTCTGCATCGGGTTTACTTAACGCCTTGCCTTTGCTTATTTTTGGACTTGCTTCACCTTTCGCTCCCGCGCTCACCCGAAAAGTGGGTCTTGAGAAAGCACTTTTGACCGCGCTCATCCTGATTACCCTGGGATGTATTGTCCGTTCTCTGATGGGGTTGTCCGGCTTGTGGCTGGGCACTTTTATCATAGGATTAGGTATCGCAATCGCAAACGTTCTGGTAATTCCCCTGATCAAAAGGGATTTCCCTTCACATACTGCACGCTGTATCGGACTCTATGCAGCGACGATGGCGATGATAGCGGCATTTTCCAGTGGTATAGCGGCACCGCTTTCCGAAATAAGTACTGCGGGGTGGAGATTATCTACAGGGATTTGGGTGATAACTTCCGTGCCGGGTCTTCTGGTATGGCTTAGAGTTTGTAGCAGGATATCTCATGAGCCGGAGTCTTTCGCGAAACCGCAAGTTCAGAGTAACCGTTCTGTCTGGAAAAGTTCGATTGCGTGGCAGGTGTCAATATTTATGGCTTTGCAGACGATGGTTTTCTACACGCTGATTGACTGGTATCCCTCAATGGCGGGGGAACATGGCGTAAGCGCAACAATAGCAGGCTATCACTTATTCCTGTACCAGGCGGTTGCCGTTATTGCCAACCTAACCACGGCTGCATTTATCACACGAATGAAAGACCAGCGTCTTCTGGGGCTTTTGTGTTCACTCTTTATTACCGCGGGGATCACTGGCATTCTGATAATGCCAGAATTAGCAGCCATTTGGTTATTATTCGCAGGCGCTGGTGCCGGAATGTCTATGGTAACCTGAGCCGGTTTGCCGGCGCGCAGATACTGATGGGCATGACGCTGGTGCGGCTGAAAGATGATGAGTCGTAGAGATTAGTTTTGCTGGCTATTCTTTTAAAGCTCTGTATTCTTTAGACGAATTATTCTACTCAGTTGTATTGAGTGCGCAATACCCTGCAATGAGGCGATTTTTTTCGCCTAAAACTTCCATCAACGTACAAGAGAAGAATCGATGCATCTGGCAGCCTGGCCTCCACGATTTAACTGAACGTCTGCGGCAAAAGTTACCGTTATGCTTTCTTATATACGGTAGCAAAGCTGCACTGCACTTGTTGGCTCAAGTTTTTGCCAACAGATTGCTTATCCCTCGACTATCCAGTACTGATGCCTGGAGAGGGAGAGCTGCCCGTTCTTTATTTTGGATACCAGTATGCAACTTTTTAACACCCTGATGGCACGCGCAATACCTTTCATCCCTCGTGCACTGATCCAGAAAATCTCTCGCCGTTATATCGCAGGGGACACGCTTTCAGAAGCAGTTGTCCTCGTAAAACAGCTTAATGCAAAAGGCTTTTCCGTAACGCTCGACGTTTTAGGTGAAACCGTTTCAACTCTTGAACAGGCAGAAGTCACTGCTGATGGCTATGTCACGTTGCTCAACGCCATCCAGACTCACCAATTGCAGGCCAATATATCGATTAAACCTTCTGCGTTAGGGCTACTCCTTGATGTCCAGCAGTGCGAGAAATTCGCTGTAAGCATTCTTGAATGCGCGGATGTTCATCAGAATTCTATTTGCATTGATATGGAAGATGTAGCGTGTACACAGCTCGAAATCGAGTTATTCCTGCGCCTGCAAACGCGATTCGATAATTTGGGCCTGGCTCTGCAAGCCTATTTGCAGAGGACCTATCAGGATATTGAATCACTTGTTAAAGAGCAAAGTACCTTGCGTATCTGTAAAGGTATCTATGTAGAGAAGCCGTCACATCTTGTTGCTAACGCATGGGACGATCGCAGCGCTATTAATGAACACTATCTGAACCATGTTATGCGATGTTTTGATACCGGCAGTTTTGTTGGTATTGCTACACACGATGCCAATCTGATCGAGAAGATTATTGCATTAATCCATCGGAATAAAGTTGACTACACCAGGTTTGAATTCCAGATGCTGCTAGGCGTATGCGAGCCGCTGCGTGACAGACTGCTTGGAATGGGATTTAACGTGCGCATCTATGTGCCTTTTGGCGAGGATTGGTATGGCTACAGTACGCGCCGGCTCAACGAGAATCCGAGTATTGCCGGCCATATAGCGAAAGCATTGCTTGGTTTTTGAGACATAATGAACAGGTAAGGCAAGGGGCGTTAATTTAAAGTCTACTGAGCATGAGTATCGCCGGGAAGTCCGCTCTTTATTCGAAACAGGCCATGACTTGCGCCTGTCTTAGTATTAAATAGCGGACCTCACAGCCCTGAGCGTTTTTCTTCGAATCCATCCACTACCTGCCCGTATTGCCAGCCAGTAAGCCGCCATTTTCAGATGTGTAGCGCGATCCGGACAGTAGATAACCGTTTAGTTTGCAGCTCATGTTGCCCCTCATTCACTTTTTTTATTCGGTAGCGCATTAAGAGCTTTGCGCTACCCGGCATCATTGGCGACAGATAAGCATCAGTATCCGGCACGTTTTTATATGTTTATAAACATAACATCAAACTAATGTTTTTTTAGGTTGGGCGAGAATTCAGCTTGCAGGATGAATACACAACTTACAGAGTTCTGAATCATTTATCACTTGGATAAGTTAAGGCATATCCGATTAGATAGTCTGCATATAATTTTTAATGACCGGAAAAATCAGCCAACGAGAGCAGAATAAAACACCGCATATTATTAAATCAAAAGTGTTTAACTCTGTATAAGTTTGAGTTATTGGGTTATTGGTCTGTAAAATATGATATTTCTCTTAAGTTGCAGATTAAAGATTCGTATAAATATTCTTCTATAATATCAATTTGATTGGGGTTCTACTACACCTATAATAGTCACACAAATTTGAAGTGAATAGACGACCTACAGATTTGGAAGTGATGGTTTTTCTAAATCACCAGTCGGGGAAGGTGTGTATATTATGTTAATAATCATGATTAACATAAACCATCGTAGGGCGATAGAGTTCCCGCTCTCATTGCAAGTTATTATTTTCAACCCAGTAAAAATTAACAACCAGGAAGGATAATATAATGAAGAAGATTTTGATTGCATCACTGGCAAGTGCCGTATCAATTATTACACATGGAGTTCAAGCTAATTCCTTAGATATTAGTGTTATCGGCACAATAAGCGCTGCATCCTGTACACCTAACGCAGCAGGGGGAGGCGTTGTAGACTATGGGTTTATAAAACCCGATACACTGGCAGATAAGGGCCCTACAGTCTTAAGCGTGAAAACTATCGGATTCACAATAAATTGTGATGCGCCAACCAATGTTGCCATTAGAGCATCAAGTAATAGAATGTCAACAACTACTGACATTAAAGGACCTGAGAGCGTAGTAGGGAGCTCAATAGTAAATGCGGAATTGATAGCTGCCGGGTTTGGCCAGAATATGCCCTTTGGCCAATCTAAAGTGTCACAACCTACGGTTGTTGGCTTAGGTGCTTCCAGTGGGAAGAATATTGGTGGGTACTTATTAAATCTTCCTCCATCTTTGGTTTCATTGGATGGGGTCCCTGCCACAAACAAATACTATACAGTAGGTAATACTCCTAATTATAGCACGAAGTGGATTAAAGAGAGTTCATCACTAACAACTGGTAATGGGCACTCGCTGTTCACTACAGACGGAGCTTATTTTGCCTACGGCGTTAATTCTGAAGCTACCGCGCCGTCTTCATTTACACAGCTTTCAGGAACCTTACTGGTTCAGGCGTATATAACTGATAAATCGAACTTAGATCTCAGTAGCCCGGTTAATCTCAATGGTTCTTCAACTGTAGAACTATACTATTTCTAACATGAAGTGATTGAACCTTATTGCGGGCCATTATCTTACAAAATTGAATATATGACTGCCTGACTCTTAATTATTTTAATTGAATCAGGCAGTCTAATTATGGGGTTTTATTGTGCTCGCTGTTTGGTTTTGAACCTATCAGTTACTTCTTCAAAAGAAAACTTAGGCGCTGAGCGTAATAAAACCTGTGCAAATAAAAAACAATCTTAGTATCTGTAGAATTTTGAGAAACAAATGAAAAATAGTAAATACCTTGTAAAATCCTTATTCACAATGTGCATTTTTTTACCATCTATAAATTATTCATGGGCTGCTGGAATGGTACCTCAGAGTTCAGTTGTAATTATAGAAGGTGATTCCGGTGAGGTAAGTGTTGAAATAAAAAACACTGACAATTTCCCTAATCTTCTTATAACAAAAATTGAAGACATTGAAGAAGATAAAGAAGAAATTATAACTGCATTTCCTCCCGTTTCTCGTGTTGAAGGGGATGACACTCAGACAGTACGCTTCATAATAACCAATAGCAAACTTATCAAAACAGAAAGGTTAAAGCGAGTTATATTTGAAGGGGTTCCACCTAAGAACAAAGAACTAGACAAGGAAGTAAACGTTACATTTACTCAAAATCTGCCAGTCATCATACGACCTGCAGGATTAGCCAAAAATTTGACACCTTGGACTGGATTGAAATGGGAAGTTGTCGGAAAGAAAATAGTTGTCAGCAATCCATCACCATATGTCGTAAGATTTATTTCGCCTACAGTTGAACTATTACCTGGAAATCAGAAGTTAAACTTACCTAAAAGTTACATACTACCTAATCAAAAATTCATGATAGATGGCGAGGGAATTATAAAATCAGGGCATGATACATTCCGATTTTTCCCGGCAACAACATGGGGGTTCTCTTCAGGAGAACATTACGATGCAAAAATATAAATAAATTTTATAATATAAACTGAAAAAAATGAAACATAAATTTTTTATTGCCTCCGGTTTGTTGGCGATTCCATGCTTCCTGTTTGCTTCTGACCTCACCGAGTTTGATGATGAAATATTAAAGGAACGAGGTATAGATACTTCTGTGGCAAAAAAATTAGCAGGAGCACCTTCATTTATACCTGGGTTTCAAAATATTAAAGTTTATGTCAATGATATATACAAAAATGACATTTCCTTAGATATTAAAGAGACAGGGGAGTTATGCCTTACTAAGGAAAATCTGGAAACTGTTGGAATCATAAGGCCATTCAGTATAAAAAACGTTAATAACGAATGTGTTTCGCTAAAATCAGAATGGCCTGATAGTGAAATCATTAAAAAACCCAACCAACAATCTGTATGGATAATTGTTCCTGAAAAAGCCATTGATTCATCCGGTACCAATGGTAATTATTTATATGGTGGCCATGCTGGGATTTTAAATTATACTGCACAGGCAATGGGAGGGGGTAGCTCTTCCAGTGATGATATGTATTTTGTAAATAGTGAATTGGGTTTAAATGCAAATAACTGGATATTTAGGAGTGCGCAGATATTTACTCATTCAAAAAAATCAGAACTCCATCACCAATATGCATATAGCCAAACCACAATAGAGAGACTGCAAAAAAATATTCAGATAGGGCAGATTAATTTAAATAATAGCGTGGTGGGTGGTTCACGTGTGCTTGGTTTACAATTATCACCTGAAACACTGCTAAGTAAGAGAAAAGAAAGCAATAATGTGGTTGTGTCAGGAGTTGCATCTGAAGCATCAATGGTGGAAGTTTATCAATCCGGAAGACTAATATACAATACAGCTGTTCCTGCAGGTGCTTTTCAATTTACAAATATTTCACCTCTGAATTATGTAACAGACTTGCGTGTATATGTCAAAGGAGTGGATGGTAGTGAGCATAATTTCATTGTGCCAGCTTCCACGTTTTCAAATTTTCACTTTGTTGATGATACGGATTATACCTTTGGCTTAGGTCGTTTTGACGAACAAAATGCTAAAAAAAATCCTCTTGTTGCATCTATATCTAAAGGGTGGGGGATTTCTCCTGAAACAGGATTACAGTTTGGAACTTTGTTCACTCAGAACTATCACTCTTTCGGGGTATCTATCTCAAACCTATTGTCAAATCATGTTTCAGTTAATACAGGAGTTAGCCTTTCGCATGACGATAATAATAACAAGACCGGTGATCTAATTACTAGCTCTATCAATTTTACTTTATTGGATAGCCTTTCTGTTGGCGGGAGCTTTTTGCTCCAGAGTAAAGATTACAGTTATCTGAATGACAGCGTTGGTAATTATTACGACTTTGATAATAAACAAAAACAGTATGGTATAGATTTGAGCTGGTCGGGTTCCAACATTGGATCTTTAAATACATCATTAGGAAGATTATATACTTATGAAAACAAGCATCTAGATTACATAAGTTTTACATGGAGCAAAAGTATATTTGGAAGATACAATCTTAGCAGCACTATTCAAAGGAACTATACGGTCGATAATCAAGCAGAAGACAATATTTCTCTTCGATTATCTATTCCGTTAGATCGAGCAAGTTTATCTTCGTGGTTAAACCACTCTAATGATAACAATCGAGTCGGTGTTAGGTACAACAACTATGTAAATCATGACCGAAATTGGGGGCTTTCATATGAACATAATGATACAACTCATTATCAATCACTTACAGGCAACATCAGTACATTGACCCCTTATGCTCAGATTGGTGGAAATATTCAACATACTAATGAAAATAAAAATTATTGGGGGGGCTTCCTCTCTGGTGGTGGTGTGTGGGTTAAAGAAGGTGTACTTTTGTCTCCTTATGATATTAAAGAAACATTCGGAGTAGCCAAAGCTGGGGACAGAAGATTCGTAAAAATCGAATCTAACTCAGGTCCTACATGGACAAATGGTGAAGGTTATGCTGTTTTGCCTAGCCTTATTCCATATTCCACAAATGCTATAAGACTTGATACCAAAACTTTATCCAGACACAGTGACATTCAAAATGCTTATAAATCAGTTATGCCCGCGAAAGGCTCTGTAACAGAGACAGAGTTTTTAATAACAAATACGCGTAGAGTGCTTTTAAATGTTAATTTAGATGAAGAATTGCTACCTGAAAACTCTGTGATAAGTGATAGTGAAGGGAGATTTTTAACGCTCGCTACTAAAAACGGAGAAGTTTTCATAAGTGATGGCCATCCAAATATAGTACTGAACGTTGAAACTCCGGACTACCGAACATGTAAGATTAAGTTACATTTATCTGAGCATGCACAACACGATGTGCTCTTTGAGAAAGTAAGCGAACAGTGCTTCAACATTAAGGTGAATTGATTAAAATGAAATGCCTATATAATATGATTATATTAACATCGTTAATTTTATGGAGTGCCGTAAGTATTGCAGAGGGGGATTCGTTTACGCAGTGCCAGTTCAACTTATTACAAAAAAATATCGATTTTGGTCGAATCGATCGCAGCAGTATCCTATATCAATCTACAGGCATTGGAAAACTTCCTTCAAAAAAATCCATCATCAGAGTAAATTGTACAAATGAGGTTGAACCTGAACTGATGCTTCGTGGAGGTGAAATTTCCTCACAAATATTCCAGTTCGGCCTAAAAAGTCGCATAGATATCCTTTTGGAAAAACTAGTGGTTGATGGTAAGAAAACCTCTTTTAAAGTAAATCGTAATGGCATTGTTAACCTTGATCCTAAGATTAAACCAGGTGACATTATCCAATCACACTCACAAATTAAAGGAAAGAATATAGAATTTATTTTCTCGGTCACGCCATATATTGTTAATGGTGAATCCTTGCAGCCTGACCGACCACTCCAATCTAATATATTACTTATTTTTAACAAAAAAACATCTGATTCATTAACAGTGAACTCTACTTTTAACCCTTCGGCATGTAATCCAGCCTTAACTGCAGGAGGGGTGGTTGATTATAAAAACATCAACGTCAGTCAGCTAAATAAATCAGGACCTACAGTTCTTCCTGCTAAAGTTCTGATGCTATCAATTCAGTGTGATTCTCCATCGAACGTAGCTATTCGTGTTGATAGCAACAGACCCAATTCATTAATAAACATACGAAATGGGACAATGAGCGTTAATAATACAGCCAAGCCATCGCAAGATACTATAATGGCAGGGTTGGGGAAGGGTCTTCCTTTTGGTTTGAATAATATAACTGAACCAGATATTGCCGGACTGGGTATTTCAGGAGGTCAAAAAATTGGAGGTTATCTAATGCTAATGCCAAGTTCTGAAGTTAGTATAGATGGCGTAAAAGGTGCAACTCGCTATCTCACCCATGATAAACCATCAACAAGTTCAAACTGGATAAAGACAATTGGTAATGATAAAACAGGGGGTAGCGTTTTTTCTGGATTAAATTATATTGCATTTTCAAATAATATTAACTCCGGTTCACCTATTGCATTCAAAAACTTAACAGCAACTTTGGTAATTCAAGCTTTTATTACCGATGTAGTTAATCTTAACTTAAGCAAACCCATTCAACTTGATGGATCTTCTAAAGTTGAAATCTATTATTTCTAGAACATGGCGAATCTTGTTCATTTTACTATTCGGCCATCTCACGGCCTCGTAGTGAGATGGTTTTGCTGACTGAGAAGGGTATCCCGTATCTTAATCCCTCAGCCATGCTGCTGTTCAAGGCTAAATACTGCCGCCCGAAGGATCTGCTGGATTTCTCCAGGGCTGTACCGAAGTTATCAGCATCGGAGAAGCACTGGCTGAAGGGGTGTCTTATGAAGCTGCATCCGGGCCACGCATGGGCTGAAACTCTGTGATAATTACAGTGTAGTAAGTGAGAGGTTAGGTTAACCAGCGGGTTTGATGGATTGAGTACCTGACTGGATGTGCAATTTAACATAATATACATTATGCGCACCTGGATTGAGAATCCAATTTGATAATGTCATTTTGGGAGATGCGGATGTTTTCCTGGACTGTTATGTTGTGATCCCCAGATGCTGCCGGTACCTGACCGGACTCATTGCACCTAATGATATTTTGATCCGACTCTCGTTATACCAGCGTATGTACCTGTCCA
>Ga0256410_1002658_pt1 | contig 11622 bp, 10 predicted proteins | sample PhyWR1_FD_185983 | JGI IMG/M metagenome (GOLD analysis project Ga0256410, IMG submission 185983) | Leaf surface microbial communities from wheat plants in UC Gill Tract Community Farm, Albany, California, United States - DLSL W.R1 | ecosystem: Host-associated > Plants > Phyllosphere >... | reverse complement strand
GTGGCGCAGCAGGCTGCCCGGCCCCTGATCGGCGGTGGCCAGGCCATCGAACAGCCTGGCCAGCTGCACCTGCATCGACGTCGCGGCCAAACGGTAACAGGTGGGAAGATCGGTAATTCGAAAACCCACGCCCTGGCGTTGCAACACACGTTCCAGGGCCTGGGCGTCGACGGCGACACTCAGCAGGTCGAGCTGCGCCGGAACGCGCAAATCCGGCAGGTGCTCGCCATGGGCCACCAACAAGTGCTGCTCCTGAAGCGGATGCCCGGCACAAAACAGCGGCCCACTCGGGCTGAGCGGCACACTGAACGTGATCGCACCTTTCCACGCGCGGCCGCTCTTGAGCATCGACTGATTGGCGCGGTCGCGCACCAGTTGCATCCAGCCGGCACTCAATGCGGTCAGCTCGCCATCGAAGCGACCCGGGGTCAACTGGTCATAACGCACCTGCCAGCCGTGCATGTTGCGCGCGTGCTGGTCGATGTCGTGGGTGCGATAGCGCTGCAGCACGCCAGGGTCGTTCGGTGCAGGGCACGTCGGGGGTCCCCATGAATTATTGTTGTTCATCGACTGTTTTCCTGTTGAGCCTGCCAGCCTGGTCAAGCACGCAATTTCCATTCCCCCTGGCGCGCCTGTGGGCAAGCTGTGCCGAAATCGGCTAGTGCATCCGCAAAAAATGAGCGCTTTAAAGTTTTTACTCCGTAAAGTATTTTCACCACACTGCCGGGGCCGACTGCCCTGCTCTTTTCCCGACAAGGATCTTGCGTGAGCGGACTGCGTGAACGGCAACGGCTGGAACGCCGCCAAGCCATCAGTACAGCGGCGATCGAACTGTTCGAACGCCAGGGTTACCAGAACACCACCATCGAACAGATCGCCAACCAGGCGGGCGTTTCGGCGCCCACGGTGTTCAAGTACTTCGGCAACAAGCAGGAAATCATCCTGGAAATCCTGCACGAAGCCGACCGCCGCGCCCTGCACGACACGCGTCGCCTGATGCCGGCGATGGACGACCCGGTGGACGCACTCTGCTATCTGGAGAAACTGCTCACCGACTATGCGCTCGAGGTCATGCACCCCAACCTGTGGCGTGAGCTGCTGCCGTTGATTCTGTTCGGCGGCGAAAGCGATTTGCCCGCCGGCTACCGCGCCATGAACGAGGCGTTGCGCGCGCAAATCAGCGGCCTGCTGCGCGAGTTGCAACAGGCCGGCAAGCTGCGCGCCGACCTGGACGTGGACCTCGCCGCATTCCTGCTCAACGACTACGCGCACCTGCAGCTGTTGCGCCTGGTCAGCCAGACCCCGCCGGACATCGAATCCCACTCCAGTCAGGTGCGCCGCATCACCGCCCTGCTGTTCCAGGGCATGCGCACCTGAGCCCGTCGCCACCTCGGGCTTCAGGCCGCAGCAGTGCTCAGCGGTTGCTCTTGACGGTGGTCCATACGCGGGTGCGGATGCGCTCAATGGCCGCCGGCATCGGCTGCAAGGGGAACAGGGTTTTGCGCGCGGCGTCGGAAATGTACATGTTCGGGTTGTTGCGGATCTCCGGTTTGACCATCTCGGTCGAGTCCTTGTTGGGGTTCGGGTAACCGATGCGGTTGCTGATCAGCGCGATCACGTCGGGGCGCAGGATGTAATTGATGAACGCGTGGGCCTCGGCCGTATGCGGCGCATTTTTCGGCACCACCATCACGTCCGACCACATGGGTGCGCCCTCTTTGGGCAGCGCCATCGCCACCTTGACGCCCTTGCCTGCCGCGTCCGCCAGTTGCTTGGCCAAGGCCACGCCGCCGGACCAGCCGACCGCCACGCAGATCTCGTCATTGGCCAGGTCCATGCCGTAGCGCGAGGAGTTGAAGTAGGTGACATAGGGGCGGATCTTGAGCATCAACTGCTGCGCCTGGGTGTAGTCCTCACGCTTCTGGCTGTTGGGATCCAGACCCAGATAGTGCAAGGCGATGGGCAGGATCTCATTGCCTGCGTCGAGGAAGCCGACGCCGCAGCCGGTCATTTTTTTCAGGTTCTCTTCCTTGAAGATCATGTCCCAGGTGTTCATCTGCACATCCGCGCCGAAGATTTTCTGAATCTTGTCGACGTTGTAACCAATCAGCGTGGTGCCCCACAGGTAAGGCGCGGCGTAGCGGTTGCCGGGATCACCCACAGCTTCCAGAGAGGTCATGAATTGCGGGTCGAGGTGTTTCCAGTTGGGCAACTGGCTGCGGTCCAGCGGCTCGATGGCGCCGGCGGTGATCAGATTACTGATGAAGGAGCTGCCGGGAAATACCACGTCGTAGCCGGAGTTGCCGGTCAGCAATTTGGCTTGCAGCGTCTCGACACTGTCGAACACATCGTAGATCGGATGAATGCCGGTCTCTTGTTCGAAGTTCTTGAGGATTTCAGGCGGCAGGTACTCGATCCAGTTATAGATGCGCACCGTGCGCTCCTCGGCCACGCACCAGCCGCTGCACAACCAGGCGATGGCGACGCCCAGCAAGGTATTACGCAAAGACTTGTTCATGCACACACACTCCTGCGCGGCCGCAATGGCTCGCGGCGCTCAATAACGGTAGGTGAAGTAGAGTTCCAGGGCACTGAATTTCTGGTCATTGCCGAACACTTGCCTGGCCGCCGCCAGGGGCTTGACCCAGTTGTAGGACAGCGAGCTGTAGAACGACGGCGTGGGCGTCCAGTCGAGAAACACCACGCTTTCATCGGCAAAGCGCCGGTCGTTGACCGCCGCGCCCATGTAGTTTTTCTCGTCGAGCCAGAACTGATAGTGGATCGCACCCAGGGTGAAGGTCTGGCTCAGGTGCGTCTTGAGCGAGAACTGCTGGACGTTTTCGTTGCTGTTGAACAACAGGTAGTTGCCGACCACATCGCCCACCAGCCAGGTGCTCCAGTCGATGAAGCCCTTGCTCAACGGGTCCCAGGCCTTCTGCCGGTTGTCGCTCAGGTTGTCGTCACCGGAAAAGCTCGCGTAGCGATAGCCGAGGATCGGCGTCAGCGGCAGGTCGCCAAAGGCATAGTCGGCCTGGGCATACCAGGCGTTGGCCGCGTAGTCGACGCCCTCGCCGCTGCCACGTTCCACCGCGTATTCGGCGTTCAGGGTCAGCGGCGCGATGCCCGGCACCCTGGCATTCAGCGCGCGCAGGTTGTACACCTGCATGCCGTCGCGGCGGCGTGGCAAGGTGCTGCCCCGGGGGCCGAGGGCGTTGACCTTGAGCGCCATCGCGCCGAGGGTCACCTGGTCGTCGAGGTTGTAGTCGAGGTTGACCCCGGTCATGCGAAAGTCACCCAGGTCGTCGTCCGTGCGCAGGCTGAACACCTGGCTCTTCAGCGCGCCATGGTCCCAGGCGAGGATCGCCGAGTCCTTGAACGCGGTGCGCGGGCTGAGCCAATAGGCGCCGTCCTTGAACTGATCGAGGTTGCCATCCATCACGATGAAACCGGTGCCGACCTTGTAGTTCTGGCGCCCGGCGGTGAACGTCCATTCGCCGACTCGCACCCCGGCGAACAGCTCTTCGGTGGCCACCCGTCCATCGGAGCTGCGGGTAAAGCCGCCGGCATCGCCATCGCCAAAGGTTGTGGCGGCTACCACCGACGCGCCGCCGAGCAGGCTGACGTCGGGGTTCAGCGCGTAGTTGAACGTGATACCAGGCTTGACATAGAACTCCTGCCAGCCAATCGAACGGCCGCCATTGCGACCGTTGCGCTGGTCGACCCGGCCGCTGCCGAAGTTGACGTTGCGCGTGGTGATGCTGGCGCCGCCGGCGGTGAGATTGACCTCGCCCTTGAGGTCGCCGTCCTCGAAGGTGTAGCCCGCCAAAGCGACCTGAGCGCTCAGCGGCAGACTCACCGCCACCAGCACACGGGTAAAACGCGTCGTGAAAGACATCGTGAAGCTCCTGCGTAGTTATTGTTGTACAGGGCAGTTGCAGGCGGCGCAGTACGCCGCCAACACCTGGGCGAGCCAGGTGGAATCCGGACGCGGATCTTTATTGTTGAAAATGGCGTCAGCGCGTCAGGTGCGCCGCGATGGCGCGCAGCATGCGCACGCTGTCGGCATCGAACGGGCCGACGGCCTCGGGCAGCGATGACTGCTTGACGATCACCACGCGGGACGGTTTATCGATGAACAGGTATTGGCCATGAATGCCGCCCGCCATCAGCGCCTGGCTGTGGTCATTGAACACGTACCACTGGCTGCGGTAGGACGCGCCGGGGGCCCACTCGGAGAAGTCCGGGTTGGCCGCGTAGATCGCAGGGTCCGCGCCCCTGGCGATGCGCGCGATGGCCTCGCTTGGCAGCAGTTGCTCGGCGCCGTGGCGGCCGTCATTGGCCAGCAGTCGGCCGAAGCGCGCCATGTCGCGCAGGGTCGCGCTGAAGCCGGCGCCGGCCACGCTGCGGCCCCAGGGGTCGGCCATGAAGTAGCCGTCGCGCTCACACCCCAGCTGGCTCCAGACCCTCTGCAACAGCTGCGCGCAGGGCACGCCGGAGGCGCGCTCCATGACCCAGGCCAGCGCCTCGGTGGCGGCGGTCACGTAATGGAAGAATCCGCCGTGCTCACCGCGTTTGCGCAGCGACGGCAGATATTGGTAGAGGGATTCGAAGTCGCAATATTGGCTCGGCGCCGGGTTGAAGCCGCAGGCGTAGCCGTATTGCGAACTCTCGGACGTCGGGTCGTCGTACACCTCGCGGTAGTCGATGCCCACTGCCATGTCGAATAGCTGGCGCACCGTCGCATCGCCAAAGGCGCTGCCCGCAAGCTCCGGCACGTAGCTGGCGACCAGACGCGTCGGGTCGAGCACCGTCTCGCTGACCAGTTGTTCGCCGAGCACGCCGATCAGCGACTTGGTCACCGAAAACATGATGTGGCGATCGTCCGGCCGCTGGCCGTTGAAATAACGCTCGAACAGCACCTGATCGCCCTGCAGCACCAGCAGGCCGTCGGTGTGACTGGCCTTGAGGTGGTCGAGCACGCTGATGCTCAGGCCGCAGACGCTGTCAAAGTGCAACTCATCCAGCGCCTGGGGCGCGTCCACCAGCGGCGCGCACGGGCCACGCCCGGCCTGCACATCAATGGAGGGACGCAACTGCGCCAGGTGACGAAAGCCCCAGCGGTTGAACGGCGGGCGCATCCAGTTATCCCAGGTCACGCGCTGCTCCGGCGCGGCGGGAAACCCCTGCATCAGGCGCGGTGCGGTTGGCTCCAGCGGTGAAGATTCATTGGCCTCGACATACAGCCTGACGAGTAAGGGGACGGCGTTCTGGCTCATCTCTGTGATCCTGGAAATGACTCTGCGTGAGAGCAGATGCAGGAAAATAATTACGCTTATTAATTATTTTAGTCAATAAAATATTTAACATATATTTCAGAAAATCTTAAGAATTATGGATCCAATAATTCATAAAAAAGCGGCCGATAATCGCCCATATTTTCCATGAAACCTGAAAATACTGAATTGACCGCATAACCCCGCGCGCCTCTAATGGATCCATTAAATAAGAATAACGATCAGCCTGGAGAACCGTCATGTATCCGAAAAACACGTGGTACGTCGCCTGCACCCCCGATGAACTGGCGCACAAACCCCTGGGTCGACAGATTTGCGGGGAAAAGCTGGTGTTTTATCGAGACCACACGGATCAGGTCAGAGCCCTTGAAGACTTCTGCCCTCATCGCGGGGCACCGCTGTCCCTGGGCTATGTCGAAAACGGAAACCTGGTGTGCGGCTATCACGGCCTGGTGATGGGTGGCGATGGCAAGACCGTGGAGATGCCCGGCCAGCGGGTACGCGGGTTTCCGTGCAACAAGGCTTTCGCCGCTGTCGAGCGTCACGGCTTTATCTGGGTGTGGCCCGGCGATCAGGCGCAGGCCGACCCCGCGCTGATTCCGCACCTGGAATGGGCCGACAGCGAGCACTGGGCTTACGGCGGCGGGCTGTTCGACATCCAGTGCGATTACCGCCTGATGATCGACAACCTGATGGACCTGACCCACGAAACCTACGTGCACGCCTCCAGCATCGGCCAAAAAGAAATCGACGAAGCACCGCCCGTGACCACGGTGGAAGGCGATGAGGTGGTGACCGCCCGGCACATGCAGAACATCATGGCGCCGCCCTTCTGGCGCATGGCGCTGCGCGGCAACCAACTGGCCGACGATGTGCCGGTGGACCGCTGGCAGATCTGCCGCTTCAGCCCGCCCAGTCACGTGATGATCGAAGTCGGCGTGGCCCACGCCGGCAAAGGCGGCTACCACGCCGCGCCGGAACACAAGGCGGCGAGCATCGTGGTGGATTTCATCACCCCGCAGACCGACACCTCGATCTGGTATTTCTGGGGCATGGCGCGCAATTTCCAGCCGCAGGACGAGGCGCTGACCGCCAGTATTCGTGAAGGTCAGGGCAAGATTTTCAGCGAAGACCTGGAGATGCTCGAACGTCAGCAACAGAACCTGCTGGCACACCCCACGCGCAACCTGCTCAAGCTGAATATCGATGCCGGGGGTGTGCAGTCGCGCAAGATTCTCGAACGCCTGATCGCCAGGGAACGCGCCGGAGAGCCAACATGATCGAGGTCGTGGTGACGTGCCGCAACGACGAGGCGCTGGATATTTGCAGCTATGAGCTGACCAGCGTCGACGGCACGCCGCTGCCGGCGTTCAGCGCCGGATCACACATCGACGTGCACGTGCCGGATGGGCTGCTGCGTCAGTATTCACTGTGCAATCACCCCAAAGAGCGCCATCGCTATCTGATCGGCGTGCTCAAGGACCCGGCCACGCGCGGCGGCTCGCGCAGCCTGCACGAACAGGTGCAGATGGGCACGCGCCTGAGCATCAGCGAGCCGCGCAACCTGTTCCCCCTCGCCCCGCAGGCACGACGCAGCCTGCTGTTTGCCGGCGGCATCGGCATCACCCCGATCCTGTGCATGGCCGAGCACCTGGCCGAGGCCGGCGCCGACTTCGAACTGCATTACTGCGCCCGCGCCAGTGAGCGCGCAGCGTTTGTGCAGCGGCTCGAGGCATCGGCGTTTGCCGAGCGGGTGTTCCTGCATTTTGACGCGCAACCGCACACCGCCCTCAACGCCGCCGAGGTCCTGGCTGCTCCGGCGGCCGACGTGCACCTGTACGTGTGCGGCCCCGGCGGTTTCATGCAGCATGTGCTCGACAGCGCACGCGCTCAGGGCTGGCAGGAGGATTGCCTGCACCGCGAGTACTTCTCGGCGCCGACGGTGGACGCAAGTGTTGATGGGGCGTTCTCGGTGCAGGTCGCCAGCAGCGGTGAGGTGTTCGATATCCCCGCCGACAAGAGCGTGGTGCAGGTCTTGCAGAGCCACGGCATCGAGATTGCCGTGTCGTGCGAGCAAGGCATCTGCGGCACCTGCCTGACCCGTGTGCTCGACGGCATTCCCGAGCACCGCGACCTGTTTCTCACCGAACAGGAGCAGGCGCTCAACGATCAGTTCACGCCGTGCTGTTCGCGTGCGAAAAGCGCGCGGCTGGTGCTGGATATCTGACCCGCCTCAAGACGCCGGCACAATGACCTTGATCCGCTCGCGGGCGGTGGCGGCGCTGAAAATTTCGGCATAGCGCAAGGTCGCGTTGGCATGCTCGCGCATGATCGCCTCGGCCCGCGCGCCCTGGCGATTGACCAGCGCATCGAACACCGAGTGATGCTGCAGGTGGGCATAGTTGAAACGCCGGTACTCGCGCGCCATGTCCTCGCGGTCGATGGCCAGCGCGGTGACGGAAGCGAACGGCAGGTGATCGTTGCGTGCCAGCGCGTCGGTGATTGCCGGGTTGTGGCTGCCGGCGACGATGACCTGATGAAAACGCATGTTCAGGTCGTGGTAGACCTCCAGGTCGTCCTCGGTGACATAGCCCTTTTCGAACAGTTGATCGCCCTCCACCAGGCAACGCTCCAGCGCGCGCCGCGCCTCGTCGGACAGCCCATGCTCGGCGGCCTGACGCGCCGCCAGCCCTTCGAGCACGCCACGCACTTCGACCGCGCCGGCGATATCGCTGGGGCTGACCGAGCGCACCTGATACCCGCGCCCGCCAAACGGCACCAGCAGGCCTTCCTGTTCGAGGGTACGGAAGGCCATGCGCACCGGCATGCGCGACACACCGAAGCGCTGCGCGGTGGGCACTTCCAGCAGCCGCTCGCCCGCCGCCAGCTCTCCGCTGGCAATCATCTTGCGCAGTGCAACCAGCACCAATTGACCGGGCTTGCTCATCCAGGCAGCTTCCAGAAAAACAGGGGGCTGCCATAGTACCGCAGCGCAGTACCGCAGCGCGCGTCAGGCGCGCAGCACTGTGGGGTCTTCGCCGCGATACAGCGCCTCGACCCGCGCCGCGCGCCATTGCAGCACCGCGCGCTGGTTGATCGAGCCCTTGTCGGTGATCTCCCCACGGTCGATGGACGCCGGCTCGTCGAGCAAGGCGATCCACTCCACGCGGCTGGCATTGCCGGTCGCGTCACGATTGAGCCGCTGCAGCCAGTCACCGAACCACTGGCGCACCGGCGCGCTGGCAAGCACCTGGGCGTCGCTGGCGTCGGCGTGCAGGCCAGCCAGCCGCCGGCACTCATAGAGTCTGGGGAAGACCAGCGCGCCGAGGCACTCGCGGTCCGGCGCGGTGATCACCAGGTCCTGCACATAGGGCGAGCCTTCGAGCACCGCGCGGTTGCGCAACGGCCCGACGCTGACGAACACCCCGGAGGACAGCTTGAAGTCCTCGGCGATGCGCCCGTCGAACATCAACCCCAACTGCGGCTGCTGCGCATCGGCGAGCTTGATCGCGTCCCCCGAACAGTAGAAGCCTCGCTCGTCGAACACCTCGGCGGTCTGCTCCGGCGCGCGCCAGTAGCCCGGCATGATATGAGGCCCGCGAAAGCGCCCTTCCAGCTTGCCGTCCACCGGCACCAGGCACACTTCGCAGCCCGGCGCGGGCAAACCGATGTAGCCGGCCATGGACAGCGGCCCGGTGGTGAAGGTGCAGGACGGCGCGGCTTCGGTCATGCCCAGCCCGGCCATCATGCGGATGCGCTCGCCGCAGTGTTGTTCGGCCACGCGGTCGAGGCGGTCCCAGATACTTTGCGAAAGGCCGGCGGCGGCAAAGAAGAACAGTTTCATGCGCGCAAAAAACCGCTCGCGCAGTTCGCCGTCCTGCTCCAGGGCATTGACCAGTTCTTCCCAGCCCTTGGGCACGGTGAGGTAGGCCGTGGGCGACACTTCCTTGAGGTTGCGCAGGGTCTGGGCGAAACCCTGGGCCGTGGGTTTGCCGTCATCGAGGTAAAAGGTGCCACCGTTGTAGAGCACGATGCCCACGTTGTGGCTGCCGCCAAAGGTGTGGTTCCACGGCAGCCAGTCCACCAGCACCGGCGGCTCCTCGCCGAACACCGGAAAGGTCTGCAAAAGCATTTGCTGGTTGGCGCAGAGCATGCGCTGGGTGGTGACCACTGCCTTGGGCAGCTTGGTGGAGCCGGAGGTGAACAGGAACTTGGCGATGCTGTCCGGTCCCGTGGCCTCGAACGCCGCCTCGGCCGCCTGGCCGCCAGGGGTTTGCAGCAGGCTGGCGAACGGTATGCAGGTACGCCCCGGCACCTCGCCGCGCACCGTGATCAGCGGTGTTGTAGCCGGCAATACCGCCTCGATCGCGCACTGGTAAGCGGCGCCATCGCTGACGAACACCAACCCCGGTTGTAGCAGATCGCACACGTGCCGCAGCTTGGCGAAATCCTGGGACAACAATGCATATGCCGGCGACACCGGGCTGTAGGGAATGCCGGCGTACATCGCGCCGAGCGCCATCTGCAGGTGCTCGATGTCGTTGCCCGAGAGCAACGCCAGCGGCCTGTGCGCCGACAGCCCGTAACCGAGCAGGCTTTGGGCAATCGCGCGCACGCTGTCGAGCATGTCCTTGTAGCTGACGTGGCGCCAGTCACCGTCGGCCTGGCGCGCTGCGATAAAGGTCTGCGCGGGCCGCACCTGCGCCCAGTGCACCAGCCGGTCCAGCAGGCGCGGCGGCAACGGCGCCAGGGGTTCCAGGGAGCGCATGTGCAGCACGCCCTCTTCTTCAGTGATTGCCACCGGCGCTTGGCCAATGGACACGTTGCGGTAGCGCGGGGCGGGCTGGGGTTGCGATCTGAATTCGGAACTCACGGGGGATGTCCTCTGCCGTTTTTGAAGGTACGGGGCCACCGCGACGCGGCGGCGCCGGCTCAGATCGGGTAATGTCCAGCGGCGTCAAACAGACGGGAACCAGGCGCGTTGGGCACCAGCGCGGTACACGCGCAGAACAGGGTTACGTCCAGCATGGTGATTCCTCTTGTTGTCTTTATCGGGAACACGTTCAAGCGGGGTTGCAAGGAGCGGCCGATGGCCGCTGCGCTCAGCGTTTGTAGGTCTGCAGGCCAGGCTTGATGCTCTTGTCGTCGAGGAACTGTTTCATGCCCTGCTCGCGGCCGCCTTCGGTGTCGAGCAAACGCGACTGATCGAGCTTGGCGTAGAGGTAATCCTCGTTCTGCTCCCAGGTCAGTTCGCGGCAACGCTTGAAACCATGCTTGGCCGCACGCAGTACCACCGGGTTTTTCTCCAGCAGGTTGCGCGCCAGCTCGAGGGTGACTTCCCGCAGTTGCGCCAAGGGCACGCTCTCGTTGACCAGGCCCATTTCGGCGGCTTTTTGCCCGCCGAAGGTCTTGCCGGTCATGATGTAGTACAGCGATTGACGATGGCCCACGGTGTCGGCCATGGCTTTGCTCACCAGGTTGCCCGGCGGGATGCCCCAGTTGATTTCCGAGAGACCGAAGGTGGCTTCATCGGCGCAGATCGCCAGATCACAGGCCACCAGCGGGCTGAAGCCACCGCCGAAGCACCAGCCGTTGACCATGGCGATGGTGGGTTTGGCGTACATGCGCAGCAATTTCCACTGCCATTGCGACGCTTCGCGGCGGATTTTTTCCTGGAGGATTTCCGGGCCGGCATCCACTTCGCGAAAATATTCCTTGAGGTCCATGCCTGCGGTCCAGGCCTCACCGGCACCGGTCAGCACCAACACGCCGGCGTCCGGGTCCTGCTCCAGGGTTTCCAGCACGTCGATCATTTCGCGGTTGAGGGTGGGGCTCATCGCGTTGCGTTTTTCCGGACGGTTGAGGATGACCCAGGCGATGCCTTGCTCGATCTCAACCTTGACAGTGCTCCAACGACCTTCGTAATTGCTCATGGCGATACGCTCTTGTTCTGGGGAGTGAAGATGCTTCGAAACTAAACCGCAAATATAGTTATGTCAATTAACCATTAACCCGAATTTCCCTTGTTTTACTGACTTTGTACGAAGCTGGCATAGCCACGGAGCGTCAACCCCGGCAAACTGCATAGCCTTCATAACCACCCTTTGAGGATTGCATCGTAATGGCCAAGCCTTCCCCTATCACCGACATGCCGCCGCCGCTGGATTCGGCGCTGGATGACCTGATCGGCTACGCCATGCGCCGCGCCCAGCTCAAGCTGTTCCAGAACCTGATCGGCCGGTTGGCCGAACACGACCTGCGTCCCGCGCAGTTCTCGGCCCTGGCGATCATCGAACAGAACCCCGGCCTGATGCAGACCGACCTGGCC
>Ga0256410_1002657_pt1 | contig 11625 bp, 12 predicted proteins | sample PhyWR1_FD_185983 | JGI IMG/M metagenome (GOLD analysis project Ga0256410, IMG submission 185983) | Leaf surface microbial communities from wheat plants in UC Gill Tract Community Farm, Albany, California, United States - DLSL W.R1 | ecosystem: Host-associated > Plants > Phyllosphere >... | reverse complement strand
TGACCAGGGCACGGTGATCGCCTGCGAAGGCGCGCGCCTGGACACCCTTCAGGCCCTGCTGCAAGAGGAGGAACGCCGCCACCGATAAAGCACCACCCAAGGCTTTCGAAGCACAACAACAAAAACGTTCGAACGACACTTTGAGGACAACGACAATGATTATCTACGGTGTGGCATTGCTGGCGATCTGCACGCTGGCTGGCGTGATCATGGGCGACATGCTGGGCGTGTTACTGGGTGTCAAATCCAATGTGGGCGGGGTGGGGATCGCGATGATCCTGCTGATCTGCGCGCGTTTGTGGATGCAAAAGCGCGGCGGCATGACCAAGGATTGCGAAATGGGCGTGGGCTTCTGGGGCGCCCTGTACATCCCGGTGGTGGTGGCGATGGCGGCGCAACAGAACGTGGTCACCGCGTTGCACGGCGGCCCGGTGGCGGTACTTGCGGCGATCGGTTCAGTGGTGGTGTGCGGGTGCACCATCGCCCTGATCAGCCGCACACACAAGGGCGAGCCGTTGCCGCCCGAAGAGCCGTTGATCCTCGCTGCGGGAGGTCGCTGACATGTGGGACCTCATCGAGAAAGGCCTGGAACATAACGGTCTGATCACCGCGTTTGCCTTCGTCGGCGTTGTCATGTGGATGTCGGTGGTGCTGTCCAAACGCCTCACGTTCGGACGCATTCACGGTTCGGCGATTGCCATCGTGATTGGCTTGGTGCTGGCCTGGGTGGGCGGCACGTTGACCGGCGGGCAAAAGGGCCTGGCGGACCTGGCGCTGTTCTCCGGCATCGGCCTGATGGGCGGCGCAATGCTGCGTGACTTCGCCATCGTCGCCACCGCGTTTGAGGTGCAGGCCACCGAAGCGCGCAAGGCCGGGCTGATCGGTGTGATCGCGCTGCTGCTGGGCACAGTCCTGCCGTTTATCGTCGGTGCGAGCATGGCCTGGGTGTTTGGCTATCGCGATGCGGTCAGCATGACCACCATCGGCGCGGGCGCCGTGACGTACATCGTCGGCCCGGTAACCGGTGCGGCGATTGGCGCGACCTCGGATGTGATGGCGCTGTCGATTGCCACCGGGTTGATCAAGGCGATTCTGGTGATGGTGGGCACGCCGGTGGCGGCGCGCTGGATGGGGTTGGACAACCCGCGTTCGGCGATGGTGTTTGGGGGATTGGCCGGCACGGTCAGCGGGGTGACGGCGGGGCTGGCGGCGACGGATCGGCGGTTGGTGCCGTATGGGGCGTTGACGGCGACGTTCCATACCGGGCTTGGGTGTTTGCTGGGGCCTTCGTTGTTGTACTTCATTGTGCGGGGGCTGGTGGGCTGAATTGGAGGTGGGTGGTGGCGGGTCTGGCGCTATCAGGCTCGCAGCTGCCGATTGGCATACATCCGACACTCCGCCAGCAACGCCAGCAAGTTCGGATCTCGCTCCTTGGCCTTCAAGAACGCCACCCCAATCTGCTGCTGCAAGCGGTACCTGGCTTGCAGCGGTATCAGCTTCACGCGGTTCTCGTACACCGCCGCAATCCGCCCCGGCAGCAAGGCGTAGCCCACGCCGGAACTGACCATGCTCAGCAAGGTGAAGATGTCGTTGACCTGCATCGCCACCTTCGGCTCGAACCCCGCCTGCTTGAATACGCGATTGCCATCCTGATGGGTGGCGAAGCCCTGGGTGAGGGTGATGAAAGTGGCGTCGCGCACATCGGCCAGGTCGATCTCCTGCTCGCGGTCGAAGGGTGAGTCGGCGGGCGTGGCGAGGAAAATATCGTCGGAAAACAGCGCAATCTGCTCGCAGTCGGGGTCGTTGGCGTGTTCGTCCAGGGAGATGAGGATCGCGTCCACTTCCATGTTCTTGAGCTTGTAGAGCAGGTCGAAATTGGAGCCCAGGATCAGGTCGATGTTGAGTTCGCTGCGGCGGATCTTCAGGCCCATGATCAGTTGCGGCACGGTCTTTACGGTCAGCGAGTAGAGCGAGCCGAGCTTGAAACGCTCGGCGGAGAAACCGGCGGCTTCGCGAGTGAGGCGCACACTGTCGACCACGTCGGCCACCAGTTTTTGTGCACGTTCTTCCAGCACATAGGCACTTTCCAGCGGCGTAAGGTTGCGCCCCTCGTGCTTGAACAACGGGCAGCGCAGGGCGTTTTCCAGGGAGTGAATGGCGCGGTGCACGCTGACGTTGCTGGTGTGCAACTCGGCGGCGGCGCGCGCCAGGTTGCCGGTGCGCATGAACGCCAGAAAGATTTCCAGCTTCTTGAGGGTGAACTCTTCGTCGATCAGCATGGCCGTGGCTCGGGTTCGAATGCGCTCGATTGTGCCTGCAAACGCGCGGCGCTCCCAGTCAGGAACAACACACGGCACTTGCACTCTGATGCGCAAGGCTGGACGCTTGCCAGCTTGTTCTTTTGGGTGACGTGAGGTTGACGACAGATGTACCACGGAGAACGATTCAACGCCTGGAGCCATTTGCTCGGAGCCGTCGCGGCGAGTGTGGGCGCTGTGTGGATGTTGGTGGTGGCGAGCCTGGACGGCAGCCCCTGGAAGATCGTCAGCGTGGCGATTTATGGCTTTACGTTGATGGTGCTGTACAGCGCCTCGACGGTGTACCACAGCGTGCAGGGCCGGCGAAAAGAGATCATGCAGAAGGTTGATCACTTTTCGATCTATTTATTGATCGCTGGCAGCTATACGCCGTTTTGCCTGGTGACGCTGCGCGGGCCGTGGGGCTGGACGCTGTTCGGGATTGTGTGGGGGCTGGCGGTGATCGGCATCCTGCAGGAGATCAAGCCGCGCTCCGAAGCACGGATCCTGTCGATTGTTATCTATGCCGTGATGGGCTGGATCGTGCTGGTGGCGGTCAAGCCGCTGCTCGCCGCGCTGGGCACGGCGGGGTTTGCGTGGCTGGCGTCGGGCGGAGTGCTGTACACCGTGGGCATTATCTTTTTTGCGCTGGAGGATCGGCTGCGGCATTCCCACGGGATCTGGCACTTGTTCGTGATCGGCGGCAGCCTGCTGCATTTTGTGGCGATCATGCATTACGTGCTCTGATCCATAGACAGCAGGCGCTCGCTTCTGCCGTTATAGCGTAGCCAACTGTTTTTGTGCCCATTGGCTGGCGATGTTCAGCAACTTCGCCAGCATATGCGGCGGCGGCTCGTCGGCCCGGGTCAGGGCGTAGAGGGTGATCGGCAGCGGCGGGGTGAGTGTGCGGATGCAGGTGGTGGCGGTGGATGCGCCAAGCGCGGTAAAGGGGTCGATCACGGTCAGGCCGGCGCCGGACTCGACCATGGCGCGGGCCAGGGAGTAAGTCTGCACCGATATCGTCACGTGCGGTGGCGGGTTGACATTTTCCAGGTAACTGTCGAGTTTGGTGGCCAACGGGTCGGCACTGGAAAGGCCGATCAGCGGAGCTCCCGCCAGGTCGGCCAGGGGCAATGGCTGGCTCAGCTGCGCGTCGGGCCAGTAACCCTTGGACGCCAGCGCCACCAGCACGCCGTTGGCCAGTACTTGGGTGGTAAGCCCCGGATGGCCGGAAAAATTCAGCGTCAGCGCCAGGTCAATTTCGCGCATCAACAGTTTCTGCACCAGCTCGCGGCTGTGGTCGCTGGACAGCTCGCAGGCGATGTCCGGGTAGTCGCGCCGCCATTCCAAAACCGCTGGCGGCAACAACGACAATGCCAGTGCCGGGATCGCACCAATACGCACGCTGTGTCCCGGCGCGCGGCGCAAACTCCTGGCCAGGCGCCTCACGCTCTGCAGGCTCTCGGTCACTTTCTCGACTTCGCGCTCCAGCGCCAGGGCTTCCGGCGTGGGCTGCAATTTGCCACGTACCCGCAGAAACAGCGGGAAGCCCAGTTGCAGCTCGGCGTGCTGCAATACCTTGGTGACGGCCGGTTGCGAAACGTGCAGCAACTGCGCCGCAGCGCTGACCGAGCCGGTCTGGCGGATAGCCTGGAAGATTTCGATATGACGCAAGCGCATGGCGAGTCCATAACCTTTGTTTATAGGTGCACCATCTTTATTCATTGTCGGCGGCCTGTCACCTGGCCCTACGCTGAGCGCCTCTTAATCAACGGCTGGGGGCTGGGATGGCCAGGCAGGTTTGCATCATCGGGGGTGGGGTTATCGGCCTGGCGAGCGCTTATGCGTTGGTGCGTGCCGGCCATGAAGTGACGCTGATCGAGGCGCGCGACAGCCTGGCCAGCGAAACCAGTTACGCCAATGGCGGGCAGTTGTCCTATCGCTATGTTGCCCCGCTGGCCGACGCCGGGGTGCCGCTGCAAGCGATCGGCTGGTTGCTGCGCGGTGACTCGCCATTGAAGCTGCGCCCGCGCCTCGATCCCCGGCAATGGCGCTGGATGGCCGCCTTCATCGGCGCCTGCCGTGGATCGGTGAACAAGCGCAATGCCACGCACCTGCTGCGCCTGGCCTCCCTGAGCCAGGACACCTTGCAGCAATGGCGCGAGGAAGATTGCCTGGGCGACTTCGACTGGCGACGCAATGGCAAGCTGGTGACGTTTCGCAACGCCAATACCTTTGAACATGCCCGCAGAAAAGCGACCAATGTTCTGCAACAGCAGGTGTTGTCTGCTACCGATTGCGCGCGCCTGGAACCGACGCTGACGGGTGATGATTTTGTCGGCGGGATCTACACGCCCAACGAGGAAGTGGCGGATTGTCATGCCTTTTGCCAGCAATTGGCGGCGCGGCTTGAAGCATCGGGGCGTTGCACGTTTTTGTTGGGGCGCAGGGTCACCGGGATTCGTCACACAGACGGAGTGGTGCACACCCTCCAATTGGGTGATGAGTTAATGCCGACCGAGCACGTGGTGCTGGCGGCAGGGCATCGCAGCGCGCAATTGGGCTTGCCGGGGTTATCACTGCCGCTGTATCCGCTCAAGGGCTACAGCCTGAACGTGCCGATTGGCGCGCAGCACCAGGCGCCGAATGTGAGCATCACCGACTATGACCGCAAGATCGTCTACGCGCGCATCGGTGAGCAACTGCGCGTAGCTGCCATGGTGGATATCGTCGGTTTTGATGCCAGCCTTGAGCCCAAACGGCTGGCCCTGATGAAACGCCAGGCCCTGGAGACTTTTCCGTTGGCCGGCGACTACGCCCACGCGGTGGAATGGGCCGGCATGCGCCCGGCCACGCCGACTGGCGTGCCGCTGATTGGTGCCAGTGTTTATCGCAACCTGTGGCTGAACCTCGGTCACGGCGCCCTCGGTTTTACCTTGGCCAGCGGCAGCGCCCAGCTGTTGGCTGAACTGATCAACCAACAGGTTCCTTCCATTGACATGCAGGGCCTGACGCCCCGCGCCGCTTGAGGATGCCCCATGACCATCGACCGAATCAGCAGCAACGAGCGTCTCAGTGGCGCAGTCACTTTCAAGGACCTGGTGTTCCTCTCGGGCCAGGTGCCGGGCGACGGGCTGGACGTGATGACGCAAACCCGCGAAGTGCTGGCCAAGATCGATGCGCTGTTAGCCGAGGCGGGCAGCGATAAGGATCATCTGCTGAACGCGACGATTTACTTGAAGGATATCGGCAGCGGTTTTGCACCGATGAACGAGGTGTGGTCCGCGTGGCTGTCGCCGGGGATGGCGCCTGCGCGCACCGCCCTGCAAGCGGAGCTGGCGCGGCCGAATGTGCTGGTGGAAATCAGCGTGATTGCCGTACGTAAATAACTCGAAGACCAACGGAGCATAACAATGAAAAATATCCTGTTGACCGGCTGTACCCTGGGGCTTTTGTTTGGCGCGCAGGCTTATGCGACTCAAGCCCCTTTGGACGGCACGCTAAGCAAGATCGCCAATGCAAAGTCCATCACCCTGGGCTATCGCGACGCGTCGGTGCCGTTTTCCTACGTGGGTGATAACAGTGGCAAACCCATGGGCTATTCAGTGGACCTGGCCAGCAAGATCGTCGAGCGTATCCAGCAGAAAACCGGGGTGGCCAACCTCAACGTCAAGTACAACCTGGTGACCTCACAGACCCGTATTCCGCTGGTGCAGAACGGCACCGTCGACCTGGAATGCGGCTCTACCGGGGTGACGGCCGACCGGCAGAAGCAGGTGGCGTTTTCCTATGGGTTTATTTACGTGAAGGGGCAATTGCTGACGGCAAAGGACAGCGGCATCAAGGGCTTTGCCGACCTCAATGGCAAGAACGTGGTCACCACCGCCGGAACCACCAACGAACGATTCCTCAAGAGCTATAACGCCGAGCATGAGGCCAATATGTTTGTGATCAGCGCCAAGGACCACGGTGAAGCGTTCAAGATGCTCGAGACAGGCCGCGCCGTGGCGTTCTACATGGACGACGCGTTGCTCTACGGCGAGCGTGCCAAGGCCAGGGACCCGCATCACTGGGTGGTCGTGGGCGAAGAGCAATCGCGGGAGATCTACAGCTGCATGGTGCGCAAGGACGACCCGCAGTTTCTCGCGGTGGTCAACGAGGCGCTCGGCGACCTGTACCGCAGTGGCGAGATCAATGGGATTTACCAGCGCTGGTTCGAACAGCCGATCCCGCCGAAGGGCTTGAACCTGGAGTTCCCGATGACCAGCGAGCTGAAGGCGATTATTGCCAAACCGGTGAGTGACCCGGTGGAGTGATAACCCAATCCAAATGTGGGAGCGGGCTTGCTCGCGAAGATGGAGTGTCAGCCAGTGTATTAGGCGACTGATCCACCGCATTCGCGAGCAAGCCCGCTCCCACATGTTTGATTGAGTTTGCAAGGCAAGGTTAGAAGTCGCCCCAGAGTTGTTGGGCGACGGCCAGCGCGACTACGGGCGCGGTCTCGGTGCGCAGCACGCGCGGGCCGAGGCGGGCGGCGTGGTAGCCGGCGGTTTGCGCGATTTCGACTTCTTTGTCGGTCAGCCCACCCTCCGGCCCGATCAGGAACGCCAGGTTCGCCGGCTTCGCATGGCTGACCATCGGCTCGGCCACCGGGTGCAGCACCAGCTTCAAATCCGCCTCGGTCTGCTTCAGCCAGTCCGCCAGCAACAGTGGCGGATGAATCACCGGCACCGTCGAACGCCCACATTGCTCGCACGCGCTGATCGCCACCTGGCGCCAGTGCTGCAGGCGTTTGTCGGCGCGTTCGTCTTTAAGGCGCACTTCACAGCGCTCGCTGAAAATCGGCGTGATGGCGTTGACGCCCAGCTCGGTGGCTTTCTGGATCGCCCAGTCCATGCGTTCGCCACGCGAGAGGCCCTGGCCGAGGTGGATGTGCAGGGGCGATTCAGCTTGGCCAGCGAAGCTTTCGGTGAGTTGCACGGTGACGCGTTTTTTACCCACATCCAGCAGGCTGCCCAGGAACTCCTCGCCGGAACCGTCGAATAATTGCACGGCGTCGCCTTCGACCATGCGCAGCACCCGGCTGATGTAGTGCGCCTGGGCTTCGGGCAGCTCATGCTCGCCAAGGCTCAGCGGCGCGTCGGTAAAAAAGCGGGACAGTCTCATGTCTGTTCTCTGAAGAGGGTTATGCAGCAGCGAGCAAGCTCGCTTCTGCAAGGAATGGGTCGATCAACCCGGATCACGGAAGCCTGGGTGGAAGTCCGTCGGCACCGCCACGCTGATGTTGCTGTTGGTCGCGATGTCGATGCCTTCGCTGGCTACTTCTGCGAGGAAGTCGATCTGCTCCGGCGTAATCACATACGGCGGCAGGAAATACACCACGCTGCCCAGTGGCCGCAACAGCGCGCCGCGCTCCAGGGCGTGCTCGAAGACCTTGAGGCCACGGCGTTCCTGCCATGGGTAGGCGGTCTTGGTGGCTTTGTCCTGCACCATCTCGATGGCCAGCACCATGCCGGTCTGGCGCACTTCCGAGACGTGAGGATGGTCCACCAGATGCGCGGTGGCCGTTGCCATGCGCTGGGCCAGGGCCTTGTTGTTTTCGATGACGTTGTCTTCTTCGAAAATATCCAGGGTCGCCAGGGCCGCGGCGCAGGCCAGCGGGTTGCCGGTATAGCTGTGCGAATGCAGGAACGCGCGCAGGGTGGGGTAGTCGTCGTAGAAGGCGTCGTAGACGTCGTCGGTGGTGACCACGGCCGCCAACGGCAGGTAGCCGCCGGTGAGGGCTTTGGACAAGCACAGGAAGTCCGGGCGGATGCCGGCTTGTTCACAGGCGAACATGCTGCCGGTGCGGCCAAAGCCCACAGCGATTTCATCGTGGATCAGGTGCACGCCGTAGCGATCACACGCTTCGCGCAGCAACTTGAGGTACACCGGATGGTACATGCGCATGCCGCCGGCGCCCTGGATCAGCGGCTCGACGATGACGGCGGCGACGGTGTCGTGGTGGTCGGCGAGGGTCTGTTCCATCGCCAGGAACATCGTGCGCGAGTGTTCTTCCCAGCTCACGCCCTCGGGGCGCAGGTAGCAGTCGGGGCTTGGCACTTTAAGGGTGTCGAGCAGCAGCGCCTTGTAGGTTTCGGTAAACAGCGGCACGTCGCCTACCGACATCGCTGCGATGGTTTCGCCGTGGTAACTGTTGGTGAGGGTGACGAAGCGTTTTTTATTCGGCAGGCCGCGGTTGAGCCAGTAGTGAAAGCTCATCTTCAAGGCGACTTCGATGCACGACGAACCGTTGTCGGCGTAAAAGCAGCGGGTCAGGCCTTCGGGCGTCATTGCCACCAGGCGCTCGGACAGCTCGATCACCGGCTGGTGGCTGAAACCGGCGAGGATCACGTGTTCGAGCTGGTCGACCTGGTCCTTGATGCGCTGGTTGATACGCGGATTGGCGTGGCCAAACACGTTGACCCACCATGAACTGACAGCGTCGAGGTAGCGCTTGCCTTCGAAGTCTTCCAGCCACACGCCTTCACCGCGTTTGATCGGGATCAACGGCAGTTGCTGGTGGTCTTTCATCTGGGTGCAGGGATGCCACAGCACCGCGAGGTCGCGCTGCATCCACTGGTTATTCAGGCCCATCGGTGATCTCCTCGAAGCGGTCCTGCGCTGGCGCAGGTGAAACAATCGCGCAAGCCTATGCAATGGGCGGCTGTGTCACAACCCATTACGGATGAATTGGCAGTAAACGCGGGACGGTGTGTCACGTTTATTCCGAATAGTCCTTAATCCGATGTTAATTTACTGTTCATACCCTCCAGATCGTATTTTTCGATATTTCAAAGCGAAATTTTCGGCTTTAATTCGATAGGTAAATCGCTAGTCTTGGGCGCAGCACTTACGGGATTAAGTACATGCAGTTACGCAATTCTTCGGCCCGTTACGGTTGGGTCAGCATGGTTCTGCATTGGGGCGTGGCCCTGGTGGTGTTCAGTCTGTTTGCGCTGGGCCTGTGGATGGTCGGCCTGGACTATTACAGCGCGTGGCGCAAAGAGGCGCCGGACCTGCACAAGAGCATTGGTATCACGCTGTTCGCCATCATGCTGGTCCGGGTGGTGTGGCGCCTGCTCAGCCCGCCGCCACCGGCGCTGGCCAGCTACAGCCGCATGACCCGTATCGGTGCCGCCTTCGGCCATGTCTTTCTGTACGTGGGCCTGTTTGCGGTGATGATTGCCGGTTACCTGATTTCCACCGCAGACGGTGTCGGGATCCCGGTGTTTGGCTTGTTTGAAATTCCCGCGCTGGTTTCCGGTCTACCGGACCAGGCAGACACCGCCGGCTGGGTGCACCTGTACCTTGCCTGGGTGTTGGTGGTCTTCGCCGGTTTGCATGGCGTGGCTGCGTTGAAACACCACTTTATCGATCGTGATGTGACCCTGCTGCGAATGCTGGGGCGCAAAGCCTGATGTTCAACCTCGACTCACAAGGAATAGAAAGCATGTTGAAAAAGACCCTCGCTGCTCTGGCAATCGGTACCGCGCTGCTGTCCGCAGGTCAGGTAATGGCCGCTGACTACAAGATCGACAAGGAAGGCCAGCACGCCTTCATCGACTGGAAAATCAGCCACCTGGGCTACAGCTACATTCACGGTACCTTCAAGGATTGGGATGGCTCGTTCAGTTGGGATGCCGCCAAGCCTGAAGCCAGCAAAATCGCAGTCGACGTGAAGACCGCGAGCCTGTGGTCCAACCACGCCGAGCGTGACAAGCACATCGCCAGCAAAGACTTCCTGGACGTTGCCAAGTTTGCCGATGCCAAGTTCGTGTCGACCGCCGTCAAATCCACCGGCGAGAAAACTGCTGACGTGACCGGCGACCTGACCTTCCACGGCGTGACCAAGCCCGTGGTATTCAAGGCCACCTTCAACGGTGAAGGCAAGGATCCATGGGGCGGCGAACGTGCTGGCTTCAATGCCAAGACCACGCTCAACCTGACCGACTTCGGCATCAAGGGCCCAGGCCCGACGTCGCAGACCGTCGACCTGGACATCTCGCTGGAAGGCGTGAAGCAGAAGTAATTTTCTCGCCTGAATGCGTTCAGTGTGGGAGGGGGCAAGCCCCCTCCCACATTTTTGATCTGTGTCACAGGCAAAAAAATGCCCCGTCTCCAAAGAGCCGGGGCATTTTTTATGGCGTTTTGAAACTCAGCGGTTGCGGGTCAGCAGCGCTGGTTTCTCACCACGAGGACGGCCTGGCAGTTGATCCAACTGCTCGGGTGTCGGGAAGCGGTCGGCTTTCGACTCCTTGTGGATAATCTTTGGCGCCGTGCCACTGCGCGGGTTCTGCACGGCCGGCTCGGAGGAGCGTTGTGGCTCGTCACGGGCCGGGCGGCGATTGTTGCTGCGCGAGTCTTCGCGGCGGGCCTGGCCGTCACGCGGTGCGCCGTTGCGCGGGCCGCTGCGTTTGGCCGGCGGGGTGCCGGTGGTACCACCGCTGCTGTTGCGTGGGCCGTTCTGGCGAGCGCCTTGGGGCTGACCGCCACGTGGCGCAGATGCGCCAGCGCCTTGTGCCGGAGCACCCGGCCGCCGACCACGGCCCTGAGCCGGTTTGGCCTGAGGCACGTAGTCGACGCGATTACCGAAGTTGTCCACATCGTCGTCCAGGAACTCGTCCGGGGCACGGTCCGACGCGGCGCGTGGCGGCTGGCTCGGCTGACGCTGTTCGCGCGCCGGAGTGCCTTCACGGGGCTTCTGCTCGCGGGCCGGGCGTTCGCCACGGGCATTGGCCGGCGCTTTGTCCTTGCCGCCCTTGTCCTTGCCCTTGTCGCGACGGCCACCGCCGCCACCGCCACCGTTGGGGCCATCGCCCTTCGGACCGCGTGGGTTGCGCGGGTTACGCACGTCTGGACGCTCGCGCACTTCTGGCTTTTCGGCCTCTACGGCGCTGGAGTCGAAGCCCATCAGGTCGCCGTCAGCGATTTTCTGCTTGGTCATGCGCTCGATGCTTTTCAGCAGTTTTTCTTCGTCCGGTGCAACCAGCGAGATGGCTTCGCCCGAACGACCGGCCCGGCCGGTACGGCCGATACGGTGCACATAGTCTTCGTCGACGTTTGGCAGCTCGAAGTTGACCACGTGCGGTAACTGGTCGATATCCAGGCCGCGCGCGGCGATATCGGTGGCCACCAGGATGCGCACAGTGCCGGCCTTGAAGTCGGCCAGGGCTTTGGTGCGCGCGTTCTGGCTCTTGTTGCCGTGGATGGCGACGGCGGTGAGGCCGTGCTTGTCCAGGTACTCGGCCAGGCGGTTGGCGCCGTGCTTGGTGCGGGTGAACACCAG